>Ga0308164_10000065_pt1 | contig 320028 bp, 263 predicted proteins | sample PhyTR2_FD_201031 | JGI IMG/M metagenome (GOLD analysis project Ga0308164, IMG submission 201031) | Phyllosphere microbial communities from UC Gill Tract Community Farm, Albany, California, United States - DLSLT.R2 | ecosystem: Host-associated > Plants > Phyllosphere > Unclassified | place...
TGAAACCGGTCAGCGCACCCCCCTGCACCGCCACATCCTCCAGCGCAAAGCCGGCAACCGGTTCGCTGAAGGTGAAAGCAAGGGTGGTGGCTTCGCCGCTGGCCAGCGCCAGGTCGGCCGCGGTGATTACCAGCGTGGGCTGAGAAATATCGGCGCTCAGACCAGTGCTGGCATCGAGCGTGTAGCCTGAGCCGGGGTTCGATGCAATGTCGGCATAAGCGCCCGTTGCAACGGAAACGCTCGGTGGAGTTGTAGTTCCATCCTGGGTAAAGACGGCGGTCCAGGTGCTTGCATCGATCTGTGTAAATCCGGACAGAGCACCACCCTGCACAGCCACATCCTCCAGGGCAAAGCCGGCAACCGGTTCGCTGAAGGTGAAGGTGATGGCAGTGGCTTCGCCGCTGGCCAGTGCCAGATCGGCCGCGGTGATTACCAGCATGGGCTGAGAAATATCGGCGCTCAGACCAGTGCTGGCATCGAGCGTGTAGCTTGAGCCAGGGTTCGATGCAATGTCGGCATAAACGCCCGTTGCAACGGAAACGCTCGGCGGAGTTGCGGTTCCATCCTGGGTGAAGACGGCAGTCCAAGTGCTTGCATCGATCTGCGTGAAGCCAGTCAGAGCACCGCCCTGCACCGCCACATCCTCCAGCGCAAAGCCAGCAACCGGTTCGCTGAAGGTGAAAGTAATGGTGGTGGCTTCGCCGCTGGCCAGCGCCAGATCAGCCGCGGTGATTACCAGCGTGGGCTGCGAGATATCGGCGCTCAGGCCAGTGCTCGCATCGAGCGTGTATCCGGCGCCGGGGTTCGAGGCAATATCGGCATAAGCACCGGTTGCAACGGAAACGCTCGGTGGAGTTGCGGTTCCATCCTGGGTGAAGACGGCAGTCCAAGTGCTTGCATCGATCTGCGTGAAACCGGTCAGCGCACCCCCCTGCACCGCCACATCCTCCAGCGCAAAGCCGGCAACCGGTTCGCTGAAGGTGAAAGCAAGGGTGGTGGCTTCGCCGCTGGCCAGCGCCAGGTCGGCCGCGGTGATCAGCAGTGTGGGCTGGGCCAGGTCCGTCGTCAGGCCGGTGCCGGCATCGAGCACATAGCCGATACCCTGGTTCGACGAAGCATCGGTGAAGGCGCCATTGGCCACGCCGATGCTCGGCGGCGTAGCCGTCCCATCCTGCGTGAAGACCGCGGTCCAGGTATTGGCATCGATTTGAGTGAAGGCCGACAGCGCGCCGCCGGCAAGCACCACGTCGGCAGCGTCAAAGCCCTGCACCGCCTCGCTGAACTCGAAGGTCACGAGCGTGGCCTCGCCGCGCGCGAGCAGCAGATCGGCGGCGGTGATGACCAGCGTCGGCGCTGTGATGTCGGTCGAAGGCACAGTGTTGGTCACCGGCTGCGCGGCCAGGCTCGCGGCGTCATTGCCTGCCGTGTCCTGGGTGGCGCTGGCGTCATCGGCGGCGCTGGGGTCGGCATAGGACAGCGTCACGCTGTCGCCAAATACTACCGGCGTCGCCAGGCCCAGCACCACGCTGCTGCCCGAGACCGCGACGGTGCTGACGGTGGTCAGCACACCGTTGATGCGCACCTCGAAGCTGCCGGCCACCGGAGGCCGGGCGGCATCGAGCGCCTCGTTGTAGACCAGCGTGATTTCCAGGCCCGAGGCATTGGTCGAGACAGACTGCAGCTGCGGCGCGGAGATATCGGCGCCGAGGCCGGTGCTCGCATCGAGCGCATAGGCCACGCCGGGGTTCGAGGCGATATCGGCATAGCTGCCTGCGGCCACGGAGACGCTGGGCGGGGTGCTCGTGCCATCTTGCGTGAAGACGGCGGTCCATGTCGTGGCATCGCGCTGCGTGAAGCCCGCCAGCGCGCCGCCCTGCACTGCCACATCCTCGAGCGTAAAGCCGGTGACGGGCTCGCTGAAGCTGAAGGTGATCGCCGTGGCTTCGCCGCTGGCGAGCTGCAGGTCGGCAGCGGTGATTTGCAGCGTCGGCGGGGTGATGTCCGCCGTCAGGCCCTGCGCGGCGTCCAGCGCGAAGCCGGTGCCGGGGTTGAGCGCGAGATCGGTGAACGTGCCGCTGGCGACACTGATGCTGGGCTGCGTGCTGCTGCCGTCTTGCGTGAAGCTGGCGGTCCAGGTCGTCGCGCCGATCTGCGTGAAGCCCGAAAGCGTGCCACCGGCAAGCATCACATCCTCGAGCCCGAACCCGGTCACGGCTTCGCTGAAGCGGAAGGTGACGGCGGTGGTCTCGCCACTGGCCAGCTGCAGGTCGGCCGCGCTGATCTGCAGGCTCGGCACGGAGGTGTCGGGCACGGCGTTGGTCACGGTCGTTTCCGCCAGGCTCGCGGCATCGTTGCCCGCGCGGTCCTGCACTGCGCTGGCATCGTCGCCGGGCGTGGGATCGCCATAGGCCACGGTGAGGGCAGCGCCATTGGCGACCGGGCTGGCCAGCGTCAGCACCACGGCGTTGCCGCTCAAGGCCACCGCGGCGACCGTGACGGCCGCGCCGTTGGCATTGACCACGAAGCTGCCGGCCAGCGGCGGGTTGGCCGGGTCCAGCGCCTCGTCGTAGGTCAGCACCACGCGGGTGCCATCGGCGCTGGTGACGGCCGAGACGAAGGCCGGCGCGAGCGTATCGGGCACGGTGTTGTTGACCGAAGTCGGCGCGAGGCTGGCCGCATCGTTGCCGGCCGCGTCCTGGATCGCGGCCGCGTCGTTGCCCGCCGTCGGGTCGCTATAGGCTACCGTGACCGTAGCGCCATTGCCCACGGGACTGGCCAGCGTGAGCTCCACGCTGGCGCCGGTGATGGCGACCCCGGTGACCGCGACGACGACCCCGTTGACGGTGACCACGAAGCCGCCCGCCAGCGGCGGATTGGCGATGTCGAGCGCTTCGTCATAGGTCAGCACCAGCGCGTCCCCATCGGCACGCGTCACGGCCGACACGAACACCGGCGCGCCGGTGTCGGGCACGGTGTTGTTGACGCCGATCGGCGCGAGGCTGGCCGCATCGTTGCCGGCCGTGTCCTGGATGGCCGCGGCATCGTTGCCCGCGGAGGGGTCGGTGTAGCCCACCGTCACCGTCGCGCCGTGCGCGACCGGCGTGGCCAGCGTCAGCGCGACGCCGTTGCCCGATACCGCGACGCCGGTGACCGCAACCACCGCACCATCGACGGTGACCACGAAGCTGCCGGCCGCCGGCGGATTGGCCGGGTCCAGCGGCTCGCTGTAGGTCAGCAGCAGCGCGCTGCCGTCTGCAGCCGTGCCGGCCGAGACAAAGGCCGGTGGCACGGTGTCCGCCACCCGGTTGCTCACGCTGGTCACGGGCAGGCTCGCGGCGTCATTGCCGGCCGTGTCCTGCGTGGCGGCGAGATCATCCGCGGCCGAAGGATCGTCGTAGGCCACGGTCACGCTCGCGCCATTGGGAATGGGGCTTGCCATCGTCAGCACGATGGTGCTGTCGAAAACGGCCGTGCGCGCGACCGCAATGCGAAAGCCGTTGGCGCGGACCACGAACAATTCGGGCCAGGGCATGTTGCCGGAATCGAGCACGGTGTCATAGAACATCACCACCTCGTTGCCGTCGGTGCTCGTCGCGGCCGCAACGAAGTTCGGCGTGACGCCGTTGGGCACGAGATTGGTGACCGGGGTGCCGGCCAGGCTGGCCGCATCGATGCCGGCGGTGTTCTGGATCGCCGCGCTGTCGTTGCCCGGCGTGGGATCGTCATAGGACACCGTGAGCACGGCGCCGATCGTGACCGGCGTGGCCAGCGTCAGCAGCACGGTGGCGCCCGCGACGCCCACCGCCGTGACGGTCGCGGGCGCGCCATCGATGGTGACCACGAAGCTGCCCGGCGGCGGCGGATTGGCGGCGTCGAGCTGATCGTCGTAAGTCAGCACCAGCGTCGCGCCATCGGCGCTGGTGGCGGCCGAGACAAAGGTCGGCGCGCTGGCGTCCGGCACGAGGTTGCTGACATTGGTCGCCGGCAGGCTGGCCGCATCGTTGCCGGCCGCATCCTGCACCGCGGCGGCATCGTCGCCGGTCGTTGCATCGGCATAAGCCACGGTGACGGCCGCGCCGCTGGCGACCGGCGTGACCAGCGTCAGCACCACGCTGCTTCCCGAGACCGCAACGCCGGTCACTTCGACCACGGCACCGTTCACCGTGACCGTGAAGCTGCCCGCAGCCGGAGGGTTGGCCGCGTCGAGCGCTTCGCTGTAGCCGAGCGTGAGCGCGGTGCCGTCGGCGCTGGTCGCGGCCGAGACGAACACCGGCGCGGTGGTGTCCGGCACGGCATTGACCACGCCCGTGGCCGGCAGGCTCGCGGCGTCGTTGCCGGCCGTGTCCTGGATCGCATTGCCGTCGTTGGCCGTCGACGGGTCGTCGTACGCCACGCTGACCACGGCGCCGTTGGCCACGGGCGTCGCAAGCGCCAGCACCACGGTGGAGCCGATGATGGTGACCGCCGACACGGCAATGGCCACGCCGTTGGAGGCGACCGTGAAGCTGCCCGGCGCGGGCGCATTCGCGGCGTCGAGCGCCTCGCTGTAGTTCAGCACCAGGGTCGCGCCATCGGCGCTGGTCACGGCCGACACGAAGCTCGGGGCGCTGGTGTCGGGCACCAGGTTGCCGACGCCGGTCGCCGCCAGGCTCGCGGCATCGTTGCCGGCCGCATCCTGCACCGCGGCGCCATCGTTGCCGCCCGTGGGGTCGTCATAGGCCACGGTCACCACCGCGCCATTCGCCACCGGGCTCGCGAGTGTCAGCACCACGCTGCTCGCTACCACCGCGGCTGCCGTCACGGCCACGGCGGCGCCGTTCACCGTGACCGTGAAGCTGCCCGGCGCCGGGGGGTTGCCCGCATCGAGCGGCTCGCTGTAGGCCAGCGTGAGCGTCGCGCCATCGGCGCTGGTCGCGGCCGAGAGGAACACCGGCGCCGCCGTGTCGGGAACGGTATTGACGACACCGGTGGCGCCCAGGCTGGCCGCGTCGTTGCCGCTTGCATCCTGGACCGCACCGGCATCGTTGCCGGGCGTCGGATCGGCGTAGGCCACGGTCACGGCGGCGCCGTGGGTCACCGCGCTGGCCAGCGCCAGCACCAGCGTGCTGCCCACCGCGCTCACGCCCGTCACCGCCACGGCAGCGCCATTGACGTTGACCGTGAAAAGGCCCGCCGCGGGAAGGTTCAGGCCGTCGAGCGGCTCGTCGTAGGCCAGCACCAGCGCCGCGCCATCGGCGCGGGTCGCAGCCGAGACAAAGGTCGGCGCGAGGGTGTCGGGCACGGTATTGGTGACGGCGGTCGGTGCCAGCGAAAGCGCGTCGTTGCCGCTCGCGTCCTGGATGGCGCTGCCATCGTTGCCCGGCGTCGGGTCGGCATAGGCCACCGTCACGGCCGCGCCGTTGGCCACCGGCGTGGCCAGCGTCAGCACCACGCTCGCGCCGACGATCGCCACGCCCGTGATCCCCACGGACGCACCGCCGACATTGACGACGAATCCGCTGGCGGCGGGGGTATTCGCCGCATCGAGCGCTTCGTCATACGTCAGCACCACGCTCACGCCATCGGCGGAGGTCGCGGCAGAGACAAACACCGGCGCGACGCTGTCGGGCACGGCGTTGCCCACCAGCGTGGGGGGCAGGCTCGCGGCGTCGTTGCCGGCTGCGTCCTGGATGGCCGCGCCGTCGTTGCCCGTCGTCGGGTCGCCATAGGCCACACTCACCGCCGCGCCATGGGGCACCGGGGTGGCCAGGGTCAGCACGACGCTTGCGCCCTGGATGGCCACGCCCGTCACGGCCACCGAAGTGCCATCGACATCGACCACGAAGCTGCCCGCGAGCGGCGCATTGCCCGCATCGAGCGCTTCGCTGTAGTTCAGCACCAGCGTGGCGCCATCGCTGCTGGTCACGGCCGAGACGAAGCTCGGTGCGCTGGTGTCCGGCACATTGTTGGTGACGCCGGTGGCCGCAAGGCTCGCGGCATCGTTGCCGGCCGCATCCTGGATCGCATTGCCATCGTTGCCCGCGGAAGGATCGACATAGGCCACCGTCACGGCCGCGCCATGGGCCACGGGCGTCGCCAGGGTCAGCACGGCGGTGCTGCCGAACACGCCGACCAGGCTCACCGCGACGGGGGCGCCATTCACATTGACCACGAAGCTGCCCGCAGCGGGCGGATTCCCCGCATCGAGCGCTTCGTTGTAGTTCAACACCAGCGTCGCGCCGTCGGCGCTGGTCGTGGCCGAGACGAACGCCGGGGCGCTGGTGTCGGGCACGGCATTGGCCACCGACGTGGGCAGCAGGCTTGCGGCATCGTTGCCGGCCGCATCCTGGATCGCATTGGCGTCATTGCCCGCCGTGGGATCGTTGTAGGCGACGGTCACCACGGCGCCGTTGGCCACCGCGGTCGCCAGCGTCAGCACGACCGTCGCGCCGACCACTGCCACCGCCGTGACGCCCACCGCGACGCCATCGACATTGACCACGAAGCCGCCGGCGGCTGGCGGATTGGCCGCATCGAGCGCTTCGTCATAGGTGAGCACCAGCGCCGCGCCGTCGGCGCTCGTGGTGGCCGACACGAAGGTCGGCGTGAGGCCATCGGGCACGAGATTGCCCACCGCGGTGGCGGGCAGGCTCGCGGCGTCGTTGCCGGCCGCATCCTGCACGGCGCTGCCATCATTGCCTGCCGTGGGATCGGCATAGGCCACGGTCACCGCGGCGCCTTGGTTCACTGCGGTTGCCAGCGTCAAGCGCACCGTGGAGCCCGAAACGGCCACCGCGGTCACGCCGACCGCAGCGCCATCGACGTTGACGGTGAAGCTGCCGGGCGCGGGAAGGTTCGCGGCATCGAGCGCCTCGCCGTAGGTCAGCACCAGTGCCGAGCCGTCGGCGCTGGTCACGGCCGAGACGAATACTGGCGCCGTGGTGTCGGGCACGAGGTTGCTGACGGCGGTGAGCGGCAGACTGGCGGCATCGTTGCCGGCCGCGTCTTGCACTGCGGCGGGATCGTTCGCCGCCGAGGGGTCGGCATAGGCCACGCTCACCGTCGCGCCATGGGACACCGCGGCGCCCAGCGTCAGCGCGACCGTGGCGCCCGTGACGCTCAAGCCGGCAATCGGCACGGGCGCGCCATTGACGATGACCGTGAAGCTGCCGGCCACGGGCAGCTGCGCGGCGTCGAGCGCCTCGCTGTAGATCAGGGTCAGCGTCGTGCCATCGCCGTTGGTGGCCGCCGAGACGAACACCGGCGCGCTGGTATCGGGCACCGCATTGGTCACCGCGGTGGCGGCCAGGCTCGCGGCATCGTTGCCGGCTGCGTCCTGGACCGCGCCCGCGTCATTGCCGGTCGTCGGATCGCCATAGGCCACCGTCACGGCGGCTGCGTTGGGCACGGGCGCGGCCAGCGTCAGCACCACCGTGCTGCCGACCACGGCCACGCTGGCCACGCCCACCGGCGCGCCATTCACATTGACCAGGAAACTGCCCGCGGCCGGGGGATTGGCCGCGTCCAGCAGATCGTCGTAGTTCAGCACCAGCGTGGCGCCATCGGCGCTGGTGGTGGCCGAAACAAAGGCCGGCGCGGTGGTGTCGGGCACCACGTTGCTGACAGGGGTCGCCAGCAGGCTCGCGGCGTCATTGCCGGCCGCATCCTGGATCGCCGCGCCGTCGTTGCCCGCCGAGGGGTCGCCATAGGCCACGCTCACCGGCACGCCATGGGGCACGGGCGCCGCAAGCGTCAGCACCACGCTCGCGCCCACGACGCTCACCGCGGTCACCGCCACCGGCGCGCCATCCACATTCACCACGAAACTGGCCGCGGCCGGAGGGTTGGCCGCATCGAGCGCTTCGTTATAAGTCAGCGTCAGCGCCCCGCCATCGGCGCTGGTGACGGCCGAGACAAAAGCCGGCGCCGTGCCGTCCGGCACGGTGTTGGTCACCCCCGTGGGCGCCAGGCTCGCCGCGTCATTGCCCGCCGCATCCTGAATGGCATTGCCATCGTTGCCCGCGGAAGGATCCCCATAGGCCACCGTGATGGCCGCGCCATGGGCCGCGGGGCTCGCCAGCGTCAGCACGAGGACGCTGCCCGCCGCGGCCACCGCAGTGACCGCCACCGGCGCGCCGTCGACAGTGACCAGGAAGCTGCCGGCAGCGGGAAGATTGCCGGCGTCCAGCGCTTCGTTGTAGGCGAGCACCAACGTGGCCCCATCGGCGCTGGTGGTGGCGGAAACAAAGGCCGGCGGTGTCGTATCCGGCACCTGGTTGCCGACGCGGGTGGCAAGAAGGCTTGCGGCATCATTGCCGGCCGTGTCCTGGATCGCGGCCGCATCGTTGGCCATGGTCGGATCGCCGTAGGCCACGGTCACGACCGCGCCGTTGGTGACCGGCGTGCCCAATGTCAGCACCACGCTGCTGCCCGCCACGGAGACTGCGGCAACCACCACCGACACGCCATCCACATTGACCAAGAAGCTGCTGCTGGCCGGCGGATTCGCCGCATCGAGCGCTTCGTCATAGGTGAGCACCAGCGCCGCGCCATCGGCGCTGGTCGCCGCCGACACGAAGGTCGGGGTCGTGCCATCGGACACGAGGTTGTTGACCCCGGTCTGCGCCAGGCTGGCGGCATCGTTGCCGGCCACATCCTGGACCGCGCCGGCATCATTGCCAACGCTCGGATCGGCATAGGCGACGGTCACCACCGCGCCGCTGGTGACGGCGGCAGCGAGCGCCAGCACCAGCGTGCTGCCCGCGATCGATACCGCGGTCACGCCAACCGGCGTTCCGTTCACGGTGACGACAAAGCTGCCGGCCGCGGGCGGGTTGGCCGCGTCCAGCGCCTCGTCATAGCTGAGAACCAGCGTCGCGCCATCGGCGCTGGTCACGGCCGAGACAAACGCCGGCGGCGTGGCGTCGGGCACGAGGTTGCTGACGTTCGTGGCCGGCAGGCTGACCGCATCGTTGCCGGCCGCGTCCTGAATCGCATCGGCATCGTTGCCTGCCGTGGGATCGGCATAGGCCACCGTGACGGCCGCACCGTGGCCCACCGCGCTGGCCAGGGTCAGCACGACGCTGCTGCCCGAGACCACCACGCCAGTCACGGCGACCGGCGTGCCATCGACATCGACCACGAAGCTGCCCGGTGCGGGTACATTGGCGGCATCGAGCGCTTCGCTGTAGTTCAGTGTCAGCGTCGCTCCATCGCCGCTGGTGGCCGCCGACACGAATGCCGGCGCGCCGGTATCGGGCACCGCATTGACCACGCCCGTGGTCGGCAGGCTTGCGGCGTCATTGCCCGCCGCATCCTGGATCGCGCTGGCGTCATTGCCTGCGCCCGGATCGGCATAGGCCACCGTCACAGCCGCGCCGCTGGGCACCGGTGTAGCCAGCGTCAGCACCACGCTGGCGCCGACGACTGCCACCGCGCTCACCGCCACCGGCGCGCCGCCGACGTTGACCACGAAGCTGCCGGCCGCAGGCGGATTCGCTGCATCGAGCGCCTCGCTGTAGCCCAGCGTGAGCGTTGCACCATCGCTGCTGGTCGTGGCCGAGACAAATGCCGGGGCGCTGGTGTCGGGCACCGCATTGGCCACTGGCGTTACCGGCAGGCTCGCGGCATCGTTGCCCGCCGCATCCTGCACCGCATTGGCATCGTTGCCCGCCGACGGATCGGCATAGGCCAGCGTGACCACCGCCCCATGGGCCACCGGAGTCGCCAGCGTCAGCACCACGCTTGCGCCGTCGATGGCGACGGAGGTCACGGCCACCACCGCGCCATTGACGGTCACCGCGAAGCTGCCGGTCGTGGGCGCATTGATCGCATCGAGCGCCTCGCTGTAGGTGAGCACCAGCGCTGCGCCATTGGCGCTGGTCACGGCCGACACGAAGGCCGGCGCGGCGCCATCGGGCACCAGGTTGCTGACCGGTGTGGGCGCGAGCGCCACGGCATCGTTGCCCTGCGCATCCTGGACCGCGCTGGCGTCGTTGGCCGCCGTGGGATCGGCATAGGCGACCGTCACGGCCGCGCCGGCCGGCACGGGCGTGGCCAGCGTCAGCACCACGGTGTTGCCGGCAATGCCCACGCCGGTCACGGCCACGGCGGCGCCGTTCACGGTGACCGCAAAGCTTGCAGCCAGCGGCGGATTGGCCGCATCGAGCGGCTGGTCATAGACCAGCACCATGCCGGCGCCGTCGGCGCTGGTCTGCGCCGCGAGAAAGCTCGGGGGCACGGTGTCGGGCACCCCATTGGCCACGCCGGTGACCGGCAGGCTCGCGGCATCGGTGCCCGCTGCATCCTGGATCGCATTGGCATCGTTGCCCGTGGTGGGATCGTTGTATCCCACGGTGACGGTCGCGCCCGACGCCACGGGCGTTGCCAGCGTAAGCTCCACCTGCCCGCCCACCACGCGCACCGCCGTCACCGCGACCGCCGCGCCATTGACCAGGATCACGAAGCTGCCGGCCGGCGGCGGGTTGGCGGCGTCGAGCGCTGCGTCATAGCGCAGCGTGAGCACCCGCCCATCGGCAGCCAGCGCCGCGCCGACAAAGGCCGGGGGCCGCGCCTCGGGGAGGCCCGGGTCCATCAGGCCCCTGCTGGAACTGCTGTCGGCCAAGGCCCCCAGCAGCCCCACGCCTGCGAACGCCGCACCGATCGATGACAGACTCGAGCCCGATTCCGGCGCGATGATGCAGGCCGCGGACGTCAGTGATTCAAAGGGCGCGGCGTCTGCCTGCGGCAGGAAGCGCGCGATGATCTCCCCATCGGCGCCAATGCTTTCGAACAATACCTTCACCGCCTCGCCATCGGCGCCGCGCAGAAACAGCTCGCTCGTGACTTCAGGCAAAAAGAATCCCGCGATGGTGACCACATCACCGCAGACGGAAAATACCAGGTCATTGCCGACACGGCTGAAACTGCCGATATCCGCGGTGCCTACATCGAGAAATATCCGGCTTGGTTCATTCAGGGAAAACCCGGTGGACACCTCGGTACCGGCAGTTGAAACCTCCGCTTGCCCAAGTGGCGCCGTTTTAGCAAGAAATGCCATGAACCGTCTCCCGTATTGATTGATTTGGGATGGACCCCATGGAGGTCGAGACTAGTTGATTTCCAGAGGCCTAAGACGTTGCAACTTTCTGTAATTAGAAGCCACAAAGCGTCATTAATGCAATCACTGTTTTCACAGCGCAGCGAAAGTGCCTTCTTCCTCTCTGAAGGAGAGACAAATCGATTAATAAATCAAATCAATCAGGCAAGTCAAACCATTAAGTATTTACTTGATGTGCGGGAATTTTGCGGCGTCGACCTACAGATATTGAAGGGTCATTAATGCGGCGATATGGGTGACGCAGAATCGCGTTTTGTAGAACAAAATATCCACCTCTGGATATTATTGATGCTATCGACGAGCAATCATCAATTCAGTCGATATATACCAAGCGAATTGAATCCCCGACTTCAAGCCGCGTCTGGCAAAGCCCGCAGTTGCTGGGAGCTTTCAAAATAACGCTGCTCGCCCGTCAATGGATCGACAAATGCCACCGAGCGTGCGAGCAACTGCAGCGGATTGGAATAATCGCCTTCGGCCGCGTCATTGACTTGCGGGTAGAGCGTGTCGCCGCGCAGCGCCAGCCCGAGCGCGGCCATGTGCACGCGCAGCTGGTGGCGCCGGCCGCTGACGGGCGCCAGCGCGTAACGCGCCCAGGGGCCGCGCTGCTCGAGCACTGCCATGCGCGTGAAACTGTTGGGCTCGCCCGCCACTTCATGCATGCGAAAGAAATGCCCGCTTTCCTCCATGCGGCTGGCATGCTCACGTGGAAACTTCACGCCCGCACTCCACGGCGCGACCGCTTCATAGCGCTTGTCGACCGCACGGTCGCGAAACAGCCCCTGGTAGCGCCCGCGCGTCGCGCGCTGCACCGAAAACAGCACCAGGCCCGCGGTTTCGCGGTCGATGCGGTGGATCGGCGAGAGCTCGGGCAGATCGAACTGGCGCTTGAGGCGCACCAGCAAGCTGTTTTGCAGATAGCGCCCGGCCGGCACCACCGGCAGGAAATGCGGTTTGTCCGCCACCAGCAGGTGCGCATCCCGATACAGGACTTGGGCCTCAAAAGGCAGCGGCGCCTCGTCCTCGAGCGTGCGGTAGTAGTAAAGGCGCAGGCCGGGCACCAGCGCGCGCTCCGGCGAAGCGCGCGCTCCATGCTCGTCGACGACCTCGCCGGCGTCCATGCGCGCCTGCCACCCGGCGCGCGAGACGGCCGGCAGGCGCCGGGCCAGGAAGTCCAGCATGCTGCCCTGCCCCTGGGTGGGCAAGGCGATGCAGCTCGGGCTGACCCCGTCGCGCAGGGGCAGGACTTTGGGATCGTGCGGGTTGTGCATGGCGGCGTGATTCTAGCCGCGCCGGCGACCCCGGCCGCCCCAGCGCTGATTTTGTAAGCCAATGGCGCAAGCGCGCGCTGGGCGCTTGGACGCACGAGGCTGCGAAGCTAGGATGCAGTCATCGGTTGCTGGCGGCCGGCCAGGCTCCACCTGGCTGTGCTTTGCCAGGTTGCAACAACAATCTACATGACTCAGCCCAATACACCCGACACCCCCTCCGACCGCCCCGAGTCCGCCCGCCCCCAACCCCGGCGCCACCGCGTCCTGCGCTGGGTCGCCGGCATCGTGGCCGTGCTGCTGGCCCTGCTGGTCGCAGTCATCCTGTTCATCCTCTATTACGACCTGAACCGCGCCAAGCCCTGGATCGAGCAGAAGGTCAGCGAGGCCACGGGCCGCACGTTCTCGATCGCCGGGCCGCTGTCGGCCGAATGGCACTGGCCGCAGCCGCTCGACACCGGCTGGCGCCACTGGATTCCCGGCATCACGGTGCATGCCGAGCAGCTGGAGCTGGGCCACCCCGTGGACTTCACCACCCCCGAGTCGCCCGCGCGTGCCGTGACCGGCCTGCCGGCCCTGCCCGCGCGCAAGGCATTGACGGCTCCGGTGCCGGATGCCAACACTGACGTCACCGACCCCAAGGCCGCGGCGCGCAAGCCCGAAGCCACGCCTGCCAAGACGAATGTCACGGCCAAGGCGTCGGAGGCGGCACCTGCGAACGCGCCCACCCAGGAAGCACGCGACCCCGCCATGATGGCAAGCATCGGCCATGCCAGCGCCTCGCTGCGCCTGTGGCCGCTGCTCGCACGCCACGTGCAGATCGACACGCTGGTGCTTGACGAACCCGACATCGTGCTGGCACGGCGCAAGGACGGCAAGGCCAACTGGCAGTTCGAGCGCCGCGAGCCCAGCGCCAAGCCCTGGGGATTCGACGTCGGCGAGCTGCGTATCCAGCAGGGCTGGCTCGGCTATGTGGACGGCATCATGGACCTGGCAGTGCTTGCGCGCCTGTCATCGATCGACAATGCCCCGGCCGACAGCCCCTACGGCCTGGCCTTTGCGCTCACGGGTAGCTACGGCAAGGCCAAGGTCGATGGCCAGGGCAAGGGCGGCCCGGTGCTGAGCCTGCGCGAGCAGGAAGTCAACTATCCGCTGCAATTCGCGGCACGCGCGGGCAGCGTCGCCGCCACCGTGGAAGGCATCCTGGCCAACCCGGTCAAGCTCTCGGGCCTGGATTTCGACGTCATGCTCAAGGCCGGCAGCATGGCCGACCTCTACCCTCTGACCGGCCTGGTGCTGCCCAATACTCCGGCCTTCGAGACCCGCGGCCATCTGACGGGCAGCCTCGAGCCGGAAAAAGCCGTGTGGAAGTATGAAGACTTCAAGGGCAAGGTCGGCCGCAGCGACCTCGCCGGCAGCCTGACCTACACCGCGGGCAAGCCGCGCGCGCGCCTCGAAGGCTTCATGCGCTCCGAGCAGCTGCGCCTGGCCGATCTGGTTCCGGTGCTGGGCACCTCGGAAGCCAAGGCCGAGCGCGCCAAGTCCACGGGCGGCAAGATCCTGCCGGACGAGACTTTCGATATCGGCCGCTGGAATTCGATGGACCTGGACCTGAAGTTCGACGGCAAGCACATCGTGAGCTCGGACAAGCTGCCGATCGACGCGCTGAGCACGCATGCGGTGCTCAAGAACGGCGTGCTGCGCCTCGATCCGCTGCGCTTCGATGTCGCCAAGGGCAAGTTCAACACCGTGGTGGCGCTCGACAGCAACAAGAAACCGCTGCAGGGCGAGATCCGCGGCACGGTGGCCGGCCTCAAGCTGTCGGCGCTGTTCCCCAAGGTCGAGCTGATGCAAAAGAGCCTGGGCCAGATGGATGGGGCCATCGCGCTGAGCGCGCAGGGCAATTCGGTGGCCAAGCTGCTGGGCACGAGCACCGGCGAGTTCAAGCTCTATGTGCGCAACGGCACGCTGAGCGCCGAGCTGCTGGACCTCGCGGCGCTCAACGTCGGCAGCGTCGTGGTGGCCAAGCTGTTTGGCGACGACCGCGAAGTGCAGCTGCAGTGCGCGGTAGCCGACTTCGCGGTGAACAAGGGCGTGGCGCAGGCACGCATTGCCAAGCTGGCCACGCCCGAAGCCAATGTCGAGATGACTGGCACCATCGACCTGGGCCGGGAGCTGTTCGACCTGAACATCAAGCCCGAGTCGCTCAAGTGGAAGTTCTTCTCGCTGCGCACGCCGCTGAACGTGCGCGGCCCCTTCTCGCAGCCCAAGGTCCGCCCCGAAGTCGCCCCGCTGGCGCTGCGGGCCGGCGCGGCCGTCGCGGCCATAGCCGTGGCCCCGGTGGCGCTGGCGCTGCTGCCGATTACCGTGCCGGCGGCCGAGGACGACGCCAATTGCGGCGCGCTGCTCGCCGCAGGCCGTGCCCAGGTGCAGGCCGGCCCCAAGGGCGCGAACAAGCCGGCGCGCGCCAAGTGAGCGCCGACAGCGTGCCTCAGGCTCTCGGGGGCACGCTGGCAGCCTGGCCCACGCCGGCTTCCTGGCACCACTCGGCCAGCGCCTCGTCGATGGGCGTGGCGCGCTCGAGCAGCTGGGGCCAGCGCCGCAGGCAGCTGTTGGCGATGGTCTCCAGCTGCCACACCGCCTCGCGGTGCAGCAGTGCGAGCTCGGCCATGCCTTGCAGGTCGTCCTTGAGATAACCCAAGAGGTCGCCCAGCTGCTTGGGGTGCGAGCCGGCCTGTGCCAGCTCCTGCTCCAGGGCTTTCAGGCGCCCGTCGAGCCAGACGACGGCGCGGTCCACGGGCCGCGGCGTCATCCTGGGAGCGGCGGGCGCCATGGCTGGCGCGGCGAAGGGCGCGCGCAACCGCGCCCAATGCGCGAAGCGTCCGCCCAGCACCGCCCCCATCGCCTGCACCTCGGCCACCAGCGGCTCGATGTCCATCCCTGCATCGACCTCCACCGTGAGCAGCGGCAGGATGCGCCGGACCAGGTCCGGTGGATAGCGCCGGTGGTTCATGCGCAGCATCAGCGACAGCCGCGGCCCGGGCATGTCGGCGTACTTCTCGTGGAAAGCCGATACCACCTCGGCCAAGATCAGCATCTGCCCCATCGGCGAGATCTGCTCGCGCTCGAGGCCGCGCGGGTAGCCGCTGCCGTCGAGGCATTCGTGGTGCTCGAGCACGGCGGTCTGCACCGCGGGCGTGTAGACCTGCTGCTCGCGCAGCACCCACATCGCGGTGACCGAATGCGCGACCAGCTGCTTGCGTTCCTCGGGCGTGAGCTTGTGCGCCGGGTCGGTCCAGGCGGGCGGCATGTAGAGCATGCCGATGTCATGCAGCAGCCCGGCCGCCGCGAGCGGCACGCAGTCGCGCTCGCTCCAGCCGTCCTGGAGCGCGAGGTACAGCGCCACCAGCATCATCTGCAGGCTGTGGTGGTAAAGCTCGGGGCGCTGCTCGCGCATCAGCGTGAGCTTGAAGGCAATGGGCGTGGGCAGCGGCATGAAGCGCAGCGGCGCCAGCAGCCGGTCCACGCCGCCCAATGCCTCGGCCAGGCGCCGCACCAGCGGCATGGTCTCGCACTGCACCATGACCTCGGCCTCGATCGACTGGATGCAGACCATGTTGTCGACCATCAGGTTGTGGTCGATGGCCTCGCGCAGCGGCGCCTGCACCAGGCGGTCGTAGAGGCGGCTGTCGATGCGCGCACCGCTTTCCACGAGCTTGATGCCCCGATCGGTATAGATCGGGCTGTGCGTGATGACATTTTCCTTTTCGGCCAGCTGCGTGATGGCCCGCAGGAAATGCACGCTGTCGCGCAGATCTTCCGGCACCGTTTCCTGGTCCAACAGAGCACTTGTAGACATGGTTCGGGGTATTTGAAACAGACCGTAAATGTACGGCCTTGCCGCAAGCCCCCGGCCCTTGGAAGGCGCAAACGCGGGCGGGAAATGAAAACGGCCCTTGCGGGCCGATCGGACAAGCGCTTCGGGCTGGGCGCCCCCGGCTAGGCGCCCCCGGCTAGGCGCCCCCGGCTGCGCGCCCCGGGCTGGGCGCCCCCGGCTCAGCGCAGCAGCGTGACGCCGGTCAGCTCCTGCACCTGCGCGAACTCGACGCCCGGCGCGAGCTCGATCAGCTGCAGGCCTTCAGGCACCACGTCAAACACGCCCAGGTCGGTGATGATCCGGTCGACCACGCCCACGCCCGTGAGCGGCAGCGTGCACTGCGGCAGGATTTTCAGGTCGGTCGTGCCGTCCTTCTTCTTGGCGACATGCTCCATCAGCACGATGACGCGCTTGACGCCGGCCACCAGGTCCATGGCGCCGCCCATGCCCTTGACCATCTTGCCGGGAATCATCCAGTTGGCCAGATCGCCCTTCTCGCTGACCTGCATCGCGCCCAGGATCGAGAGGTTGATCTTGCCGCCGCGGATCATCGCGAACGACTGGTCGCTGCCGAAGATCGCCGAGCCGGCAATCGTCGTGACGGTCTGCTTGCCGGCGTTGATCAGGTCGGCATCGACCTGATCCTCTGTGGGAAACGCGCCGATGCCGAGCATGCCGTTTTCCGACTGCAGCCACACTTCCTTGTCGCCCGTGTGGTTGGCCACCAGCGTCGGGATGCCGATGCCCAGGTTCACATAGAAGCCGTCTTCGAGTTCCTGCGCCGCGCGCGCAGCCATCTGGTCTTGGGTCCACGCCATGGTCAGGCTCCTTGCTTTGCGGTGATGGTGCGCTTTTCGATGCGCTTTTCGGGGTTCGGGTTGTGCACGATGCGGTGCACGTAGATGCCCGGCAGGTGGATGTCGTCGGGCGCGATGGCCCCGACCTCGACCACTTCCTCGACCTCGACGATGCAGACCTTGCCGGCAGTCGCCGCGGCCGGGTTGAAGTTGCGTGCCGTGAGGCGGAACTGCAGGTTGCCGCTCTTGTCGGCGCGGTGCGCCTTGACCAGCGCCACATCGGGCACCAGCGAGCGCTCCATCACGTAGGTCTCGCCGTCGAACTCGCGCAGCTCCTTGCCTTCGGCCACCAGCGTGCCCACGCCGGTCTTGGTGAAGAACGCCGGAATGCCCGCGCCGCCCGCGCGCAGCTTCTCGGCCAGCGTGCCCTGGGGCGTGAACTCGAGCTCGAGCTCGCCCGCGAGGTACTGGCGCTCGAACTCCTTGTTCTCGCCCACGTAGGAGGAAATCATCTTCCTGATCTGGCGCGTCTCCAGCAGCTTGCCCAGGCCGAAGCCGTCGACACCTGCGTTGTTGGAAATCACCGTCAGGTTCTGCACGCCGGTATCGCGCAGCGCATCGATCAGCGCCTCGGGAATGCCGCACAGGCCAAAGCCGCCGACGGCCAGCGTCTGGCCATCCGCCACCACGCCGGCAAGCGCCTCGGATGCCGAGGGATAAAGCTTTTTCACTCTTGTCTCCTGATAAGGGGTATGCGCCACGATACTACGTAGCGAAGTACGTAGTTTCTCGTAAATACTTGCCACTATGACCAATGACTACCAGCTGGCCTTCGAGATGGCGCCCGTGGGCCTGGCCATCTCTCGCAACCGCATCATGACCGATTGCAACCAGCAGCTGTGCACCATGTTCGGCGCCTCGCGCGAGCTGCTGGTCGGGCAATCCTTCCAGATTCTCTATCCTTCCGTCGAGGAGTACGAGCGCCTGGGCCTGCGCATGGCGCCGATCCTCAGCGCCACGGGCCTCTATTCGGACAGCCGCATCATGCAGCGCGCGAGCGGCGAAGCCTTCTGGTGCCATGTGTCGGGGCGCACGCTCGAGCGCGGCAGCCCGCATGCGGCCGGCGTCTGGAGCTTCGAGGACCTGAGCGCGCAGCGCCCGGTCAAGGCCGGGCTCACGGGGCGCGAGCGCGAGGTCGCGGCGAGGCTGCTCGAGGGCATGACTTCCAAGGAAATGGGCAAGGCGCTGGGCATCAGCTACCGCACGGTGGAGATCTACCGTTCGCGCCTGATGCGCAAATACGGCGCCAGCACGGCCGCCGACCTGGTGCGCAAGCTCACGTTGACATAGGCGCGCCGGCCGCCGGCATGGCAAAAAATTCCTATCGCGCTCTTGCAAACATGCAATCGGCGCAAGCCCGCAATCGCATAGCTCATGACTAATAATTGATCACATCCGATAGCAAACTTGCACGATTGAAAGGTTTCGCATGAGCCAGCTCACCACCGTCGCCGGCGCCCCCGTCGCCAACAACCAGGATTCGATAACCGCGGGCCCCCGCGGCCCGATGCTTCTGCAGGACCTCTGGCACCTCGAAAAGCTTGCCCACTTCAACCGCGAAGTGATTCCCGAACGCCGCATGCACGCCAAGGGCTCGGGCGCGTTCGGCACCTTCACCGTCACGGGCGACATCACGCGCTTCACCAAGGCGAAGATCTTCTCGGAGATCGGCAAGACCACCGAGATGTTCGCGCGCTTTTCCACCGTGGCCGGCGAGCGCGGCGCGGCGGACGCCGAGCGCGACATCCGCGGCTTCGCGATGAAGTTCTATACGGAAGAAGGCAACTGGGACGTGGTCGGTAACAACACGCCGGTGTTCTTCTTTCGCGACCCGCTCAAGTTCCCCGACCTGAACAAGGCCGTCAAGCGCGACCCCTACACCAACATGCGCTCGGCCGAGAACAACTGGGACTTCTGGACCGGCCTGCCCGAGGCGCTGCACCAGATCACCATCGTCATGAGCGACCGCGGCATCCCCAAGGATTACCGCCACATGCATGGTTTCGGCTCGCACACCTACAGCTTCTACAACGCACAGAACGAGCGCTTCTACGTCAAGTTCCACTTCGTGAGCCAGCAGGGCATCGAGAACCTCACTGATGCCGAGGCCGCGGCCGTAGTGGCCAGCGACCGCGAGAGCTCGCAGCGCGACCTGCTCGGCGCCGTCGAGCGCGGCGACTTCCCGAAGTGGAAGCTGTGCGTGCAGGTCATGCCCGAGGCCGAAGCCGACACCTACCGCTTCCACCCCTTCGATCTGACCAAGGTCTGGAGCAAGAAGGACTATCCGCTGATCGAGGTCGGCATCGTCGAGCTCAACCGCAATCCCCGCAACTACTACGCGGATGTGGAGCAGGCGGCCTTCACGCCCGGCAACCTCGTGCCCGGCATCGGCGTCTCGCCCGACCGCATGCTGCAGTCGCGGCTGTTTGCCTATGGCGACGCGGCGCGCTACCGCCTGGGCGTGAACCACCACAGCATTCCGGTCAACGCGCCGCGCTGCCCGGTGCACTCCTACCACCGCGATGGCGCGATGCGCGTCGACGGCAACTTCGGCGCAACCATTGCCTACGAGCCCAACACGCGCGGCGAGTGGCAGCAGCAGCCCGCCTACCAGGAGCCGCCGCTGGCGCTGCACGGCGCGGCCGACCGCTGGAACTACCGCGAAGAGGACAGCGACTACTTCACCCAGCCCGGCGATCTGTTCCGCCTGCTCGCGCCCGACGCGCAGCAGCGGCTGTTCGACAACACGGCGCGCAACATCAACGGCGTGTCCGAGCACATCGTGCAAAAGCACATTGCCCACTGCACCCAGGCCGATCCGGCTTATGGCGCAGGCGTGGCACGGGCGATCGAGGCGCTCAAGGCCTCGCGCTGAACCTCGGGGCGGCCCTCCAGGATTGTGCGCATGGCGCCAATGCGGGCCGCGCCCTATGCTGGGTTTTCTTCAGGAGAACCCGCCATGCCGCCCCGCTACCCTTTCCCCGCCGTCAACGACCTGCCCGAGGACATCCGCGCACGCATCCTCGAGGTCCAGGAAAAAGCCGGCTTCATCCCCAATGTGTTTCTTGCATTCGCGCGCCGCCCGGCCGAGTGGCGCGCGTTCTTTGCCTACCATGATGCGCTGATGCTCAAGGAGGAAGGCTCGCTCACCAAGGGCGAGCGCGAGATGATCGTCACCGTGACCAGCGCCGCCAACCAGTGCCTGTACTGCGTCGTGGCCCATGGCGCGCTGCTGCGCATCTACGAGAAGAAGCCGCTGCTGGCCGACCAGCTGGCCGTGAACTACCGCAAGGCCGAGATCTCGGCACGCGAGCGCGCGATGCTCGACTTCGCGATGAAGGTGAGCACGCGCAGCCACGAGATCGACGACGCCGACTTCGAGTTGCTCCATCCCCATGGCTTTGATGACGAAGACATTTGGGATATCGCCGCCATCACCGCGTTTTTCGGCTTGTCCAACCGCATGGCAAGCTTTGCGGGCATGCAGCCCAATCCCGATTTCCATCTGCTGGGGCGGGTGCCCAAAGCCAAGCCCTCGCTGTGAAGCGTCAAGAGGTGGTAGTGGTGCTGCCAACTTGCCAACGCAAGCATGCAATGCTCTGAATACTGATGCGTCCCGCCAGGCGTCGCCTCGCGCAGCGCCGATGGGATTGACCGCTGTGCATCCGGCGCAATTCCTCTGTGATGCGCAAGCGCGGTAACTCCAGTGGCCCAGACCAGCGCGAGGTGGGGGACGGCAGGCGCTTTGCGCACCCGGCTAAGCGTCATAGCGTGCTCGTCAGGCTTGAAAAACAAACGTGCAGAAGTCCATTGCTGCATTGGAACTTGTTGCATTAGTTGGTTACATAAGGCTGATAGCCCCCTATCGGCCCCACATGTAAAGAAAGGCACCAATGATTGCAGCCAACACACTGCCAGGCAAACAGTTAATTTTACCCAACATCAGATTGGACGATATTGCCCTCGTCAAAAATTCAAGCGATAGGGAATCTATTGGAACTGTTTTCAGCCGTGTATGGGAAAAGGTGGCAGACTGGTTCTGCGGAACGGACCGAACGGAAGCAAAAAAATGTGTTTTTGATTTACTCTCACCGACCACCAGCGATGCCGTCAAGATCAAAAGTTTCGAGACGCTGAAAAATTTGTCAGGAGCAGGTTACCAAGACCGGTTCTTACAAACCGAAAGTTCGGAGAAAAAAACCTATTCCCTGAATTTTGAAACAGGCCATGAATGCGATAAATTCATTCTGGAACTTGAAGTTATAAAATTTGACAAGGATACTGCACTCGAAAAACTTCACGAAGACAGAACTGGAGAAGATCTCCCAAATCAACTGAAAAAGGATATCGCCCGATCAGACTATCTAGTTGCAGGCAAGCCGCTTTCCAAAGGCACCACTGAAGAGCGGCTCGCTCAATTCCACCACGAACTGGACGCATTGAACTGCACCCCGGGAGAAAAGAAGTCTATCATTGAAGTATGCAACCAATCGAGCATCGCCATGCTTATAACTTCCACTCCAGGAGTAGTAGCCAACTGTTCGTGTGGCGATTCGACGAACGTTTCATTCCAGATAAGTCGCGAAGATGGAAAAATCCACGTTCAGGCGCAATACTCCAAAGATATCTCGGCCGCGAGCAGTAACGAAGAGCTATTTGACATGTTTGTTTCCTCGGTTAAAAAGTTTCCCCATGAGAAAAAATCCATACAAACAAATGCCAAAATATCCATTGATGCCGAAGGAAAATTCGATATTATCAGCTGCAATACCTTGGCCAATGACACTGTCCAAAATTTTTCTGCGGTGGCGCCGGAAGAACAGTCGAAAAAACGGTGAGAGTTGTAGTAGTGGCCAATCGGCCAAGGCAAGAGTGGGATGCGCTGAGTTCTGGCACGTCCAGCCGTAAGTCCGTTCGATGACGAGGAGCTCTAGCACTTCTCCAAAATCACCACGTTTTTCGGTGTGTCCAACCGCATGGCAAGCTTTGCGGGCATGCAGCCCCATCCCGAGTTCCATCCGCTGGGCCGGGTGCCCAAAGCCAAGCCCTGAGTCCACCAGAGAGCTTGCTGCAACGCACAAAAAGTCCGACGCGACAGGTTGCCCGGCGCGCAGCGCATAGAATCAGCCGCTGCTGGAGTACGCCCAGGCAGGGGTGCGCCATGACGCCTATCCATCTGTATCAAAAAGAGACGTGCGATGACAAACGATGAAATCCTGGCCCAGTACGGCCCCCGCGAGGCAATGGAATACGACGTGGTGGTGGTGGGCGGCGGCCCCGGCGGCCTGTCGACCGCGATCCGGCTCAAGCAGCTGGCCGCGGAAAAAGGCCAGGAGCTGTCGGTGGTGGTGCTCGAGAAGGGCTCCGAGCCCGGCGCCCATATCCTCTCGGGCGCGATCATGGACCCCAAGGCCCTCACGGAGCTGATTCCCGACTGGAAGAAGCTCGGCGCGCCGCTGAACCAGCCCGTCACCGACGACGCGATGGTGTTCCTGGGCGAGAAGGGCTCGCTGCGCACCCCCAACATGCTGCTGCCGCAGTGCTTCCAGAACCACGGCAACTACATCGTCAGCCTGGGCAACGTCGTGCGCTGGCTCGCCGAGCAGGCCGAAGGCCTGGGCGTGGAAATCTTCCCCGGTTTCCCCGCGGCCGAAGTGCTCTACAACGAAGACGGCTCGGTCAAGGGCGTGGCCACCGGCAACATGGGCGTGGGCAAGGATGGCGAGCCCACGGGCGAGTTCCAGCTCGGCATGGAGCTGCACGGCAAGTACACGATCTTTGCCGAAGGCTCGCGCGGCCATCTGGGCCGCCAGCTGATCGCGCGCTACCAGCTCGACGCCGGGCGCGACCCGCAGACCTATGGCCTGGGCGTCAAGGAACTGTGGGAGATCGATCCCGCGCGCCACCAGCCCGGCTTCGTGCTGCACACCGCGGGCTGGCCGATGAAGTCCGACACCTATGGCGGCGCCTTCCTCTATCACATGGAGGACAACAAGGTCACGCTGGGCTACATCACCGGCCTCGACTACTCGAACCCGTACCTGAGCCCGTTCGAGGAAATGCAGCGCTGGAAAACGCACCCCAACATCCGCTACTACCTCGAAGGCGACGAAGCCAAGGGCATCAAGCCCGCCAAGCGCATCGGCTACGGCGCGCGCGCGATCACGGCCGGCGGCCTGCTGTCGCTGCCCAAGTTCGTGTTCCCCGGCGGCGCGCTGGTGGGCTGCGAAGCGGGCTTCCTCAACGTCAGCCGCATCAAGGGCAGCCACGCGGCGATCAAGACCGGCATGCTCGCGGCCGAAGCCGCGTTCGATGCGCTCCAGGCCGGCCGCCAGGGCGACGAGCTCACGGCCTATGTCACGGCGTTCGAGAGCAGCTGGCTCTATGAGGAACTCAAGAAGAGCCGCAACTTCAAGGCCTGGTTCAAGAAGGGCCTGACGACGGCGACGCTGATGAACGGCATCGAGCAGTTCGTGCTGCGCGGCAACATCCCCTGGACGCTGCACCGCGACAAACCCGACCACGCCTACCTCAAGCCCGCGGCCGATTGCAAACCCATCGTCTATCCCAAGCCCGATGGCAAGCTGACCTTCGACCGCCTGTCGAGCGTGTTCATCAGCAACACCAACCATGCCGAAGACCAGCCCGCGCACCTGACGCTCAAGGATGCGAGCGTGCCGGTCAACATCAACCTGGCGCGCTACGCCGGCCCCGAGGCCCGCTACTGCCCGGCCGGCGTCTATGAGTTCGTGCCCGACGAGGCCGCGGGCGGCGCGTCGCAGCGCCTGCAGATCAACGCGCAGAACTGCGTGCACTGTAAGACCTGCGACATCAAGGACCCGACGCAGAACATCGTCTGGGTCACGCCCGAAGGCGGCGGCGGCCCGAACTACTCGGGCATGTAAGACGCCATGCCAGCGGCGCGCTCGACATGGGTGCGCTGCCGGTTTCGGCGGCAGTAGACTTTCAAGAACCCGTTCCCCCGGGGAGCCGTGCGCCTGGTGCTCCAGGCCCCTCCCCCACTTTGCGCGTGGAGATAACCATGAAAACCCTGTCGATCGCGCCCCTGGGCGCAGCAGTTCTGGCGCTGGCATCGATGAGCCCGGTGCTGGCGCAGCAGAAGTCGGTGGCCGTCACGGCCATCGTCGAGCATCCCGCGCTCGACGCCGTGCGCGACGGTGTGCAGGCCGCGCTCAAGGACGCGGGCTTCGAGGCCGGCAAGAACCTCAAGTGGCAGTACCAGAGCGCCCAGGGCAACACCGGCACCGCCGCGCAGATCGCGCGCAAGTTCATAGGCGACAAGCCTGACGCCATCGTGGCCATTGCCACGCCTTCGGCGCAGGCCGTGGTGGCCGCGACCAAGGCCGTGCCCGTCGTGTTCTCGGCCGTGACCGACCCCGTGGCCGCCAAGCTGCTCGCGAGCTGGGAGCCAGGCAAGGGCAATGTGACCGGCGTGTCCGACCTGCTTGCGCTCGACAAGCAGATGCAGCTCGTCAAGCAGGTGGTGCCCGGCGCCAAGCGCGTGGGCATCGTCTACAACCCGGGCGAAGCCAACTCGATGGTCGTCGTCAAGCAGCTGCAAAAGCTCCTGCCGACGCTGGGCCTGACGCTGGTCGAAGCGGCGGCGCCGCGCTCGGTCGACGTCAGCAGCGCCGCGCGCAGCCTGGTCGGCAAAGTGGACGTCATCTACACCAACACCGACAACAACGTGGTCTCGGCCTATGAAGCGCTGGTCAAGGTTGGCCAGGACGCGAAGATCCCGCTGGTCGCCTCGGATACCGACTCCGTCAAGCGCGGCGCGGTCGCGGCCTATGGCATCAACTACCGCGACCTGGGCGAGCAGACCGGCCGCATGGTCGCGCGCATCCTCAAGGGTGAAAAGCCCGGCGACATCAAGCCCGAGGTCAGCACGAAGATGGAGCTGTTCGTGAACCCGGGCGCGGCGCAGCGCCAGGGCGCGAAGCTGCCCGATGCATTGGTCAAATCGGCGGCGCAGGTCATCGAATAATTTCCGGCCCGGGCCTGTGCCCGGCACTGGCCACCCCATGGCAGGTACCGTACGATGTGCGGACCTGCCATTGGCATTTTTCATCCTGCCGCGCGCTGCACCGCTCCTCCCATGTCCATGTTTTCCTTCCTCGGCGCCATCGAGATCGGCCTGATCTTCAGTCTGGTGGCGCTGGGCGTGTATATCTCGTTTCGGCTGCTGCGCTTTCCCGACCTCACGGTGGACGGCAGCTTTCCGCTCGGCGGCGCGGCCTGCGCGATCCTGATCTCCACCGGCACCAACCCCTGGCTCGCGACGCTCGCGGCGACGGCGGCCGGCGCGGCCGCGGGCATGCTCACTGGCTGGCTCAATGTCAAGCTCAAGATCATGGACCTGCTGGCCTCGATCCTGATGATGATCGCTCTCTACTCGGTCAACCTGCGCATCATGGGCGGCCCGAATGTGCCGCTGATCAACGACGCGACGCTGTTCACGCTGCTGCAGCCCGGTGACATGCCCGACTACGTCGCGCGCCCGCTGATCCTGGCCGTGATCGTGCTGCTGGCCAAGCTCGCGATGGACTGGTTCTTCTCGACCGAGCGGGGCCTCGCGATCCGCGCCACCGGCTCGAACGCGCGCATGGCGCGCGCCCAGGGCGTGAACACCGGCGCGATGGTGCTGCTGGGCATGGCGGTCTCGAACGGCCTGGTGGGTCTCGGCGGCGCGCTGTTCGTGCAGACCCAGGGCGGCGCCGACATCTCGATGGGCATCGGCACCATCGTCATCGGCCTCGCGGCAGTGATCGTCGGCGAAAGCCTGCTGCCCTCGCGGCGGCTGGTCTATGCAACGCTGGCCGTCGTGCTCGGCGCCGTCGTCTACCGCTTCTTCATCGCGGCCGCGCTCAACAGCGACTTCATCGGCCTCAAGGCGCAGGACCTGAACCTGGTCACGGCCGTGCTGGTGACGGTGGCGCTGGTCATCCCGCAGCTCAAGAACAAGCTGTCCAGGCGCAAGCCGCGCTGAGCGCAGGCGGAGTTTTCATGCTGAATGCCAAAGACATCTTCCTCACCTTCAACCCCGGCACGCCGATCGAGACGCGCGCGCTGCGCGGCCTGTCGCTCGAGATCCCGGCCGGCCAGTTCGTCACCGTGATCGGCTCCAACGGCGCGGGCAAGTCCACCTTCCTCAACGCCGTGTCGGGCGACCAGCGCGTGGACAGCGGCACGATCGTCATCGATGGCCATGACGTCACCGCCCTGCCCGTCTGGGCGCGCGCCGAGCGCGTGGCGCGCGTGTTCCAGGACCCGATGGCCGGCACCTGCGAAGACCTGACCATCGAGGAAAACATGGCGCTGGCCCAGCGCCGCGGCGCGCCCCGGCGGCTGTCGCGCGCGGTGCGGCAGTCGATGCGCGCGGTATTCCAGGAGCGCCTCGCAACGCTGGGCCTGGGCTTGGAAAACCGCCTGTCCGACCGCATCGGCCTGCTCTCGGGCGGCCAGCGCCAGGCCGTGAGCCTGCTGATGGCGGCGTTGCAGCCCTCGCGCATCCTGCTGCTCGACGAACACACCGCCGCGCTCGATCCGCGCACGGCCGACTTCGTGCTGCAGCTCACTGCGCGCATCGTGACCGAGGCCCGGCTGACCACGATGATGGTCACCCACAGCATGCGCCAGGCGCTCGACGTCGGCGACCGCACCGTCATGCTGCACCAGGGGCAGGTCGTGCTCGATGTCAGCGGCGAGGAGCGCCGGCGGCTCGATGTGCCGGACCTGCTGAAGATGTTCGAGCGGGTGCGCGGTGAAAAACTCGCGGACGACGCATTACTGCTGGGCTGAGCGCAGCGGAGCACAGGAACCTACCGATGAGCGATCACGCTGTCTCTTCCACTGCCTCGGCCGAGCCCGGCCTGCGCCGCAGCCTCAAGGCGCGGCACCTGTCCATGATTGCCATTGGCGGCTCGATCGGCACCGGCCTGTTCGTGGCCTCGGGCGCGACGATCTCGCAGGCCGGCCCGGGCGGCGCGCTGCTGGCCTATATGGTGGTCGGGCTGATGGTCTATTTCCTGATGACCAGCCTCGGCGAGATGGCCGCGCACCTGCCGGTCTCGGGCTCGTTTGCCACGTACGGCGCGCGCTATGTCGATGAAGGCTTCGGCTTCGCGCTGGGCTGGAACTACTGGTACAACTGGGCGGTGACGATTGCCGTGGACCTGGTGGCCGCGCAGCTGGTCATGGCCTACTGGATACCCGATGTCAACGGCATGGTCTGGAGCGCGCTGTTTCTGGCGCTGATGTTTGGCCTCAACGCGATCTCGGTCAAGGGCTTTGGCGAGGCAGAGTACTGGTTCGCGGCCATCAAGGTTTTCACGGTGATCGTGTTCATCGGACTGGGCCTGCTGATGGTGCTGGGCATCCTGCAGGGCGGCGCGCCCGAGGGCCTGTGGGGCAACGTCGCGAACTGGAGCGTGGGCGACGCGCCGTTTGCGGGCGGTTTCGCGGCCATGATCGGCGTGGCGATGATCGTCGGCTTCTCGTTCCAGGGCACCGAGCTGATCGGCATTGCCGCCGGCGAGTCCGAGGACCCGGCGCGCAACGTGCCGCGCGCGGTGCGCAAGGTGTTCTGGCGCATCCTGCTGTTCTATGTGTTTGCGATCCTGATCATCAGCCTGCTGCTGCCCTACAACGACCCGCAGCTGCTGCGCAACGATGTCAGCGACATCAGCGTCAGTCCCTTCACGCTGGTGTTCGAGCGCGCCGGCCTGCTGTCGGCCGCGGCCCTCATGAACGCCGTGGTGCTGACCTCGGTGCTGTCGGCGGGCAACTCGGGCATGTATGCCTCGACGCGCATGCTCTACACGCTGGCCTGCCAGCGCATGGCGCCGCGCATCTTCGCGCGCGTCAACGGCAACGGGGTGCCGATGATGGCGCTGCTGGCCACGACGGCCATTGCCGGGCTGTGCTTCCTCACCAACATCTTCAGCCCCCAGGCCGTGTACATCTGGCTGCTCAACCTCTCGGGCATGACCGGCTTCATTGCCTGGCTGGGCATTGCGATCAGCCACTACCGCTTTCGCAAGGGCTACGCAGCCCAGGGCCTGAGCCTGGCGGCGCTGCCCTACCGCGCCGCGGCCTTCCCGTTCGGGCCGATCTTTGCGTTCGTGCTGTGCCTGGTCATCACGCTGGGCCAGAACTACCAGGCCTTCATCCAGGACCGCATCGACTGGGGCGGTGTGGTTGCGACCTATATCGGGCTGCCGCTGTTTCTGTTGATCTGGCTTGGCTACCGGCTGGTCAAGGGCTCGCGCATCGTTCCCTATAGCGAGATGCGGGTCAAGGCCGAGCCGTATTGAGCGTATTCGGCCCAGCCGATCAGAGCCAGCACCGATTGCGTGCTGGCTTTTTTTTGGCTGACGCGCGGGTGCGCGCCGGGATCCAATGGGAGCTTTCAAGCATGACGCTGGCGATCTGCGCATGCACCAGCTGCGCGAAAAACATTTCGTCCCAAACAGAAACAAAAACAGGAAAAATCAACCGCGACTGCTTCCCGGAATTTTTCTAGACTATTTTCCAGACGAAGCTTTTTCACAAGGAGAAGTCATGTCACACGCCCAATTCAAACTTGAGAAACAAGCACGCAAGCTGCACGAAAAAATATCGCCTCGCGGCCTCGTTGGCCTGATGCGATATGACCCTCATTCACCCCGTTGCTTCGAAGGAATGAAATTAAATCTACTGGAAGGTCTGCCAACCATCATAAGACTTCATCCCGGAGCAAATTATCCAAACGAAATCCGAAGGGAACAGATAGATCTGGAGGGACAAGCAGTTCTGGTCATCGGATACGATGACACCAAAGAGGCTTTTGCCATCATTGATCCATTTCAAAGAATACCGGGAAGAACACCAGAAATAAACTGGATGCCCTTTGAGCAACTTGCCACGACCATCGTCGACATATCACTGGGTGAAGATGTCCCGCCCAAAAGCCTAAAAATAGATGTCATCAAAATGAATGGCCAAGGCGATCTCGAAATCTCCATCAGCCTGCCGGAAATATACGGCACCATCACCGACTACGACCTTTTGACGCTGGAAGAAATCAGCATGGATGTGAAAGTAAGTTGCCAAGACAATTCACTGATGACACACCATGCTTTCAATGGGAAATATCCTTTTGGCACAACTGCCAAGACGAAAATATTCCTACCAAAAAGCCTGGACGCCACCATGGATGTATCAATAAAGGTCGATGGCTTGATCCATGGCAGCAGACCCTATGACTACCGGGATCACATTGGTCTGGATTACTCATGCACCTTCACCTCCACAACCCAGGAAATTGAAGTCTCAGACAAGGAGATTGAATTCACCAATACGTGATCAACGGCACATATCATCTTCAAAAAATCAATGCCTTTTGAGCGACAAGGAGCCCCCATGTTTGAAGAAGCATTGTTCTGCCCGACAAAATCACGCAGACTCCAGACCAGATGGTCTTCGACAATACCAGCGCTCGTGCGCCTGCCATTGTTTTCCTCCATCACTGGTCTCGGATACGTGATATTGTACAAAGAGAGAACGAGAGAGTATCTCCTGCACTGCTTCGATCCAGACACAGGGGCGCTCCAGTGGCAAACAAGGTTGCCCAATGGCGGATATGGAGCGCATGCAATCGGAAACAGCATCATCGCCGTTCCTAGCAGATTCTCGGACATCACGGGAATCGACGCTAGAACAGGAAGCATCAGCTGGATTCACAGAACGGATGCACGCGTCAGGTCACCCGTGAATTACTCAAATGAAAAATTTACATTCTCCAGCGGGCAAGATATCTACGAATTGACGGAAGCGGGACAGATCATCAGCAAGACATCCTTGGCCGGACATTTTTTCTTTGGGTTGGTGAAGTACGTGGATGATGCGATGCTCAGTCTGGCAACATTCACCAACGAAAACGGCTATTCCCAGTTGGCACTCATTTCATTCTCCGGCAGCGGCCAGGTAGCCTGGAAGACAGACCTTGGCGCAGGTCAAATCATCAGTTCCGAGACATCGGGATTTTCCCTTCACGAAAATAATATATATTGTGCTGCTGGAAAATCCATGTATTGCATTCGAATTGAAGATGGCACCATTGCTTGGAGAAGGCCGATGCCCGATATCGTCGGCCGGCAAATGCCAACCATTCACGCCAATCGAATTTACATCCCATCTGCCAAAGGTCGCATCCATTGCCTGCAGACAGAAGATGGATCCCAGAACTGGACTTTCAATGGCTCGACCATTGCCACAACACCAGTCTCGATTCTTGGGGAACTGGCATGCGCATGCATGGATGGCAGCCTCGTTCTTCTCGATGCCGAAACAGGAAGTGAGTTCGACTCCATCGCAACCGGGCACTCACCTTATAGCGGCTTGACCTTCTGGCAAGGAAAAGCCTACCTTGGAGGCGGAGACCCGCCCTATCATGGTCGGCTCTATTGCTTCGATCTGATAGACCGGCAAGCAGAACCGGAATATTCATGCACCGTACGAACGCTGGACGCAACGGAACATGGTGACACCATCGAGATTCAGCTGAAAGTATCGAACACCCCCCAGGCCATCTCAAACGTTTTTCTCGATGCCTCAAGTATTCCAGCGCTGAGTGAAAGCAGCTTTCAATCATCGCCTACTGAACGTTCAAAAAACTGCTTTACCTTCTCCATACCCATCAGAAGAAAAATAGTTCCGAATGTCTACAGTGTCAGTTTTTCAATGAATTTATCGACGGGCGAGACGATCCATCGACCCGCATGCATCGTGATTCAACCCAAGATGGAAAGACCAGCTCGTCATATCATCGAAAAAATCCAGCCCAGATTTCAAACGTCACCGCTCAACAGCGGCGCAGCCGTCCTGCAGATGATTCAAGAGCATTACAGTCAACCTGTTGCAAAGCAGGAAGACATCAGGGAGATGCTTGACTACATAATCGACAGATCCCATTACGAGCCATTCAACATCTGGAGAATAGCGTTACGCCGCCTCATCTCATCGAATGCATTATCAAAAGAAGATTTGCCAGAGTATAAGCACAGTCTTCAAAAGAAATGACAGAAAACGCCCACAGCTTCATCAGGCAGGTGACACAATCCTCAAGTATCCGCTGGCGGCTGGCTGCTTCGGTGATTGTAAACGGGCTTCTCATCTCGTCACTCCTGAGTCAGCCATTCCTCATTGGCAGGCTCATCGGTGAAATAACAACCAGTGCACATGCGGATGTACGAGCGAAAATCGTGCTGCTGGCATTTCTCACGGGGTTGGCGGCCTTGACAGCGTATGCGGCGGCATGGATCAACAACTCGGTATTGCAGGATGTGCGTCGCGATTCAAAATCCTTATTGTATGAAAGCATCCTGCCGAGCCCGCCCATTTTTTTCCAACATGTCAACGAGGGCTGGATCGAATCGGCAGTAGCCACCGCATCCCAGGCTTGCCGGGGGATTATCCATGAATGCCTGAATGTTCTCATCCGTGCGCTTCTTTTTGTTATCCTGACAACCGCATTGATTTTTCTGCATTACCCGCTTCATGGGCTGGTGTTTTTCACGGCGGCATCGGCTTACCTCTATCTTGCCTATCGTTTCGCCAGAAATTCCGCGGCAGGCATCAACTCTGCCGTGACCGCGACCGTCGTTGTTTCAAGGGAGGCCGCTGACATGCTGGCCAACGTGGAGAGCATCCAGCAGTATGACATGGTGACGCATGAGGAAAAACGGATCTTTGAATTCCTCGATACCGAGAAGAAAATTTATCGCATGGGCCAGGGCCTGGTAGATAAAAATGAGTTTTTTCAGAAAATATATCTGACGTCCCTTTCCATTGTCTTCATTTTTTCAGTGGCCATCAGTGCCGACAAAAGACCACAAGACGCAATTCTGTTTTATATCATTGGCATGCTTTCCTACACACAGCTCGAACAAGTTGGAAAATCACTGAACAGCCTGCTGGAACAGATACATAGATTGGAATCTATACTAGAAAAAATCAATCTCCACCGGAGAGTAAATCATTCAACCAAAGCCCACGCAATCAAAAACAAGCTCGCGAAAAGGATAACACTGGAAAATATATCCTTTGGTTACAGTCCAGAAAAACCAATTTTCAATGATTTCTCGCTTTCCATAGAACCCGGTTCACGCCACCTCATCTGCGGCCCCAGCGGAGCGGGCAAATCCACGCTCATCCGAATCCTTGCAGGTCATATCCAGCCGCAGTCGGGTTGTGTATTGATCAACGATCAAGACAGCTGCACCCTGCCGCTCAAGGACAAAATCCGCATGCTGACGCTTATCCCGCAAAGCGCCCACCTGTTCAACCGTTCGATTCATGAAAATGCCACCTACGGCGTGGAAAATGTTCCGTATCGCGATGTTGAAGAGTTGCTTCTGGCGCTCAAATTGGACCGCCTCCAGCGCGATGGCCGCGAGCGGTGGCTTGATGCGACCATCGACAGAAATGGATTGAATCTGAGCGGCGGTGAAAAGCAGCGCATCCTTTTGGCCCGTGCGATCCTGCATGCACGGCCCATGCTCTTGCTCGACGAAGCCACCTCGGCGCTGGACCGCGAAACGGAGGCCGCAGTGCTCAAAGTATTGCACGAGCGCCTGCCCGATGCCGCCATCGTGGCGGTCAGCCATCATCCCCATCGCGAACTTGCCGGATACAAGACATTGGTGCTGAACTAGCTGCCGCCGCTCATCGGGCCTGTGACTCATATCGGCAGACGCAGGTACCGATACCCGTTCTTCCAGAAGAAAGCCTCGCGGTAGGGCGCATATTCCGCCCGGTTCATCCATTCCAGAAACAGGTCCAGATAGTGGCGCGTGCGCGTGATCACATCGGGCATGTGCCAGTCCGAACCATAGGCCATCTTGTCGAGCAGCTCGAACGGCCGCCCGGCTGCGGCTGCATCCCGGCGTGCGCGCTGCACGTTGGCTTCGAACGGGACAAAGCCCCCGCCCTGCATCAGCTGGGCCAGGTAAGCCACTTCGCAGTAGACGTTCGGATAAGACGTGCACAGCTCGCAGGCGATGCGCGCGAAATTGTCTTCGTGCTGCCATTCCTCGTCGGTGCGCGCGAGCCAGCCCGCCGAATGCAGCGCGCCATTGTCCAGCCGCCCCCCGCCCGCATGGCCCAGGCAAAGACGCAGCGCCTGCCAGCGCGGCTGCGCGAGCACGTCGCGCCACTGGCGCGGGTGGGCGTAGGCACCCAGGCGAAAGCGCGTCTGGAAACCAACGGGCGTGCAGTGCGCGAACACCGGCAGGTCGCGTGCGACGCAGAAGTCGTAGAACGCGTCCACCCGCGCCTGGATCGCGGGCTCGTTGCCGATCGGGCGAAAACCCATGGCCGGATAGAACTTGAAACCCGCAAACCCCTTGCCCAGTGCAGCCAGCGCGCGCGCGTGCCAGTCCGCACGGCGCGGATCGAAGCTGCTGAAGCCGAATACGCGCGCCGGATGGGCGCGCTGCAGCGCCTGCATGCGGTCTTCCTGCACCGGCTGCAGGGGGTAGAACGGCGCCTCCTGCCCGGCAAATGCCATCTGCATGTCCATCAGGTAATGCACTGCCTGCAGCGGCGGCAGGCCCGGGCCATAGCCGGCAAAGAGCTTTTGCAGCAGCTGCTCCTCCGAGTGCAGCAGCGTCAGGAAAAAGGCCGGATAGTTGACCACTTCGCCCCACGCGCGCGGATCCATCAGCCGCGTGACGACCCACAGCGCCTTGCGCACCACGCGTTCGGCCCAGCGCAGGAATTCGGGGAAGGTCGATACTTCGGCGCGCGCCAGCGGCGGCGCGAACGCGGCCTGCAGCGCGCGCGGCCCGGGCCAGCCTTCGCTCTCATAGTCGATCTGCTCGAGGCTCAGCAGGATGTCCATGAACTGCGAGGCGCGCAGCCGGTCGAACACGGGCGCGTCGAGCGGTTGTTCCGACTGTGCCAGCAGGCCCTGCTCGACGGCTTCGAGCGAGCCGGTGTTGAGCAGCAGCTCGTACTCCACCATGCGCCACAGATGCTCGAGGCATTCGAGCTCGAGCGTGTCGCCCGTCGACTGCGAGAACACGGCCTCGACGGGCACATCCGCATAGGCCGAGCCGGTCAGTGCCTGCAGCAGCCGCGCGACCTCGCGCGCCAGCGGGCTTGCGTCGCGCCCCATCGCGTGGGCAATGATGCTGGCCAGCGGCACATAGCGCGCATTGAACAGATGGGTGTGCAAATCCAGGATCCGCTTCGGCAACTGCATCACATCCTCCCTCTTTTGCCGCCATTACAACGAAAAAAAGGCCCATGCAGCCAATGCAGGGGCTGCTGGTCCGGACATTGCGGCCTCCGAACCTCAATGCGGCGCGCGCGCACGATGCAGCAGCTTTGCCAAGGCTCGATAAGCTGCAGGAATCTCCGGAATTCACGAATACTGGCGCGCAGTGTAGGCTTTGGCTTGTCGCCATCGGCAATTTGCCTATGGCGCCGTCCATCTTTCCAACCGGAGAGCGCCATGACCCCCGCGTCCCCCACCGCAGCCCCCATTGCGGCCCACTTTCCAAGCGCCGCGCCCGGCGCTTCGCTGCACACGCCGCTGCACTCCCTGCATCTGGAGCTGGGCGCGCGCATGGTCGAGTTCGCGGGCTACCAGCTGCCGGTGCAGTTCCCGCAGGGCTTGCTGGCCGAGCATCTGCACACGCGCACGGCCGCGAGCCTGTTCGATGTCTCGCACATGGGCCAGCTGCGCCTGGTCGGCGCCGACACCGCCGCGGCGCTCGAATCGCTGATGCCGATGGACCTCGAGGACCTGGCCGTGGACCGCCAGCGCTACGGCCTGCTGCTCAACGAGGCGGCCGGCATTCTCGACGACCTGATGCTGGTGCGCCGCAGCAGCGATTTCCTGCTGGTCGTCAACGGTGCCTGCAAGCACGCCGACCTCGCGCACCTGCAGGCCTGGATCGGTGGGCGCTGCGAGATCACGCCGCTGGCCGAGCACGCGCTGCTCGCGCTGCAGGGGCCACTGGCGGTGGCGGTGCTCCAGCGGCTGGTGCCCGGTGTCGAGCAGCTGCTGTTCATGGATGGCGCGGCCTTTGTCTGGGAAGGCAGCGAGCTCTACATCACGCGCAGTGGGTACACCGGGGAAGACGGCTTCGAGATCTCGCTGCCCGGCATGTTGGCCGAGGCCTTTGCGCGCGCGCTGCTGCACCATCCCGAGGCCGCGCCCGCGGGCCTGGGCGCGCGCAATTCGCTGCGCCTCGAAGCCGGCCTGTGCCTCTACGGCAATGAGCTCGATGAGGGCACGACACCCGCCGAAGCCGGCCTGCTCTGGGCGGTACAAAAAGCCCGGCGCAGCGGCGGCCTGCGCGCGGGGGGTTTTCCGGGCGCGGCGCGGCTGCTGGCGCAGATCGCCGATCCGGCGTTGCGCAAGCGCCAGCGCGTGGGCCTGCGCGCGCTCGAGCGCGTGCCGGTGCGCGAGCCCGCGCCGCTGCACGACGGCAGTGGGCGGCAAGTCGGCCAGGTCACGAGCGGGCTGCTGTCGCCGAGCCTGGGCCAGCCGATCGCGCAGGCCTATGTCGAGCCGACCAGCGCCGCACCGGGCACGCGGCTGCAGGCGCAGGTGCGCGGGCGGTCCGTGCCGATGGAAGTGGCGGCGCTGCCCTTCGTGCCCAGCCGCTATTGGCGTGGATGAACGGCGGCGTCTGGCTTGAACGGCCCCGCCAAGGGGCTACAGTGCGGGCTGGGCGCCTTGCGCTTTTCTTTTTATCTCTGGAGTTTTCATGAGCGTTCAATTTTCCAAAGACCACGAGTGGATCAACGCCGCCGATGCGGCCGCTGCCGTAGTGGGCATCACCGTGCATGCGCAGGACGCGCTGGGCGATGTGGTGTTTGTCGAGCTGCCCGAAGTCGGCAAGAGCTTTGCCCAGGGCGAGGTCGCCGGCGTGGTCGAGTCCGTCAAGGCCGCGGCTGATATCTACATGCCCGTGAGCGGCGAGATCGTCGAGGTCAACGAGGCGCTGCGCGACGACCCGTCGCTGGCCAACTCCGACCCGCTGGCCGCGGGCTGGTTCTTCAAGATCAGGATCAGCGACGCGTCCCAGCTGGACGGCCTGCTCGACGAGGCGGCTTACACCGCCTTCGCGCAGAACGCCTGAGGCCTGAGGCCGCCGGCCGCGCGGCGGCGCGTGGCACGCGACGTGCCTGCCGGGCAGTGCGCCCGGGTGATCCCATTGCTTTCGACCCCTGATATCTTTCTCAAGGTCCTGCCATGACGATGCCCTCTGTTCCTGCCCTGCCGGCGCTCGAGAACCCCGGCGAATTCATTGACCGCCATATCGGCATCGGCGAGGAGGACGAGGCGCGGATGCTGGCGGTGGTCGGCGCCGCTTCGCGCCAGGCGCTGATTGCCGAGATCGTGCCGCCGGGCATCGCGCGGCGCCGACCGATGCAGCTGCCGCCTGCGGTGGGCGAAGCCCAGGCGCTGGCCGAGCTGCAGGCGCTGGCCGCGCGCAACCAGCAGCTGCGCAGCTTCATTGGCCAGGGCTACCACGGCACGCACACGCCCGGCGTGATCCTGCGCAACGTGCTGGAAAATCCAGGCTGGTACACCGCCTACACGCCCTACCAGGCCGAGATCTCCCAGGGCCGGATGGAGGCGCTGATCAACTTCCAGACCATGGTCTGCGACCTGACGGCCATGCCGATTGCCAATGCCTCGCTGCTCGACGAAGCGACGGCCGCGGCCGAAGCCATGACGCTTGCGCTGCGCGTGGGCGAGTCGGCAAGCCGGCGCTTCGTCGTGTCGGCCGGTGTGCATCCCCAGACCCTCGAAGTCATCCAGACCCGCGCCGGCCCGCTGGGCATCGAGGTGCTCGTGCCCGAGACGGAGGCCGCCTGGCAGCAGGCGCTCGAGGGCGACTATTTCGCGGCGCTGGCGCAATACCCGGCCACCGACGGCAGCGTGCGCGCGCTCGGCGCCGATGTGGCCCAGGCCCATGCGCGCGACGCGGCGTTCATCGTTGCCACCGACCTGCTGGCGCTGACGCTGCTCACGCCGCCCGGCGAATGGGGCGCGGACATCGTCGTGGGCAGCAGCCAGCGCTTCGGGATGCCGATGGGCGCGGGCGGCCCGCACGCGGCCTTCATTGCCTGCCGCGACGCCTACAAGCGCGCGCTGCCCGGGCGCATCGTCGGCGTGAGCCGCGATGCGCTGGGCCAGCCCGCGTACCGGCTTGCGCTGCAGACGCGCGAGCAGCATATCCGGCGCGAAAAGGCCACGAGCAACATCTGCACCGCGCAGGTGCTGCCCGCGGTCATTGCCAGCATGTATGCGGTCTATCACGGCCCCGAGGGCCTCGAGCGCATTGCGCTGCGCGTGGCGCGCTATGCGGCCATCCTCGCGCAGGGGCTCGAGCGCCTGGGCCATCGCGTGGACGCGCGGGGCAGCTTCGACACGCTGCTGCTGCACACCGGCCAGGGCACGGCGGCGCTCGCCGCACGCGCGGTGGCGATGGGCGTGAACCTGCGCCGGTTCTCCGAAGATGCGCTGGCCATGGCCCTGGACGAAACCACCACGCGCGCCGATATCGAGCGGCTGTGGCAGATCTTCGCGCTGGCTGGCCAGGAGCAGCCCGATTTCGCGGCCTTCGAAGCCGGCAGTGCGCTGCGCATTCCCGACACCCTGCGCCGGCGCAGCACCTTTCTCACGCATCCGGTGTTCCACCTGCACCGCGCCGAAACCGCGATGCTGCGCTATATCCGCGCGCTCTCGGACAAGGACCTTGCCCTCGACCGCAGCATGATCCCGCTGGGCTCCTGCACCATGAAGCTCAATGCGACCAGCGAGATGATCCCGGTCACCTGGCCGGCGTTCGCGCAGATCCACCCCTTTGCGCCGCGCGAGCAGCTCGCGGGCTATGCATTGCTCGACACCCAGCTGCGCGCCTGGCTCGGCGAGGCCACGGGCTACGCGGGCATCAGCCTGCAGCCCAATGCCGGCTCGCAGGGCGAGTATGCGGGGCTTCTTGCGATCCAGGCCGGCCATGCGGCGCGCGGCCAGGCGCAGCGCGACATCTGTCTGATTCCCTCGAGCGCGCATGGCACCAACCCGGCGAGCGCGCAGATGGCCGGGCTCGAGGTCGTGGTCACGGCCTGCGATGCCCAGGGCAATGTGGACCTCGCCGACCTGGAGGACAAGTGCCAGCGCTACAGCGACCGGCTGTCGTGCGTGATGATCACCTACCCCAGCACGCATGGCGTGTTCGAGCCACGTGTCGAGGAGCTGTGCGCGCTCGTGCACCGCCATGGCGGGCGGGTCTATGTCGATGGCGCGAACCTCAATGCACTGGTCGGCATTGCCGCGCCAGGGCAGTTTGGCGGCGATGTGAGCCACCTGAACCTGCACAAGACCTTCTGCATCCCGCATGGCGGCGGCGGCCCGGGCGTGGGGCCGGTCTGCGTGGTCGAGGACCTCGCGGCCTTCCTGCCCGGCCATGCGAGCACGGGCCAGATATCGGGCGTCGGCGCGGTGAGCGCCGCGCCGCTGGGCAATGCCGCGGTGCTGCCGATCAGCTGGATGTACATGCGCATGATGGGCGCCGAAGGCCTGCAGCGCGCGAGCGAGACCGCGATCCTCAGCGCCAACTACATCAGCTGCCGGCTGCAGGAGCACTACCCCACGCTGTATGCGAGCAGCGCCGCCGCGGGCCACCGCGCGCGCGTGGGCCACGAATGCATTCTCGACCTGCGCGGCTTCAAGGCCAGCTGCGGCGTCACGGCCGAGGATGTCGCCAAGCGGCTGATCGACTATGGGCTGCACGCGCCCACGCTGTCGTTTCCCGTGCCCAACACGCTGATGGTCGAGCCGACCGAAAGCGAGCCGCTGGCCGAGATCGAGCGCTTCATCGAGGCGATGATCGCGATCCGCGCGGAGATCGCCGAGATCGAGTCGGGCGCGGCGCCGCGCGGCGCCAACCTGCTCAAGAACGCGCCGCACACCGCGGCGGCGCTGCTCGGCGCCGACTGGCCCCATGCCCATTCGCGCGAACAGGCCGCCTATCCCCTGCCGGACCTGCGCCAGCGCAAGTACTGGCCGCCGGTGGCGCGCATCGACAATGTGCATGGCGACCGGTATCTGCACTGCACCTGCATTCCGCTGCAGGCCGAGCAAGCCCCGTCGCTTACCTGAGCGGGCCGCCGGTCCACTGCGCGACCGGCTTGTGGTGCCAGCGCCACGCGCTTACACTCGCGGCGTCTGCGCCACCTGGCCCTGCGGCCCCTGTACCACCTCCCATGAGCCGTCCCGACCTGTCCTTTCTCCTGCGCAAAGACGACCCCCTGGGACTGCACTCCCTGATGGGGCCCGATGGCGATGCGGCCCAGGCCCTGCCCTGGCCGCCGCCGGCGCCCGAGCCGCTGGTCGATGAACCGCTGGCCGCGCTCGTGACCGAGCTGCGCAATTACCAGCACGAGCTCGAGATCCAGAACAAGGTGCTCGACTACAGCCAGGCCGTGGCAGAAAGCGCGTCCGAGCGCTTCGAGGCACTGTTCGCGAGCATCCCGCTGCCGCTGCTGGTGCTCGACGAGCACGACATGGTGATCCAGGCCAACGCCATGGCGCACAACGCCTTCCAGCCGACCGAGCATGACCGCATCCTGGTGTCGTTCATGCCGCTGGTCAACGAAATGCACGCCGACCGCGTCTGCGAAGCCTTTCTCGAGGCGCGCGAGCACGGCGGCAGCGAAGTGCACGAGGTGGTCTTCACCATCAACGACGGCGTGCATCTCTGCGGTGACCTGCACATCGCGTGCATCGAGATCCCGCAGAAAAAAGGCCCGGCGATCGCGCAGTTCCTGTGCGCCGTCGTGGACCAGGGGCCGCTGCTGGCGGAGCGGCGCACGCTGCAGGAGCGCAACGCGCAGCTGTTTGCCAGCGAGCGCCGGCTCGAGTCGGTCATCAATTCCAGCCTCGACGCGATCCTGTGCGTCGACAACGCGCAGCGCATCACCGTGTTCAACCCCACGGCGGCCGCGCTGTTCACCTGCGCCGCCGAGGATGCGCTGGGCAGCCCGCTCGAGCGCTTCCTGCCCGATCTGTCGAGTGCGCTCGAGCTGGCCGCGCTCACCACGCAGGCCCAGCTCGGCGAGATGCCGGGCCGCACGGCCAGCGGCAAGCTGCTGGCCGTCGAGGTCAGCGTGGCCTTCGAGCAGCACGCGGGCGGCGAGAACACGACCACCGTCTTTGCACGCGACCTGAGCAGCCGCAAGAAGGCCGAGGCCCACCGCAGCGAGCTCGAGGCGCAGCTGCGCGAATCGCACAAGATGCAGGCCGTCGGCACGATGGCCGGCGGCATCGCGCACGACTTCAACAACATCGTCGGCGCGATCCTGGGCAACGTCGAGCTTGCACGCGCCGACTGCCCGCAAAACTCCTCGCTGCTCGAAAGCCTGCAGGAAATCGAGAAGGCCGGGCGGCGCGCACGCGATCTGGTGCGCCAGATCCTGACGTTCAGCCGCAACGAGCCGCCCCAGCGCTGCGCGGTGCAGGCCGCCGAAGTGATCCGCGACACCGAGCGGCTGCTGCGCGTGACGCTGCCGCCGGCGATTGCGCTGCACTCGCACATCGCGCCGCAGTTGCCCGCGCTGCTGGCCGACGTGACCCAGGTCGAGCAGGCGCTGTTCAACCTGACCACCAATGCCGTCCATGCGATTGGCGACGCGCGCGGCATGGTGCAGGTCACGGCCAGCCTCGCGCCCGCCGACCAGCGCCTGAGCGACCGGCTGGGTCTGCCGCTGGCCAACTATGTCGCGCTGAGCGTGCAGGACAACGGCCCGGGCATGGACGCGGCAACGCAGCAGCGCATCTTCGAGCCCTTCTTCACGACCAAGCCCGTGGGCCAGGGCACGGGCCTGGGCCTGGCGGTCGTGCACGGTGTCATGCGCACCCATGGCGGTGCGGTCGACGTCACGAGCACACTGGGCGAAGGCAGCCGCTTCACGCTGTATTTCCCGGTGGCCAGCGGCTCGGCGCCGGTGCTGCCGCCCCCGATCGAGCGCCGCCCCGCCCTGGGGGCCGCCACCCCGGCAGATACCGGTACCGACCAGGCACCTCGCCGGCATGTAATGTACGTTGACGACGACCAGGCGCTGGTTTTCCTTGTGCAGCGGCTGCTGCGCCGGCGCGGGTATGACGTCAGCGGCTACACCGATCCGCGCGAGGCCCTGGCCGCGCTCGAGGCGGCGCCTGGCAATTACGACCTCGTGGTGACCGACTACAACATGCCGGGCTTTTGCGGCGTCGACCTGGTGCGCGCGGCCATTGCCACGCGCCCGGATCTTCCCGTGGCGCTCGCCTCGGGCTATGTCACGGCCGAGATCGAAGCCCAGGCGCTGGCCGCGGGCGCGCGCGCGCTGATCCACAAGCCCAATGACGTCGAGGAACTCTGCACCACCGTCGACGAGCTGCTGCACAGCCCCGCCCGTGGCTGACGTGCAATGCATTGCCGCCGACGAGGACCTGCTGGTGCTCGACAAGCCGCCCGGCCTGCTGTGCGTGCCCGGGCGCGGCGAGGACAAGCAGGACTGCCTGAGCGCGCGCGCCCAGCAGCTGTGGCCCGGGGCGCTGGTGGTGCACCGGCTCGACATGTCCACCTCGGGGCTGGTGCTGATGGCGCGCTCCCCAGAAGTGCAGCGCCAGCTGGGCCTGGCCTTCGAGCAGCGCGCGGTGCACAAGCGCTATGTGGCGATCGTCCACGGGCTGCTGCAGCCCGCGCCCGGCGACGGCGATGGCTGGCAGACCATCGACGCGCCGATTGCGGCCGACTGGCCGCGCCGGCCGCTGCGCATCATCGACCCCGCGGGCAAGCCCAGCCAGACGCGCTGGCGCGTGCTCGCGCACGACCCGCCCCTGTGGCCGGGCTGCACGCGCGTCGAGCTCGAGCCGGTCACCGGGCGCACGCACCAGCTGCGCGTGCACCTCGCGCACCTGGGTCATCCGATCCTGGGCGATCAGCTTTATGCCGGCGAGGAGATCGCCGCACGCGCACCGCGCCTGTTGCTGCATGCCCGGCAACTGGGATTGACCCATCCGCGCCACGGGGACTGGCGCGTGTACGAACTGCCGGCGGCATTCTGAAACCGCCTGAAACAACCGCACTGCCCACGGATTTTCTCTGAAGAGCGGCCCTCCCCCGCACATACCCTATTGCGGCCTTTGGCGCCAGGCATAAGCTGGAACCCCTCGATGCAATAGCTTGTGGCCTGCCGCTGCGCAGGCCCGAAGGCCCTTCAAGGAGATCTCCATGCAAAAGCCCTTTCGCCTGTCTGCTCTCATTGCTGCACTGGGCCTGGCTGCCACCAGCCTGCTGTCCGTGGCCCATGCGCAAAACATCCGCATTGCCATGGTCATCCCCACGACGGGGCCACTGACCCAGTATGGCGACATGGTCAAGGAGGGCGCGTCCACCGCCGTCGAGATGGTCAATGCCGCAGGCGGCGTGCACGGCAAGAAGATCGAGCTCGTGCCGGTCGACGACGCGTGCGAGCCCAAGCAGGGCCCGGTCGCCGCCAACCGCGTGGTCAATGCCAAGATCGGCTACGTGATCGGCCCGGTCTGCTCCGGCGCCGCCATCGCCGCGGTGCCGATCTACAACAACGAAGGCGTGGTGGCGATCACGCCCTCGGCCACCTCGCCGGCGCTCACCGACGGCAAGAACTACCACTTCATCTTCCGCACCATCGGCCGCGACGACCAGCAGGGTCCGTCGGCGGCGAAGTTCATCATCGACAAAGCCAAGCCCAGGAAGGTGGCGGTGGTGCATGACAAGCAGTCCTATGGCCAGGGCATCGCGAGCTCGGTGCGCGACGTGCTGCAAAAAGCCGGCATCAACGTCGCGCTGTTCGAGGGCATCAACGCCGGCGACAGCGACTACTCTGCCGTGATCACCAAGCTCAAGAGCAACGGCGTCGATTTCGTCTACTACGGCGGCTACCACCCCGAGATGGGCCTGCTGCTGCGCCAGGCCGCCGAGCAGGGCCTGAAGGTGCGCATGATGGGCCCCGAAGGCGTGGGCAACCCCGAGGTCAATGCGATTGCCGGCAACGCCGTCGAAGGCATGCTGGTGACGCTGCCCGCGGACTTCGCCGCCAATCCCAAGAACGCGGCAGTGGTCAAGGCCTTCAAGGACAAGAAGCGCAACCCTTCGGGCGCATTTCAGCTGACCTCCTATGCCGCCGTGCAGGCGCTGCTCGACAGCATCAAGGCCGTGGGCGACAACCCGGCCAAGGTCGCGGACCACCTGCACAAGACGAATTTCGAGACCGCGCTGGGCACGGTGGGCTGGAACAAGCAAGGCGACCTCAAGGCCTTCGACTTCCAGGTCTTCGAATGGCACAAGGACGGCAGCAAGACGGCGGCAGTGAAGTAAACCCGGCACGGCATGTGCAAGGCAAGGATGGTGTGCAGCCTGGCTGCACACCATCTTTGTCGTAGAAGCAGCACACGCGCGCCATTTCTCGCGGAAGGTCGTGATCGATGGATGATTTCCTGCCCCAGCTGCTGCAGCAGCTCTTCAACGGGCTGTCGCTGGGCGCCATCTACGCGTTGATCGCCATCGGCTACACGATGGTCTACGGCATCATCGGCATGATCAACTTCGCGCATGGCGACATCTACATGATCGGCGCCTATGTCGGCCTGGTCACGCTGTCGGCCATCGGCACCCAGGGCGGCGTGCCGATCTGGCTGGTCATCGGCTTGATGCTGGTCGTTGCCGCGGTCATCACCGGGGTCTATGGCTTCGTCGTCGAACAGGTGGCCTACAAGCCGGTGCGCAGCAGCCCGCGGCTGGTCGCCCTGATCTCGGCCATCGGCATGTCGATCTTCCTGCAGAACTGGGTCGCGCTCGGCCAGGGCGCGCGCGACATGGCCGTGCCGCAGCTGCTGCCCGGCGCGCTGCAGTTCGGGGGAGGCAACGGCGGCTTCGAGATCTTCATTCCCTACACCCGCATATTGATCATCGTCGTGGCCGTGGTGCTGATGGTGCTGCTCACGCTCTACATCCGCCACTCGCGCATGGGCCGGGCCTCGCGCGCCTGCGCGCAGGACATGCACATGGCCAACCTGCTGGGCATCAACACCCACCGCGTGATTTCCTTCACCTTCATCCTGGGCGCGGTGCTCGCGGCCGTGGGCGGGGTGCTGATCGCACTGGCGGTGGGCAAGCTCAACCCCTTCATCGGCTTTCTGGCCGGCATCAAGGCCTTCACCGCGGCCGTGCTCGGCGGCATCGGCAGCATTCCCGGCGCGATGCTCGGCGGCGTGCTGCTGGGCGTGGCCGAGACGCTGGCCGCGGCCTACATCTCCTCGGAATACAAGGACATCGTCGCGTTCACGCTGCTGGTGCTGATCCTGCTCGTGCGTCCCACCGGACTGTTGGGCAAGCCCGAAGTGGAGAAAGTCTGATGGCGGCGCCCACTTCTTCACGCGATGCCCTGCGCTCGAGCCTGGGCAGCGCACTGATTGCCGCCGTGTTGACGGCGCTGGTCACCGTGCCGATCTTCGGGCTGCACCTGGAACGCGCCGGCATGCGCACCGTCATCGTGCCGCAATGGAGCACCGTCGCCTGGGCTTGCGCGCTGGTGTTTGCGGTGCAACTGCTGCGCCCGTGGCTCGCGCGCGCTTTTGCCGGCATGCCGCGGCTGCAGCGCCCGCAGCTGCCCGCAGCCACGCCGCGCCAGCGCCAGGGGCTGCTGCTGGCGGCGCTGCTGATCGCGGTGTCGTGGCCGTTTTTCGCCGGGCGCAATGCGGTCGATATCGCGACGCTGGCGATGATCTACGTGATGCTGGGCCTGGGGCTCAATATCGTCGTGGGGTTCGCGGGGCTGCTCGACCTGGGCTTCGTCGGCTTCTACGCCGTCGGCGCCTACACCTATGCCTTGTTGTTCCACTGGGCCGGCTGGAGCTTCTGGGAAGCGCTGCCGCTGGCCGGCGCCGTGGCGGCTTGCTTTGGTTTCGTGCTGGGGTTTCCGGTGCTGCGGCTGCGCGGCGACTATCTGGCGATCGTCACGCTGGGCTTTGGCGAGATCATCCGGCTGCTGCTGATCAACCTCACGAGTTTCACGGGCGGGCCCGATGGCATCTCGGGCATCCCCAAGCCCACGGTGCTCGGCCTGCCGCTCACGCGCAGCCCCACGACCGAGGGCGGCACGACATTCCACCAGTTCTTCGGCCTCGAGTTCCAGTCGCTGCACATGGTGATCGCGCTGTACCTGATGGCGCTCACGCTCGCGCTGGTCACGCTGTGGATCTCGAGCCGGCTGATCCGCATGCCGATCGGCCGCGCGTGGGAAGCGCTGCGCGAGGACGAGATCGCGAGCCGCTCGCTCGGTCTGCATCCGATGAAGATCAAGCTCTCGGCCTTCACGCTCGGCGCGATGTTCGCGGGCCTGGGCGGCGCGTTCTTTGCCGCGCGCCAGGGCATCGTCAACCCCGAATCCTTCACCTTCATCGAGTCGGCGCTGATCCTGGCAATCGTCGTGCTTGGCGGCATGGGCTCGCAGCTCGGCGTGATCGTTGCCGCGATCGTGCTCACGGTGCTGCCCGAGCTGGCGCGCGAGTTCTCCGAATACCGGATGCTGATCTTCGGGCTGGTGATGATCCTGATGATGGTCTGGCGCCCGCAGGGCCTGCTGCCGATGCAGCGCCCGCATCTGGAGGTTGGCCCATGACGCAGGCACTGCTCGAGGTCGAGGCGCTGAGCATGCGCTTTGGCGGGCTGCTGGCCGTGGACGCGGTGGGCTTTGCGCTGCAGCCGCGCGAGGTGTTCGCGATCATCGGGCCCAATGGCGCGGGCAAGACCACGGTGTTCAACTGCATCAGCGGCTTCTACCAGCCGAGCAGCGGGCGCATCGCGCTGGCCGGCGCCAGCATTGCCGGGCTGGGCAGCCACCAGGTCGCGCGCCGCGGCGTGGTGCGCACCTTCCAGAACGTGCGGCTGTTCAAGGCCATGACCGCGCTCGAGAACCTGCTGGTCGCGCAGCACCGCCAGATGCGCGCTTCCTTCCTCGCCGGCCTGTTCAACACGCCGGGCTACCGCCGCGCCGAGCAGCAGGCGCTTGACAACGCACTGCACTGGCTCGACTACATGGGCCTGCGCGCCTACGCCAACCGGCCCGCGGGCAACCTGCCCTACGGCCACCAGCGCCGGCTCGAGATCGCGCGCTGCATGATCACCCGGCCGCAGGTGCTGATGCTCGACGAGCCGGCCGCCGGGCTCAACCCGCAGGAAAAGAAGGACCTGCAGCGCATGATCGACGCGCTGCGCCGCGAGCACGATGTGGCGGTGCTGCTGATCGAGCACGACATGGGGCTGGTCATGGGGGTGTCGGAGCGCATCCTGGTCATGGAATATGGCAAGCCGATCGCGACCGGCACGCCCGAGGCGATCCGCCGCGACGAACGGGTCATCAAGGCCTATCTGGGAGAGGCCTGATGGCGGCCATGCTGCAGCTCGACCACCTGTTCACGCACTATGGCGCGGTGTGCGCGGTCGACGACGTGAGCCTGGAAGTGCGCGCCGGCGAGATCGTGACGCTGATCGGCAGCAACGGCGCGGGCAAGACCTCGCTTTTGATGACGCTGTGCGGCGCGCCGCGCGCGAGCAGCGGCTGCGTGCGCTTCGAGGGCGAGGACATCACGCAGCTGCCCACGCACCTGATCATGCGCCGCGGCATCGCCGTCTCGCCCGAGGGCCGGCGCGTGTTCCCGCATCTCACCGTGACCGAGAACCTGATGATGGGCGGTTTCTTCCTGGACAAGGAGCAGATCCAGAGCGGCATCGAGCAGGTCTTCGCCTTGTTTCCGCGGCTGCGCGAGCGCGCGCGCCAGCGCGGCGCGACCATGTCCGGCGGCGAGCAGCAGATGCTGGCGATCGGCCGCGCGCTGATGTCCAGGCCGCGGCTGCTGCTGATGGACGAACCGACGCTGGGCCTGGCGCCGCTGGTCATCGCGCAGATCTTCGAGATCATCCAGACCATCCGCGCGGCCGGTGTCACGGTGTTTCTCGTCGAGCAGAACGCGAACCGCGCGCTGCAGGTGGCCGACCGCGGCTATGTGCTCGAAAACGGCCGCGTGGTGCTGCACGACACGGGCGCCAACCTGCTGCGCAACGATGCCGTCAGGGCCGCATATCTGGGCGCGTAGATGAAGCACCGGACCTACGCCGTGCTCCGCCGGCGCGCCATTAACATCTCACCCATGACATCCCATCTCATTTTCCTCACCGGCGGCTCGCGCGGCATGGGCCTGGCCATGGCGCAGCAGTTGCTCCATCCCGACAACGAGCTGATCTGCCTGTCGCGCAAGCGCAATGAAGCGCTGGCCGAAGCCGCGGCTGCCATCGGCGCGCCGCTGCAGCAGTGGAGCGTGGACCTGTCCGCGCCCGCCGAGGCCGCGGCGCAGCTCGGCGACTGGTTGCGCCAGCAGCCTTCGGGCCGCTATGCGCAGGCCACCTTGATCAACAACGCGGGCGCGATGCCGGCCATCGCGCCGCTGTCGTCGCTGTCCTCCGAAGAGCTGTCGCCCGCGCTGCGCGTGGGTTTCGAGGCGCCGATGCTGCTCACCGCCGCTTTCCTGGGCGCGACCGAGCATTGGCCGGCCGAGCGCAAGGTGCTCAATATCTCCTCGGGCCTGGGCCGCAGGCCGATGGCCTCGCAGGCGGCGTATTGCGCGGCCAAGGCCGGCATGGACCATTTCACGCGCTGCGTCGCGCTCGAGGAATCGCTCAAGCCGCGCGGCGCCCGGCTGTGCTCGCTCGCGCCGGGCGTCATCGACACCGACATGCAGATCCAGCTGCGCAATGCCGACCCCGCGGCCTTTCCCGATCTGCAGCGCTTTGCCGATCTCAAGCGCCAGGACCAGTTGGCCTCGCCCGAAGAAGCGGCGGCCCAGGTGCTGGCTTGGCTCAAGCGCGTGGATTTTGGCGACGAGGCGGTGGCGGATGTACGTGCCCGTTGAACGGCAGTTGCTCCAGGCTTGAGAACAGGCCCTTCATCCTTCGACAGGCTCAGGACGAACGGTCAATACCGCTTATGCATCTGAGAAGAAGGACTCTGTTTAAAGCCCCGTTGACGTGGCCTGCTACTACCCCGCGCGTCCGCGCCCAGGGTAACAAAATGCAGTAAGCTCCATCCCCTCAGCCCGCGTCCCGTGGGCCACACAGGGCAGTGCACCAGATCGGGCGCGCTGCCGGTGATCGCGCAGCCGGCAACCCCGCTGCGCATGGCACGGGCTGTGAGATGGCGGGGTCCTCGGGCCCGGCCCTCGCTCTACGACCTAGAGACAAACACCCATTGATGGCGGAAACACCCTCCCCGATCATCGAACCAGCCCATTTGCTTCAGCCAAGCGGCTTCAGCGCCCGACTGCCACCTGCAGGCGCGCGCGTGCGGCCCGCTGTTCCTTTCGATCCGTCAACGGAGTTTGTTGTTTCATGTTGCGTCCATTGATCACCGCCACCGTGATGGCCTGCGCCGTCACGGCCAGCTTCACCGCCGCCGCCCAGGGCCCTGCCGACTACCCGAACAAGCCGATCCGCATGGTGATTCCGTTTCCTCCGGGCGGCGGCACCGACATCCTGGCGCGCGTCGTCGCCAACAAGCTCACCGAAGTCACGAAGTGGACCGTCGTGCCGGAGAACAAGGCGGGCGCCGGCGGCACGATCGGCATCAGCGATGCGGTCAAGGCCGCGCCCACGGGCTATGACATGGTCATGGGCCAGAAGGACAACCTGGTGCTGGGCCCGTACCTGTACAAGAACCTGCCCTGGGACCCGGTGCGCGACCTGACGCCCGTGGCCCACGTCGCCTATACGCCCGTCGTCATCGCGACCAGCGTGAACTCGCCCTACAAGACCGTGGCCGACGTGCTCGCCGCAGCCAGAGCCAACCCCGGCAAGATCACCTACGGCTCGCCCGGCAACGGCACCAGCATCCACATTGCCGGCGTGCTGCTCGAAAAAGCCGCTTCGGTGCAGCTGACCCATGTGCCCTACAAGGGCTCGAACCCGGCGCTGATGGATGCGCTGGCCGGCAACGTCGACCTGCTGGTGTCTTCCGTGCCTTCGGCCATCGGCCAGATCAAGGCCGGCAAGCTGCGCGCGCTGGCGGTGACCTCGGCCAAGCGTTCGACCTCGCTGCCCGACGTACCCACGCTGGCCGAAACCGGCATCAAGGGCTTTGACGTCAGCACCTGGTATGGCCTGTTCATGCCTGCCGGCACGCCCGCGGCCGTCGTGGCCAAGGTCAATGCCGAAGTCAACCACCTCTTGGGCATGCCCGAGATCCGCGACGCGATCCTGGCCCAGGGCGCCGAGCCCCAGGCGATGAGCGTGGCCAATTTCGACCGCATGTTCAAGGCCGATTTCCGCGCTTCCAAGCAGATCGTCGAAGACTCGGGCGCAAAGATCCAGTAAGTGGCCGGCTCGCCGCGCGCAAGCGCCCTGCCCCTTTTGCGGGCCGGGCGCTTTTTTTATGCCGCATCCCTTTCGACCGGCACTCGGCGCTTGGCACAATGCGCCACCGCCTGTCAGGAATCCACATGTCTCTCCCTCCAGCCACCAGCGCCGGGCACCCCGCTTCACCTCCCACCGGCCTGCCGCTGTCGCTGACCCTGTTGCTGGCGACCGGCGCCGGCCTCGCGGTGGCGGCGCTCTACTACGCCCAACCGCTGCTGGGCGTGCTGGGCGGGGAACTGGGCGCGTCGACGCAGGCGGTCGGTCTGCTGCCCACGCTGACGCAATTGGGCTATGCGCTGGGCCTGCTGTTCCTCGCGCCGCTGGGCGACAAATACGACCGGCGGCGCATCATCCTGGGCAAGGCGGGCGTGCTGTGCGCCGCGCTGCTGGTGGCGGCCCTCGCGCCTTCGTTGCCGACGCTGCTGGCCGCGAGCCTGGTCATCGGCCTCGCGGCGACGCTGGCGCAGGACATCGTGCCCGCCGCCGCGACGCTCGCGCCCGCGGCGCAGCGCGGCAAGGTCGTGGGCACGGTGATGACCGGTCTGCTGCTGGGCATCCTGCTGTCGCGCGTGGTCAGCGGCTTCGTCGCCGAGCAATGGGGCTGGCGCGCGATGTTCGGCGCCGCCGCGCTCAGCATTGCCCTGCTGGGTCTGGCGGCCTGGCGGCGCCTGCCGCGCTTCGCGGTGACCACGCAGCTGCCCTACCTCGCGCTGCTGCGTTCGCTGGGCGCGCTGTGGCGCCAGCATGCCGCGCTGCGGCGTGCGACCTGGGCGCAGGCGCTGATGGCGATCGGCTTCAGCGGGTTCTGGTCGACGCTGGCCGTCATGCTGCACGGCGCGCCCTTTCATCTGGGCGCGGCGGCAGCCGGCGCGTTCGGCCTGGCGGGCGCGGCCGGCGCTCTGGTCGCGCCCGTCGCCGGGCGCATTGTCGACCGGCATGGCCCCAGCCTGGTGACGCGCCTGGGCACGGGCCTGGTGACGCTGTCTTTTGCCAGCATGGCGCTGGCCTATTTTCTCGCGCCCGGCGCGCAGCTGTGGCTGCTGGTGGCCGCGGCGATCGGCTTCGACCTGGGCCTGCAGGCCGCGCTGATCGCCCACCAGAGCATCATCTATGGCCTGGACGCCGCGGCGCGCAGCCGGATCAATGCGGTGTTCTTCACCGGCATGTTCATCGGCATGGCCACGGGATCGGCATTGGCCGCGGTGCTGTTTGCCCAGTTCGGCTGGATGGCGGTGACGGCGCTGGCCACGGTCACTGCGTTCGCGGCCTTCGTGCTGCGCATGCGGCGCGGTTGAGGCGCCAGTTCAGTCTGCCTTCCAGGACCGCGCGGGCTCGCGCATCGTGACGAACTCCTCCGCGGCCGTGGGATGGATACCGATGGTGCTGTCGAACTGCGCCTTGGTCGCGCCGGCCTTCATGGCCACCGCAAAGCCCTGCACGATCTCGCCGGCCTCGGCGCCCACCATGTGCAGGCCGACAACGCGGTCGGACTTGGTGTCCACCACCAGCTTCATCAGCGTGCGCTCGGCACTGCCCGAGAGCGTGTGCCGCAGCGCCTTGAATTCGCTGCGGAAAATCGTCACATCGCCATAAATTTCGCGCGCCTGCGCTTCGCCCAAGCCCACGGTGCCGATGCTCGGATGGGTGAACACGGCCGTGGGAATGAAGTCATAGCTCATGCGGCGCGCGGGCTTGCCGGCTTGCGGCCCGAACAGCTGATCGACGACCACCATCGCTTCGCCCAGCGCCACGGGCGTGAGCTGCACGCGGCTGGTGACATCGCCCACCGCATGGATGGAGGGCACATTCGTCTGGTAGTCCTCGTCGATGATCACCGCGCCGTCCTTGCGCTGAGCGACGCCGGCCACTTCCAGACCCAGGCCCGACACCAGCGGTACGCGGCCCGTGGCGTAAAGCACGGCGTCCACAGTCAGCGTGCCGCCGTCTTTGCGCTGCACGACCAGGCCTTCGCTGGTCTTGGTGATGGCCGCGACATCGGCGCCCAGCTGCAGGTCCACGCCGGCCTTGGTCATCTCGCCCGCGACGAAATGGCGGATCTCGTCGTCAAAGCCGCGCAGCACCTGCTCGCCGCGGTAGAACTGCGTGACCTGCGCGCCCAGGCCGTTGAAGATCGAGGCGAACTCGCAGGCGATGTAGCCGCCGCCCACGACCAACAGGCGCCGCGGAAAGGGATCGAGGTCGAACACCGCGTTGGAGTCGATAACCCACTCGCGGCCTGCGATCTGCGGCACATGGGGCGTGCCGCCGGTCGCGATCAGGATATGTTTGGCGGTGAAGCGGCGCTCGGCCGATTCGCCGCGGATGTTCAGGGCCACGGCCTGCGCGCCGTCGAGCCGGGCAAACGCGTCGAACACGGTCACTCCCGAAGCCGCCAGAAGGTTTTCGTAGATGCCGTTCAGGCGCGAGATCTCCTGCGCACGGCGGGCCTTGAGCCGGGCCCAGTCGAGCACCGGCGCGGGCCCCTCCCAGCCAAAGCCATGCGACTCCTCGAAGGCCTCGGCATAGTGCGCCGCGTAGCTGTAGAGCTTCTTGGGAATGCAGCCGAGGTTGACGCAGGTGCCGCCCATGCCATCGGTGCCCAGCATTTCCGCCAGCGCCACGCGCGCGCCGCGCTGCGCGGCCATGCGCGCGGCGCGCACGCCGCCGCTGCCGCCGCCAATCACAAACAGATCGAAGTCATGGGTGCTCATCGTTCAATTCTTTCCAGAAAACTTGTAGTGCATTGCGGATGGGGTCATGGCGCTCGCGCCCATCTCAAGAGGATACGTAAGCCGGGTAGATCTCGGCCAATCGGTCGATGAAGCCGCTCACCAGCCGGATGTGTTCGCGCAGCAGCTTTTCCGCCAGGTCGGCATCGCCCGCGATCACGGCGTTCGCGACCTGGTCGTGGAATTCCACGGACTCCTCGCTGCCGCGGATGGTCTTGTTGGCCAGCCGCCGCAAGCGCTCGAGCCGCGTGCGCGCCGAAAGCACCACGCTCCAGGCCGAGGCATGGCCGGCCAGCAGCACGATGCTTTTGTGGAAATCCTCGTCGGCGGCCAGGCTCGCGTCGCGGTCGCCGAAGCGCAATGCCTCGCGGTGGCGCTGCACGATCCTGGAGAGCGTTTTGCGCTCGGCCAGCGGCGCATTGACGGCCAGCCGCACGGCAGCGCATTCGATGGCTTCTCGCACGAACAGCGCATCGTCGAGCGACGCGCGCTCGAGCCGCGAAACACAGGTGCCGCGCTGCGGAAAGATATCGATCAAGCCGTCGGCGGCCAGCGACCGGAAGGCTTCGCGCACCGGGCTGCGGCTCACGCCGAACTGCTCGGCAACGACGGGCTCGTTCAAGGCCGCGCCCGGCGGCAGCAGGCACTCGACGATGGCGCGGCGCAGCGCGGCATACACGAAGTCCGCGGCCTTGCCCCGGCCTTCGGCCGCGTCGTAGGGCACAAGAGACGCAATGCTCTCCAGGGTGGCGGCGGATACGAAGCTGGGGCGGGCCATGGATTTGCGGGGAAGGAAATTTCGATTCTAAGACAAGGGTTTCCCCCGGCATCGGCAATGCATTCTAGAACACTAGAATGCAGAAACCATTTTGATCGGTACCGTTCATGAACCACACCAGCGTTTCCCCTGCCACGATTGCCCTGCTGCAGAAAGTCAGCATCGCGACCCTGTGCACCTGCCTTTTCAAGCGCGGTCTGCGCAACCAGGTGATCCAGGGCGCGGTGCCCGTCGGGGCTGCGTCCAAGCCGACGATGGTCGGCCCGGCCTTCACGCTGCGCTACATGCCGGCGCGCGAAGACCTCAACACCCTGGCCGAATTCAAGAACCCGGCGCACCCGCAGCGCAAGGCCGTCGAGGACTGCCCTCCCGGCGCGGTGCTGGTCTTCGACAGCCGCAAGGACGCGCGCGCCGCATCGGCCGGCGCGATCCTGATCCGCCGGCTGCAGGTGCGCGGCGTGGCCGGCGTGGTCACCGATGGCGGCTTTCGCGATGCGCCCGAAATCGCCGAACTCGATATCCCCGCCTTCCACACGCGGCCCTCGGCGCCCACCAATCTGACGCTGCACCAGGCCATCGATATCAACGTGCCGATCGGCTGCGGCGATGCGCCGGTGTTTCCGGGCGACATCGTGGTGGGCGACGGGGACGGCGTGGTCGTCATTCCCGCGCATCTGGCCGAGGAGATCGCGCTCGAAGCCACCGACATGACGGCGTTCGAGGACTTCGTTGCCGAGCAGGTGCAGGGCGGGCGCTCGATCATCGGGCTGTACCCAGCGACCCAGCCGCAGACGCTCGAGGACTTCGCCCAGTGGCGTATGGCCCATTCGCGCTGATCGAAACCGCCGCGTTTTTCCTGCTTCCCGTCAAAAAAATCCAAAGGAGACATCCATGATCCGCACCACCGTCGCCGCCGCATTGCTTGGCTGCAGCTTCGCCCTGCCTGCCATCGCCCAGAATTTCCCGACCAAGCCCATCACGATCATCGTGCCCTCCTCGCCCGGAGGCGCCATCGACCTGGCGGCGCGCCTGATCGGCCAGAAGATGGGCGAGGCCTGGGGACAGTCGGTCGTGGTCGAGAACCGCGCGGGCGCGTCCGGCATCATCGGCACCGAAGCGATTGCCAAGGCCGCGCCCGATGGCCATACCCTGGCGCTGGTCGCGAGCAGCCATGCGATCAACCCCAGCCTGTTCAGGAAGCTGCCCTTCGACACCGTCAAGAGCTTCGAGCCGGTCGCGCTGACCCATGTCGTGCCGCTGGTGCTGGTGGTGGCACCAACCGCGCCCTTCAAGACCGTCAAGGATGTCGTGGCCCATGGCAAGGCCCACCCGGGCGAGATGACCTTTGCCTCGAGCGGCAAGGGCGGCGCGCCGCACATGTCGGGCGAGCTGTTCAAGACGCTGGCCGCGATCGACATCACGCATGTGCCCTACAAGGGCAGCACGCTGGCCCACCCCGACCTGATCAGCGGCCGTACGACGATGATGTTCGACACCGTCGCGGCCGTGAAGGTGCAGGTCAATGCCGACCGGCTGCGCGCGCTGGCCGTGACCTCCACCAAACGCTCGGCGCTGTTCCCGAACGTGCCCACGATGCAGGAGGCGGGCATTGCCGGCTACGAAACCAGCACCTGGGGCGGACTGCTCGCGCCCGCGGGCACGCCCAAGGCGGTGGTGAGCAAGCTCAACGCCGAGGTCAACCGCATCCTGCAGCTGCCCGATGTGCGCAAGACGCTGGGCGATGCGGGGATCGAACCGGGCAGTGGCTCGGCCCAGCAGTTCACCGACTTCATTGCCTCCGAGTCGGTCAAATGGGGCAAGGTCGCCAAGGACGCCGGCATCCAGCCGGAGTGAGGCTTTCGCGCAGCGCTCAGGTGGGAAGAATGCCCGGCAGCAGCGGCCGATCGAGCCGCTGGACCCACCATTTGAGCGCCTCGCCCATGCGCTCGGGGTTCCAGGCCAGCCAGAAGCTCTCGGGTGGGCGTGGCTCCTCGACCTCGAGCTCGACCAGCACCCCCTGCGCGAGCTCGGCGCGCACGCAGGCGCGCGGCACGAAGCCATGGCCCAGGCCCGCGGCCTGCGCCGCGATCTTGGCCTGCATGCTGGGCACGGTGATGCGCCGCTGGCCCAGCAGCAGCCCCACCGTGCGGTTGGCCGAAGAGCGCGCGCCGTCGCCCACGACAATGGCCGTGTGCTCGAGCAGGTCGCTGCGCACCAGCCGGCGCTGGAGCTGGGCCAGCGGGTGCGTGGCCGTGACGCAGAACGCAAAGTCCAGGCTGCCCACCGCCACGGCCTTGTAACCGCCCCCGGGCGGGCCCTCGCCCGCGGCCACGATCACGTCGGCACGGCCCTCGCGCAATGTCTCCCAGGTACCGGTCATCACTTCGCAGCCGATGCGCAGGCGCGTGCCGCAGTGCATGTCCTCGAAGGCGCAGATATCGGGGTTGAAGGCGCTGGTCGGGATCAGCGAGTCATGCACCAGCCGCAGCTCGGACTCGAAGCCGGTCGAGATCTGGCGCATGCGCGATTCGAGCTGCTGCGCCGCTGCCAGCAGCCAGCGCCCTTCCTTGAGCATTTCCTGCCCGGCCGCCGTCAGCGTCACGCGCGGGCCGTTGCGCACGAACAGCGCCAGCCCGAGCTGCTCCTCGAGCTTGGCGACCGCATAGGAAATCGTCGATGGCACCTTGTAAAGCCGCTCGGCCGCCGCCGCAAAGGAGCCGTGGCGCGCAATGGCGTCGATGATTTCAATGGCTTCGAGGGACAGTTTGAGCATATTCGAAATTATCGATGATGAAACGCCAAAAGCTTCAACCTGAATAGCCATCAAAAGCGGGAAACTACATTCATCGCAGCAGGGAAAGCAGCAGAACGCTGAAAACCTTGCATGAATTTCATCGAACGAAAAGGAAGCCATCATGATCGACATCCGCAAATCCGATGACCGCGGCCGCGCCAACCACGGCTGGCTGCAATCGCGCCACACCTTCTCGTTTGGCAGCTACCGCGACGCGAGGCAACAAGGTTTCTCCGACCTGCTGGTGATCAACGACGACCGCGTGGCGCCGGCCCAGGGCTTTGGCACCCACGGCCACCGCGACATGGAGATCTTCTCCTATGTGCTCGAAGGCGAGCTGGCGCACAAGGATTCGATGGGCACGGGCTCGGTGATCCGCCCCGGCGACGTGCAGATGATGAGTGCCGGCAGCGGCGTGCAGCACAGCGAGTTCAACCACTCGACCGAGCACGGCGTGCATTTCCTGCAGATCTGGATCGTGCCGAGCGAAAAGGGCGCCGCGCCGCGCTACCAGCAAGTGCATTTCGAGGAAGCACAAAAGCGCGGCCAGCTGCGCCTGATCATTGCACCGGAGGGCCACAACGGCGCGTTGGCCGTGCGCCAGGATGCACGGGTCTATGCCGGCCTGTTCGACGGTGAGGAAGCCGCGACGCTCGAAGTCGCCGCGAACCGCCATGTCTATGTACATGTGGCGCGCGGCAGCCTTGAGGTCAATGGCGAGCGCCTGGCCGAAGGCGACGGCGCGCGCATCCGTGACGCAGGCGCCCTGCGCTTTGCCAAGGGCGAGAACGCCGAAGTGCTGGTCTTCGATCTGCGGCCCAACGAGCTGCCTTCGATGTGATGCAGGGCACGGGCCGGCCTGTCTGCCAGCAAGCTGCATCACCGGCGCAGCGCCGCGTCGTGCGGGGCTGGCGTCCTTGCCCGCGCCGCCGCATCAGCCGCCTCGGCATTCAGGTGGGACCAAACTCCGAGCAAGGCCGATACGGCAGCATGCCAAAGACCCGCGGCAGCACGGGGACCCCTCTCCAATCGAAGGACGGCTGGTGGTTGCCATGCTGATGATGGCCTGGCATGGAAGCATCGAAGCCGTCAGGAACCGGTATGGCGAATTGGTGGGGATAGAGGGCACGGAGCGCAGCAGCGTGGCCCACGGCGTCCACGGCGTCCACGGGTGCCGGTGCCATTTCCGCCAGGTGCGCCATGAGTGCCCCATGGGATCCCTGTCCCTCCGGTGCCGGTGCCATTTGCGCCAGATGCGCCATCAGTGCCAAATGGGATCTGTGCGCCCCCTGCGCCTCCTGTGCCGGCACGACTGCCTCGTCCATCCGGGGCGCTGCTGCCGCGTCTGCCTGCTGCAGTATCTCCTGCACCTGGCCCCACGCAAGTGCGCCCCCGGGTTGATCGACATGCCGCAGGATCTCGTCCACTGGAGCTCCGGGCCCGGCCGCGTGCTGCAGCATCCATTCGACCTCACCCCAGGCAAGCTCTCGTGCTGGCATTGCCCCGAGGCGCAGAGGCGGGCCCTGGCCTTCCTCAAGCTCCAGGTCCAGCCCCTCGATCTCATGCTGCTGCGCCTGCCCCTCCCCCAGCGGGTTTTCCGCGAATTGCCCAGGGCCATGGGCTTCCTGCAGCTCCAGCGGGTCGGGCTGATCGGGTACGGGCGCAGGGGGGAAATCAGGTTCAAAAATCATAGGGATAGGTCATGGTTGTGATGCGACGCGCTTGCTGCCTTTGCAGCAGGCCTGTCTTCATGGCGTCTGCTAAAGCGGGGCAAGAGCAAACCATTAACTTATCAATAACGATTTGCCATTTCAATAGTGGAAAACTATTAAATCCCGTTATCGGGGTGTTTTCTTGCGCTGGATTGGAACATGGGCCTCCACCATCGTACGCACCAGTGGATGGTGCCGTCCCCGCCGCGACCACAGCGCATGCACCTCCTCATGCAGCTGCGGGCATTCGCCCAGAAGCCGCAGGCCGCGCACCAGCCCCACGTCCTCGGCGCCGAGTTCGCTGACCGGAAACACGCCCAGCCCGCGTGCCGCGAATACCGCCAGCAGCGCGCTGTCCTCGAATTCGCCGACCACGCGCGGGCGCACGCCAAGCTCGCGGAACCAGGCGTCGAGCGTGGCGCGCAGCGGCGCATGCGGCGTGGGCAGCAGCACCGGCAGGTCCTGCAGCGACTGCGGAAAGCGGTCGCGCTGCGACTTGCGCACCAGCGACGCCGGCCCATACCACTGCAGCGACGAGCGCGCGATGCGTTCGCTCGACAGGCGCTGCGCGGGCTGGTGCGGCGCCGCCTGCCCGGCCAGCACGACATCGAGCTGGTGCAGCGCCAGCTCGGACAGCAGTTCCTCGAATTCGCCCTCGTGGCACACCAGCCGCAGCCCGGGCGTGGCCAGCACCGGCGCGAGCAGCGCATGCGCCGCGAGCTTGGAGATGCCGTCAGACAGGCCCACCGTGAGCCGTGCGACCGGGGCGCTGGCGGCCTCGCGCACGTCGCCGGCAATGCGCTCGCCGCGCTCGAAGATCTCCTCGGCTTGCGCGAACGCCGCCAGCCCGGCTTCGGTCAGCGCCACGCCGCGGCCCGCGGGCTTGAGCAGCTGGTGGCCCAGCGACTGCTCGAGGTCACGCACCTGCGCGCTGATGGTCTGCACCGCCATGTCCAGGCGCTCGGCGGCGCGCGCGAAGCCGCCTTCCTTGGCAACCACCCAGAAATAATGCAAGTGGCGGAAATTGAGCATGGGGCTTCCTGCAGGAAAAACCGCATCCTAGCTTCGGTTCAAGCTGGTGTTTCCCAGGCGCCGCGATGCCCATACTCGGCCTTTGTCATTTCTCAAGGTCGATAACCATGTTCTACGCACTCAGCTGGTCTCTCTCGTTCGCGCTTCTGGGCCTGTGGTCGCTGGCCTGCTGGGGCCTGCATGCGGCGGCCGTCTGGGCGGTCGCAGGCGCCGGGGCGCTTGCCGGCAGCACCCCGGCCCTGGGCACGGTGGTGGTGCCCGATGGGCTGGGCGTCTGGATTCCCCCGGGCCTGGCCGCCGAATTCCAGGGGCTGTTCGCGGCGTTCGGCCCCTGGGTCCAATGGGCGCTTGAAGCCGTACCGGCGCTGGCGGGCGGCGTCACGGTGCTGGCCTGGGCGATCTGGGGCCTTGGCGCAATCACGCTGCTGGGCCTGGCGATCGGCGCCCATGTGCTGATCGCGCTGTTCAAGCGCCGCCGCCGCCCGGTCGACACCCGCGCTGCCCACGCTGGCGCCGCTCACTGAAGCCCTGGGGCCCAGGCACAAAAAAGCCGCTGGTGACAGCGGCTTTTCCATGCGCGGACAGCGTTCAGGTGCGCACGACCATCACCGGGATGTGCACCGAGCGCAGCACGCGCTGCGTGACGCTGCCGAGCATCAGCTTCTCGAGGCCGCGCCGGCCCTGCGAGCCCATGACGATCAGGTCGGCGCCGATGTTTTCCACCACGCGCACGATGCCTTCATGCACCGCGTGGCCCTCGCCGACCACCGTCGTCACGGGCTGGCCGAACTCCTGCATGATCTTTTGCACCGCCTCGAGCGCGGTGTTGGCTTCGGCGGTGGCGGCGCTCAGGTACTGGGCCTGACCATAGGCGAAATCGGCGCCGACGCCGGTGAAGGGATAGGGATCGACCACATAGACCGCGGTCACGCTGCTGCCGAAGACCTTGGCCATTTCGGCGGCCTTGGACACCGCCATCAGGGACGTGGAAGAACCATCGACCGGAACCAGGATGTGCTTGAACATGATGTCTCTCCTCTAGTTGAAGCTGTGCCTGCAGTGTCGCATGGCGCCGGGCCCAGGGCCATGACGGAAATCACGCCGCTGCGTCGAACTCCGCGCCCTGAAAACCCCTGCGGCGGCAGGTGACGACCAGCGTATCACGGTAGCCGCCCTCGCCCACGGGCTGGATCGGTGTGGTTTCGTGGATCATGCGCGCGTCGTCCAGCAGCATCAGCGACCAGGGCTCGGTCAGAGTGAAGCGCTGGCCCTGCGGCCCGGTGGCCTCGAACACGCGCGTCTCGCCACCCTTCACATTCGCGCGGCCGACCAGGAACACGGCCACCAGGTCCACGCCATCGCGGTGCGCGCCTTCGGGCGTGGGGCGGCCGATGCCCTGCGCGGTGTCGATGCGGAACTGGTGCGCCTCGATGAACCACGGCACGGCCGGCGCGGCCGCGTCGAATACCTGATCGCACAGATGCCCCATCTGCACCAGCAGCTGGCGCCACGCGGGCTGCGCCACGAGCTGCGCATGCATGGGCGCGAACATGCGCAGCATGCCGCCATGCAGCGCGTTGTACTCGACGGGCTGCCAGTGCGCGCGGTGCGCGACCTGCTGCAGCTCGCCGTGCTCGGCAATGAAGCAGGAGTGGCGCCGGCGCCGGTAGCGCCCGCCGTCCTTGAGATGCTCGTCGGGCGGCAGATCGGCCCAGTCGCCGGACAGCGCCAGCAACTGCTGCGGGGCCACGCCGATCCAGGCCGCGACATCGGCGGGAGACAGGACGGCATACCCCTGGCTGCGCAGCTGCTGCGCCATCTGGTCGGGGCGGATATACGGGGGTGAGAAGGTGACGTGCGTCATAGATCCCGAGCTTAACGCCGCCGCCTGGCCCGGGCCAGGCGCGCGGCGCACTTTTTTGCGCGTAGCGCCTGGCCCGGGCCGGCTCGCGTCAGAAACGCGGCGTCTTGCCCGTGAAGCTGGGCTCGTAGCGGCGCATCTGCTTCAAATCGTCGCGGTTGCGCACGCCGCATTCGAGGTACTGCGCATGCAGCGCAGCGAGCGCGTCACGGTCGAGCTCGACGCCCAGGCCCGGCGTCGTGGGCACCACGACCGAGCCCTGCTCGAAGCGGATGCGCCCGCCCTTGACCACTTCCTCCTCCTGCCACGGGTAATGGGTGTCGCAGGCATAGGTCAGATTGGGCACGCTGGCCGCGACATGGGTCATGGCCATCAGGCTGATGCCCAGGTGCGAGTTCGAATGCATCGACATGCCCAGGCCCCAGAGGCGGCACATGCGCGCGAGCGTCTGCGTGGCGCGCAGCCCGCCCCAGTAGTGGTGGTCGGACAGCAGCACCTTGACCGAGCCCATCTCGCAGCCCTTGCGGAAATCCTCCATCGTCGTGATGACCATGTTGGTCGCCAGGGGCAGCCGGGTGTGCTTGGCCAGCTCCGCCATGCCTTCGAGGCCGGGCGTCGGGTCTTCGTAGTACTCGAGGATTTCATCGAGCGCGGGCGCGGCGGCGATGCTGGCGGCCAGCGACCAGTTGGCGTTCGGGTCGAGGCGCAGCGGCAGCCCGGGGAAGGCCTTTGCCAGTGCCTGCATGCAGGCCACTTCATGCGTGGGCTCGAACACGCCGCCCTTGAGCTTGATGCTCTGGAAACCGTAGAGGTCGATCATGCGCTGCGCCTGCGCGACGATCTGCGCGGGGCTGATGCCCTCGCCCCAGGCGTCGGGCGCATAGGGCTGACCGACATGTTCCGCATATTTGAAGAACAGATAGGCACTGTAAGGGACGGAGGGGCGCACCGCCCCGCCCAGCAGGTCGACGATGGGCGCGCCGACGATCTGGCCCTGCAGGTCGAGCATGCCGACCTCGAAGGTGCTGATCACCTTGGGCGCGTTCTTGGCCGCATGCGAGCCGGGCGCGAGCTCGAACTCCACCGCGCCGGGCACGGCCTTGATGGTGGCGCGCACGCGCTCCTCCATCACATTGAGCGCGAACGGCGACAGGCCGATCAGCAGCGGGCGCGCCTGCTCGAGCACGCGCAGCATCGGCTCGTCGCCATAGGTCTCTGAGATGCCGACGCGGCCGTCGCTGGTCTCGAGCTCGACGATGGCACGCAGTGCCCAGGGTTCGTGGATACCGGCCGCATTGAGCAGCGGGCCGTCGCGAAAGGCGATCGGCGTGATCCGGACGTGGGTGATGGTGGTGTCGCGTGCCATGGTTCTCTCGTCTCTCTGTGCAATTACTCGGTGGTCGCGCCGGTCCGGCGCACGAGGTCGCCCAGGCGGGTGATGTCGGCGGCGGTGACGCTGGCGAGTTCGGCCGGCGTGCTGCCCACGACCTGCATGCCGAACTGGGTCTCGAGCTTGGCTTTGAGCTCGGGGGTCTTGAGCGCCTTGACGATCTCGGTGTTGAGCCGGCCGACGACTTCCTTGGGCGTGCCCTTGGGTGCATAGACCGCCTGCCACGAGACCAGGTCCAGCCCCGGGAAACCGGCTTCGGCGGTGGTCGGCACATCGGGCGCGAGCGGCGAGCGCGTCTTGGTCGTCACGGCCAGGAATTTGAGCTTGCCGGCTTTCACCAGCGGCAGGCCGGCGGTGAGCTGGTCGAACAGGAAAGGCACATTGCCCGCCGCCACGTCCTGCAGCGCCTGCGGGCTGCCCTTGTAGGCGATGTGCTGCATCGGCACCTTGATCAGCTCGGCCATCTGCGCGCCGGTAAGGTGCGTCGAGGTGCCCGCGCCCGAGGAGGCATAGGAGGCCTTTTCGGGGTTCTTGCGGATCCAGGCCACGAGTTCCTGCACCGTGTTCACGCCCAGGTTGGCGTTGACCATCAGCACATTGGGCACATAGGCAATCAGCGTGACCGGCTCGAAATCCTTGACCGGGTCGTAGGGCAGCTTCTTGTACAGCGCGCTGTTGATCGCATGGGTGCTGATGGTGCCGCCAATGAGCGTGTAGCCGTCGGCCGGCGCACGCGCCACGGCCTGCACGCCGATGCCGCCGCCCGCGCCGGGGCGATTGTCGATCACCACCGACTGCTTGAGCGCGGTGGACAGCTCGTGGCCCACCATGCGCGCCACGACATCGGTCGAGCCACCGGCCGCGAAGGGCACGACCCAGGTGATGGGCTTGGCGGTGGGCCATTCATTGGCATGGGCGGCGGTGGCGAAAAGGCAGGCGGCGCTGCAGGCGGCAGCAACCAGGGCGAGGCGTCGATGCATGGATTTGTCTCCGTAATTATTCAAATGCCAGGTCATTGAAGCACTAATGTATTAGTGCGTCAATGCAGCAGACCCTAGAATCGGGGTTGGCACTACCCCTCCGATGAACACCATTCCCAAGCTCGACCGTACCCGCCAGGCCGCCCCGCAGGTCCTGGGATGGCTGCGCGCGGCCATCATTTCCCTCGAGCTCGCCCCGGGCACGGCGCTGTCGCGCACCGAGCTGGCCGAGCGCTTCGCGCTGAGCCAGACGCCCGTGCGCGACGCGCTGATGCAGCTGCGCCAGGAAGGCCTGGTCGATATCTTCGCGCAGCATGCGACGCGCGTGAGCCGCATCGACCTGCACTCGGCCGAGCAGGCGCAGTTCCTGCGCTGCGCGATCGAGCTCGAGGTACTGCGTACGCTGGCGCTGGCCGGTGATGAAGCACTTCATGCGCGGCTAGCAGCGATGGTGGATCTGCAGGCGGTGCTGGCCAGCCATGGCGCCGAGGAATTCATTGCCGCGGACCAGCACTTCCACCGCACGATGTACGAAGCCGCTGGCGTGCCCGATCTCTACGAGCTGGTGCGCCAGCGCAGCGGCCATCTGGACCGGCTGCGGCGCCTGGACCTGCCCTCGCCCGGCAACCCCGAGCGCGTCGTGCGCGACCACCGGCGCATCGTCGAGGCGCTCGCGCGGCGCGACGCGGACGCAGCGCAGGCGGCGCTGCGCGCGCATCTGTCCGGCACGCTCAGCCGCGTGGCTGATATCCGCGCGCGGCACCCCGAATACGTCACCCAGTAAACCGGTTGGCGACGCTTACTCGGTTTTGGAGCAAGCTCATGCGCAAAGCTTCGTTTGCAGCATAAGCGGCGCTTTCTAAAGTGGCGGTTCACGCAGCACCAGTCTGCGAAGGAACCGCGCGATGTCCACCACGACCCCTTCCCTGTCCCTGCGCCCGGCCCTGTCCCGGCGCGCCACGCTGACCACCGGCCTGGCCCTGGCCTGCAGCGCCTGGCTGCCGGCCCAGGCACAAACCACGGCCGAAGCCGACTGGAAACCGCGCAAATCCACCGAATTCCTCGTGCCCAGCGGCGCGGGCGCGGCGCTCGATGTCGCGGCGCGCAAGCTCACCGAGCTGATGGCGCGCGAGAAGCTCGCGCCCGGCTTCGTGGTCAGCAACCGGTCCAGCGCCCACGGCATCATCGCGCTCGAAGGCCTGCACCGCCATCCGGGCGACGCGCATACGCTGATGACGCTGAGCACCAGCTACGGCAACAGCCAGGCACAGAACGCGCTGCCCGAGCACCTGCAAAAGGGCACGCCCGTCGCCACGCTGTTTCGCGAGTTCGTGACGGTGGTGGTGCGCGCGGACTCGCCGCTGCGCACCACGCAGGACCTGATCGCGCAGCTCAAGAAGGACCCGGACAAGTACTCGATCGGCATTGCCACGACGCTGGGCAACCATATCCATCTGGGCGTGGCCCAGCCGCTCAAGCAGGCCGGCGTCGATATCAAGGGGCTGCGCATCGTGCCCTACAAGTCCTCGGTCGAGTCGATGACGGCGCTGGTCGGCGGCCACCTCGATGTGGTTTCGGCGACCACGCCCAATTTGCTGTCCTATCTGCAGGCCGGGCGCGTGCGCGTGCTGGCAATTGCCTCCGAGCAGCGCCTGGGCGGCGCATTCGCGCAGTCACCGACCTGGAAGGAGCAAGGCATCGACTATGTCAGCGACTCCTTCCAGGGCGTGATGACGGTGCCCGGCGCGACCGAAGCGCAAAAGGCCTACTGGGTCGATGCGCTGCGCAAGGTGTCAGAGACCCGCGAATGGAAGGACTTCGTTGCGCTCAACCAGTGGGAGCCCTGGTTCCAGGGCCCGCAGGCGACGCAGCAGTTGCTGCAGGCCCAGCTCAAGAACAACCAGGCCCTGCTCAATGACCTGGGCCTGCTGCCCGCGACGGCCCAGTCGGGCGCGGCGCAGAAGATTGCCACGGCCCGCTGAAAAACCTCGACCGACAGGAGACAAACAATGAACATGCGCCTCGATGCCTCGCCCCAGGACCTGCTGACCGAACGCCTGCAGACCGCGCTGCAGGCCACGCCCCATCTGAGCGCCGTGCCGCAGTCGGCGCATATCGGCGCGCTGATCGGCGGGGTCGACCTGGGCCAGCCGCTCACGCCCGCCGAAGTGCACAGCATCCGCTCGGCCCTGCTGCGCTGGAAGGTGATTTTCTTTCGCGACCAGCACCTGAGCCACGAGCAGCATGTGGCCTTTGCGCGCCAGTTTGGCGAGCTGACCATCGGCCACCCGGTGTTCGGGCATGTCGAGGGCCACCCCGAGCTGTACTCGATTGCCAAGCACCGCCGCGCCAACAGCCATGGCAGCGAGCCCGAGCGCCGGCCCTGGACCGGCTGGCACGCGGATGTCACGGCGGCGCACAACCCGCCCGCGGCCTCGATCCTGCGCGGTGTGACAATTCCGCCCTATGGCGGCGACACGCAGTGGACCAATCTCGCGGCCGCCTACGACGCGCTGTCCGCACCGCTCAAGGCCTTCGTGCAGACGCTGCGCGGCGAGCACCGCTTCAGCCCGCCTGCGGGCGCGAACCCCACGCCCGAATACCTCGCGCTGATCAGGAACAACACGCTGGTCAGCGAGCATCCGCTGGTCACCGTGCACCCCGAAACCGGCGAGCAGGTGCTCTACATCAGCCCCGGTTTTCTCAAGACCATCAGCGGCCTGCGCACGCGCGAATCCCGCGTGCTGCTCGAGCTGCTCTGGGAACACGCCGTGTCCAGCGAGTTCACGGTGCGCTTCAAGTGGGAAGCCGGCTCGATCGCGTTCTGGGACAACCGCTCCACCGCCCATGTCGCGCCGCAGGATATCTTCGCGCTCGAATACGACCGCCAGCTCTACCGCAGCACGCTGGTCGGAGAGGTGCCGGTGGGTGCCGATGGGCGGCCCTCCACTGCCATCCAGGGCGACCCGGTACTCGCGGCGCATGGGGCGGCCTACTGAGCGGCCAAAGAACGTCTCTTCCCTGCAGGGGAATTCGGGCGCTGCACAGATAGCGCCTTTTTTTTTGCCGGCGCTCAATCCAGCGCCAACCCCACATAGTTCTCCGCCAGCGAGGTCGCCCCGGCGCGCGAGTGCACCAGATAGTCGAGCTCGGCCTCCTGTACCTTGCGCTCGAAATCGCCCGAATCCGGGAAGCGGTGCATGAGCGAAGTCATCCACCAGGAAAAGCGCTCGGCCTTCCAGACGCGGCGCAGGCTGACTTCGGAATAGCGGTCGATGCCCTCGCTGCTGCGCTGCTGGTAGTACTCGGCAAACGCGCGCGACAGATAGCCGACATCGGACGCCGCGAGGTTCAGCCCCTTGGCGCCCGTCGGCGGCACGATGTGCGCGGCGTCGCCCGCCAGGAACATCCGGCCGAAGCGCATCGGCTCGGACACAAAGCTGCGCAGCGGAGCGATGCTCTTTTCGAGCGACGCACCCGTGACCAGGTTTGCGCGCGCCTCGGGGTCCAGGCGCCGGCGCAGCTCGTCCCAGAAGGCCTCATCGCTCCAGTTTTCCAGCTTGTCGGTCAGCGGCACCTGCAGGTAGTAGCGGCTGCGCGTCGCGCTGCGCTGGCTGCACAGCGCGAAGCCGCGCTCGGTGTGGGCGTAGATCAGCTCGGGCGAGACCGGCGGCACATCGGCGAGGATGCCGAGCCAGCCAAAGGGATAGACCTTCTCGTAGTTGCGGATGCTGCCTTCCGAAATGCTCGCACGGCAAACGCCGTGGAAACCGTCGCAACCGGCGATGAAGTCGCAGCTGATTTCATGCTGCTGACCGTCTTTTTCATAGCGCACGCGCGGGCGCTCGCCGCCGAAGTCGAGCGGCGTCACGTTCTGCGCCTCGTACACCGTCGGCAGCCCGGCGCGCGCACGCGCTTGCATCAGGTCGCGTGTGACTTCGGTCTGGCCGTAGACCATCACCCGCTTGCCGCCCGTGAGTTCATGCAGGTCGATGCGGTGGCGCCGGCCGCCAAACAGCAGCTCGATGCCATCGTGCGGCAGGCCTTCGGCGCGCATGCGCGTATCGGCCCGGGCCTGGGTCAGCAGGTCCACCGTGACCTGCTCGAGCACGCCGGCGCGGATGCGGCCCAGCACATAGTCGGCGCTGCGCTGCTCGAAGACGATGTTGTCGATGCCGGCCTCATGCAGCAGTTGGCCCAGAAGCAGGCCTGCGGGACCGGCGCCGATGATCGCGACTTGTGTGCGCATATGTCTCATCCAGAGTTGTTTGCGCCAAGCGTAGGAGCGCAGCCCCGTGTCGGCACAAACCCGGATCGACTTTTGCGCGATGATCGCGCAAGCTGCGCGCCTATCGCGCAATATGTTGAGCCATGCCCCCTCTTCCTTCCGCTCTTCCCTCCATCGCCCCTTCCGATTACATTGCCGGTCTGGGCAAAGGGCTGGCCGTGCTCGAATGCTTCGATACCGAGCGCCAGCGTCTGAACGCCACGCTGGCCGCCGAGCGCGCCGGGCTCACGCGCGCCGCGGCGCGCCGGCATCTGCTGACGCTCGCGCACCTGGGTTATCTCGAATCCGACGGCCACCACTTCTGGCTCACGCCCAAGGTGCTGGGCCTCTCGGGCAGCTACCTGGCCAGCGCCCGGCTGCCGCGCACGGTGCAGCCGGTGCTCAACCGGCTCGGCGCGCTCGCGGCATTCTCCTTTTCCGCGGCCATTCTCGCGGGCAGTGAAACCGTGGTGATCGCGCGCAGCAGCCCGCATGGCGCGGCGGCGCCGCTGTTCGCGCATGGCGTGCACCTGGGCAGCCGGCTGCCGGCGCATGCGTCATCGACGGGCCAGGTGCTGCTGGCTTCGCTTTCGCCCCAGGCGCTGGACGAATGGCTGGGCTGCCGCACGCTGCACCGGCTGACGCTGCATACGCTGACCCAGCCCACGGAGCTGCGCGCCTGCCTCGACCGGGTACGCGCGCAGGATTACTGCATTGCCCGGGAGGAGCATGAACTCGGCGTGCAGGCCATTGCCGTGCCGCTGCGCAGCAGCGCCGGGCACACGGTGGCGGCGCTCAACGCAGTGATGCCGGCGCGGCATATGACGACGCAGGGACTGGAGCGGGAGTTGCTGCCGCTGCTCAGGGATGCGGCGCAGGAGTCGAGGGTGTTGTTGTGAGTGCCCTTCATTTTGCAATCAACTGCCCCTGGAGCCCCGCAGCACCGCCTCCATGCACAACCCCCGCAACAACTCCGAAGTCCTCCGAATCAACGGCGTGCTTTTCTTCTTCGACGACTGCGCCATGCACAGCGTGCTGACGATGCCCGGCGACTCGATGGGAATGCAGGCCAGCTCGTCCCCATGCTCGAGGCTGCTGAGCGCGCTGGCCGTGAGCGCGGCGTAGCCGTAGCCGCCGCGCACCAGGTCGAGGATCGCGGGCACGCTCGAGACTTCCCAGACGACATTGAGCTTGACCTGCGACAGCGTGGCCTGGGCTTCCATCAACTTGCGAAAGATCTGGCCGCGCTGGGGCATGACCAGCGGATAGTCCGAAAGCTCCTCGAAGCGCACCGCACTGCGCCGGCCCATGCTCGCCGGCCCGATCAGGCACAGCCCCTCCTCGAGCAGCGGCGTGACCTCGACCTGGGGCTGGGGCTCGGGCGTATAGACCAGCGCCAGGTCCATGCGCCCCGAAGTGAGCCATTCGGCCATGTTGACCGAAAAGCCCTCGACCACCGCGAGCCCGGCCTTGGGCATCTCGCGGCTGAAGACGTCGATCAGCGGCAGCGTGAGGCGCCGCGCGAGGCTCGGCGGCAGGCCGACCACGATGCGGCCCACGGGCTCGTCGCGCTGGCTGCCTAGGTCCTCCTTGGCCAGCGCCACGCGCTGCATGATCGCGTGGCCGTGCTCGAGCAGGCGGCGCCCGGCGTCGGTGAGCGTCACGCCGCGGCCGGTGCGGATCAGCAGCGTTTCGCGCAGCTCGGTCTCGAGGCTGCGCACCTGGCGGCTGAGCGCCGGCTGGGCGATGTCGAGCAGCAAGGCAGCCTTGCTGAAGCTGCCGGTCTCGGCGACATGCACGAAAGTTTCTATCTGCTGGAGATTCATGGGCACCCAAGGTTAACCATGCCATTTTGCTATAGCTGATAGAGAGCCGACCCTCTAGGTGCCTGAAGCAGCCCTGCCACAATGCGAAATAAATTGCCCGAGCTGCACCTGAATGCGCCAGGCATGACAGCGCCAAAAAGACGCGTATCGCCTATCAAGGGAGACAAAAATGAGCATTGACATGAACCGCCGCAGCGCCGGCCTGGCCCTGGGCGCGCTGGCGCTGGGCGCGATCGCCCCGGCGCGCGCGCAGACGCCTCCCAACTGGCCCACCAAGCAGGTGCGCATCATCAACCCCTTCCCCGTCGGGGGCGGGCCGGACGGCACCTCGCGCCTCGTGGCCGACAAGCTTTCGCGGATGTGGAACCAGCCGGTGATCGTCGAGAACCGGCCCGGCGGCAACGGCTTCATCGCGATCGACGCGTTCAAGCGCGGCGCGACCGACGGCACGGACATCATCCAGCTCGACAACGTGCACCTCGCGGCCTACCCGCACCTGTTCAAGAAGCTGCCCTACAGCATCGACAAGGACTTCGAGGTCGTGCTGCCGCTGTTTCGCACCTTCTTCTTTGTGTGCGTCGCCACCGACAGCCCCTACAAGACCATGGCCGACCTGATTGCCGACGCCCGGGCGCGCCCGGGCAGGCTGAACTACGGCTCCTGGTCGGTGGGCAACCCGGTGCACCTGGGCTCGGCGCTGCTCGAGTCGCTGACGGGCACGAAGATGGAGCATGTGATCTACAAGGAAACCAGCCAGCTCTACACCAGCGTCGCGACCGGCGAGCTGGCATTCGCGCTGGGCTCCTCGGGCACCGCCGGGCCACTCGCGCGCTCGGGCAAGCTGCGCTTCCTGGCGGTCCTTGCGCCGCACCGCCTCAAGGGCTATGAGGATGTGCCCACCGTCGCCGAATCGGGCGGCCCGGCCAATGCGATCGTCACCGGCTGGAACGCGTTTGCCGTGGCCAAGGGCACGCCGCCGGCCGTGGTCGACAAGATCCGTCGCGACACCATGAAGGCGCTGTCCGAGCCCGATGTGCAGCCCAAATTCCAGACCTTTGGCTACGAGAACTACTTCCCCACGCCGCAGGAGTTCAAGGCCTTCATGGTCGAGGAAAACAAGCGCTTTGGCGATGTGATCCGCCGCGCGAATCTCGAGCTTTAAACGCCCTGCCCCCTAAACGAAAAGCCACTGCGGACGACCCCAGCGGCTTTTTGCATCGGCAGGCTATTTGGGATCAGCCGACGCGCTCGAATTCCTCGGTATCGACTTCGCGGTGGCCCTGCGCCGGATAGCGGCTGCCGGCAATGGCCGAAGGACGGAACAGCTCGTTCAGTTGCGCCAGCTGCTCGGTCGTCAGTTGCACCTTGCCGCCATGCAGGTCTTCGTCCAGATGCGCGCGCTGCGTCGTGCCGGGCAGCGCCACGACATGGCTGCCCTGGTGCAGCACCCAGGCAATGGCCAGCGCCGCAAGGCTGCAATCGGCCTGCTCGGCAATCTCGCGCATGGGAGCCAGCAGCCGTAGGTTGCGCGGATAGTTCTCGGGCGAGAAACGCGGCATCGGCTTGCGCACATCCTTGTCCTCCAGCGTGGACACATCGAGCAGGTCACCGCCGAGGAAGCCGCGGCCCAGCGGGCTGAACGCGACATAGGCCACGCCGAGCTCGGCGCAGCGCTGCAGCGTGCCGAGCTCGGCATTGCGCGACCACAGCGAATACTCGCTTTGCAGCGCCGCGATCGGGTGCTCGCGGTGCGCGCGTGTGAGCGTCTCGGCCGAGACTTCGGACAGGCCGAGCGCGCGCACCTTGCCCTCCTGCAGCAGCCGGCCCATCTCGCCCACCGATTCCTCGATCGGCACCGACTTGTCCCAGCGGTGCAGGTAGTAGAGGTCGATGACCTCGGTGCCCAGGCGGCGCAGGCTTTCCTCGCAGTTGCGCCGCAGTGTCGCGGGCCGGCCGTCGATCACGCGGCGCAGCACGCCGTCCTCGCCCGCCACGCCCGCCATGCCGCCCTTGCTGCACAGCGTGATGCGCTCGCGGTGCGGCGCCAGCACCGGCCCGACCAGCGTCTCGTTGGCGCCAAAGCCATAGAGCGCGGCCGTGTCGAACAGCGTCACGCCCTGGTCCAGCGCATGCGCGAGCAGCTCGCGGCCCTGCGCGGCGCTCGGCGGCGTGCCATAGCCGTGGTTCAGGTTCATGCAGCCCAGGCCGACGCTGGTGACGTCGAAGGGGCCGATCTTGCGTGTTTGCATGGGGTCAATCCTTCAAAAGACAAAGCCAGCGCATGCGCTGGCCCGGGGGTTGCGATTCAGGCAAGCTTGCCCGAAGCCTCAGCTCAATTGTTGCTCAAGCTTATGCAGGATTTGATAGCAGGGCAAGACCTGCGCCACGCTCGCATTGGGCTCGCGGCCTTCGCGGATCGCGGCAAAGAATTCGCGGTCCTGCAGCTCGATGCCGTTCATCGACACATCGACCTGGGAAACGTCGATCTTCTCGTCCTTGCCGTTGAACAGATCGTCGTAGCGCGCCAGATACGTGCCGTTGTCGCCAATGTAGCGAAAGTAGGTGCCCAGCGGGCCATCGTTGTTGAACGACAAGCTCAATGTGCAGATCGCGCCGTTGGCCGCCTTGAGCTGGATGCTCATGTCCATCGCGATGCCCAGCTCGGGGTGGATCGGACCCTGGATCGCATTGGCCTGCACGATAGGGCTGCCGGCCTGGTAGGCAAACAGGTCCACCGTGTGCGCCGCGTGGTGCCACAGCAGGTGGTCGGTCCAGCTGCGCGCCTGGCCCAGCGCGTTGGTGTTGGTGCGGCGAAAGAAGTAGGTCTGCACATCCATCTGCTGCAGGTTCAACTCCCGCGCGGCAATCTTGTGGTGCACCCACTGGTGGCTCGGGTTGAAGCGGCGCGTGTGGCCGCACATCGCGACCAGGCCGGACTTCTTCTGCGCCGCGACCACGGCCTCGGCATCCTGCAGGCTGTCGGCCATGGGAATCTCGACCTGCACATGCTTGCCGGCTTCGAGGCACTGGATGGCCTGCGCCGCATGCATCTGCGTCGGCGTGCACAGGATTACGGCATCGACTTCGGGCAGCGCCAGGCTGTCGGCAAGGTCGGTGGTGACATGCGCGATGCCGTATTTGGCGGCGACTTCACGCGTCTTTTCCAGATCGCGGCTCACGAGCGAAACGACTTCGACGCCGTCGATGTTGCGGATGCCGTCGAGGTGCTTGATGCCGAACGCGCCGGCGCCGGCCAGGGCGACTTTGATGGTTTTGCTCATTTGTATTGGTTCTCCAGGATCAGGTGGCCCACGGCGGTGTTCGATGCGGGCACATGGTAGAAGCGGTGCGCGACGCGCGGCACGGGCGCGGGGCTGTCGATGTCATCCATCGCGCCGCGCGCGATCAGCCACATCACGAGCTCGATGCCTTCCGAGCCGGCCTCGCGCACATAGTCGATGTGCGGCATCTTGGCCAGGCCATGCGGGTTGTCGATCAGGCGGTCCATGAATTTCAGGTCCCACTCCTTGTTGATCAAGCCCGCGCGCGCGCCCTGCAGCTGGTGGCTCATGCCGCCCGTGCCCCAGATGTGGACGTTGAGGTCTTCGTCGTAGCTTTCGATTGCATTGCGGATCGCGCGGCCGAGGTTGAAGCAGCGCTGGCCCGAGGGCACGGGGTATTGCACGACGTTGACCGCAAAGGGGATCACCGGGCAGGGCCAGCCCTCCTCGGGCGTGGGCTGGCCGCACATCAGCGACAGCGGCACGGTGAGCCCGTGGTCCACATCCATCTTGTTGACGATGGTCAGGTCGAAGTCCTGCTGAATGACCGACTGCGCAATATGCGAGGCCAGGTCCGGGTGCCCGATCACCGTCGGCACCGGGCGCGGGCCCCAGCCTTCGTCGGCGGGCGTGTAGCGGTCGGCGGTGCCGATCGCGAACGTCGGGATCATGTCCAGGCTGAACGCGGTCGCGTGGTCGTTGTAGACCAGGAAGATCACGTCGGGCTTGTGGTCCTTCATCCACTGCTTCGAAAGCTCATAGCCTTTGAACAGCGGCTTCCAGTAGTCGTCCTGGTCGCGGCCCAGGTCGAGCGCGGCGCCGATCGCGGGCACATGGGAGGTGAAGACGGATGCGGTGATGCGGGCCATTCAGTTGCCCTCCTTGCGTGTGGACAGTCCCTGGGGCTGGCGGTGCGCCTGCGCGTCGCCGTCTTCTCCGACCACGCGGTTGCCCTGGGCCGAGCGGCCGCCGGCCAGCATCATGGCGCGGTATTCTTCCTCGGTCATGCCGGTCATCGAGCCGGCCATCTGCTGGAAGCTCAGGCCATCGGTCGCGCCGATCTTGGCCAGGAAGTAGATATTGCCGCCGGTGCGCATGCACCAGTTCAGATCGCGCGCCAGCACCGCCTGCTTTTGCTCCTCGGTCATGGCCCACTCGTCGAGGTAGGCGCGCTCGTCGGCCTTGAAGCGCAGGCGGTTCTCGGCTTTCATCAGCGACATGCAGAACTGGTTGAGCCAGTAACCCTTGCGGGACTGCTGGGCGTCGAAGATGATGGTGCCGGGCACATCGGTATAGGGCTTGTGCAATGCCATAAAGGCGTCCTCCGTCAATTTAAGCACTCAGTTAGTCAAGGTAGACAGTCCACGCAACCGGCGCGGTCCATCTCAGGGACACCGAGCAAGGGCCGCCCCGCAGCGATGGTGTCGTCCCCCTCCACCGAAGGTTGAGAGGGGGAAGCGGCGTAAGCCGCTCAGGGGGTGCTTTCAATTTCTTCAGGCCAGTAAAGACGCATGGGATTGTCCACCAGCAATTTGCGCTGCAGCTCGGTCGTGGGCGCGATGTGAGGAATGAAATCCACCAGCAGGCCGTCGTCGGGCATATGGTCCTTGAGGTTCGGGTGCGGCCAGTCGGTGCCCCAGAGCACGCGGTCGGGAAACTCCTCGACCACGCGGCGCGCAAAGGGCACGACGTCGCGGTAGGCGTTCTGCTCGCCATCGAGCGCCTTCGGGCCTGCCACGGACAGGCGCTCGGGGCACGAGACCTTGCTCCAGACATTCGGGTGCTCGCGCATGAACTTCAGGAACAACGCGAACTCGGGGCCGTCGATGGGCTTGCTGACGTCGGGGCGACCCATATGGTCGACGACCACCGTGGTCGGCAGCTGCGTGAAGAAGTCCCAGAGCTCGGGAAGATCCACGGCCTCGAAATAGATCACGACATGCCAGCCGAGCTTCTGGATGCGCCCGGCGATCTCCAGCAGCTCGTCCTTGGGCGTGAAGTCCACCAGGCGCTTGACGAAATTGAAGCGCACGCCGCGCACGCCGGCCTCATGCAGCGCCTGCAGCTCCTCATCGCTGATGCTGCGCCTCACGGTGGCCACGCCGCGCGCCTTGCCGTTCGCGGCCTTGCAGGCATCGACCATTGCGCTGTTGTCCGCGCCGTGGCAGGTCGCCTGCACGATCACATTGCGCGCGAAGCCCAGCTGATCGCGCAGCGCAAACAGCTGCTGCTTGCTCGCGTCGCAAGGCGTGTACTTGCGCTCGGGCGCAAACGGGAATTCATGGCCTGGGCCAAACACATGGCAGTGGGCGTCGACCGCGCCTGCGGGCACCTGGAACCGGGGCTTGGCGGGGCCGCTGTACCAGTCAAGCCAGCCGGGAGTTTTCTCGAAATTTGGCATGTTATTCAATCTTTCAATTATTCGCGGCGCCTGCACCACTCACAGCCTAAAGAAACTGGCGTGTCCCCTACGTGGGGGCACCGAGGAAGGGCCGCCCCGCACCGAGGGTGCCGTCCCCCTCCACCGAAGGATGAGAGGGGGAAGCGACGAAGTCGCTCAGGGGGTGCTTCAATCTATATAGCGCAGGCCGGCTTTTTCCAGCGGCTCGCGCATCTTGTACATGTCCAGGCCCAGCACGCCCGAAGCCAGTTTGGCGCGCTTCTCGCCCTCGAAGCTCTCGCGCTTTTGCGCCGCTTCCAGCGTGGCCACGGCCTGGGCCGCGGGCACGCAGACCACGCCATCGTCATCGGCCACGATCACATCGCCAGGAGTGACCCACATGCCGGCGCAGACCACGGGAATGTTGACCGAGCCCAGCGTGGCCTTGATCGTGCCGCGCGAGGAGATCGCGCGGCTCCAGACCGGGAAGTTCATCTCCTGCAGCGTTTTGACGTCGCGCACGCCCGCATCGATGATCAACGCGCGCGCGCCGCGCGCCTGGAAGCTGGTCGCGAGCAGATCGCCGAAATAGCCATCGGTGCACTCGGACGTGACGGCGGCGACCACGATATCGCCGGGCTGGATCTGCTCGGCCACCACATGCATCATCCAGTTATCGCCGGGCTGCAGCAGCACCGTGACGGCCGTGCCGGACACCTGCTGGCCGGCATAGATCGGGCGCATGTAGGGCTTGAGCAGCCCGACGCGGCCCATGGCCTCGTGCACCGTCGCCGAGCCCAGCGCCGCGAGGCCGTCGGCCGCGGCCCGGTTGGCGCGTTGGATATTGCGGTAAACCACACCCAGTTCGTACATTGCTTGTCTCCTTGCGGCGGCCTTCTTACAGGCCCTTGTTCTTGAGCGCGGTGTCGAGGCGCGTGAACACGCGCCGCGCATTGCCTTCGTAGACCTGGAAGCGCTCTTGCTCGTTCAGATTGACGGTGTCCTCGATATAGCGCTTGGTGTCGTCGTAGTAGTGGCCCGTCGTCGGGTCGATGCCGCGCACCGCGCCGATCATCTCGCTGGCGAACAGGATGTTCTTGACCGGGATCACCTTGGTCAGCAGGTCGATGCCCGGCTGGTGGTAGACGCAGGTGTCGAAGAAGATGTTGTTGAGCAGATGCTCATCGAGCAGCGGTTTCTTGAGCTCCTGCGCCAGGCCGCGAAAGCGCCCCCAGTGGTAGGGCACGGCGCCGCCGCCATGCGGAATCAGGAACTTGAGCGTGGGGAAGTCCTTGAACAGATCGCTGGTCAGGCACTGCATGAAGGCCGTCGTGTCGGCGTTCAGATAATGCGCGCCCGTCGTGTGGAAGCAGCTGTTGCAGCTGGTGCTCACGTGGACCATGGCCGGGATGTCGTACTCGACCATCTTTTCGTAGATCGGGTACCAGCTGCGGTCGGACAGCGGCGGCGAGGTCCAGTGGCCGCCCGAGGGATCGGGGTTGAGGTTGATGCCGACATTGCCGTACTGCTCGACGCACTTGACCAGTTCCGGAATGCAGGTGGCAGGGTCGACGCCCGGCGACTGCGGCAGCATCGCCGCGGGAATGAAGTGCTCGGGAAACAGCTCGCTCACGCGAAAGCACAGCTCGTTGCAGATCGCGGCCCAGGTCGACGAGGTCTCGAAGTCGCCGATATGGTGCGCCATGAAGCTCGCGCGCGGGCTGAAGATCGTCAGGTCCGAGCCGCGCTGCTTCATCAGCTTGAGCTGGTTGTTCTCGATGGTGTCGCGGATCTCGTCGTCGCTGATTTTCAGCGCGCTGGCCGAGGGGGCCTGGCTCGGGTCCTTGAGGCCCGCGATCTGCAGGTCGCGCCAGGCGCCCAGCGCTGCGGGCGCCGTGGTGTAGTGGCCGTGTACGTCAATGATCATCGCAATGTGCTCCTGGAATTCAAAAAGGGGGGTGGGGCCGGGCGCGGTCCGCGGCCGTGCGCTGCGCTCAGGCGGCGCCGTCCCAGACGCTGCGCGGCACCATCACTTCGCCGCGCATCAGCAGCCGTGCGGTGCGCAGCAGCGCCGCCCGGGTCACGACCGAGGGCTGCTGCGGGTCGCTGTCCAGCGTGACGCTGAACTCGCCGGTCGGATGCTCGACCGATACCGTGATGCTGCCCGTGCCCTGGGGCAGTACGGCCACGCCCTCGCATACGGTGCCGGGCATCTTCACCGCCGTGCCCACGGTCACCGCGGCCAGCACGCCGATCGCTTCGTGGCAGACATGGGGGATGAAGCTGCGCGTCGCGAGCGCCCCGCCCTGCGCGGGCGGCGCGATCAGCGTCATCTTCGGGTAGTTCTTGTGCGTGACATCGCCCAGGCCCATCTGCTGCGAGACCTGCAGGCGCAGCGCCTCGATGCGGCGCTTGAGATCGTCATTGGCGTTGAGCTCGGCCACGCTTTCCTGGCCGGTGCAGCCCATGTCCTGCGCGCGCAGGATCACCAGCGGCATGCCGTTGTCGATGCAGGTCACGTCGAGCGTGAAGTCGTCGAAGCCTTCGCCCGTGACGGTGATGCGGTCCCTGGCGTTGCCCGTGGGCAGCAGGCTCGCGCACACCGATCCGGCGGTGTCGAGAAAGCCGATGTCGACCGGCGCCGACGAGCCCGGTGCGCCGTCGATGCGCGCCGTGCCTTCATAGGAGATCTGCCCGCCCGGCGTCTGCACCGTGATGTCGGCCGCCATGTCGGTGTTGAGCGTGAGCACGCGAAAGGTGCTGGTCTCGCCGCGCGCGGCGACCATGCCGGTTTCAAGCGCAAAGGGCACGACGGCCGCCAGCATGTTGCCGCAGTTGGGCGTGGTGTCGACGGTGTCTTTGTCGGGCTGGAGCTGGGCAAACAGGAATTCGAGGTCGATGCCTTCGCGCTCGCTCAAGGACACGATGCCGACCTTGCTGGTCAGCGGATGGGCGCCGCCGATGCCGTCGATCTGGCGCCTGTCGGGCGAGCCGAGGGCCGCGAGCAGCACCTGGTCTCGCGTGGGCCGATCCCGGGGCAGGTCCTGCGCACGAAAGAACGGGCCTTTGGACGTGCCGCCACGCATCAAAAGGCAGGGAATGGCCGTTTGCATCGCTGTTGTGTCTCCTTGTGTTGCTGCGGATTCTCACCAATTGCGCCCTGCTGCGCCAGGCATATCCCGGGCTAGCAGATATAGCTGGCGGGCATATCACGCTGCGTTTCAGTACGAACCTGGCGCTTATGGACTCGCGCAAGACAAGCGCTCAGCCGACAAACCGCGCACCACCTGTTTGCTTGAATAGACCACTGATGGTGCCGATCCGCGCAACACTTTGCCTCCCCCCATTTCCCATGAATTTGCTGACCCGCACCGCCCTTCTCGCCTCCAGCCTGTTGGCCCCCATCGCCCTTGCCAGCAACACCGCGCTGGAAGACACCTTCAGGGCGTTCAGCCGCTGCGACGACCAATTCTTTGCGAGCCTGCACACCCACTCCGCCGCGTGGAGCAAGCATGTGGCGCTCAAGTCCGCCAAGAGCGCGAGCTGGATTCCGGTGGACAACCGCGCCTACGGCGAATCCGCCTCGGTGCCGCTGCGCCATGCGCCGCAGATCGCCGGCGTGAAACTGCTGGCCTATTTCGACAAGAGCGTTGATCTCGACGCCCTGGGCAACTATCTGTTCTGGGGCTTTGTCGTCGAAGGCAGCCCAGAGCGGGTGGCGCAGCAGCTGCGTCCGCTGATCGACCGCGGCGAGCATCTGCTGCCGTCGGGCGGGCTGCACGCGCGCGCCGAGGTGCGCAATGGCGGGCGCTGGGAGCTGTTCAAGAACCCGCCCGGCGATGCGCCAGGCCGCGCGCGGCTCGAGCGCGTGCTGATCCTTGAGCCCGACGAGGGCAGCCAGGGCAAAAGGACGCGCGTGACCTGCACGCTGCAAGGCGCGGTCGATGACGCGGTGCTGGCGCTCTACCGTCCGGACATTCCGACCACCGACTACCCCGGCCAGCGCGTTCCTTAGAACGGGGCGCGCCGCCCTACTTCAGCGGCCCGACGGACAGGTCCATGACCATGCGCGTGGCCAGATACAGGCGCGGCGCGATGCTGCTGACAAGCACGTATTCGGCGTCGTTGGAATGGGCGCCAAAGCTGCTGAGGCCCATGCCTTCGACCACGGCGCCGCGCGTCTTGAGCGCGGCAAAGGCCGCGTCGGTGCCGCCGCCGGTGGCTTCGGCCAGCACCGTGAGCGGCAGGCCGATCTCCTGGTAGATCCGCTTGCCATGCTCGGCGACGCGGCGCGACGCCTCGGTGGCTTCGAGCGGCGGGCGGCGCACTTCGAACTTCACCTGCACCTTCGACTCGGGCAGCAGCTTGCTTTGCACCTTGGCCTGCAGCTGTTTTTCCAGCGCGTCGAAGTCCGACACCTTGAGCGCCCGGGCGTCGGCCTGCGCTTTGGCCTGCGCGGGCACCACGTTGCGATTGGTGCCGGCGCTGGCCACGGTCCAGTTGAGCTTCAGACCCTGCTCGGGCTTGGACAGATCCTTCATCTGCAGCAACTGGTGCGACATCTCGTACAGCGCATTCACGCCCTTCTCGGGCGAGGCGCCGGCATGCGAGGCCTTGCCATCCACCGTGAGATAGGCCGCGCCGATGCCGCTGGTCGCCAGGCGCAGCGCGCCGGTCGCGCCGCCGCCTTCGAACGAAAATACGGCGTCCTGCTCGGCGGCAATGCGGGTGATCGTGCCGCGCGCGCCGGGCGAGCTGATTTCCTCGTCGCCGTTGATCAGCACGGTCAGCGTGCCGTAGTCCTTGAAACCGAGCTTTTGCAACATGCCCAGCGTGTGGATGATGGTGGCCACGCCCTGCTTGTCGTCGCCGATGCCCAGGCCATAGGCCTTGTCGCCGTCGATGCGAAAGGGTTGGTCCTTGAGCATGCCCTTGAGGTAGACGGTGTCCATGTGCGCGATGAACATGATCTTCTTCGTGCCCTGTCCCTGCAGCCGCGCATGCACCACCGGGCCCACCTTCTCGGGCGTGTCGTCGAGCCGGTACACGTCATCGGGCTGCAGGATCTCCACCGGGGCGCCGCGCTGGCGCAGCTGGTCCGCGATCAGCGCCGCGATCTTCCCCAGGCCTTCGAGGTCCTTGCTGCCCGATTCGATCTGCACCAGCTCGCGCAGCGTGTCGAGCAGCGGCTGCTGCTCCTGCTGCGCCAGCGCCTGCACGGCGGCATGCGGCCCGGGTGGCAAGGGTGCCTGCGCCTGAGCCTGCGCGGCAGCCAGGGCCAGGCACGCGAGCAGCGGCCGGAGGCAGGAAGAGACGGACAAATGCATGCTCATGGATCGACTCCCTGCGCGGTCGGCGCCAATGAAGAAGCGGCCATTATGTGCAGCCGCAGGCGGCACGCGCCTGTCGACCGCGGGACATTCATGGTCTTGCGCGCTCGCCCGGCAGCCCCTCCTGGGCCGCGAATGGCTTCGAGCCGGAAACCGCATTCCCGCGTTCCTTGACCACCGCCTGCGCGCAGCCCACCAGCCGGCGGATCAACGCCCGCCGCGGCGAGGAACGCAGCCACAGCGTGCCAAAGCGCCGCGACTCGGTCTGCCCCGGCAGGGCCATGCGCACGACGTTGTGCCCGTCGGGCCAGTCCAGCGCGGTGTCGGGCACCACGGCGACGCCGAGGCCGCGGTCGACCATCATCGAGATGGCCACCAGGGAGCTCAACTCGAAGCGCTCGCGCGGCGTGATCCGCGCGGCGCGCAGATAGCGCTCGACCATCTGCCCGCCGCCCAGGCTGCGGTCGTAGCGAATCAGCGGCTGGCTGCGCAGCAGCTCCAGGGGCGCGAGCTCCGCCAGATGCCGCGGCGCCAGCAGGATCAGCGACTCCTCGCGCAGCAGCGACCAGTCGAAGGCCTTGGACAGCGCGAACGGCGGGTACAGGCACACTGCCGCATCGAGCGTGCCCTGCTGCACGGCCTGGTAGACCTGCTGGGTCGTGCCCGACTGCAGAAACACCTTGACCTCGGGAAGCTCCGCCACGAAGCGCGCGAGGATGTCGGGCAGCAGGCTGTGCAGCGCGGTGTTGATCGTGCCGATGGTCAGCTCGCCGACCTCGCACTCCTGGCTCACATGGGTGCGCGCCTGGGCCAGCTCGCGCAGCAGCTGCGGCGCCGTCTGGGCAAGCCGGTGGCCCGCGGGCGTGGGCGCGACCGTGCGCCCGGCGCGCGCCAGCAGCTCGGCGCCGAACTCGCGCTCGAGCGTGCGCATCTGCTGGGCCACGGCCGCGGCCGTGAGGTTCAGGCGCCGGCCGGCCTCGGCCAGTGAGCCGGTCTCGACCACCAGAAGAAAGCTGTGCAGGTATTGGGTTTCCATCACCGCATTATTTCTTTGTTTTGAAGAAAGATTGCATGTGTGTTTTTTGTTTCTCATCGCTTTCACAATGGGCGCATGAGAAGCAAACTTTTTGTTCCCGCGTCCCGCCCCGAGCTGTTCGCCAAGGCGCTGGCCGGCGCGGCCGACAGCATTTCCTTCGATCTGGAAGACGCCGTGGCCGAGTCCCGCAAGGACGAAGCGCGCACGCTGCTGCGGGGATTCCTGCGCAGTCCCGAGGCGCTGACCGGGCACCGCAAGACCCTGATCGTGCGCATCAACGCCATGGACACGGCGCATTTCGAGCGCGACGTCGCCGACATCGTCTGCCCCTCGGTGCACTGGATCAACCTGCCCAAGCCCGAGAGCGCCGATGACGTGCGCGCCGCGGCCCAGGCCGTGGAGCATGCTGCGCGCAGCACCGGCATGGCGCGCGCGCCGCGCCTGCTGCTGAACATCGAGACGCCGCGCGCGCTGCGCCTGGCGCATGAGATTGCCGCGGCCCATCCCTCGGCGATCGGCCTGCAGGTGGGCCTGGGCGATCTGTTCGAGCCCTATGGCGTGCACCGCCGCGAAAGCGCGGCCGTGGCCCATGTATTGATGGGCGTGCGCCTGGCGGCGGCCGAAGCCGGCATTGCCGCGTACGACGGCGCGTTTGCCGATATCCAGGACACCGAGGGCTTCCGTGCCGAGGCCGGGCTGGCCGCGCGCCTGGGCTTCACCGGCAAGACCTGCATCCACCCGAGCCAGGTCGCGGTGGCCAACGCCGTGTTCCAGCCCGGCGCCGCCGAGCTCGCGAGCGCCCTGAAGGTGGTCAGCGCCGCAGCCCGGGCCGATGCCGACGGTGTGGGCGCCTATGTGGTCGACGGAAAGATGGTCGATCGCCCCTTCGTGCTGCGCGCCCAGGCCATCGTGGCCCAGGCCCAAGCGTTGGGATTGATCGCTGGCGCGAACTGAGCCGGCGGGCAGACGGCGGGCGTCAGCGGCCCGCACAGACACATAACAACCAGGAGACAAGCATGCAAACCTCGAATCGCCATCCCCAGCTGCGCCGCAGCATCCTCTTGACGGCAGTGGCCCTTGGCGCCGCCGGCCTCGCGCCGCTGGCGCAGGCCCAGGCGTATCCCACCAGGCCGATCACCATGGTCGTGCCCTACCCGCCCGGCGGCTCCAACGATTCCTTTGCGCGCCAGATCGCCAAGGAGCTCGGCGACGTGCTCAAGCAGACCGTGATCGTCGAGAACCGCCCCGGCGCCAGCGGCAACACCGGCACCGGCCAGGTCGCCAAGGCCGCGGCCGACGGCTACACGCTGGTCGCGGTCTCGTCGAGCATGACGACCAACGCCGCGATCCAGCCGCGCCTGCCCTTCGATCCCGTCAAGAGCCTGGCGCCGGTCGCGATGCTCGCGCGCGGCCCGATGGTGATTGCCGTCAACAATGACTTCCCGGCCCGCACGCCGGCCGAGCTGGTTCAGGCGGTGAAGGCCCAACCCGGCAAGTTCAACTACGCGACGTCGGGCACGGGCAGCGTGAACCATTTCGCGACCGAGCTGCTGCGCGCGATGGCGCCGGGCTTCGACATCGCCCATGTGCCCTACAAGGGCCAGGGCCCGGCCGTGACCGACGTGATCGGCAACCAGGTGCAGATGATGATCTCGAGCGGCCCTTCGATCCTGCCCATGGTGCGCAACGGCAAGCTGCGCGCGGTCGGCATCACCAGCCTGCAGCCCAGCCCGATCGCGCCCGACCTGCTGCCCATGGCCGGCGCCGTGCCGGGCTATGAGTTCGACCTCTGGTGGGGCCTGCTGGCCCCGGCCGGCACGCCGGCGCCGATCGTCAACCAGCTCAACCAGGCCGTGAACCAGATCCTGGCGAGCCCGCAGATCAAGGCCAGCTTCCTGCGCGAAGGCGCGCTGACCGCGTCGCTGACGCCGCAGCAGTTCGGCGAAGTGATCCAGAAGGATGTAGCGCGCTGGAAGAAGCTCGCCAAGGACCGCAATATCGTGGCCGACTGACCGGTCGCCCGCTTGTCACCCGGCAATGCCGTGCCAGCCGGCCGCGCACTGCCACCATGGGCCCCGGCCTATGGCCTTTCACCGAGACACAAGCCAACATGCAAGACATGACAGAACAGCGCTCCGGCCCGCGTGGCCCCCTCAGCGGCATTCGCGTCCTGGACCTGAGCGCCTATATCGCCGGGCCCTATGGCTGCTCGCTGCTCGCCGACCAGGGCGCCGAAGTCATCAAGATCGAACCGCCCGTGGGCGACAACCTGCGCAAGTACCCCTCGACGCTCGAGGCCGAAAGCCGCGCCTTCGTCGGCGTGAACCGCAGCAAGTGGGGCATGGTGCTGGACCTCAAGCAGCCCGATGAGCTCGCCACGCTGATGCGTTTGGTGCGCGACGCCGACGTGCTGGTGCACAACTTCCGCCCCGGCGTGCCCGAGCGCCTGGGCATCGGCTTCGAGCAGCTCGCGCAGATCAACCCGCGCCTGGTCTACTGCAGCGTCACGGGCTATGGCGCCAGCGGCCCGCTGCGCAGCAAGGCCGGCTACGACCAGGTGCTGCAGACCATGACCGGCATGTGCGCGATGCAGGCCAAGGAGGGGGGCCCGCCCGAGATCCTCTATGGCTCGGTGGTCGACTATTACGCTTCGGCGCTGGTCGCGGCGGGCGTGTCCTCGGCGCTCTACGAACGCACGCAAAGCGGTCTGGGCCAGCATGTGGGCGTGTCGCTGCTGCGCGCGGCGCTGACCATGCAGTCGGCGCGTCTGGTCTGGGCCGAGGGCGAGCCCCGCGACATCGGCCGCGACATGCGCTCGGGCGGCATCACCGGCATCCACCCCACGCGCGCCGGCCATATCTATATTTCCGCCAACACACCGCATTTCTGGCAGGCGCTGTGCGAGCGCATCGGCCTGCCGGAGCTCGCCGCCAACCCGCGCTACGCGAGCGTGCGCCTGCGCGCCCAGCACCACGAGGAACTCGTGCCGCTGCTGCGCCAGGCACTGGCCACGCGCAGCGCGCTCGAATGGGAAACGCTGTTTGGCGAAGCCGTGCCCTGCGCCGCGGCGCGCGCGGTTGAAGACATGTTCGACCATCCGCAGGTCGCGGCCGAAGCGATGATTGCCGACATCCCGCACCCGACGCTGGGCAGCTACCGCGGCTTCACGCGCGCCATCGCGTTCGACCGCACCCCCGGGCCCGAGCCCTTCGCCGCGCCGACACTGGGCCAGCACACGCAGATGCTGCGCGAGAGCCTGGGGCGCATGCCGCAGGAGTGAACGCGGGCATGGGCGCCCTCGACGACCCCGCCAGATAAAAAAAGCTGCGGATCCCGAAGGACCCGCAGCTTTTTCGCGATGTTCATGTCGCCGGTGTGGCTGTTCAGTCCTCCAGTACGACCCCCAGCTTGGCCAGCTTGGACGCGAGCACATCGCGGCGGCGCGCGGCCTTGGCCGCGGTATCGCTGGCCGATTTGGCGACAGCCGGGCCCTTGGAGGATGCAGCCTGCACCTTGGCGGCTTTTTCTGCGGCTTCGGCCGCCACCTTGCGGTAGCTGGCGATCAGTTCGGCGTGTGCGATGGGTTGGTTCACGGATATTTCCAGATGCAAGACAACCCGCATTGTGGCCGCAAAACACCGGCCGCCTCTTCGCGCCATGCCAATGGCTGCAAAAGGATGCGCTTCAAGCCTGCGCTTCGCGCTCCTGCAGCACGCGCCACATCACCTTGCCGCTGCCGCTCTTGGGCAGCGCGTCGGCAAACTCCAGCTGGCGCGGCGCCTTGTAGCTCGCCATGTGCTCGCGGCACCAGCCAAGCAGCTCCTCGGGCGTGACCTGGCCCCGGTGGGAGGCGCGCAGCACGACGATGGCCTTGACGGTTTCGCCGCGGTAGCTGTCGCGCGCCGCGATCACGCAGGCCTCCTGCACGGCCGGATGCCGGAACATCAGCGCCTCGACCTCGGCCGGCCAGACCTTGAAGCCGCTGGCGTTGATCATGCGCTTGAGGCGGTCCGTGATGAAGAAGTAGCCTTCCTCGTCGACGCGGCCCAGATCGCCCGAGCGGAAAAAGCGTTGCCCCCCGATCTCGATGAACGCCGCGGCCGTGGCCTCGGGGCATTTCCAGTAGCCGGCAAACACCTGCGGACCATCGATCACGATCTCGCCCTGCTCGCCCTGCGCCACTTCTTGCAGCGTGTCGGGATCGATCACGCGCGCATCGGTGCCCATGAAGGGGATGCCCAGGCACTGCTGCTTGGGCCGGTCGGGCGGATTGCTGTGCGAGGGCGCGGCGGTTTCGGTCAGGCCGTAGCCTTCGATGTAGCGCAGGCCGAACTGCTCGAGCAGGCGCTGCGCCACGGCTTGGGGCATGGCCGCGCCGCCTCCGCCGATATGGCGCAGGCTGCGCAGGTCGTACTGGTCGAAGTGGGGGCTGGCCATCAGGTCAATGACCATGGTCGGGATATTGGTCCAGCTCGTGACCCGGTGGCGCGAGATCAGCCGCCCCGCGAGCTCGCGTTCCCAGCGCGGCATGATGACCAGCGTCGCGCCCAGGTAGATGCAGGCATGCAGCAGCGACACCAGGCCGGTGATATGGAACATCGGCACCACCCCCAGCAGCACCTGCTCGCTGCTCGAATGGCTCCACATGCCGGAGGCAATGGCGTTGTGCATGATGCTGCGGTGGGTGTGCATGCAGCCCTTGGGCAGACCCGTGGTGCCGCTGGTATAGGGCAGCATGCAAAGGTCGTCGGCGCCCACCGTATGCATGGGCGGCATGTCTGGGCAGGCCAGCGCGTCTTCCCAGGCATGGACCTGGCCCTGGGGCAGTTCGGGGAGGTGGTGGCGCGTGCCCAGCCACTCGCGCCAAGATTCGGGCGGCGCATCTTCGCCCTGCGCATCGACATCGAACGCGTCGCCGAACTGCGTGACCACCAGATGCCTGAGCCCGTTGCCCACGGGCAAGGCATTGCTGGCCTGCGCCAGCTCGCCCGCGAGATCTCCGGTGGTCAGCGCCACGCGCGCTTCGGGGTCGGTGATGTAGTGCTTGAGCTCCTCGGCACGGTTCATCGGGTTGACCGGCACCACGACGGCATTGGCGCGCATGACGGCGTAGTGCGCGAGCACCAGCTGCGGCGAGTTCTGCATCAGCACCACGACCCGGTCACCCGCGCGCACGCCCAGGCGATGCAGGAAAGCGGCCATGCGATCGACGCCCTGCGCCAGTTCGCGGTAGCTCGTGCGTCGCCCGAAAAACACCAGCGCGGTTTTGTCGGGATAGCGCCGCGCGCTCACTGCCAGGTTGTCCCAGACCGAGGTCACGGGAACATGGATGGAATGCGGCAGCCGCTGGGGCCAGAAGGCATGGTGAGGGCGCATGGATGTCCGGTCTCCGGATGGCAGGATGGTGCCAAGACTAGGCCAGTGCGCCGGTTCCGGCATTGGGGGCAGCCCCCAGTCGCGGTCACCTCGGCGACGGCACCCGGGCGGGCGACGGACCGTGACGCAGATTGTCATGAATGGCTACCCTGTTTGCCAGGCACGCTCTTTGTTTCATCGCAGGCTGAATCTTTCTTGTTCGCAGTGGGCCAAAGCCTTTCCTGACAGTGAAGTACGTGCTCCCTGCGCATCGCGCCGCTGCAAGGATGCCGATGGTTTCACAGGCTGAAACCGCATACGAAACGGGTCGACCGGAAACTGGGTAGGCGCAAACATGTGTGCAATTGAAACAGAAAAACTCACGCATTTACATTCGTTCGCAGCGTCGCAAAGGCTTCTATAACCCGTCCTATGCGCGGCCTTCGCGCGGCAGCCACCGCCAGTTCCACCATGACCACGACCCTTGCCACACGCTCCACGCAGACGCTGCACGTCCTGCTCCACAACCGGCGCACCGCCACGCTGGGCACCCAGCCGCTCAAAGACCACGAGGCGCCGGGACTGGCGCTGGTGCCCTATGCGATCGATGAGCTGGGCGGCTGCCTGGTGTTGCTGGTCAGCGGGGTGGCGGCGCACACGCGCCAGATGCTGGCCCACTCCGGAGTCAGCCTGCTGGTGGCGCAGGGCGAGACCGGTGCGCAGATCCTTCAGGTGCACGAACGCGTCTCCATCACCGGAGAAGCAAAGACGCCGGTGCCCGGCTCGGCGGCCTGGGGAACGGCACGCCACGCCTATCTGCGGCGCTTTCCCGACGCGGCGGGCATGACGCAGCTCGGCGACTTCCGCATCGTCTGCATCCTGCCCCAGCAGGCGCGGCATATCTCGGGCTTTGGCGCGCCGCGCGTCGTGGAGCAGGCCGAGCTGCGCGCGCTGCTGGCTTCGCCGCACTGAAGCCGGCCAGCGCAGTTCAGCCCCGCCCCGCCACCTGCGCCGCCACCAGCGCAAACTCGGCGGCGGGCCGGCCTGCGACGCAGGCGCGCACATGGTCTTCCCAGATCTGGCCCTGCTGCTCGACCTGCGCGGCCGCGAAGCACGCGTGCATTGCCTGCGGGTCGCTGCAGCGTTCGTAGGCATAGGGGTCGTGCCCGCACAGCGCAAAGCGCAGCTGCAGCCACAGCGCCTGGCGCGTCACGGGCCGGCCCTGCGCGCGCTGCCATTCGTGCAGCAGCTCGTGCGCAAACACGCCGGCGATCTGCGGATGGTTCAGGCGCAGTGGCCGCCGCGGGTCGCCGGCCTCGAAGCAGGTGCGCGGCATCGAGATCCGCCCCCCATTGAGCGACAGCGCGCGCCGCGTGTCGCCGACACGGCGCAGATAAAGGCGCAACGTGGGCAGCTGCGCATCGAGCGCGGCGCCAAAATGCCGCTGCACAAAGGCCATCTCGGGCGGCAGCAGCGGGCGGCTCCAGAACCAGCGCACCATGGTGCTCAGCGTTGCATCTGCGTCCAGACCTTGTCCAGGCGCTTGACGCTGACCGGATAGGGCGTGCGCAGCTCCTGGGCAAAGAAGCCCACGCGCAGCTCCTCGAGCATCCAGCGGTACTCCTGCATGCGCGCGTCGACCTGCCCCTTGCGGTCGGCCACCAGCCGCCAGTAGCGCTGCTCGTGCGGGCGCAGCTCGGCGGCGCGCGCCGCGTCGCGTGCGGGATCGGCGCGGTACTTGTCCAGGCGCAGCGTGATGGCCTTGAGGTAACGCGGGAAGTGCGCGAGCTGCGCCCAGGGCGCACCCGCAATGAACAGCTTGGGCATGAGGCGTTGGAGCTGCTGCTGGGCGTCGGCCACGGCCTCGGGGGCGTTCTTCGTGTCCTTGATCTTGCGCGCCGCGGCCATGTACTCGGTCAGGATCCCGCTGGCCAGGCGTGCGACCTCGTTGGCGATCAGCGTCAGCCGCCCGCGCCCGTCCAGGATACGCTGCTGGAACTCGGCCTCGTTGGTCGGCAGCGGATCGAGCAGGAACGCGCGGTCAATGGCGACGTCGATGATCTGCTGGCGCAGATCCTCCTGCGTGCCCAGCGGCATGAAGGCCACGGCCATCTTCTGCAGATCGGGAATGTTCTTCTCGAGGTACTTGAGCGCATCGCGGATCTGCAGCGCGAACAGCCGGCGCAGGCCCGCGCGGTGGCGCGCCGCCGCGGCCTCGGGCTCATCGAACACCTCGATGCCGACGCTGTCGCCCTGGTCGATCAACGCCGGGAATCCGACCAGCGTCTGCGTGCCCTGGCGGATTTCCATCAGCTCGGGCAGCGTGCCGAAGCTCCACTGGGTATAGCGCTGGCCGGCCGAGGGCGCATTGCTGACCGGCTTGGCCGGGGGCGCGGCCTTCGGAGGCTGGGGCGCGGCGCGCCCGGACGGCTTCGCCGTGGGCGCAGGGGTGGGCACAGCGGCAGGCGCGGCGGGCGCCTGGTCTTCGAGCACCGTCGCCAGCTTCATGCCCGCCAGCGCCTGGAACGCGCCGCGCGCCTTCGCGCCCAGCTGGGCCTTGAGCGCGCCCAGGTTGCGGCTTTGCCCCAGCTGGCGGCCATGCTCGTCCGTGACGCGGAAGTTCATGAACAGGTGCGGGCTCAGCATGTCGAGCTTGAAGTCGGCGCGCTTCACATCCAGCGAGGTTTCATCGCGGACCTGCTTGAGCAGCGCATCGATCAGCCCGCCCTGCACATAGCGCTCGGGCTCGCACAGCAGCGCGGCCAGCCGCGTGGCATTCTCGGGCAGCGGCACGAAGCGGCTGCGCGGGCGCTGCGGCAGGCTTTTGAGCAGCGCCTGGATCTTGTCCTTGAGCATGCCCGGCACCAGCCACTCGGCGCGTTCCTCGTTGACCTGGTTGAGCACGAACAGCGGCACCGTGACGGTGACCCCGTCGCGCGCATCGCCCGGCGAATGCAGGTACTGGGCCGCGCAATCGACGCCGCCGAGCTTGATCACCTTCGGGAAGGCCTGGGTGGTGATGCCCGCGGCTTCGTGGCGCATGAGCTCGTCGCGCGTGAGGCGCAGCAGGTCGGCGTTCTCGCGGCTGGCCGTCTGGAACCAGCGCTCGAAGCTCGCGCCGCTGAACACGTCCTGCGGCAGCTGCTGGTCGTAGAAGGCATAGATCAGCTCGTCGTCGACCAGCACGTCCTGGCGCCGCGACTTGTGCTCCATGTCCTCGATCTTCGCGACCAGCTTGCGGTTGGCCTGCAGGAAGGGCAACCGCGTATCCCAGCCGCCATCGACCAGCGCCTGGCGGATGAACAGCTCGCGCGCCGATTGCGGATCGACCTTGCCGAAGCTCGTGCGCCGGCCGCTGTAGACCACCAGGCCGTAGAGCGTCGCGCGCTCGAGCGCGACCACATCGGCGCCCTTCTTCTCCCAATGCGGGTCGAGCAGCTGCTTCTTGAGCAGATGCGCGCCGACTTCCTCGAGCCAGACCGGATCGACGGCGGCAATGCCGCGGCCATAGAGCCGCGAGGTCTCGACCAGCTCGGCGGCCACGATCCAGCGCCCCGGCTTCTTGACCAGGTGCGCGCCGGGGTGCGGGTGGAAGCGGATGCCGCGCGCGCCCAGGTAGCTGTCGCTTTCATCAGCCTTGTAGCCGATGTTGCCCAGCAGGCCCGAGAGCATCGACAGGTGCAGCGCCTCGTAGCCCGCGGGCTCGGTGTTGATCTGCCAGCGCTGCTCTTTCACCACCGTGAGCAGCTGCGAATGGATGTCGCGCCACTCGCGCACGCGCCGGATGTTGATGAAGTTCTGTCGCAGCAGCTGCTCCCACTGGCGGTTGCTGATCTTGTGCGAGGCGTCGTCCACGGCCTCGGGCACACCGGGCGCGGGGGTCCAGGCGGGGGCCGCTGGCTGGGCCGCCTGGGGGCCCTGCGCGCCGCTGCTGCGCTGGGCCACGGGCAGGAAGGCCGCGCTGCGGGACGACACCCGGGGCGCGGGTGCGGCCTGCGCCGCCATCTCGCGCCGGCTTTGCGCCACCACCTTGCCGCCGCGCGCATCCTGCAGCCATTTCCACAGCCGCAGGTAGCCGGAAAACTCGCTTTTCTCGTCATCGAACTTGGCATGCTGCTGGTCGGCCTGCTGCTGCGCCTCGATCGGGCGGTCGCGCACGTCCTGCACCGACAGCGCCGAGGCAATCACCAGCACTTCGGCGACGGCGCCGCGCTCGCGCGCCTCGAGAATCATCCGGCCCACGCGCGGGTCGAGCGGCAGGCGCGAGAGCTCCTGGCCCATCGGCGTGATGTCGCCGTGATCGGTCACCGCGCCCAACTCGGCGAGCAGCTGGTAGCCGTCGGCAATCGCGCGGCCCGAAGGGGCTTCAAGGAACGGGAAATTGACGACATCGCCCAGCCCCAGCGACTTCATGCGCAGGATCACGCCCGCGAGCGAGCTGCGCAGGATCTCCGGGTCGGTGAACGCGGGGCGCGCAATGAAATCCGCGTCGTCATAGAGGCGGATGCAGATGCCGTCGGCCACGCGCCCGCAGCGGCCCGCGCGCTGGTTGGCCGCGGCCTGGCTGATGGGCTCGACCAGCAGCTGCTCCACCTTGCTGCGAAAACTGTAGCGCTTGACGCGCGCCGTGCCCGCGTCGATCACATAGCGAATGCCCGGCACCGTGAGCGAGGTTTCGGCGACGTTGGTCGCCAGCACGATGCGCCGGCCGGTGTGGCCTTCGAAGATGCGGTCCTGCTCGGCCTGCGACAGCCGCGAGAACAAAGGCAGCACTTCGGCGCCGCGCAGCACCGGCTGGTGCTGCAGATGCTTGCGCAGATGGTCGGCGGCCTCGCGGATCTCGCGCTCGCCGGGCAGGAACACCAGGATGTCGCCGCCGCGCGCGCCGGCCCAGAGCTCGTCCACGCCGTCGGCAATGGCTTCGTTGAGACCGTAGTCGCGGGTTTCCTCGAAAGGCCGGTAGCGCTGCTCGACGGGAAAAGTGCGGCCCGAGACCATGATGACCGGGGCCGGGCCGTCGGGCGAGGCGAAGTGCCGCGCGAAGCGGTCGGCATCGATGGTCGCCGAGGTCACCACGACCTTGAGATCGGGCCGCTTGGGCAGGATCTGGCGCAGATAACCGAGCAAGAAGTCGATGTTCAGGCTGCGCTCGTGCGCCTCGTCGATGATCAGCGTGTCGTAGGCCTGCAGCAGCGGATCGGTCTGGGTTTCGGCCAGCAGGATACCGTCGGTCATCAGCTTGACCGAGCTGTCCTTGGACAGGCGGTCCTGGAAACGCACCTTGTAGCCCACGACATCGCCCAGCGGCGTCTTGAGCTCCTCGGCAATGCGCTTGGCCACCGAGCTGGCGGCAATGCGCCGCGGCTGGGTGTGGCCGATCAGCCGCCCGCGCGTGCCTTCGGGCGCATTGCACTTGCCGCGCCCGAGCGCCAGCGCGATCTTCGGCAGCTGCGTGGTCTTGCCCGAGCCGGTCTCGCCGCAGACGATGATCACCTGGTGCTGCTGCATCGCACGCATGATCTCCTCGCGCCGCGCGGACACGGGCAAGGCGGGGGGGAATTCGATGTTCAGGGCGCAGGGCCCGGGATTCAAAGGCATAGCCCGCCATTATCCGCAGCGCGCGCCTTCAGCGCTGGCCGCGCCCGAGATGTGCGCCATCCACGCGGGACTCTTGGCGCTCGACTTCCGGGCGCCGCGCGTGATGGAGATGCGCCGCGTGCTTATGATGCGGCATTCGTCGCCAAAAGCGTTTTGCCCCGGCCTGCCACCTGCCCGCCCCCCGCTGCCCATGTCCACCGTCTTCAACTTCACCTTCGTGCCCTGGTTCCGCTCGGTTGCGCCCTATATCCACAAGTTCCGCAACCAGACCTTCGTCGTCGGCATCACCGGCGAGGCCATTGCCGCGGGCAAGCTCACGGGCATTGCGCAGGACCTGGCGATGATCCAGGCGATGGGCGTGCGCATCGTGCTGGTCCACGGCTTTCGCCCCCAGGTCAACGAGCAGCTCCAGGCCAAGGGCCATGCGCCGCAGTATTCGCACGGCATCCGCATCACCGACTCGGTCGCGCTCGACTGCGCGCAGGAGGCCGCGGGCCAACTGCGCTACGAGATCGAAGCCGCGTTCAGCCAGGGCCTGCCCAACACGCCGATGGCCGGCGCGACGGTGCGCGTGCTTTCGGGCAATTTCATCACCGCGCGCCCGGTGGGCATCGTCGACGGTGTCGATTTCAAGCACTCGGGCCTGGTGCGCAAGGTCGATGTGAACGCCATCCGCCAGACGCTGGACATGGATGCGATGGTGCTGCTGTCGCCCTTTGGCTTCTCGCCCACGGGCGAAGCCTTCAACCTGAACATGGAAGAGGTCGCGACCAGCGTCGCCATCGAGCTCAAGGCCGACAAGCTGATCTTCATGACCGAGGTGCCCGGCATCCGCCAGCATCCGCTCGAGCCCGAAAGCGACGACAACCCGATCGACACCGAGCTGCCGCTGGCCACCGCGCAGGCGCTGCTCGCCCAGTTGCCGGCGCCGCAGCAACCCACCGATACCGCGTTCTACCTGCAGCACTGCGTCAAGGCCTGCAAGGCCGGCATCGAGCGCAGCCATATCCTGCCCTTCGCGATCGACGGGGCGCTGCTGCTGGAAATCTATGTGCACGACGGCATCGGCACGATGGTCATCGACGAGAAGCTCGAAGAGCTGCGCGAAGCCATGCCCGACGATGTGGCCGGCATCATCCAGCTGATCGAGCCCTTCGAGAACGACGGCACGCTGGTCAAGCGCAGCCGCACCGAGATCGAGCGCGATATCGCCAATTACACGCTGATCGAGCACGATGGCGTGATTTTCGGCTGCGCTGCGCTCTATCCCTATCCCAAGGAAAAGACCGCCGAGATGGCCGCCGTCACCGTGTCGCCCAAGAGCCAGGGCACGGGCGATGGCGAAAAGCTGCTCAAGCGCATCGAGCAGCGCGCGCGCAACCAGGGGCTCGAGAGCCTGTTCGTGTTGACCACGCGCACCATGCACTGGTTCATCAAGCGCGGGTTCCAGCCGGTGGATCCGCACTGGCTGCCCGAGGCACGAAAAGCGAAATACAACTGGGATCGCAAGAGTCAGGTGCTGGTCAAAAAACTCTGATGTGCCCCGGCGGTGATTGGCCTCGCGCCATTCGCCCGCCGCAGCCTGGCGCTATCATCGTCGCCCTTTCCTCCATTTGCCTCCCGGCACCGAGTCTCCTGCCCATGCCCCTGCCCGTCCTCTATTCCTTCCGCCGCTGCCCCTACGCCATCCGCGCCCGCCTGGCGCTGGCCCATGCGGGCATTGCCTGCGAGCTGCGCGAGGTCAACCTGCGCGCCAAGCCCGAAGCGCTTTTGCTGGCTTCGGCCAAGGGCACGGTGCCGGTGCTGGTGAGCACGGACGGCGTGATCGAGCAGAGCCTGGACATCATGCTCTGGGCGCTGCGCCAGAGCGACCCCGATGGCTGGCTCACGCCCACCGCCGGCACCGAAGCCGACATGCTCGCGCTGGTCAACGACCTCGACACGCGCTTCAAGCCCGCGCTGGATCGCTGCAAATACCCTGAGCGCTACAGCGCCGCCGAAGTCAACGAAGCCCAGACCGAAGCCCTGACCTGGCTGGCCGCGCTGGACGAGCAGTTGGCCGACACCGGCTACCTGTTCGGCCTGCACCCGAGCCTGGCCGACATGGCGCTGCGCCCCTTCGTGCGCCAGTTCGCGCGCATCGATGAAGCCCAATGGGCCGAGCAGCCCTGGCCCGCGCTGCAGGACTGGCTGCAGCGCTGGATCGACTCGGCGCTGTTTGCCGAAGTGATGGAAACCTATCCCGGCTGGCGCGATGGGGAAACTGGGCCGACGTTCATGGCGCAGGTGTCGGGCACACCGTAACTTTCAGAACTGGATATCGGCGCGCGCAATCTCCCGCCATTCCCCCGGCGCCAGCCCGTCCAGCCGCAGATTCGCCATGCCCTGGCGCACCAGCCGCAGTGTCGGGTGGCCGATGGCCGCCGTCATCTTGCGCAGCTGGCGGTTCTTGCCTTCCACGATGCTGACTTCGAGCCACACGTCCTGCACCGACTTGCGCAGGCGCACTGGCGGATCTCGGGGCGGCACCTCGGGCTGCGGGTCGAGCAGCCGCGCGGTGCAGGGCTTGGTCTGGTAGTCCTCGATGCGCAGGCCCGTGCGCATGCGCTGCAGCGCTTCTTCGGTCGGCACGCGCTCGACCAGCACCCAGTAGGTCTTGGGCTTTTCATTGCGCGGGTTGAGCAAGCGCTCGATCAGCGGGCCGTCGTCCGTGAGCAGCAGCAGGCCCTCGGAATCCTTGTCCAGGCGCCCCGCGGGATAGACGCCCTTGGGCAGGCCGAACTCGGCCAGCGCGCGCGCGCCGTCCTCGGGAGTGAACTGGGACAGCACGCCATAGGGCTTGTGCAGGAGAAAGTAGCGGGGCATGGCAAGGGCGCGGCGCCGCGCGGCGCCCGAGGAAAATACAAGGCGCGATTGTCCCCGATGCGAGCCGCTCAGTCGGCGGTGTGCGTGTCTTCGAGCGCCTTGGTCACGACATCGCGCGTGAGCGTGGGCACGAAGCTCTCGATGAAGTGAAACGCATACCCGCGCAGCCAGGCGCCGCGGCGCAGGCCCAGGCGCGTGAGGTTGACCTCGAACAGATGGCCCGCGTCGATCAGCCGCAGATGGCGGTCGCGCTCGGCATCGACCGCGATCGAGGCCACGATGCCCACGCCCATGCCGAGCTCGACATAGGTCTTGATCACATCGGCGTCCATGGCCGACAGCACCACATCGGGTGTGAGCCCCTCGCGCGCAAAAGCCTCGTCGATGTGCGCGCGGCCGGTGAAGCCCTGCTCGTAGGTGATGATCGGGTGCTGCACCAGCTGGTCGAGCGTCAGCGGCCCGGGCGCATCGAGCAGCGCATGGCCCGGCGGCACCACAACGCTGTGCGTCCAGCGGTAGCACGGCAGCGTGACCAGGTCCGCGTGGCTGCTCAGCGCCTCGGTGGCCACGCCGATGTCGGCCTCGCCACTGAGCAGCATCTGCGCGACCTGCTGGGGCGAGCCCTGGTGCAGGTGCAGCACGACCTGCGGAAAACGGCTGCGGAAGTCGCGCACCACCTGCGGCAGCGCATAGCGTGCCTGCGAATGGGTCGCGGCGATCGACAGCTTGCCCTGCTCGCTGGCGCTGAAGTCCAGCCCCGCGCGGCGCAGGTTGTCGGCCTCGAACAGCAGCTTCTCGACGGTGGGCATCAGGCTCGCGCCCGGCGGGGTCAGGCCCGTGAGGCGCTTGCCCGCGCGCACGAAGATCTGCACGCCCAATTCTTCCTCGAGTTCGCGGATCTGCCGGCTTACCCCCGGCTGCGAGGTATAGAGCACCTGCGCGACCTCGGTGAGGTTGAAGCCCCGGCGCACGGTTTCACGCACCGAGCGCAATTGCTGAAAATTCATGCCACGGCCCCGGTCTCCAGGAATTCAAGTTGATTGCCCGCCGGGTCCTTGAGGTAAAAACGCACAAAGCCCGCGAGGCACTGGTTTTCGACCAGCGGCAGCTGCGCGGCCAGCAGACGCTGGCGCAGCCCCTGCAGGTCTTGCACCGCGAACGCCAGGTGCGACACCGCGGGCAGCGGCTGCCACTGCGCCACGCCCACCAAATCGATGCGCTGGCCGCCCGCCGCGAAGCGCAGCGTCTCGGCGCGCTGCGCCGCGCCCGCCGTGCGCGCGCTGGGCAGCTCGCTCAGGCCCAGCAGATCGCGGTAGAAGTGCCGCATGGCCTGCTCGCGGCCCGCGCGGAACGCGAGCTGCAGGTGGTGCACACCGCTGATGCTCATGCCACCTCCGCCGCGGCGCCGCAGCCACCGGTACGCACCAGCGTTCGCAGCGCGATGCGCCGCACCCGCCGGCGCGAGCGCACGGGCGCCATCAGATTCCAGCTGGCGGCCGTGGTGGCGATCAGCTGCAATGCGGACGCCAGGGGCGCCGCGCCACGGGGGGCGGACTGCAGGCAGGTGGTCATGGGGCTCTCCTTGCGGTGCCGGACAGGCCGGCGCCGATGCTTACTTGCGGGTATAGATGTGGTCGAAGCTGCCGCCGTCGGCAAAGTGCGCCTTGTCGGCCTTCGCCCAGCCGCCAAAGGCCTGGTCGATGGTGACCAGCGTCAGCTTGGGGAAGCTGCTGGCGAACTGCGCCTTGGCCTTCTCGGACGTCGGGCGGTAGAAATTGCGCCCGGCAATCTGCTGCGCTTCCTCGGAGTACAGGAACTTCAGGTACTCCTCGGCCACGGCGCGCGTACCGCGCTTGTCCACGACCTTGTCGACCACGGCCACCGAAGGCTCGGCCAGGATCGAGATCGAGGGCACGACGATGTCGAACTTGTCGCGCCCGAACTCCTTGAGCGCCAGGAAGGCTTCGTTTTCCCAGGCCAGCAGCACGTCGCCGACGCCGCGCTGCACGAAGGTCATGGTCGAGCCGCGCGCGCCGGTATCGAGCACCGGGACGTTCTGGAACAGCTTGCCGACGAATTCCTTGGCCTGGGGTTCGCCGCCGTACTTGCGCTTGGCGAACTCCCATGCCGCGAGGTAGTTCCAGCGCGCGCCGCCCGAGGTCTTGGGGTTGGGCGTGATCACCTGCACGCCGGGCTTGATCAGGTCATCCCAGTCCTTGATGCCCTTGGGATTGCCCTTCTTGACCAGGAACACGATGGTCGAGCTGTAGGGCGCGGAGTTGTGCGGCAGGCGCTTTTGCCAATCGGCATTGACCTGGCCGCCGTTCTTGGCCACGGCGTCGATGTCGCCGGCCAGCGCCAGCGTCGCCACATCGGCGTCGATGCCGTCGATGATCGAGCGCGCCTGCTTGCCCGAGCCGCCATGCGACTGCTTGACCGACACGGTCTGGCCGGTCTTGGCCTGCCAGTGCTTGGCAAAGGCCTGGTTGTATTCGACATACAGCTCGCGCGTCGGATCGTAGGACACGTTGAGCAGTGTCAAGGACTGCGCCATGGCCGGACCCGCCGTGAGTGCAAGGGCGGAGCTCAGCGCGAGCAGGGCTGGAAACTTGATAAAGTGACGGCGAATTGTCATTTGGGCCTCTGAAGGATTGCGATTGGCGCTTGGACGCTGCTGAACGCATTCTGAAACCAGTCCATCAAAACTTAAACCAATAAGATTTCAGTTCGTTATATCTAAAACATCTGAAGTCATCACAAGGATCTCTCCCCATGGCACGTACCGTTCAATGCATCAAGCTCGGCAAGGAGGCTGAAGGCCTGGACTTTCCGCCCTATCCCGGAGAGCTGGGCAAGCGCATCTGGGAGAGCGTGAGCAAGGAAGCCTGGGCCGGCTGGCTCAAGCACCAGACGATGCTGGTCAATGAAAACCGCCTGAACCTGGCCGATGCGCGCGCCCGCCAGTACCTCGCGCGCCAGATGGAAAACCATTTCTTCGGCGGCGGCGCCGATGCGGCAGCTGGCTACGTGCCCCCCACCGACGCGTAAATTCACCTGGAGGATGGATTGACCGTGCAGGCGCTGGCACGGGATAATTCCATCCTTCTGCGGGAGAGTAAAGCGTCACGCTTTCACCGAAGGCGCAAACTCCCATAATCGCTCAGGTCCCCCGAACCGCAGGAATCGTTCGCCAACTGGAGAGCGGCCGGGTGCATTGAATGCACTGCCGGCCCACCGAAGGGGCAAGCGCCGGCAGGCAGTCCGCCTGGAGGCGCCCAAACTCTCAGGTACAAGGGACAGCGGGAGAGGCATGCCGGCAAGTCGAAAGGCAAGTCGGTTTCTACCGAGAGTGTTTTTGCGTGCCCTCCCATATCTCCGACATCCTGGCGCTGCTGTCCCCTCCCATCGACACCATGCTGGTGATCTACCTCGTGGCGATCACCGCCGAAGCCATGTCCGGGGCCCTTGCGGCCGGGCGGCGCAACATGGACATCTTTGGCGTCGCAGTCATCGCGTTCGTCACCGCCCTGGGCGGCGGCACGATCCGCGACATGGTGCTGGGCCACTATCCCATCGGCTGGACCCAGCATCCCGAATACGTCTATCTCGTGATTTCCGCGGGCTTGCTGACGACGCTGATCGCGCGGCATCTGCTGCGCCTCAAGCAACTGTTCCTGCTGCTCGACGCGATGGGGCTGATCGCGTTCTCGCTGATCGGCTGCAACGTCGCGCTCGAGCTCAAGTACCCGCTGGTCGTCGTCATCATCTCGGGCATGCTCACGGGCATCAGCGGCGGCATCCTGCGCGACGTGCTGTGCAACCAGGTGCCCGTGGTGTTCCGCCGCGAGCTCTATGCCAGCGTGTCGCTGGCCGTCTGCGTGCTGTTCCTCGTGCTGCAGCATTTCGCGGTGGCGACCGGCGTCAGCACCGCCGTGTGCTTTGGCGGCGGCCTGGCGCTGCGGCTGGCGGCCATTCGCTTCAAATGGCGCCTGCCCACCTTTTCCTACCAGCAGCGCTGGGAATGAGCTTCGATGTCCGAACCGATTGACTGGCTGCCCGACGGCACGCCCTACAGCCCGCGCTTCGGCGACCGCTACCACAGCGAAAACGGCGGCCTCGAACAGGCGCGCCAGGTGTTTCTGGCCGGCTGCGGGTTGCCTGCCGCCTGGGCCGACCAGCCGCTGTGGCGCATCCTCGAGACCGGCTTTGGCTTCGGCCTGAACTTCCTCGTGACCTGGGCCGCCTGGAAGGCCGACCCGGCGCGCCCGCGGCAGCTGCATTTCGTGTCGACAGAAGCCTGGCCGGTCACGGCCGAGGACCTGCGCCGCGCAATGCCGCAGGACCCGGCGCTGCACCCGCTGGCCGAGCAGCTTGCCGCGCAGTTCTGGGGCCTGCTGCCCGGCGTGCACCGCCTGTCCTTCGAGGGCGGGCAGGTGCAGCTGACGCTCTATATCGGCGACGCACGCACCCAGCTGCGCCAGCAGATGCCGACGGTGGATTCGGTCTATCTCGATGGTTTCAGCCCCGCGCGCAACCCCGGGATCTGGGACGCGCAGACGATCCAGGCCGTCGCGCGCTGCTGCCGCCGCGGCACGCGGCTGGCGAGCTGGACGATTGCGCGCGCGGTGCGCGATGCGCTGGCCGAGAACGGTTTCGAGGTCAAGAAGATGCCGGGCGTGCCGCCCAAGCGCGACAACCTGCAGGCGCTGTTCGATCCGCGCTGGGAGCCGCGCCGGCGCGCCGACCCGTGGAACGATGCACCGGCCCTGCCCGCGCCCGACGCGCGCCACTGCATCGTGGTCGGCGGCGGGCTCGCGGGCGCGGCCGTGGCCTTCGAGCTGGCGCAGCGCGGTTGGCGCGTCGATGTGCTCGACCGGGCCGAAGCGCCTGCGGCCGGGGCCTCCGGTCTGCCCGCGGGGTTGTTCGCCCCCCATGTCTCGCCCGACGACAGCCTGCTGTCGCGCCTGTCGCGCAGCGGCGTGCGCGCGACGCTGCAGCGGGCCCGGGCGCTGCTCGAGCCCGGGCGCGACTGGCTGCATGGCGGTGTGCTCGAGCACCGCGTGGAAAGCAGCGACGGCCTGATTGGCCTGCCGCGCGACTGGCATCTCGAAGGGGCGGACGCCGCACAAGGGTCCATCCACCCCGGGCGCGACTGGAGCCATCCCGCCAATGCAGCACAACGTGCGCTGGCTGGACTCGATGCAAAAGCCGCCGCCTGCTGGCATGCGCAGGCCGGCTGGATCCGCCCGGCGCAGCTGGTGCGCGCGCTGCTGGCCCGGCCGGGTATCTGCTGGCACGGCGGGCACCATGTCGCGCAATGGCAGCGCGATGACAACGCCTGGCGGTTGCTCGACGCCCAGGGCCAGCTGCTGGGCCAGGCGCCCCTGGTCGTCATAGCCACCGGCTACGCCAGCGACCAGCTGCTGCCCGCCCACTGGCCGCTGCAGCGCATGCGCGGCCAGGTGTCATGGGGCGAAGAAAGCGGCTTGTCCGCCGATGCGCTGCCCCCCTTTCCGGTCAACGGCAAGGGCAGCCTGTTGCCGCACATTCCACTGGAATCCGCAGGCCGCGGCTGGTTCATGGGATCGAGCTTCGAGCGCGATATCGATCAGCTGCCGCCCTCGCCTGCCGATCAGGCCCAGGCCCATGCGGGCAATGCCCAGCGGCTGCAGGCGCTGCTGCCAGGCAAGGCCAGCGCGCTGGCGCCCGCATTTGCCGCCACGCCCCATCTCTGGGCCGGCGTGCGCCTTGCATCCCACGACCGGCTGCCGCTGGTCGGCCCGGTCGACCCGCTGCACCAGCCCGGCCTCTGGGCCTGCACCGCGATGGGCGCGCGCGGCATCACGCTGGCGCTGCTGTGCGCCGAACTGCTGGCCGCGCGCCTGCATGGCGAGCCGCTGCCGCTCGATGCGAAAATGGCGCAGGCGCTGTCCACGGCGCGCGTCAGTGTCTGATCGGCAACGTGGCTCCGGAAGGCGTCCCGATCCCCGGGAACCCGCGCCAGCATTGGTGCATAAGCTTATTCGCATAAAGGAAGCACAAAACAATAGTTTGTTCCAGGGTCGACCCCGCCTACATTCCCTAGCATGCATGCACCGAGCGCCCCTCCCACCCACGCCGCACACCGGCGCCGGGCGCCCACTCCAAGCTCCTGCATTCCCGCCCGCCGCCCGTAAAGAGGCGTGTCCTCACCGGTTTTCGCACTGAACCGCCATGTACCAATACACCCCCTTTGACCAGGAATTCGTGAAGCTGCGCGCCGAACAGTTCCGTGACCAACTCGAACGCTGGCAGGCCGGCACGCTGCCCGAAGACGACTTCCGCCCGCTGCGCCTGCAAAACGGCTGGTACGTGCAACGCTATGCGCCGATGCTGCGCGTGGCCGTGCCCTATGGCGAAATCTCGAGCCGCCAGATCCGCGCGCTGGGCCGCGTCGCCCGCGAATATGACGAGCCCGAAGCCGAAGTCTTCAAGGCCGCGATGGACGGCCAGGGCCTGCTGGGCACCACCTTCCTGCCCACGCACTGCGCGCATTTCACGACGCGCACCAACGTGCAGTTCAACTGGATTCCGCTGGCCAAGGCCGCCGATGTGATGGACCTGCTGGCGAGCGTCGACCTGCATGGCATCCAGACCAGCGGCAACTGCATCCGCAACACGACGACCGATGCGCTCGCTGGCGTGGCCGTGGACGAGATCGTCGACCCGCGCCCCTACGCCGAGATCCTGCGCCAGTGGACCACGCTGCACCCCGAGTTCGCGTTCCTGCCGCGCAAGTTCAAGATCGCGATCAGCGGCGCGCAGGAAGACCGCGCCGCCACCGGCTGGCACGACGTGGGCCTGCACCTGGTGAAGAACGAGGCGGGCGAAATCGGCTTCAAGGTGTTCGTCGGCGGCGGCATGGGCCGCACGCCCGTGATCGGCACGCAGATCCGCGCGTTCCTGCCCTGGAACCAGATCATGAACTACATCGAGGCGATCGTGCGCGTCTACAACGAGCACGGCCGGCGCGACAACAAGTACAAGGCGCGCATCAAGATCCTGGTCAAGTCCGAAGGCCAGCAGTACATCGATGACGTCGAGGAAGAGTACCGCCAGATCGTCGAGATCGACGGCGGCCCGCACACCATTCCCCAGGCCGAGCTCGACCGCGTCAAGGCCTGCTTTGCCGACCCGCAGCTGCCCGACCTGCCCCAGCTCACGCCCGCGCAGATCGAGCAGTCGCTGGTGAGCTACGCCTCGGCGCACCCCGCGTTCTCGCGCTGGCTCTCGCGCAACGTGCACCCGCACCGCAACCCGCAGCTGCGCGCCGTGACGCTGTCCTTCAAGCGCCCGGGCCAGGCGCCGGGCGACGCCACCGCCGACCAGCTCGATGCGCTGGCCGCGCTGATGGACCGCTTCTCCTCGGGCGAGGCCCGCGTGACGCACGACCAGAACGTGCTGCTGCCCTGGGTGCCCGTGGGCGAGCTGTTCGCGCTGTGGCAGGAAGCGCGCGCACTCGGCCTGGCCAGCGCCAACGTGCAGCTGCTGACCGACATGATCGCCTGCCCCGGCGGCGACTTCTGCGCGCTGGCCAACGCCCGCTCGCTGCCGATCGCCGAAGCCATCACCCAGCGCTACCAGGACCTCGACGAGCTCGACGACATCGGCCCGATCGACCTGCACATCAGCGGCTGCATCAACAGCTGCGGCCACCACCACAGCGGCCATATCGGCATCCTGGGCGTCGACAAGGACGGCAAGGAGTGGTATCAGGTCACGCTGGGCGGCTCGGACGGCTCGATCCTGTCGGGCGCGTCGGTCGCCGGCAAGGCGATCGGCCCCTCGTTCTCGGCGGCCGAAGTGCCCGACGTGATCGAAGCCGTGCTCGGCACCTACCGCGACCAGCGCCACAGCGGCGAACGCTTCCAGGACACCGTGCGCCGCATCGGCCTCGACGCGTTCAAGGAAGCCGGCAAGGCCGCGCGCCACCCTGCCGCCGAAACCGAGGCCACGGCCTGATCCCGAACCACGAATTGCTTGAGACGATGAAAATCCTAGCTTTCCACGAACACCAGGCCCCGCTCGAGGGCGACACCCGCCAGGTGGTGCTGGCCAACGATGCCGACGCGCTGGCACTGCCCCTCGAGGGCGTCGAGCGCATCGACCTGCATTTCCCGCAGTTCACCGATGGCCGCGCGTTCAGCCAGGCCTACCTGCTGCGCCGCCGGCGCGGCTTCACCGGCGAGCTGCGCGCCACGGGCGATGTGCTGATCGACCAATTGGTGCAGATGCAGCGCACGGGCTTTTCCAGCGCCGTGCTGCGCGCCGATGTCGATGCCTCGGCCGCGCAGCGCCAGTTCGAGCGCTTTTCGCGCTATTACCAAGGCGACGCCGTGCACACGGCGCCGATCTTCGCGCCCGAGGCCGCCTGATGTCGGGCAGCACCAGCTCCTTGCTGCCTGCGTCTGGGGCCGGCCCCGGTCGCCAGGCCGTGCGCAGCCATGCGCGCGCCAGCGCCGACTACGCCGCCAGGCTGGCACAGACCGAGCAGCTGCTGCGCCAGGCCGCGGCCCATCCGGGCGCGGGCGGCGTGACCCAGGCCTCGAGCCTGGGCGCCGAGGATGTGGTCATCACGCATCTGATCAACGCGCTGGGCCTGGACATTCCGGTCTTCGTGCTCGACACCGGCGCGCTGCATACCGAGACGCTGGCGCTGCTCGAGCGCACCGAGGCGACTTCGCGCGCGCCGGTGCAGGTCTACCGGCCGCAGCACGCGCAGGTCATTGCCTTCGTGCGCAGCGAAGGCCAGGACGCGATGTACCGCAGCCTGGCGCTGCGCAAGCAATGCTGCGGCATCCGCAAGATGGAGCCGCTGGCGCGCGCGCTGGCCGGCAAGAGCGCCTGGATCACCGGCCTGCGCCGCGAGCAGTCGAATGCGCGCGCCGATGTGCCGGCCATCGACACCAGCGAAGTGCAGGCCAAGGGGCTGACCAAATTCAACCCGCTGGCCGACTGGAGCTGGGGCGACGTCTGGCACTACATCGCCGCCAACGACGTCGACTACAACCCGCTGCACGACCAGTTCTACCCCTCGGTGGGCTGCGCGCCCTGCACCCGTGCCATCAGCCTGGGCGAGGACTTCCGCGCCGGCCGCTGGTGGTGGGAGGGCGAAGCCGCCAAGGAATGCGGCCTGCACGTCAAGGCCGCCTGAGCCCCGCCCTCTCAAGATATTGCCCCGAAGGTCCCGTATGAACGCCCCGATCGCTCCCCAGGTGCTGAGCCAGCTCAGCAACCACCATCTCGATGCGCTGGAAGAGGAAACCATCTTCATCCTGCGCGAAGTCGCCGCCACCTTCGAGCGCCCGACCCTGCTGTTCTCGGGCGGCAAGGATTCGCTGGTCATGCTGCGCTGCGCCGAAAAGGCCTTTGGCGCGGGCCGCCTGCCCTATCCGCTGCTGATGATCGACACCGGCCACAACTTTCCCGAAGTCACGGACTTCCGCGACCAGCGCGCCAAGGAACTGGGCGCCGAGCTGATCGTGCGCAGCGTCGAGGACTCGATGGCGCGCGGCACCGTGCGCCTGGCCCATCCCGGCGAGTCGCGCAACGTGCACCAGTCGGTGACGCTGCTCGAAGCGATCGAGGAATTCCGCTTCGATGCCTTGATCGGCGGCGCGCGCCGCGATGAAGAGAAGGCCCGCGCCAAGGAGCGCATCTTCTCGCACCGCGACAGCTTCGGCCAGTGGCAGCCCAAGGCCCAGCGCCCCGAGCTGTGGACGCTGTTCAACACCCGCATCGCGCCGGGCGAGCATTTCCGCGTGTTCCCGATCAGCAACTGGACGGAGCTCGATGTCTGGCAATACATCGAGCGCGAGCAGATCGCGCTGCCCTCGATCTACTACACCCATCAGCGTGAAGTTGTCGAGCGCCGCGGCCTGCTGGTGCCCGTGACCGAGCTGACGCCCGCGCGCGACGGCGAACAGGTCGAGGTGCGCGACGTGCGTTTTCGCACCGTCGGCGACATCACCTGCACCTGCCCCGTGGAGAGCACGGCCGCCACCGCTGCCGATATCGTGATTGAAACCCTCGCCGCCGACGTCAGCGAACGCGGCGCCACGCGCATGGACGACAAGACCAGCGACGCGTCCATGGAAAAGCGCAAGAAGGAAGGTTACTTCTGATGACCACTGCATTCACCCCCGCCGCCCCCGACACCGCCTCGGCCCTGCGCTTCATCACCTGCGGCAGCGTCGATGACGGCAAGAGCACGCTCATCGGCCGCCTGCTGGTCGACAGCAAGTCGGTGCTGCAAGACCAGCTCGCGGGCGTGCAGCGCAGCGGCGAAACCGACCTCGCGCTGCTCACGGATGGCCTGTCGGCCGAGCGCGAGCAGGGCATCACCATCGACGTCGCCTACCGGTACTTCGCCACGCCGTCCCGCAAGTTCATCATCGGCGACGCGCCGGGCCACGAGCAGTACACGCGCAACATGGTCACGGCCGCGAGCAGCGCCGATGCCGCCGTCGTGCTGGTCGATGCCACCAAGCTCGACTGGCGCTCGCCGGAGCTCGCACTGCTCGCGCAGACGCGCCGCCACAGTCTGCTGGTGCACCTGCTGCGCGTGCCTTCGCTGGTGTTCGCGGTCAACAAGCTCGATGCCGTCGAGGACCCGGCGCTGGCCTTTGCCCATATCCAGGCCGCGCTCGAGCGCTTTGCCCAAGACGCGGGCATTCGCGTTGCCGCGACGGTGCCGGTCTCGGCGCTCAAGGGCTGGAACGTGGTCACGCCGCATGAGAACTGGTGCGGCTACAGCGGGCCGAGCCTGCTGCAGTGGCTCGAAGGCCTGCCCGGCACGCCCGCCGACACCGGTCTGCCGATGGCGCTGCCGGTCCAATGGGTCGAGAAATTCTCCTCGTCCGCCGACACCTCGCAGGGCCGGCGCGTGTTCTGGGGGCGCCTGGGCGCCGGCAATCTGCAGGTCGGACAGAGCGTGCAGATCTTCCCGAGCGGGCAGAGCGCGCTCGTGGCCCAGGTGCTCGACCATGCGCGCCGCCCCACCGAGGTGGGCGCGGGCCACAGCGCGGGCGTGGTGCTCGACCGCGAGGTCGATGTGTCGCGCGGCGACTGGATTCTCGCGGCGCCCGTGGCCCAGGCCCTGGCCGACGACGATTTCGACACCCCCGAGCCGGCCCCCGTCGGCCGCCGCGACCTGACGGCCACCGTCGCCTGGATGGACGACGAGCCGCTCGTGCCCGGGCGCCTCTACTGGGCGCTGCACGGCCACCGCTGGGTCAAGGCCAAGGTGCGCCGCGTCGTGCACCACCTCGACATCCACACGCTGGCCGAGGAGCCGGCCGCGAACCTGCAGGCCAATGCCATTGGCGTGGTCGAGCTTTCGCTGCAGGAAGCGCTGCCGCTGCGCGCTTTCAACGAGGCGCGCATCCAGGGCGCGCTGATCCTGGTCGACACCGCGAGCCACAAGACGGCGGCGGCCGCGCTGGCCCACTGAGGACGCGCAAACGCCGCGTTCCGGGGCCCGATAACCCCGGCGCGGCGCTTTGTCCTATCCGCATTGCGCCCACGAATGGGCCCAGTGAAATAAAATCGGCTCCGTACTGACCCTATAACTCCAAAGTTCCTCATGACTCACGTCGTTTCCGAAAACTGCATCCAGTGCAAATTTACCGACTGCGTGGACGTATGCCCCGTGGACTGCTTCCGCGAAGGCCCGAACATGCTGGTCATCGACCCCGATGAATGCATCGACTGCGCCGTCTGCATCCCCGAGTGCCCGGCCAACGCGATCTTTGCCGAAGAGGACGTGCCGCCCGATCAGCTCGCGTTCATCAAGCTCAATGCCGAGCTGTCGCTGGCGGCTGGCTGGAAAAGCATCACCAAGCGCAAGAACGCGCTGCCCGATGCCGACGCTTTCAACGGCAAGGCCGGCAAGCTTGCCGAACTGCAGCGTTAAACGTTCCATTCACGCCGGATGACCGACAGCGCCGCTCCCCAGATCCTGGACACCGACGCCGTGGTGATCGGCGCGGGCCCGGCCGGCCTGTTCCAGGCCTTCCAGCTGGGCCTGCAGGGGCTGGCCACGCACATCGTCGACGCCCTGCCCCACGCGGGCGGCCAGTGCGCCGAGCTTTATGGCGACAAGCCGATCTATGACGTGCCCGGCATTCCGGTGTGCACCGGCCGCGAGCTGGTCGCGCTGCTGCTCAAGCAACTCGCACCCATTGCGCCGGCCTGGCATCTGGGCACGCAGGTGCAGGCGCTGGAAAAACTGGGCGATGACCGCTTTCTGCTGACGACTTCGGCCGGCACGCAGCTGCGCGCGCGCTGCGTGTTCATTGCGGCAGGGGTCGGCGCGTTCGTTCCGCGCACGCTCAAGATCGCGGGCATCGAAGCCCATCTGGGGCGCCAGCTGCATTACCACCCTGCGAACCCCGTCGCATCGGGCGATCAGCGGATCGTGGTGCATGGCGGCGATGAGGATGCGGTCGCTGCCGCGGTGCACTGTGCCGAAACGTACCCCGAAGCCCCTGTCACGCTGCTGCATCGCCGCGATGTCTTCCAGGCCGCGCCCGAGCTGCTTGCGCGGCTGCAGGCGCTGCGCGATGCCGGTCGCATCGACGTGGTGGCCGCGCAGATCAATGGCATCGAGGAGCAAGGCGGCCGGCTGGCCGCGCTGCAGCTCACCGACCCCGAGGGCGCGCCCCAGCGCCTGGCGCTCGACCAGCTCTGGGTCTATCTGGGAATTTCTCCGCGCCTGGGGCCCGTGGCCGACTGGGGCCTGGCGATCGAGAAAAAGCAGCTGCTGGTCGATGCCGCGACGTTCTCGACCAGCGAGAGCGGCATCTACGCCGTTGGCGACATCAACAGCTATCCGGGAAAGCGCCGGTTGATCCTGTGCGCGTTCCACGAGGCCACGATGGCGGCCTTTGCCGCAGCGGAGCGGCTCAGCGGCGACAAGGTCGCACTGCAGTACACCACGACCAGCGCGCGGCTGCACCGTATCCTCGGAGTAGAGCACCCTGGCGCCTCCTGAGGCAAAGAAGGCCTCAACTTTGCGCGCAGCCTGTCGATAACCCAGTTATTTGCCGAGACTGCGCCCTATGCAAACCCTCACCCTTTCCCCGGACAACGCGGCCGATGCGGCTTTCGCGGCGGCTGCGGCCGACTCCTTTGGCGCTGCCGATGCGGGCGCCGCTGCAGCCAGCGCGCAGGTGCCGGTGGCGGCGCGCAGTTTCACCTTCGAGATGCCGCTGTTTCGCCCCGGCGTACAGGTCCAGGAGGATGGACGCACCGAAACCGTCAGCCATGTGATCCTGCGCCGGCGCGAAATGATGGTCTATCTCGTGGGCCGCGAGGAGCCCGTGCGCCCCGACCGGCTGCGCCTGCAGCCCTCGCGCTTCACCACCGCGCGGCGCGCCGAAGGCCTCAACTGGTTTCTTTGAGCGCCCGAGGGCGCTGCCTCAGAGGCCCTCGCCGCGCTCGGCCAGCGCCTCGCCCAGGCGCACCGCGCTGCTGGCCTGCCACAGCGGGTTGAACAGCAGCGGGCCCTTGGGGAACAGCAGCACCACCGTGGAGCCGAGCAGGAAGCGGCCCATTTCCTCGCCCTGGCGCAGCAGCGGGCCGTCCTGGCCATAGGTCCAGCGGCGGATCTCGGCGCTGCGCGGCGGGTTGATCTGGCCATGCCACACGGTCGCCATGCTGCCGACGATGGTCGCGCCGACCAGCACCAGCACGAAGGGACCGTCCGCCGCATCGAACACGCAGACCACGCGCTCGTTGCGCGCGAACAGCCCCGGCACGCCGCGCGCCGTCACCGGGTTGACCGAGAACAGGTCGCCCGGCACATAGATCATCTCGCGCAGCCGCCCGTCGCAGGGCATGTGGATGCGGTGGTAGTCGCGCGGGCTCAGGTAGATGGTCGCGAAATGGCCGTTGTCGAACTGCGCCGCCAGCTGGGCGTCGCCGCCCACGAGCGCCTGCGTCGAATAATGGTGCCCCTTGGCCTGAAAGATCTGGTCGCCAAGAATGGCGCCGAGCTGGCTCACCGCACCGTCGACGGGCGAGACCAGCGCGGCCTGGGCGATCTGGCGCGCGTCCGGGCGCAGGCTGCGCGTGAAGAACGCGTTGAAGGTGTCGTAGCTGGCCGGATCGGGATTCTCGGCCTCGCTCATGTCGACCTTGTAATGGGCAATGAAGCGCTCGATCACCCAGGTGGTCAGCGCACCCGCGCGCGCGCTTGCCAGGCGGCCCATCAGGGTCGTCAGGGCCTGCTTGGGCAACAGGTATTGGGGAAGCACAGCAAGGCGGTCAGACACGGATGGGTTTCCAGAGGTTCAGTGGCAAGCAGGGCATTCTAGCCATGCATTCGGGCCATTGGCCATTGGCAGCAGCCCTGACGCGCTGCCTTTGCTATCCTGGGAACCAGTTGCCTCCTCCCGATTGCCCGTGCCAGCCTTGCCGCCCCCCGTCCCGCCGTCCTCCCCCAGCCGCCTGCGCCAGGCACTGCAGCGCCTGACGCCGCATCCGGTCGGCATCGACACGCGCGAGGCCCTGCGCATGGTGGTGGGCGTCGTGCTGGGGCTGCTACTCACGGGATTGCTCAGCCGCTGGTGGGCCGGCAGCAGCCACGACTCCTGGATGATCGCCTCGCTCAGCGCCAGTGCGGTGCTGGTGTTCGGCATGCCGGCCAGCCCCCTGTCGCAGCCCTGGCCGGTGCTCGGCGGCACGGCGCTGGCGGCGCTGGTCTCGACGCTGTTCCGGTTTCTGGTTCCCGACCTGGTGTGGGCCGCGGCGCTGGCCGTCGGCGTGACGCTGGCGCTCATGCTGCTGCTGCGCTGCTTCCACCCGCCGGGCGTGGGCATGGCGGCCTTTGTCGTGCTCGAGCACAGCAACGGCCTGGAGCTGCTGGTGTTCCCGGTGCTGTTCAACATCGTGGTGCTGCTGGCCTGCGCCATGGCCTACAACCACGCGACCGGCAAACCCTATCCGATGCGCCAGCGCGCGAGCAGCGGCCGGCATTTCGAGAAATCGGACCTCGACACCGCGCTCGAGCAGTACAACCAGGTGCTCGACATCAGCCGCTCCGACCTCGAGGGCCTGCTGCACCTCGCGGGCCGCGCCGCGTTCCAGCGCACGCTGGGCGACCTGCGCTGCGCCGACATCATGTCCAGCCCGCCGCAGGCCGTCGAGCCCGATGTCTCGCTGCGCGACGCCTGGGCGCTGATGCGGCAGAAGAACATCAAGGCCGTGCCCGTCGTCGATGCCGCACACCACGTGCAGGGCATGCTGGCGTTTGCGGATCTCATGCGCACCACGGCGCTCGACTCGCCCGAGAGCTGGGGCCAGCGCCTGCGCCAGTTCGTCACGATACGTGCCAAAAAGCCACAGACGGTGGGCGACCTGATGAGCGCGCCGGCGCAGACGGCTTTTGTAGACCAGCCGGTCATGGCGCTCATTTCGCTGTTTTCCGCGGGCGGCCACCACCACCTGCCGATCGTCGACCGCGAGCAGCGGCTGGTCGGGGTCATCACGCAGACCGACCTGGTGCGCGCGCTGGCGCTTGCAATCACCCCGCTGCCCTAGCAGGCGCTGCGCCTACGGGTTACAATCCCGGGGATTCCGTACAGCACCGCGCCTGTATGAAAGAAGCCGTTTTCCGGCCTTCTGACCGTTGTGCGCCTGGAGCGCAGCGGCTTGCACCGCCTGCCCTGCACAGTGCTTCACTGGCCCCGACGGGTCGATGCAGCCGCTGTGCCCCCTGCACAGGCGCACCAACCCAGATTTAAATGAGAGATTGAGAATATGGCCAAAGAAGAATTGATTGAAATGCAAGGCTCCGTCACGGAAGTCCTGCCCGACTCGCGCTTTCGCGTGACGCTGGAAAACGGACATCAGCTGATTGCCTATACCGGCGGCAAGATGCGCAAGCATCACATCCGTATCCTGGCCGGCGACAAGGTGTCGCTGGAAATGTCCCCCTACGACCTGACCAAGGGCCGCATCACGTTCCGCCATCTGGCCGGCCGTGGCCCGGGCCCTGCGCCCCGTTAACAGGTGGTTGGCGCACTATTTTTGAATTATTTTCGAAAATTCAAAAAAGTGCCCTGCAAACCCCCTTAGAATTCATTTTGTCGGAGCGTAGCGCAGCCTGGTAGCGCATCTGCTTTGGGAGCAGAGGGTCGCGAGTTCGAATCCCGCCGCTCCGACCAGTGATTCAAGGCCTTGGCTAGAAATAGCCAAGGCCTTTTGTCCGTCTGGACTTCATAAAAATACCCAATAGCTTTCGGGGTTCGCCTAGAATCCTGGCATGTATAGCCACCGTCGGCCGTGCGATGCCCCATCATCGTGCGCCGCTCCTGGCTTGCATGTCGCTGTGGGGCGCCACGGAAGTTCCACCAAGGGCTTCAAGGGTCCCGCCAGCACACCCTGGTTACTTTCCACCAGAGCCGTGCCCACCCCCTCCTTCGATCGGTTGTCATTGAGCCTCCACTACATCCTCTACCACAGCAAGCTCGCACCCACTGCCCCGGTCAGCTGCGTCTCCGACATCATCAAGACCGCGCGCGGCTTCAATGCGATCCACGGGCTCTCGGGCGTGCTGATGTTCGACGGGCAGCATTTCATGCAGTACCTCGAGGGCCCCAAAGAGGACGTGTGGAAGCTGCTGGTGAGCATTGCCCAGGACCCGCGGCATGTCGACTTCAAGCTGCAACACCAGGGTGAGTGCGCAGGCGAGCGTCTGTTCATGGGCTGGTCGATGGGCTATGCGCTGGTGAACGATTCCGACCTGCTGGGCGACCTGGGCCACCTGGGCTCGCTGATGGGCCAGGATGCGATGAACAAGCTGCACGCGCTGGTGCCGATGCTCGATATCGCCTGAGTTTGAGCTTTCAACAGGGCGCGCCGGGACGGTCAAGCGTCTGCGCCCGCAGACCCATTTCGCAATCGGCGCAATGCCGCCATTTATCCTCGCTATACTCGCGCCCCATGCATCGACTCGTGCTGGTCTTCCTGCTGCTTTTGCTTCCCGTCCAATGGACCTGGGCGGCAGCGGCCAGCGTTTGCCGGCATGAAAGCGGCGCGGCAAGCCAGCATTTCGCCCATCACGAGCATCAGCACGAGGCGGGCGTGAACGGTGCCGCCGAGGTGAAAAACCTCTCGGAAAGCGGCACCTCGCTGTTCGATCTCGCCCATGCAGACTGCGCCAGCTGCCATGGCGCTGCCCCGGCCCTGACGGCGCTGCAGCAAGCGCCATCGCTCCACCCTCCCCCGCTCCAGGGCGCCACGCCCTACCTGCGCGTTGTCACCGCCGGCATACCCGAGCGTCTGATCCGTCCCCCTCACGGCACTTTCTCCTGATCTTCGGCAGGCCGCTGGCTGCGCGCTTTTGCGCGCTCGCCATGTGCCTGCCCCCATCCGGATGAAACCGCGGCAGATCCTGCTGCCGCCCCTGAGGACAACATGCTTTCTTTTTCCAGACCCCGCCCTGGGGTCATGGGCCTGCGCGCGCCTGCGTGGGCCGCGGTGGCGCTGAGTCTTGCCACCATTCCCGGGCTGGCCCAGCCCCTGCCTGAAGCCACCGCGACATTGCCGATAGCGGCCGTGCCGGCAGCGCTGGTGCTCACCACTTTGCGCCAAGCCTTCGATGCCGCCTGGGCGCGCCAGCCCGAAGCGGCCAGCGCAACGCAGTACCGCAATGCTGCCCAGGGCCGCCAATCGATCGCCAATGGCTGGACGCCCGAGCCGCCGGCGCTGGAGCTCGCCACCAAGACCGACCGCTGGCAACGCGACGAAGGCAGCGCGGAGCTTGAGCTTGGCATTGCCGTGCCGCTGTGGCTGCCCGGCGAGCGCAGCCGCGTGCAGGCGCTGGCCCAGGCCGAGTTCGATGCACTCGACACCCGCCAGGCCGCAGCGCGCCTGCGCCTGGCCGGCGCCTTGCGCGAGGCCTGGTGGCAGCTGCAGCGCGCGCAGCTCGACATTGCCCAGGCCCAGGCCCGGCTTTCCAGCGCCGCCCAGCTGGCTGCTGATGTAGCCCGGCGCGTCAAGGCCGGCGAGCTGGCCCGGGCCGATCAGCACCAGGCCGATGGCGCTGTGGCTGCGGCCGAAGCCGAGCTGGCCGAAAGCCAGGCCCAGCGTGCCATGCACGAGCAGACGCTGCGCACTTTGGTGGCCCAGCCCGTGGGCGCGCAGAGCGAAGCGCCCGAGGGATCATGGGTCGAAGCCTCGGCCAGTGCCCAGGCCGCTGACCATCCCGCACTGCGCGAAGCCCAAGCCCGGCTGCAGGTGGCCGAGCGTGCGCAGCAACTGGCCGCAGCGCAAACGCGCGCCAATCCCGAACTGACCGTAGCCACCACGCGCGAGCGCGGAGTGCGCGGCGAGAACTACGCCCGCACGCTCACGCTGGGCGTGCGCATTCCCTTGGGCTCCAGCGGCGTGCGCCAGAGCCGGGCCGCCCTGGCCGCCGCCGAGCTGCTGGTGGCGCAGAGCCAGCTGGAGCTTGAGCGCCTGCGCGTTGCCGGCGAGGTGGGCAGCGCCCAAGCGCGGCTGACCGGCGCGCGCACGGTGGCCATTGCCGCCGAGCGCCGCGCGACGCTGGCGCGCGAGACCCAGGCTTTCATCGGCAAGGCGTTTCGCGCTGGCGAGATCGACCTTCCCAACCGCCTGCGCGTGGAGCTGGAGGCGGCCGATGCCGAACGCCAGTCCGCCCTTGCCCGGCTGAACATCCACCAGGCGCTGTCCGCCCTGCACCAGGCCCTGGGCCTGCTGCCGCAATGAATCCGGTCTCCATGACGCGCCCCCCTTTCCGCACCCCCTCCATGACCCACTTTCTTTTCCCCTCGCCGCGCGCGCTGTGCGCCGGCCTGTCCATCGCTGCGGCCCTGCTGCTGGGCTCCGCCGTGCAAGCCGATGAAGGCCACGACCATGGCGAAGCGCCGGCGGCGGCCAGCGGCCTGGCGCTGCCGCGCTTCAGCGCCAGCTCGGAACTGTTCGAGCTGGTCGGTGTGGTCGATGGCAAGCAACTGACCCTGTACCTCGACCATGCACCCACCAACGCCCCGGTGAAAGAGGCCACGCTGGAGCTCGAGATCGGCAACCAGAAATTGCAACCCCAGGCGCATGGCGAAGGCCAGTTCGAAGCCACGCTGGCCCAAGCCCTGCCCGAAGGCGTTTCGCCTGTCACGGCCATGGTGACCGCCGGCAACGACAGCGATCTGCTGGCCGGCGAACTCGATATCCACGGCGACACGCACGCCGAGCCCGGCCACGCCCATGGCTGGAAGGAATATGCGCTCTGGGGCGCAGGTGGCATTGCCGCGCTCGCGCTGGCAGCAGCCGCATTTCGCCTGACCCGCAGGAAAGCAGGTGCTGCATGAAGCTGCGCACCCTGCCCCATCCCTTCCATTTCTTCGCTGACCACCCCATGAATCTGCGCCTTTGCACGCTGGCTGGCCTGCTGGCCGCCGCCTTCCTCGTCAACTTGCCGGTCCTGGCCGATGAGGGGCATGACCATGGCAATGCGCCCGCCGCCACCAACAGCAACGGCCCGCAGCGCCTGCCCGACGGCAGCGTGTTCCTGCCCAAGCCGGCCCAGCGCCAGATGGCGATTCGCACCGCGCCTGGAGAGCAACGCTCGCTGCCACGCGCGGTGGAGCTCAACGGTCTGGTGCTGATGGACCCCAATGCCGGCGGCAAGGTGCAGGCCATGGTGGCCGGGCGCCTGCAGGCCGGCCCGCGCGGCCTGCCGACCATTGGGCAGACCGTGCGCAAAGGCGAGGTGCTGGCCTATGTGCAGCCGGCCACCAGCAGCCTCGAGCGCTCGGGCCAGCAGGCCCAGTTGGCCGAGCTGCGCGCCGCGCGGCAACTGGCGGAAAAGCGCCTGGCACGCCTGCGCGACCTGTCCGATACCGTGCCGCGCCGAGACATCGAAGCGCTGGAAAGCGAAGTGGCCAGCCTGGGCGAGCGCGGGCGTGCCGTCGGCGCGGGGCTCGAGGGCCGCGACGCGCTGGTGGCCTCGGCCTCGGGCGTGATCTCCGCGTCCTATGCCGTCTCTGGCCAGGTGGTCGATGCGCGCGAACTCGTGTTCGAGATCGTCGATGCCCAGCGCCTGCGCGTCGAAGCGCTGGCCTATGACACCGCGCTGGCCCAGGACGTGGCCGGCGCCTATCTGATCACCGACGGCGGCCAGCGCGTGGCGCTGACGCTGGTGGGGGCCGCGCGCAGCCTGCGCGAGCAGGCGCTGCCGATCCAGTTCCGCGCGCAGGGTGAGGGGCTGGGCCAGTTGGCCATCGGCCAGCCGGTGCGGGTGGTGGTGCAGACGCGCAGCGAGGTCACGGGCGTGGCTGTTCCTGCCGCGGCGCTGGTCAAGAACCCCTCCAACCAGACGATCGTCTGGATGAAGACGCAGGCGGAGCGCTTCGAGCCGCGCGTGGTCACCACCGCGCCGCTGGACGGCGCAGCCGTGAGCGTGACCGCAGGTCTCCAGGGGGGCGAACGCATCGTCACCGAGAGCGCCAGTTTGATCAACCAAGTCCGCTGAGGAGCCACCCATGTTCAAGTGGCTTCTCGACAGCAGCCTGGCCAATCGGCTGCTCATCATCATCGCCAGCCTGGTGCTGGTCGCGTACGGGGCCTTCACCCTGTCGCGCACGCCGGTGGACGTGTTCCCCGATCTCAACAAGCCCACCGTCACCATCATGACGGAGGCCGGCGGCATGGCGGCCGAGGAGGTCGAGCAGCTGATCACCTTCCCGCTCGAAACCACCATGAACGGCCTGCCGGGCGTGGAGTCCATCCGCTCCACCTCGAGCGCGGGGCTGTCGTTCCTCTACGTCACCTTCGACTGGAGCACGGAGATCTTCCGCGCGCGGCAGATGGTGTCGGAGCGCTTGTCCTCGATGGAAGAAGGCCTGCCCCAGGGCGTGGTGCCGCGCATGGGCCCGATCAGCTCGATCATGGGCGAGATCATGCAGATCGCCATCCCCATCGACACCGCCAAGGTTTCGTCCATGGCGGTGCGCGAGTATGCCGACTGGGTGCTGCGCCCGCGTTTGATGGCCATTGCGGGCGTGGCGCAGGTGATTCCGATCGGCGGCGAGGTGCGCCAGTTCCAGGTGCAGCCCAACACGGCGCGCATGTCGGAGCTGGGCATTTCGCATGAGCAGCTCGAAGGCGCGCTCAAGGGCTTCTCGTCCAATACCTCGGGCGGCTTTCTGGAGCTCAACGGGCGCGAATACCTGATTCGCCACCTGGGCCGCACCTCGAATCTGGAGGACCTGAAGAACCTCGCGCTCACGGCCAGGAACGGCCAGCCGATCCTGCTGCGCCAGCTGGCCGATGTGAGCTTTGCACCTGCGACCAAGCGTGGCGACGCAGGCTTCGAGGGCAAGCCCGCCGTGATCCTGGGCGTGCAAAAGCAACCCACCGCCGACACCATTGCCCTGACCCGCGCCATCGAGACGGCGCTGGAGGAAATGCAGCGCTCCCTGCCCGCGGGCATGGACGCGCCCGAAGTCACCTTCCGCCAGGCCAGCTTCATCGAGTCCTCGATCACCACGCTGCAGGGCAAGCTGATCGCGGCCTCGGCCTTTGTCGCGGTGATCCTGTTCCTGTTCCTGGGCAACCTGCGCACCACGGTGATCGCGCTGGTGGCAATCCCGGTCTCGATCTTCATCACCGCGCTGGTGTTCCGGTACTTCGGCCTGTCGATCAACACCATGACGCTGGGCGGCCTGGCGATTGCGATTGGCGGGCTCGTGGATGACGCCGTGGTGGGCATCGAGAACGTGATGCGGCGTCTGAAGGAGGACCGCGTCAAGCATCCGGACCAGCGCCTGAACCCGCTGCAGGTGGTGAGCCAGGCCACGATGGAGGTGCGCTCGGCCATCCTCTATGCGACGATCATCATCGTGCTGGTGTTCGTGCCGCTGTTTGCGCTGCCGGGCATGGAGGGGCGGCTGTTCGCGCCGCTGGGCATTGCCTTCATCGTCTCGACGCTGGCTAGCCTGGTGGTGTCGGTCACGGTGACGCCGGTGCTCAGCCTGTATCTGCTGCCGCGCATGAAGTCGCTCGATCACGGCGACACGCGCATGCTGGCCTGGCTCAAGGCGCGCTACCGCGGCAGCCTGCAGGCCACGCTCGAGCGCCCGCGCATCGCGCTGGGCGCGGGCGTGGTGGCGGTGCTGATGTCTATTGCCGCGGTGCCGTTCTTTCCAACCACGTTCCTTCCGCCCTTCAACGAAGGCACGCTGCTGATCGGCCTGCGCCTGAACCCCGGCGTGACGTTGGCGGAGAGCTCGGCGCTGGCCAGCCAGGCCGAGGTGCTGGTGGCCCAGGTGCCCGAAGTCACGCATGTGGGCCGGCGCAGCGGCCGCGCCGAGCTCGACGAGCATGCCGAGGGCGTGCATGTGAGCGAGCTGGACGTGGGCCTCAAGCCCAGCGGCGAGATCACGCGCTCGATGGACGAGATCAGCGCGGACATCCGTGCGCGCCTGGTCAATCTGCCGGCCGCCGTCGGCATCGGCCAGCCGATCTCGCACCGCATCGACCACATGCTCTCGGGCGTGCGCTCGCAGATCGCGATCAAGATCTTCGGCGAGGACCTGGACACCCTGCGCGGCCAGGCCGAGCTGCTGCGCTCGAAGCTGGCGGCCATTCCCGGCATCGCCGACCTCGAGGTCGAAAAGCAGGTGCTGGCGCCGCAGATCAAGATCCGCATCGACTACGACGCGGCGGCGCGCTACGGCGTGCCCGCCACGCAGATCCTGACGACGCTGCAGGCGCTGGTCGAAGGCGAACGCGTGACGCAGATCGTCGAAGGCAGCCGCCGCTTCGCGCTGGTGGTGCGCCTGCCGGAGAGCGCGCGTTCGGTCGATGGCCTGGGCAAGATCCTGATCGAGACGCCCACCGGCCGCGTGCCGCTGTCGCGCCTGGCGAGCATCGAGGACGGTGACGGGCCCAACCAGGTCAGCCGCGACGATGGCAAGCGCCGCATCGTGCTGTCCGCCAACGCGCAGGGCCGCCCGCTGTCCGACATCGTGCAGGACATCCGCGCCGTGGTCGCGCAAGCGAAGCTGCCCGAGGGCTACTTCATCACGCTGGGCGGCCAGTTCCAGGCGCAGGAGGAAGCCTCGCGTCTCGTGGGTCTGCTGTCGCTGGTGTCGGCCGTGTTGATGTTCGTGGTGCTGTTCAGCCGCTACAAGAGCACGCGCCTGGCGCTGCTGATCATGGCCAACATTCCGCTGGCCCTGGTCGGCGCGGTGCTGGGCCTGGCGCTGTCGGGGCAGCCGCTGTCGGTCGCGGCGCTGGTGGGCTTCATCACGCTCGCGGGCATCTCGGTGCGCAACGGCATTCTCAAGGTGAGCCATTACATCAACCTGATGCGCTTCGAGGGTGAGAGCTTTGGCATGCCGATGATCGTGCGCGGCTCGCTCGAGCGGCTGAGCCCCGTGCTCATGACGGCGCTGGTGACGGCGTTCGCGCTGGCGCCGCTGCTGTTCGAGGCCGAGCGCCCGGGCACCGAGATCCTGCATCCCGTGGCGGTGGTGATCTTCTCGGGCCTGATCAGCTCGACGCTGCTGGACACCTTCCTCACACCGGCCATGTTCTGGCTGTTTGGCCGGCGCGACGCGCAGCGCCTGGCCGCCGAGCGCAATGCCGAGGCGCTCTGAGCGCCATCCATTTCAACGTTTTATCAAGGAAATAATCATGCCCAACCGCATCACCACCCTTCTCGCCGGCCTCGCGCTGGCCTTTGGCACCGCCGCCCACGCGGCCGGCGACCATGGCGCCGGCCATGAGCACAAGCCGCTGCACGGCGGCGTCGTCGTCGAGGCCAGCGACATGGATTTCGAGCTGGTGCCCGCCGCCGGCGCGATCAGCCTGTATATCCGCGACCACGGCAAGCCAGCCCGCATCGAGGGCGCAAGCGCCAAGCTCACGCTGCTCAGCGGGAAGGAAAAGACCGAGCTCCAGCTGCTGCCCACGGGCGACCGGCTGCAGGCCCAGGGCAATTTCAAGGCCGGCGCCGGGACCAAGGCGGTGGCGGCTGTGACACTGCCGGGGAAGAAGGCGGTCAATGTGCGTTTTGTGCTGAAGTGACTGGAGGGCGGGTGGCGGCGAAGGCACTGCCCTCAAACCCGCGCCAACGCCTCGCCCCCAACGCTCAACTCCACCAGCGCCCCCAGACACTCCTCGATCGACTGCCTTTCCGTCGCCAGCACCAACTGCGGCGCCAGTGGCGGCTCATAGGGCGCGCTCACGCCCGTGAAGTCGGCAATGACACCCGCGCGCGCCCGCCGATAGAGCTGCTTCACATCGCGCGCTTCGCAGGCCTCGAGCGAGCAGTCGAGGTACACCTCCATCAGGTCCTGCGGCCCGACGATCTGCCGGACCATCTCGCGGTCGGCGCGCATGGGGGAGATGAAGGCGGCAATGCAGATCGTGCCTGACTCGGCAAACAGCCTGGCGACCTGTGCCACGCGGCGCAGGTTCTCGCGCCGGTCCTCGGGCGAGAAATCGAGGTCGGCGCACAGGCCGTGGCGCACGTTGTCGCCATCGAGAACGACGCAATGCCGGCCCGCGGCATGCAAGCGCGCTTCGAGCGCATAGGCCAGCGTCGATTTACCCGAACCCGACAGGCCGGTGAACCACAGCACCCGGCCGCGCTGCCCCAGAAGCTGCTCGCGCTGCCCGCGCAGCACCTGGCCGGCCTGCGGCACCACGTTGCTTGAATGCATCATGCTCATCGCTCTCCAAAGGATTCGTTCACGGTCTTGCGCAAGGGCTTGAGCAGGTAATCCATCAGCGAGCGCTCGCCGGTGCGGATATCCACCTGCGCGGTCATGCCCGGCTGGATCTCCAGCGTCCGGCCCGTCGTCGTGGTCACCGGCAGCGTGTTGGGCACAATGCGCACCCGGTAGTAGGTCTCCACGCCGCGGCTGCTTTCCTCCTTGAGGCTGTCGGCGCTGACATACACCACGCGGCCCTTCACGCCGCCGAAGATGGTGTAGTCGAAAGTGTCGAAGCGAAGGGTCGCCTCCAGGCCCGAAACGACGCGCGAGATATCCGCCGGGCTGACCTTGGCCTCGACCATCAGTTCGTCATCCACGGGCACGATCTGCATCAGCTCCTCGCCCGCGCGCAGCACGCCGCCCACCGTCGTGACGCGGATGTTCTTGACGATGCCGGGCACCGCGGCGGTGAACACGCTGTCTTGCTTTTCATGCTGGCGCCGCGTCAGGGTCTGCGCGCTCTGCGCGATCTCGTCCTCGGCCTTGGCCAGCTCCTTGCTGGCCTCCTCGAGAAAGTTGTTGCGCCGATTCGCCAGCCGGGCCTGCGCCTCGTTGAGCGCGCGCTGCGCGCGCAGCACCTCGGAGCCGCTGGCATCGCCGTCGGCATACAGCTGGTCGATGATGCGCTGCTCCTTTTGCGCGAGATCCACGGCCACGCGCAGCGTGCGCAGCTCCTCGCCGATGCCCTGGCGGCGCTGGCGGAACAGCGCCTCCTCGACACGCGCGGTTTCCGCCGAGCGCGCCAGCAGATCCGCGGAAAAAGCCAGCCGCGCCTCGCCCGTGACTTCGGCGCGCAGCCGCACGACCTTGGCCTGCAGGCCAAACAGCCGCGCCTCGACCTCACCAACCGACGCCCCGAAGCGAGTCTGGTCCAGGCGCGCGAGCAACTGGCCCGCCTTCACGCGATCGCCCTCGCGCACCATCAGCTGTTGCAGCACGCCGCCGTCCACCGACTGGATGACCTGCACCCGGCTGCTGGCAATGACCTCGCCCTTGGCGCGCGCAACCTCATCGATGCGAAACATCGTGGCCCAGACCCCGAACACCACCAGCGCCACGAGCAGCAGTGCCAGCAGCCACACCTGGTTGCCGCGGTGGACGTTCTGGAGCCTGTGCACATGCGCCTGCCGGCGCGCATCTTCATCCTGCGAGAAACGATCAGACCACATTCAGCGCCACCTCTTTTGACATCTTCACCGGAGTGCCCGGACGGGCCATCAACTGGGCCAGCACCACTTCGGGCAGGCCATCCTTCACGACCCGCCCCTGCTGCATGGCAATCACACGCGTTGCCAGGCGTGCCGCCGCGACCGGCCGGTGGGTTGCGACAATGAGAATATCGTCAGGTCCGAGCGCCGACTCCAGCGTGCGCCAGACCTTTTGCTCCGCCTCGCCATCGAGCGAAGCCGTGGGCTCGTCAAGCAGCCAGATGCGCGGCTGGCTGATCAGGATGCGCGCCACGGCGACCAGCTGCCGCTGCCCGCCCGACAGTCCTTCGCCGCCTTCGCTGATCGTCAGATCCATACCCTGCGGGCTGGCCGCCGCGATGGCTTCGATGCCGAGCTCGCGCGTGATCTGCAGCAGCCGCGAGTCGCCCCCTGCCCCCGACAGCGCAAGATTGCTGCGCAGCGTGCCCTTGAACAGATGCGCGCTCTGCGGCAGGTAGCCCACCTGGCTGGCGACCAGTTGCGGGTCGAGCTCCCACAGGTCCGCATCGCCCAGCCGCACCCGCCCTTCGCTGGGCCGATAAAGGCCTGCCAGCGCCTTGAGCAGCGTCGATTTGCCGCAGCCCACAGGCCCGACCAGCAGCACCCGCTCGCCCGCCTTGAAGCGCAGCTGCTCGATGTCGAGCTGGCAGACCGGCGACTCGGGGTACGCGTAGCGCAGCTTTTCCACCTCCAGCGTGCGCGGCAACTCATCCGGCAGCAGCAGGTGCTGGCCGGGGCGGCGCTCGCCCTCGAGCGCCAGCACCTGGTGCACCATCTGCAGCGCCTGGGTCACATGCTGCCACTGCACCATGTACTGCGCGCTCTGGGCAATCGGCGCGATCACGCGCCCGCCCAGGATGCTGCAGGCAATCAGCCCGCCCATGGTCAGCAGCCCGGCTTCGATCTGCCAGACACCGACCACGATGGCCGCCACATAGGCCAGCGTCGACAGGCTTCCGGTAGTCACCGTGGAGATGCTGCTGATCTCCCGCTGCTGCACGCTGTAGCCGTCGATGCTGGCGGTGATGGCCTGCCATTCCTGCGAGAACTGCCACGCCGCGTTGTTCGCGCGGATCGACTCGGCGCCGCGGATGGTGTCGACCAGCAGGCCCTGGCGCTCATGGCTGCGCATCATCTGCTGGCGCAGCAGCGCGCGCAGGCGCCACTGGGTGGAATAACCAAGCACCAGCGCCACCGGCAGCATCAGCGCATAGACCCAGCCCACCGACCCGCCGATGATCGCGATGAAGGCCAGGAACAGCAGCGCGAAGGGCAGATCGACCAGCGCGAAGATGACGCCGGAGCTGAAGAAATTGCGCACCGCGTCGAGGCTGCTGACCTGCGCGGCCAGCGTGCCCAGGCTGCGCGGCTGCATGTCCAGGCGCAGGTGCAGCAGATGCTCGTAGACCTGCTGCGACACGCGTTGGTCCACGGCGCACGACAGGCTGTCAATGATCCGCGCACGCGTCGTCTTCAGCAGCCAGTCCAGCACGACGATCAGGCACATGCCGGTGGCCAGCGTGGTCAGCGTCGCATAGGCCATCGTCGGCACGACGCGGTCGTAGACCTGCATCGCGAAGATCGAGGTCACCACCGCCAGCAGGTTGACCAGCACCGTGGCAATCACGATCTTTGTGAGCCAGCCGCGGTCGCGAAACAGCTCGCGCCACACCAGGCGCGCGGCGAGATTGCCCGTCACCGGCACCTTGGCGGCGGCCATCGGCGCGCGCAGCCACAGCACCACCGCATCCTGTAGCGCCGCATCGTCGATCGGCTGCTGCGGGTCATCGGCACCGCTGAGCAGCAACGGGCCCAGCGGCTGGCGCTCCACGAGGAACCAGTCGCCGTCATGGAGCACCAGCGCCGGCAGGCGCCGCCGGTCGAAACGGCGCCAGGCGAGCGCCACCGGCATCACGTTCTTCAGGCCCGCCTGGCGCAGCGCCTGGCCCAGCCACTGGGCCAGGCCTTTTTCGGCCGCCCCGGCGCCCGGCTGCGCGAAGGCCTGGGCCAGCGACTGTGCATCGAAGGGCACCTGCAGCCGCGTGAGCAGCCGCATGATCAGCTCCGGGGAGGGAGCCGCGAGATTTTCAGGGGCGGAAGTCTGCATGGCTCACAACGCTTTCATATCCGGTTCGACCAGCGGATCGAGCCCGCCGATCAGGGCTGCCAGCTGCAGCGAAACAATGGCCCAGTCGCTGCGCGCCTGCGCGAGCTGCAGTTGCTGCTCGCTCAGCTCGCGCTGGAAATTGAGCACATCGAGCCAGCTCTTGCTGCCCGCGACATACTGGCGCCGGTAGGAAGCCAGCACTTGCTGCAATTCCCCGAGCGTGGCGCCCTGCACCTCGATCATTTCCTCCTGCAGCTGGCGGTTGCGCTGCAGGCTTCTGACGCTGCGCTCGATCTCGTTGGTCGCATCCTGCAACCCGTCCTCGGCCGCCTGCTGGCGCGCAATGGCCGCGCCGGTGCGGCTGCCCGCGGCAAACCCCATGCCCTCGAGCGTGGCCTCGAACACCAGGCTCACGCGCACGGCCTCGCGGTAGCCCGCGCGGCCATGGTCCTTGTCCGCCTGCGCATAGAGCGTGGGCATCGAGGCCTTGCTCGCTTGCTCGACACCGGCCGCGGCCAGCTCGATCTCCTGGCGCCGCAGCCGGATCTCGGCGCTGTTGTCCAACGCCGCTTGTCTGAGCATCGCGGCGTCGCCCAGCGCAAGCAGGCTTTCGGGCACGGGTTGTTCGGCGGCCAGTTCCTGGCGCGTCAGCGCCAGCAGATCGCTGCGGGCGATATCGAGCTCGCCCCGATAGCGGTCGGCACGCGCCCGGGCCTGGGACATGCGCGTGGTCGCGAGGCGCACATCGGCCACCGAGGCCAACTCGCCGGTCTCCCGGCGCTGGATCTGCGCGAGCAGATCGCGGTGGGCCGATACATTGGCCTGCGCCACCGCCAGCAGCTCGCGGCTGCCCAGCACGCGGGCATAGGCGCGCGATGTGCGGTCGAGCAGATCGCGCCGCACCCGCAGCAGGTCCACCCGCTCGCGCGTGGTTTCGGCATCGGCCAGCGCAATGGAGCTGTCGATGCGGCCAAATGCCCACAGCGGCTGGCGCGCGCGCAGCGTGGTGGGCAAGGAAGATCGCGCGCCGTTGGCCGTCTCCCCGCTGCCCGAGCCATATTGCTGGGCCTGCACCGACAGCGTCGGCAGGCGCTGGGCGCGCGCGGCATCCGCCGAATATTCACGCGCCTTGATCTGCGCCTGCTTGCCATTGATTGCCGGGTGCCAGCCCAGCGCCGCCTGCAACGCCGCCTGCAAGCCATCGACCGGCTGCGCCGTCGCCGTTGCGCCGCACGCCAGCAGCAGCGCGCCCAGCATCCAGCCGCGCCCCGAATTCGCCATCGCACTTACCATTCGATTTCTCCCACAGTGTCCACCGCCTCCACTCGCTCCCGTCCGGTGCCGCGAAGCCCATCTGCCTTGTCCATCAGGCCAGCCATCTCGTACGCCTGGATCAGATCGCGGCGCCAGTCGGCGTTCCACTTGCAGCGCGCAAAACCTTGCTCCATGCGCGCGATCCCGTCTTCCAGATAGCCTTTGCGTACGTAGATGACCCCCAGCAAGAAATTGGCGGCCGCGTGCTCGGGCAGATGGTGCAGCAGCTGCAGCAGATGCCGCTCGGCTTCATCGAGCTGCTCTTCCCGGTACCGCGCCACGGCGGTTTCCAGCAGTCCCGGCACGGGCAGCGTCGCCATGTCGGTGATCGGCTCCCACCGGATCGGCGCATTGGTGCCGCGGATCAACGGGCCCAGATGCGCCTGGTAGTGCTCCCACTTCGCTTTGGAAGTCTGGTACAGCGGCTGGCGCACCTGCCAGACACTGGCGGTCTTCACCGGCCGCTGCAGCTCGCTGAAGTTCAGCACTTCAGGCTCCCACCCCACGCCGATATGGTCGAGCATGCGCCGCGCCTCGCGCTCCGGGTGCTCCAGCACATCCTCGTAGCGCACCTCGAGAATCTCGCCGGGAAACAGCTGGTTCCAATGGTGCATCAGCAGGTTGTGGTCGGCGAGCTGCTCGCCGATCCAGCCCAGGTCATAGGAATACCCAAGACCACCGTGCTTGGCCGCGAAATCAGTGAAGTAGTTCGAGATCGCGATATCGCGCGGGTCGCGCCGCACCGAAACGATGCGTGCCTTCGGGAACAAGAGCTTGATTAGTCCGATGTATTCGAAGTTATGCGGCAGCTTGTCCACCACATGGCGCGCCTCGGGCGCATAGTCCTGCAATTCCTTGAGCAGATTGCCGGTGATTCCAGCAACGACTTCGGCACTGAGGTCATCCACGCAGTCCGGGAAACCGCGTCCCGAGCCGGCGCGCCGCTCCCAGCGCTCCAGCCCGGCAATCACTCCGGGAATCAAACCCAGCTCGCCGGCGCCATGGATCTGGCTGTGACCCGCGAGGATCTGCTCCACCAGCGTCGTGCCCGAGCGCGGCATGCCCAGCACGAACACCGGCAGCGTCGAGGGGTTGCCCAGGCCAGGCCGGTGCTCGTAGAGCGAGCGGCTGAACGCATGGCGGATGCGCGCACAGGCTTGGCGGTGCGCCGCAGGGTCATAGCGCAGCAGCCGACGGTTGGCGGCGCTGGCTTCATCGGCCAGGGCAAAGGCTTTTGTGTAGTCCTTGCGCTTTTCCCAGGCGGCAGCGAGCTGCAGCAGCAGGCCAGGCTGTACTGGCCCTTCCGGCCCGGGGCGGCGCGCATGGAGCTCCAGGCGCTCCAAGGTCGCATCATCTTGCGGAAAGCGCCGCGCGCCGATCAGCGCCGCGTGGCCGCGCACCGTGTCCTGCAGCTTGAGTTGCTCGAACAGCGCCAAAGCCTCGTCAATGCGTCCCCACTGCAGATAGAGATGGCCCAGCCCCTGCAAGGCCGTGGGCAGTTCGGGATGGTCCTGTAGCACCTGCAGATAGCCGGCCTCGGCCTCGGCATGCTGCTGTGCCTGTGTCTGTGCTCCTGCCAGCGCCACTTGCGCCTGCGCGCTCCCATGGGCAATCTGCATGAGCGTGATTTCGTCATCAGGATTCATCGCCTGCGCCGCTTCGAGCGCCTGCCTGGCCAGATCGAGTGCCAGCGGAGAATGCGTCTGGTTGGCGATACCCGCGAGTTTCAGTTGCAGCGCGAGGCTTTGTAGTGGCTGCTGTTGCGTCAGACGCAGGGCCCGGCGCAGCAGCCCCATGGCCTGGCCAGTGCGCCCCTGCACCATCGCCAGCTCGGCCAGTTGCTGGTACAGCGGCAGTTGCTCCGGATAGTGCTTCAGCCCGCGGCGCAGCATATCCTCGGCCATGGCATGCTGCGCGCGCTCGGCCAGACGCAACGCATAGTCCTGCAGCAACGCACACCACTCCTCCTCGCTCAGTTGCGCCTGATGCCGCTCTAGCCAGGCATCGGCCGCGGCTAGGTTATCAGCAGCCAGCCAAAGCTCCAGGCGCAGACCACGCAATTGCTGGTCATGCCAAACTGCCTGCGGCTGTGGCCACTGCGCGCGTTCCAACTCCCAGAACGCTTCGGCCTGTGCCAGCCACTGCTCGGCTGGATGCAGTGCGCCGCCTTGCAAATACAGACGCAGCAGTTGTTCGAACACCAGGATGCGCGGCTGCAGCGCCAGGCTTTGTTCATAGAGTGCCTGCGCCGCAGCCAGGTCGTCGCACTGCCACCGGCAGGTCGCCAGCCGCGCCAGCAGCAGCGCGTGCCCGGGTACTTCGGGGCGTGCCGCTTCCAGCACCCACATGGCTTCGCCCACATCGCCCAGCAGCAGCTTTACGGCCGCTAGATCTACGCGGGCATCGGTGTCGAGCTCTGTCGGATCAAGCGATTCCAGACAGTGACGTGCAGATGGCGCATCGCCCATATGGGCATGCGCCAAGGCCAGCAGCACCCGTTCGCCACGTTGTTGCGGCGCGGCTGCGCCACAGGCTTCGAGCAAGGACTCGAATTGCCGCTGCTCGACCAGGCGGCGCAATAGGGAGAGGGAATTCATGGGAGAGTACCAGATCACCCGCTAGTTCTCGTGGCGAGCGCCAGGCGGAAGAAGGTTGGCGTCTTAGGCCAGAGGCAGACCCTGGGAGTTCAAACCCAGAGCAGCAAACGAGTCAGCTCGACCTGCAGAAAGGGGGGAATTCCACAAGCCATCCCAAAGCTGGACATTTGACGAGGAAAATCCAACACGCTTGCGGAATACCCGAGTCATATTTCCGCCGTTATTAATCCCGGCTGCTAGGGTATCAGAACCAAACCAACCAATGAAGCCTGGATTTGCTTGGGTGAACACAACCTGAGACCGGTAACTACTTTGCACTGGACTTCCAGATCCCACCAGCACAACCTTGTCACCTGCCCCCAAGTTCTCGGCTCCGGTCCACTTCCCCCAAATTAATGAGTCATCAGTTTGGCTAGTCAAGGTCGCCGAACCGCTGTCCACCCGAATATAGATGGTGTACTCGACGCCGGCTTTGAAAGTCCGATCGCTGCCGGAACTGCTGCCATAAAGTAGATCAAACACAACGATCTCTTTGGTTGGCCCCGGGGGCGCCGTATCGTCAAGATCATTGATATCCAGCGTCACCACCTGCTGGCTGGAATTTCTCGCATTATCGGTAGCCACCACCGTGAAGCTGTAGCTGGCCTTGGTTTCGTAATCCGGGTTGCCGATCAGCGTTACCTCGCCAGTAACCTCGTTGATGCTGAACAGCGCCGCATCTCCATCCATGAGGCTATAAGTCATCGGATCGCTGTCAGAAACGGTCGCCGTATAGACAACCTTACCCTCACCGCTGTTCTCATCAATGGCCTGGGCCGTCAGAGCCGAGGTCAGCGTAGGCGCCGTCGTGTCGACCTGGTAACCGAGGTTTACGGCTGACCCGTGCTCGAGCCACGCAATATTGTCAGCCGCATCCTTGAGCGTGCCGCCATTGAGTTCCAGGGTATTGGCCACAATGCTGATGCCGTCGGTGTCGGTCTGCCCAGGCTGGATGGCGTACTGAAACACCAATGCCGTCGTGCCGGTGCCCGAGGAATAGGTGGCGTAAACCGTGCTGCCGCCGATGTTCAGCGCGATGCGTGGCGTGCCGTTGGTGGTGTCAACGATGGTCGCTTCGTCCATCGTGACGGTGACCCTCACGGTATCGCCCGCGTTGAGTGTACTGTTCTGACCGCCGGTGGAGCCACTGAAGGCCACGAGGCTCACGCTGGGTGCCGTCGTATCGACCAGGTAGGCACCATTGTCGGCCACCGCCGCATGCGTCAAGACAGCGTTGTTACCGGCTGCGTCCTTGATGGTTGCGCCACCGATGAGCTGCAGCTTGTTGGCATCGATGCTGATGCCATTGGTGTCGGTTTGTCCAGGCTGGATGGTGTACTGGAACACCAGTGCCGTCGTGCCGGTACCCGAGAAATAGTTGGCGTAAACCGTGCTGCCACCGATATTCAGCGCGAGGCGCGGCGTGCCGGTGACCTGCACGGCTTCACTCGTCGTGACGGTCACGCTGACAATATCGTCCGCGTTGAGCAGATTGCCTCGCCCACCACTGGCACCAGTGATGGCGACACTGCGAACAGAGGGCGCCGTGCTGTCCACCGGCACTGCGGAAGACGTGGTGAAGTTCAGCGTGGTGGTTTCGGTGATTCCAGCGTAGGGTTTTCCACCCTGATCGATGAATACCCCGCTGCCCATTTCAACATAATACTTCGTCTCCCTCTGCAGATCGCTCGTCGGATTGATGGTGACCACATTGCCGCTGATGGTTACCTGGGACGTGTCCTGCACCGAAATAAGGGTTTTGTTGACGATAAAACCCGATGAGTTAAAAGATCCGATAACGATATTTCCGCTGCCAGCGACCACGTTCTCGCTGAAGGTCAGCACGATATTGCTGCCTGCGTTCACGGCCGTAGCGTCGTCCGCTGGAGTGCTGGATGAAAGCCTCGGCGCCGGATCTATGATCGGCAGCTTTATCGACTGCTCACTGGTATTGCCCGCAGCATCGGTGGCCATCAACGTGAAGCTGTAGCTGGACTTGGTCTTGTAATCGGGATCAACTGTCAGCTTCACCTCGCCTGTGAGGGAATTGATGCTGAGCCATTCGGCATCCGGACCCCCGAGACTGTAGGTCACACCATTGACTGCGCCCTTGGTCACGACAGTCTGATTCGCACCGCTGTGCTCGTCCACGGACACACGGACGGCATACCCTGTCGTGGGCGGGGGCGTAGTATCGACTTGATAGGCAGCGTTGGCGCCCTGCGCCGCGTGGGCCAATACAGCGATGTTGCCGGCCGCATCCTTGATCGTGCTGCCATTGATATTTTTCAGCGCGTTACCCGCGATGGAGATGCCGTCGGTATCGGTCTGCCCAGTCTGGATCGTATACTTGAATACCAGCGCCGCCGAGCCATTGCCCGAAAAATAGATGGCATCAACCGTACGGCCACCGATATTCAGCGCGATGCGCGGTGTGCCGGTGACCAGTACTGTTTCGCTCAGCGTGACGGTCACGAATAAATCGTCGCCGGCATTGAGCAGATTGCCCTGGTTGCCTATCGCGCCGGTGATGGCGACACTGCTGACTGTGGGTGCGATTTCCTCCAAATCCACGATTGTCAGCGTTGCCTCATGCTCCGTGGCATTGCCTGCGGCATCGGTGGCGACTAACGTGTAGCTGTAGCTATTTTTGGTCTCGTAATCCGGGTTGCCGGTCAGCTTCACCTCGCCTGTGAGGGGATTGATGCCGAACAACGCGGCATCCAAGCCCTGGAGACTGTAGGTCACACCGGCAACTGCGCTGGTGGAGAAGACTGTCTGGTTCGCACCGCTGTTCTCATTCAAGAACGCAACGTTTACAAATGCCGGAATGGGCGGCGACGTCGTATCGACTTGGTAGTCAGCGTTGGCACCCTGCTCCGCGTGGTCCAATACAGCGCTGTTGCCGGCCGCATCCTTGATCGTGCTGCCATCGATATTCTCCAGCGCGTCACCTGCGATGCTGATGCCGTCGGTGTCGGTCTGCCCAGGCTGGATGGTGTACTGGAACACCAGTGCCGTCGTGCCGGTGCCCGAGGAATAGGTGGCGTAAACCGTGCTGCCGCCGATATCCAGCGCAACGCGCGGTGCTCCGGTCACCTGTACGGCTTCGTCCAGCGTGACGGTCACGAATACATCATCGCCGGCATTAAGCAGATTGCCCTGCTTGCCTAACGCACCAGTGATGGAAACACCGCTCACTCGGGGCGCCGTCGTGTCCACCAGATAGCTCGGGCTGTCGAGCCCTGTTTCGTACGCCGGTACGACAGCGTTTCCGGCCGCATCCTGTACCGTGCCTCCAGTGAGAACCAGTGTGCCAGTGGGGACGATGCCGATGTCGCCGCTGTCGCCTGACTGGACCGTGTATTCGAACACCAGCGCGGTCGGGCGGCTGAGCTGCGCAGAATAGCTGGCCTGGACCGGCCTGCCGCCAATCGCCAGCGCCAGATTCGGCGTGCTGCTGCTGATCTGCACTTCTTCGTTCAGCGCGACCGTGACCAAAATCACATCACCGGCTTTAAGGTTGCGGCCCTCGAGGCCTTCGGGGCGGCTGAAGTCAACGTTGGTCACCGTGGGCGCTGTCGTGTCCACCAGATAGCTGGGGCTGACCTCCATGTGCTCCCGGTTTGCTTCATTGCCGGCCGCATCCTTGAGCGTGCCGCCATTGAGTTCCAGCGTATTAGCCGCAATGGTGATGCCGTCCGAGTCGGTCTGGTTGGCCAGGATCGTGTATTCGAACACCAGCGCTTTGGTGCCGCTGCCCGCAGAGTAAGTGGCATAAACCGTGCTGCCGCCGATGTTCAGCGCGATACGTGGCGTGCCGGTGACCAGCACGTCATCGTCCATCGTGACGGTCACGTAGACCACATCGCCGGCATTGAGCAGACTGCCCTGCCCCCCTCTGGCACCAGTGATGGCGACAGTGGTGACGGCAGGTGCGGTGTCCTCCAGATCGTTGATCGCCAGCGTTACCGCCTTCTCGCGAGCATTGCCCGCAACATCGGTGGCTACCACCGTGAAGCTATAGCTGTTCTTGGTTTCGTAATCTGGATTGTCGATCAGCGTCACCTTGCCGGAGAGAGGGTCGATGCTGAACGCTGTTGCGTCCTGGCCGGCCGCAAGGCTGTAGCTTGGGGGGCCGCTCAACACATCCGAGCTGTCGGTGCTGGTCACGGTGTAGACCAACTGGCCCGCACCGCTGTTCTCGTTGATCGCCGTTGCCGTGCTGCCCGAAGTAATGCTCGGAGCCGTGTCGTCCTGATTGATGACATTCAGCGTCACCAACTGCTCGCTGGCATTGCCCGCAGCATCGGTGGCTACCACCGTGAAGCTATAGCTGTTCTTGGTTTCGTAATCTGGATTGTCGATCAGCGTCACCTTGCCCGAGAGAGGGTCGATGCTGAACGCTGCCGCGTCCAGGCCGGGCTTAAGGCTGTAGCTGGAGGGTCCATTCGAAACATCGACGCTGTCAGTGCTGGTCACGGTGTAGACCACCTGACCCGCACCGCTGTTCTCGGCAATGGCTGTGGCCGTGCTGAATGAGGTAATGACCGGTGCCGTGTCATCCAGATTCTTGATCTCCAGCGTCACCACCTTCTCGCTGGCATTGCCCGCGGCATCGGTCGCGACCACGGTGAAGCTATAGCTGGACTTGGTTTCGTAATCCGGGGCGCCGATCAGCGTCACCTCGCCGGAGATCGAGTCGATACTGAACAGCGCCAGATCCGCATTCGTCAGGCTGTAGGTCACCGTATCACCTTCGGTGACAGCAGCTTGGTAGACAATTTTTCCCTCACCGCTGTTCTCATCGATGGCAGCAGCCGTTGCAACCGAGATCAGTCTGGGCGCCGTTGTGTCGACCTGGTAGCCGGCGTTGTCGGCCACCGACACGTGCGTCAATACAGCGTTGTTGCCGACCGCGTCCTTGATCGTGCCGCCATTGAGCCCCAGCGCGTTGGTCGCGATGAAGATGCCGTTCGTGTCGTTATCCCCGGCCTGGATCGTGTACTGGAACACCAACGACTTCGTACCGCTGCCATCCAGCGCGACGCGCGCGCCGATATCCAACACGGCTTGCCTCACATAATCCGCATACACCGTCTTCCCGCCGATATCCAGCGCGATGCGCGGTGTGCCGGTGACCAGCACGTCATCGTCCATCGTGACGGTCACGTAGACCACATCGCCGGCATTGAGCAGGCTGCCCTGCCCCCCTCTGGCACCAGTGATGGCGACAGTGCTGACGGCAGGTGCGGTGTCATCCAGATCGTTGATCGGCAGCGTCACCACCTGCTTGCTGACATTGGTCGCGCTATCGGTGGCGACCGCCGTGAAGCTGTAGCTTTGCTTGGTTTCGTAGTCCAGCTTGCCGGCCAGTGTCACCTCGCCGCTGTCGATGTTGATGCTGAACAACGCTGCGTCCGTGCCCTCGAGGCGGTAGGTCACCACATTGGTATCGGTGGCGGCGGCCTTATACACGAACGTGCCCACAGCACTGTTTTCGTTGATTGCCGTGGCCGTTGCCGTAGCGCCCCCGGTGAAGACGGGCGCCACTTCGTCCAGATCATTGACCGGCAGCGTCACCACCTGCTTGCTGGCATTGGTTGCGCTATCGGTGGCGACCACCGTGAAGCTGTAGCTTTGCTTGGTTTCGTAGTCCAGGTTGCCGGCCAGTGTCACCTCGCCGCTGTTGGCGTTGATGCTGAACAGCGCTGCGTCTGTGCCCTCGAGGCGGTAGGTCACGACACTGGTATCGGTGGCTGCCGCCTTGTACACGAACGTGCCCACGGCGCTGTTCTCGTTGATTGCCGTGGCCGTTGCCGTAGCGCCCAAGGTAAAGACCGGCGCCACCTCGTCCAGATCGTTGATTGGCAGCGTCACCACCTGCTTGCTGACATTGGTCGCGCTATCGGTGGCGACCACCGTGAAGCTGTAGCTTTGCTTGGCTTCGTAGTCCAGGTTGCCGGCCAGTGTCACCTCGCCGCTGTCGGCGTTGATGCTGAACAGCGCTGCATCCGTGCCCTCGAGACGGTAGGTCACGACACTGGTATCGGTGGCTGCCGCCTTGTACACGAACGTGCCCACGGCACTGTTCTCGTTGATCGCCGCTGCAGTTGCCGTAGCGCCCAAGGTAAAGACCGGCGCCACCTCGTCCAGATCGTTGACCGGCAGCGTCACCACCTGCTTGCTGACATTGGTCGCGCTATCGGTGGCGACCACCGTGAAGCTGTAGCTTTGCTTGGTTTCGTAGTCCAGCTTGCCGGCCAGCGTCACCTCGCCGCTGTCGGCGTTGATGCTGAACAGCGCTGCATCCGTGCCCTCAAGGCGGTAGGTCACGACACTGGTATCGGTGGCTGCCGCCTTGTACACGAACGTGCCCACGGCACTGTTCTCGTTGATTGCCGTGGCCGTTGCCGTAGCGCCCCCAGTGAACACTGGCGCCGTATCGTCCAGATCGTTGATCGGCAGCGTCACCACCTGCTCGATGGAATTGCCAAAGAGATCGGTGGCGACCACCGTGAAGCTGTAGTTCTGCTTGGTTTCGTAGTCCAGCTTGCCAGCCAGTGTCACCTCGCCGCTGTTGGCGTTGATGCTGAACAGCGCTGCATCCGTGCCTTCGAGACGGTAGGTCACGACACTGGTGTCGGTGGCCTCGGCCTTGTACACGAACGTGCCCACGGCACTGTTTTCGTTGATTGCCGTGGCCGTTGCCGTAGCGCCCAAGGTAAAGAACGGCGCCGTATCGTCCAGATCGTTGACCGGCAGCGTCACCACCTGCTTGCTGACATTGGTCGCGCTATCGGTGGCGACCACCGTGAAGCTGTAGCTTTGTTTGGCTTCGTAGTCCAGGTTGCCAGCCAGTGTCACCTCGCCGCTGTTGGCGTTGATGCTGAACAGCGCTGCGTCTGTGCCCTCGAGGCGGTAGGTCACGACACTGGTGTCGGTGGCCTCGGCCTTGTAGACGAACGTGCCCACGGCACTGTTTTCGTTGATTGCCGCTGCAGTTGCCGTAGCGCCCAAGGTAAAGACCGGCGCCACCTCGTCCAGATCGTTGACCGGCAGCGTCACCACCTGCTTGCTGATATTGGTCGCGCTATCGGTGGCCACCACCGTGAAGCTGTAGCTTTGTTTGGTTTCGTAGTCCAGCTTCCCGGCCAGCGTCACCTCGCCGCTGCCGGCGTTGATGCTGAACAGCGCTGCATCCGTGCCCTCGAGGCGATAGGTCACCACATTGGTATCGGTGGCCTCGGCCTTGTACACGAACGTGCCCACGGCGCTGTTCTCGTTGATCGCCGCTGCTGTTGCCGTAGCGCCCCCGGTGAAGACCGGCGCCGTATCGTCCAAATCATTTACCGGCAGCGTCACCACCTGCTCGATGGAATTGCCAAAGAGATCGGTGGCGACCACCGTGAAGCTGTAGCTGCTCTTGGTTTCGTGGTCCAAGCTGCCGGCCAGTGTCACCTCGCCGCTGCCGGCGTTGATGCTGAACAGCGCTGCGTCCGTGCCATCGAGGCGGTAGGTCACGACACTGGTGTCGGTGGCCTCGGCCTTGTAGACGAACGTGCCCACGGCACTGTTTTCGTTGATTGCCGTGGCCGTTGCTGTAGCGCCCCCGGTGAAGACCGGCGCTGTATCGTCCAGATTGTTGACTGCCAGGGTCACAACCTGTTCGCTGGCATTGCCCGCGGCGTCGGTGGCCACCACGGTGAAGCTGTAGCTGGCCTTGGTCTCGTGATCCGGATTGCCGATCAGCGTCACCTCGCCGTTGCTGGCGTCGATGCTGAAAAGCGCCGCATCCGCATTCTTGAGGCTGTAGGTGACCGCATCGCCTGCGGTGACAGTGGCCTTGTAGACGATCTTGCCTGCACCGCTGTTTTCATCAATGGCCGCAGCCGTCGCGCCCGAGGTCAGCACGGGCGCCGTCGTGTCGACCTGGTAGTCGAAGTTTGCGGCCGATCCATGCGCGAGCAGCACATCCGTGCCGGCCGCATTCTTGAGCGTGCCGCCATCGAGCTGCAGTGCGTTGGGCGCGGTAGCGATACCGTCGGGGGCGGTCTGGTCAGGCTGGATGATGTACTGGAACACCAGCGCCGTCGTCCCGCTGCCCGAAGAATAGGTCGCGTAAACCGTGCTGCCGCCGATATCCAGCGCAACGCGTGGCGTGCCGGTGACGAGCACGGTTTCGCTCAGCGTGACGGTCACGGAGACCATATCACCGGCCTTGAGCAGATTGCCCTGCCCTTCGGCAGCAGCAGTGATGGCGACACTGCTGACGGTGGGCTGCGCAGTGTTCTCGATCACATCGGTGATCGCCAGGTTCACCGCCTGCTCGCTGGCATTGCCTGCGGCATCGGTGGCCACCACGGTGAAGCTGTAGCTGGGCTTGGTCTCGTAATCCGGATTGCCGATCAGCGTTACCGCTCCGGTGTTGGCATCGATGCTGAACGCTGCCGCGTCCAGACCGGTCTTGAGGCTGTAACGGGTGCTTCCGGTCGCAATATCGGCGTTGTCGGTGCTGGTCACGGTATAGACCACCTGGCCTGCACCGCTATTCTCGGCAATGGCGTTGGCCATGCCGCTCGAGGTAATGGCCGGTGCCGTTTCGTCCAGATTGTTGATTGCCAGAGTGACGACCTGTTCGCTGGCATTGCCCGCGGCATCGGTCGCCACCACAGTGAAGCTGTAGCTGCTCTTGGTTTCGTGATCCGGGTTGCCGGTCAGCTTCACTACGCCAGTGCCGGCGTCGATGCTGAACGCTGCTGCATCCAGGCCAGTCTTAAGGCTGTAGCGCGTGTTTCCGGTCGCAATATCGGCGTTGTCGGTGCTGGTCACGGTGTAAACCACCTGGCCCGCTCCGCTGTTCTCGTTAATGGCTGTCGCCGCGCCGCCCGAAGTAATGGCCGGCGCCGTTTCGTCCAGATTGTTGATTGCCAGGGTCACCGCCTGCTCGCTGGCATTGCCCGCGGCATCGGTGGCGATCACGGTGAAACCGTAGCTGCTCTTGGCCTCGTGATCCGGGTTACCGGTCAGCGTCACCGCACCGGTGCTGGCATCGATGCTGAACGCCGCTGCGTCCAAGCCAGTCTTGAGACTGTAGCGGGTAGCACCAGCTGAAACATCCGCGCTGTCGGTGCTGGTCACGGTGTAGACCACCTGGCCCGTACCGCTGTTCTCGTCGATCGCCCTTGCGATGCCGCCCGAGCTGATGGCCGGCGCCGTATCGTCCAGATTGTTGACGGCCAGGGTCACCGCCTGCTCGCTGGAATTGCCCGCGGTATCGGTTGCGACCACGGTAAAGCTGTAGTTGGCCTTGGTTTCGTGATCCGGGTTACCGGTCAGCGTCACCGCGCCGGTTTTGGCGTCGATGCTGAACGCGGCTGCATCGGCACCCGGTTTCAGGCTATAGGCCACCACTCCTGCAGCATCGCTTGCAACGGCGGTGTGGACGATCCGGGCAGTACCCAGGTTCTCGTCGACAATTTGCACTGCATTCGCCGAATCGAACCGGGGCGCAAAGGTATCGACGACCACAGCGACGAAATTGCCGATCTCCTGGCCGGTCTTGCCCGCGGTATTTTCGGCCCCCTTCACGAGCTGGGCCTGCGCTGCCTCCGTCAATGCCGCGGCGCCGCCCACCATGGACAGGCCGGCAAACAGGTCATCGATCGACTTCTGGCTGTCGCCACCATTCAACGCATCGGTTCCGGACAGTGCCGCGAGGATGGCGCCATAGGCCTCCCCTGCGCTCATGCCATCGCCGTTGTCAAATGCGCCGCCATTGATGGGCACCACGGCCCCGTCATGCAGACCCGGCAGGCCAAACAGTTTGGCGATGGCCTGATTGATGCTCTCCACCATCGCTGCGCTGGGTGCCACGCCGGCTGCCGACTCGTTGACCTTGAGATAGGACAAGGTGGTCAGCGCATTGATATTGAGCGTGACGGTGGAGTTGGGCTGCGTCACCACCCCGATGCCGGAAAGACTGGCATTGAGGTTCTTGTTTTGCTGCGTCGCTTCGTCCAGATAATCGGCGTTGCTGCCCATGTTCACGACACGGGCAATCACCACACCCATATAGCTGCCGACGGCGATGGAGAAGCTTCCGTCCGCATTGACCACCGCTTCGCTCAACTTGGTGATGCCATCGGCCTGGAACAGCTCGACACGCAGATCGTTTCCTGCCACCACCGGGCCGGCAACGATGGTCCCGACGACCGTATTGCTGACTGGTGCGCCGCCGCCCGTGCCACCTGGGCCGCCCGTGCCGCCCGTGCCGCCTGTGCCACCAGCACTGCCATCAGCGCCATTACCGCCGCCGCCACCACCGACCGCCAGCGCCAACCCGCCTGCACCCAGCAAGCCGAACAGCAAAGGTGCCGAAAAACCATCATTCCCACTTTCCATCCAGATGATCTGCTCACCATTTGCCGTGGTCTGCAAGACCGGCGACTCCGCAGTCAATGCCGCGCCTTCCAACGCCGCACCCGTGAGTTGCGCCTGAGGAATGAAAGCGGTTCCTGATTGCTCATGGAAACCCTGGAGCTCGAAAATCACCTGCGAGGAGTCTTTGTCCTCGATGACCAGCGAACTTCCTTTGCGCTTGACCTGAATATTGCCCGGTGACTTGCCGGTGGCCATATCGATGAGCGCATATTGGGCGCCCGGCTTGGCAAGCACGACGACGCCTTGCTGCGCAACGGGAATATGGACAATGGAGCCGTCTTTGAGACGCTCGACGATATTCAAAGACCCCGTTTGCTTCACGCTCATGGCATTATCCTTACAGAACCATCGATTGACCAAGCCGCAGTGCTGGGGATGGTGCTTCCCCTCGGGCATGGATGAACTATCGTTGGTAACTCTCGGAAACTATGAGTTCCATCCTACAGACGCTTTTTCCATGGCAAGTAGGTAGATCGTGGGCCACCGCTTTTCCTGCGCGGATGGCGAAGCAGCATCACCGCCTGATTCGGGATGCCGCCGTGGAGAAGTTCGATACAGCGGTCCGGGCATCACCCAGCCAGCCGCAAGCTCAATGCCTGGGCAATTCCAGCGTAAAGCGCACGCGATGCGCCGACGAACTGCCCGTGATGCTGCCGCCATGCGCCTGTGCGACCTGCTGCACGATGAACAGACCCAGCCCCAGATGCGTGCGGTCCGGGCGGTCGGAGTTGCTTTTTCCCTGGCGCAGCGGCTCGAAGAGCTTGTCGATGTCCTCGGACTGCAGCTCGCCCGGGTTCTCCACCCAGACCCGCACGGCGTCCGCATCGCCTTCGACCTGCACGGTGATCGGTTCCCCCGCATCTCCGTGCTTGACGGCATTGGACACGAGGTTGCCCAGGGCTTCGCGCACCCAGGAAGCGTCGAACACGCCCTCGGCCGGGCTCTGCGCGATGAAGTCGATCCGCACCTGCGGGTGCGCGGCGCGCTGGAGCTCGAGCTCCTCCACGCAGGCGGCGGCGAGATCGACAGGGACCCGCTGCAGCGCCATGCCTATGCCCAGAGTCGAGCGGCTGTACTCGAGCAGGGTGTCGAGCATCGCCTTCATGCGCACGACGCCGCGCGTGAGCAGCGCGGTCTGCTCCACGGGCGCGACGGCCTCCAGGCGCATGATGGCTACCGTGAGCGAGATGGCGTGCAGCGGGCCGCGCAGATCGTGCCCGAGCACGCCCAGGAAGATGTTGCGCCAGCGCTCGCGCTCCTCGGCATAGAACTTCACCGACTCGGCCACCGCCTGGTCGATGGCTTCGTTGAAACGCATGATGTCTTCGATGGCATCGGGCTGCGCCGGGTGGGCATCCGCCCACAGCCGCAGGATGCTCGAGCGCAGCGCCCTGAATTCGGCCACCAGCTGCTCGATGTCGATGCCGTCCTGCGCACGCGTCAGGCCGTGGGTCTGGGCCGATGTCTGGGATGTCCCCTCGGGCGCTTTTCCATGGGATTTGGTGATGGACTCGGCGCGGCTCTGGGGATTGCGCAGATCCGCCGAAATGGCTTCGAGGACCTCCGGCAGATGGTCGCGCAGGGCCTTGTCATCCATGTGCTGCAACGCTGGAATGGTTTTGGCGAAGGCGGCGGCCTCTTCCAGGATTTGAACGTGGGCCGTTTCCAGAAATGTCGCAAGTCGCATGTGATGCATCCTCTCTCCGACCCGTTTATACCTCAGCAGTGCGAGCTGCACATGTCACGGCCGGAAGGCGTGACCTGGATGCATCGGCGCAGCCCGGGGTCGTTGAAGGAGTCGGTTCAGGTCGAGAACGAGAGCATTGAATGGACCGCGAATTGTCATCGCCCTATTTCGCGAGCGAGCCCATCGAATCGAGCAGTGCCGTCATCTGGCGCTTGTCCTCGCGCACGAAAGCCGTCGTGGCGGCGGGCGACAGCACCATGCGCTCGGAGCCCTGCGACAGCAGGAACTGCTTGAAGCTGTCGTCGGCCAGCGTGGCGTCGAGCGCCTGGACCAGCTTTTGCAGCACGGGCGCGGGCGTTGCGCGCGGCGCCGACAGCGTGTACCAGGTCGATGACTCTGCGTTTGCGATGCCGGCCTGCGCCAGCGTCGGCACATCGGGCAGCAGCTCGGAGCGCTGGCGCGAGGAATAGGCCAGTGCCTTGAGCTTGCCTTCCTTCACGAAGGGCAGCACCGCCGCCAGATTGAGCATGCCCAGCTGCACCTGGCCGCCGAGCACGTCCTTGAGCGCCGGGGCCGCGCCGGGATAAGGCACATGGGTCAGCTGGACTCCAGCGCGCTGCTGCAGCAGCACGCCGCCCAGATGGGTCGCGCCGCCGGTGCCGGCCGAAGCGTAGTTGAGCGCCCCGGGGTCTTTTTTCGCCAGCGCCAGCAGTTCGGCCACGCTGCCCACCTTGAGCGACGGGTTGGCGACCAGCACATTGGGCTGGTTGGCGACCACGCCGATGAAGTCGAAGTCGGCCACGCCGTCATAGGGAATCTTCTGCATGAGGGGCGTGACCACATGTCCGGCCGAGGTGCTGATCAGCAGCGTGTAGCCATCGGGCTTGGCGCGGGCCACATGGCCGGTGCCGATGGTGGCGCCGCCGCCGGCCTTGTTCTCGACGATGACCGGGGTCTTCAGGCGCGTCTCGAGCTGGCGCGCGAGCGTGCGCGCGAGGTTGTCGGCGGGGCCGCCCGCGGCATAGGGGTTGACCAGGGTGATCGCGCGCGTGGGCCAGCTGTCTTCGGCCGCGGCGAGGCTGCAAGCGGCGGTGGCGGCCAGCGCCAGCAGGCAGCGGCGGGTGCAAAGCGTGGTGGGGAACATGTCTCTTTGTCTTTCTTGGTGTGGGGGTGTCAGCCGACGGAACCTTCGCCGCCGGGGGGCTTTTGCAGCATCGGGCGGTGGAAGATTTCCCCCAGGCCGCTGTAGAACGGGCCGCCGAGCCGCGCGATCGGGCGCATCTTCTGCGCGTCGACGCGGTGCCCGTCATAGACCGAATTCGACAGGTGAAAGGCCACCACCTCGCCGATATAGAGCGTGTTCACGCCGCGCCCGAGCGTCACGGCCTGGTCGAGCCGGCACTCCATCTGCACCGGCGACGAGGCGATGCGCGGCGCGCGCACATGGCGGCTGGGCAGCAGCGGCAGGCCCAGCGCCTCGGCCTCGCTGATGTCGGGCGGATATTCCCACGCGCTGCGGTGCATCTCGTCCATCGTCGCCTCGGTGGCCACGTTGACGACGAACTCGCGGCTCGCGAGGATGTTGCGCGCGGTGTCCTTGATGCGGCCGTCACCGGCGCGCAGCGCGATGTTCACGGCGAGCATCGGCGGGCTGGTGGCGACGTAGTTGTAGGAGCTGAAGGGCGCGACGTTGACGCGCCCCGCTTCATCGACGGTGGTGATCCAGGCAATCGGGCGGGGCACCACGCAGCCGACGAGCAGGCGGTAGGCGGTTTCGGTGTCGAGCGCTTCGCGGTCGACGCAGGTGAATTCAGGGTGTTGTGGGTTCATGGGGCTCGATCGGTCAGCTTCAGGCGCGGTGGTCGATCACCACCGGCTCGCTGCCCCGGCGCTGCGGCATCGCCAGGCCCCGCGGCAGGCCGGCGGCGGCAAGGGCTGCGAGCAGGCTGCGGCAGCGAAGAAGTGGGTCGAGAAAAGCCATGGCGTGTCTCCGTGCATTGGTATGGGAAATGATGGATGCGTTCGGGCGGGCAGCTGCGCAAGCGGCCTTGCCCCATTGTGGAAGTCGCATCCCCGCGCTGCCATTGCCTGCAGGCGCATAGCTGCTATGAAAAGGCGGTGCGCCCGGCGCGCTGCCTGCCTGGACTGGCATCTGCCATCGAAGCGCCGACACAACAGCACCCCGCCGCAGCGCGACGGGGCGCTACCCGGCGTGCGCAGAAAGGGCAATATCGCGCTGGAGAGATCCGCTGCGCGTCAATCCGCCTGGATATTCGCCGCCTTGACCACCGCCAGCCACTTGCGGCGGTCCTGGTCGATGACCTTGGCGAACTCCTCCGGCGTGCTGTGCAGGGGCTGGATGCCATAGGGCTTGAGCGAAGCTTCCATCGCCGGCTCGCGCATGATCTTGACCAGGCTGCGATGGAGGTGCTGGACGATGTCCGGCGCTGTACCTGCCGGGGCCAGCACGCCCAGCCACAGCGACACGTCATAGTCCGCGAAACCCGACGCTTCCGACATCGCCGGCACCTCGGGCATGGCCGACAGGCGCCCGCGCGAGGTCACGGCCAGCGCACGCAGCTTGCCGTTCTTGATGTACTCGACGAAGTTCGACGCGGTATCGAAAGTCATGTCGACACGGCCGGCCAGCAGGTCGGTGAGGCCGGCGGCGCTGCCCTTGTAGGGCACATGCTGCATGTCGACCCCGGCAATGGACTTGAACAGCTCGCCCGACAGATGGCTGCTGGTGCCGTTGCCCGCCGAGCTGAAGGTCAGGCCGCCCGGCTTATTGCGCGCCAGCGCCACCAGTTCGGCCACGGACTTCGCCGGCACCTGCGGGTTCACCACCAGCAGGTTGGAAGTCACATGCGTCAGGCCCACGGGTGCGAAGCTCTTGACCGGGTCGTATTTGAGGTTGCCGTAGAGGCTGGGGTTGATGGTCAGCACGCCCATCGTCGAATACAGCAGCGTATAGCCGTCCTTGGGGGCGTTGGCCACGGCCTCGGCGCCGATGCTGCCTCCGGCTCCCGCGCGGTTGTCCACGACCACGGGCTGGCCCAGCGCCTCGCCGAGTTTCTGCGCCATGCCGCGCGCCATCAGATCGGTGGCGCCGCCGGCCAGGAAGGGCACGATGAGGCGGATCGGCTTGCTTGGATACCCGCCCGGGCCTTCGCCCGCGTGGACGGCAGCCGGGGCCAGGGAAGCCAGCGCGAGCGCGGCGATGAATTGCAGGCGTTGCATGGGATATGTCTCCTTTTTTGTGCTGTGCCGAACCCCGACGCGTCGGTGCTTCCGTACCGCTTCGAGTGTAGGCATCGCAGCAGCTGCCACCAAGCCGCGCGGGGACAAAGCTGGCATATGCCCCTGGTCATAGCAGCTTTGCACCCGCATGGCGGGCCGCGGCGTTTAGAGTGGCGCGGCGGCCGCCTGGCGGTGGCTCTGCTCAATCACCCCCCTGGACACCACCATGCTCAAGATCCTGCTGCTCGACGATTACCAGGGCCGCGCCCGCGAATGGGCCGATTGGTCGGGCCTGCCCGGCGCCCAGGTCGATGTGCTGGAGCACGCCCTGCCGGACCTGCAGTCGCGCCAGGCGCGGCTCAAGGGCTACCAGGTGATCGTGGCGATGCGCGAGCGCACGCCCTTCCCGGCCGCCCTGCTCGAGGCATTGCCCGATCTGCAGTTGCTGGTGACCACCGGCATGCGCAACGCGGCCATCGACATGGCGGCCTGCGCGCGCCGCGGCATCACCGTCTGCGGCGCGCCGGGCAGCAGGAACAGCGCGGGCGCGACGGCCGAACTGGCCTGGGCGCTGATGCTGGCACTCGCCAAACGCCTGCCGCAAAGCCGCCAGGCCCTGCTCGATGGCCGCTGGCAGCCCGAGATCACGCAGTCGCTTGCGGGCCGCACGCTGGGCCTGGCGGGGCTGGGCCAGCTGGGCCAGCGCATGGCGTTGATCGGACAGGCGATGGGCATGCAGGTCATTGCCTGGAGCCCACACCTGACGCCCGAGCGCGCCGCAGCGGCGGGCGTGCAGGCGGTTTCCAAGGCCGAGCTGTTTGCCCGTGCCGACTGGTTGTCGCTGCATCTGGTGCTGTCCGAATCGACGCGCCATATCGTCGGGCCCGAAGACTTCGCCGCCATGCAGCCGCACGCGTTTTTCATCAACACCTCGCGCGCGGGGCTGGTGGCACCCGGCGCGTTGCTGCAGGCGCTGCAGGTGGGGCGCATTGCCGGTGCAGGCATCGATGTGTTCGACAGCGAGCCCGCGCTCGATGATCCGCTGCTCGCCCTGCCCCAGGTGCTGGCCACGCCGCACCTGGGCTATGTCACCGATGACAACCTGCGCGCGTTCTACGCCCATGCGGCCGAGGCCATCGGCGCCTGGCGCGCGGGCGCGCCGGTGCGGGTGCTGGGCGCCTGAGGGCTCCGATCCGCATAGCAGAAGTGATGCTGCAGAGCTGGCTTGTGCAAGGGGTGCATGGATAGACTGAATGCCTGCCATCAACACGAGAAGAGACATGAGCGACTGGAACCAATTGACGCAATTGCGCGTGGAAGTCAGCGATTACATTGCCGTGATGACGCTCGACAGCCCGCCGGTGAACGCCCTGACGCGTACGCTCAACGACGAGCTGACCTGGGCGCTCGACAGGGTGTCGGAGCTCGATGACGTGCGCGTCGTGGTGCTGACGGGCGCGGGCAAGGTGTTCTGCGCCGGCGCCGACCTCAAGGGCCGGGCCGAGGTCATCAAGGGCCCGGGCGATCTGCTCGCGCATTCGCGCCGCACGCGCGAATGCTTCCACGCGATCCGCGAATGCGCCAAGCCCGTGGTCTGCGCGATCAACGGCGTGGCGCTGGGCTCGGGCCTGGCGATGGCCGCCTCGTCCGACCTCCTGCTGTGCTCCGACAAAGCCTCGCTGGGCCTGCCCGAAGTCGATGTGGGTCTGCTCGGCGGCAGCCGCCACGCGATGCGGCTGTTCAGCCACACGCAGCTGCGCCACATGATGCTCACCGGCTACCGCATGCCGGGCGCCGAGCTCTACCGCCTGGGTATCGTGCTGGCCTGCACCCCGCCCGAGGAGCTGATGCCGGCCGCAATGAAGCTCGCGGCGACGATTGCCGCGAAGAGCCCGGTATCGACACGCATGGGCAAGCACACGATGAATGTGGTCGAGGACATGAGCCTGCGCGACGGCTACCGCTACGAGCAGGACATGACGGCGCAGATCGCCAAGACCGATGATGCCAAGGAGGCGCAGCTGGCGTTCAAGGAAAAGCGGGCGCCGGTGTTCACCGGGCGCTGATGCAGGTGGCGCGCGGGCTGCGCGCCCTGCCCGCTCAACCGTAAAGCCGCCCCGGATTGTCCTGCAGCACCTGGCGCACGCGTTCATCGCTGCCGGCCCAGCCCTTGAAGGTCTCCAGCAGCAACTGTGCATCCGGCACAGGCGTGACCCGCAGATGCGGCCAGTCGCTGCCCCAGACCAGCTGTTCGGGGTTGGCCTTCAGCATCAGATCGTGAAAAGGCCGCGCGCGTTCGAGATCGGCATCGCCCAGCACATTGCGATAAGCGCAAAGCTTGACCCAGACCGTGCCGGCCTCCAGCAGCGACAGCAGCGCGCGAAAACCCGGCTCATCCACACCCGCGGCAGCGTCGAATCCACCCATATGGTCGATCACGACCGGCACCGGAAGCGCGCGCAGGCGCGGCGCGATGTCCGGCAGCACCTGGCAATCGGTCCAGAGCTCGGCATGCAGCCCTTCATCGGCCAACGCCGCAGCCATGGCTTCGAGGTCCTCCAGCGAAGCACTGCCCGCGAAGTTGCCGCCCGCGGCGCTGCGCTGGCTGAAGCGCGCCGCACGCACGCCGCGTGCGCGCAGCCCGGCGAGGCGCGTGGCCGCGTCGGCGCGCAGTACCACGACGCCGCGCAGTTGCGGCAAGGCGGCCAGCGTGTCGAGCAGCAGGCCATGGTCTTCGCCATAGGCCGAAGGCTGCACCAGCACGCCGTTGGACAGGCCCAGGCGCTGCAGCAGCGCCAGATAGTCGGCCTGCACGGCTTCGGGCGGCGTATAGCTGCGGTCTTCGCCCAGCGGGTACTGCGCGTAGGGGCCGAACAGATGGGCGTGGCAGTCCCAGCCCTGGGTGATTGGTTGGCTCATGGTGTCAGACCTTGGTGCTGGGGCAAGGGAAAGGCCGGCTGCTGGCCTTCGGGCAGCGGGATCTCGTGGGCGTTCAAGGTCATCGCGACCATCGTGTAGTAGCCCACCAGCGCCGTGAGTTCCACGACCGCGCGCTCGCCAAAGACTGCGAGCGTCGCGGCATAGGTCGCGTCGGACACCGAGCGCTGCTGGTTGAGCTCCAACGCGAATTGGTACACCAGCTGTTCTTCGGGGGCGCGAAACGGCGGCGCGGTCTGCGCCAGCAGCGCGTCGAGGATATCGGCCTCGATGCCGATCTTCTCCGACTCGCGCCGGTGCGCATACCACTCGAAGGGCGACTGGCAGGCGCGGCCCGTCACGAGGATGGCGATCTCCGACTGGCGCGGCGTCAGGCTGGTGCGGTAGCGCAGCAGTGCGCCCAGCGCCTGCCAGCAGTCGGCCAGCTCGGCGTTGTGCAGGGCCGCGCGCAGCGGGCCTTCGATCTTGCCGCGCGGGCCGGACACGACCTTGTCGTAGACCTGGCGCTGCGCGGGCGACATGCTTTCTGGGGCGGGTAAGGAAATGCGGGGCATGGGTCTCCTTGGTATGCAGGCTCTGGATTTCACCATGCGTGCGGCCTGCTGCAACCCTGCCGAGCGGCAAAGCTGCTATGTCTGCAAAGTCGAGCGCCACATGCCCGCGCGCGCCTGTTCATCGACGATCTGCGCGATCTGCCGGGCCACGGCCGAGGCCGCGCGGCCCGGGCCCTTGTTCTTGGCAAAGGCCATCGACACGATACGCTGCAGCGGCGGATTGACGATGCGCGCGGCGCTGAGCGTGCCGTCGCGCACCTCGCTCCACACGGCGTGGATCGGCAGCACGGTGTAGAGGCGCTCCTGCGCGACCAGCGAGCGCATCAGCGGCAGCGAGTCGGCCTCGATGACCGGCACCAGATTCATATGCTCCTGGCGCGCCAGCGCGTCGAGCGTCGTGCGCAGGCCGTTGGGCGCGCCCGGCAGGATGAAGGGAAGGTCGTGCAACGCGGAAAACGGCACCTCGCCGGCCGAGGTCAGCGTGTCGCCCGCGGGCCCGATCAGAAAGCTCTCGACGCTGGCCAGCGCCTGCTCCTGCTCGGGCACCGCGTGGCTGTAGCGGTAGAGGATGGCGATGTCCACGCGCGCATCCGCCAGCCATTCCTCGACCTGCCCGCTCGAGCCCTCGAGGATCTTCAGATGGATGCCCGGATGCTGCGCACGGATCTGCTGGAACAGCCGCCCGACGATCGGCCCGGAGATCGAGGGCAGCGAGCCTACGGTGACGCGCCCCGCGGGTTCGCGCGCCTCGCCGCGGATCTCGATTTCGAGCTGCTCGGCATCGGCCAGCAGGTTCTTCACATGGGGAAAGATGCGCTCGCCGACATCGGACAGCGTCACGCCGCGCCCGGTGCGGTTGAACAGCCGCGCGCCGCAGTCGCGCTCGAGTGCATTGAGCTGGCGGCTCAGCAGCGACTGGTTGCTGTCGAGGAACAGCGCCGCGCGCGTCAGGCTGCCCAGCTCGGCGATGGCCAGGAAGGTGCGCCATTTCTGCAGGTTGGAGGCGATGTCGAGCTGGAGGGTGGTGGCTTTGGCGCTGCGCATGGAATCAGGAGGAAAACTCGGGGCAATCGCCGATTAGACCCCAGGCATGGCGGTGCCACCATCCTGGGCTACCCGCAGAAAAAGGTCGGCCGGCTCAATCCGGCAAGCCAGCCGCCCAATGCGCAATCGCGTTCGCCACGGCCATCGGCTGCTCCACCACCAGCGCATGGCTCGCCTGCTCGATTACCTGCACCGTCACCTTCTGCGCGCCCAGCAGTTCCTGCAGCTCGGCGCGGCTTTGCGGCGGGCGCCAGGGGTCCTGTGCGCCCTGCAGGTCCAGCAGCGGCGCATGGGCCACGGTCCACCAGCGGTCCTTGGCCGGCACCGCCCCCGCCGCGCGGTAGAGCGCGCGCAGTTCGGGGTGCCAGCCTTCGAGCCAGTCCGTGGGGTCGTTGCCCGGGGCGAAAAACGCGCGCTGCAGATGGGCAATGCGCACATCGCGCGGCTGGCGGGCATCGGACGCAATGTCCAGCGACTCGGCCATGCCCGCCGGAAACACACGCGCCGCGGCGCCCGCCACCACCACGCCGCGCACGCACTGCGGATGGTCCATATCGGCCACGCGCGCGATGAAGTGCCCAAACGCGTGCCCCACCAGCACCGCGCGGCCTGCGCCCAGGGCCTGCACGGTGTCGATCACATCCTGCGCCAGCACATGCAGCGTGAGCCCGTCGAGCGCCAGCGCCGTGCGCCCCATGCCGCGCGGCTGGGGCCGCAGCACCCGCAGGCCGCGGCGCGCGAGCTGCTGCGCGAGCGCGTCGAAATCGAGCGAATCGCGCTGCGACGAGGGCAGCAGCACGATGGCCGGGCCCACGCCGCCCGCGGGAGCGTCGATCACCACGTCGATTTCACCGCCACTGGTGCGCAGCAGCGCACGCTGGCGCATCACTGCCGTTTCAGCCGTGTTTTGCATTCGATGCTCAATCCAGCGTCGCGCCGGATTGCTTGACGATGCCGCGCCACTTGGGAATCTCGCTGCGCAGCAGCTGCGCGAACTCCTCGGGGCTGCTCGAAGCCGGCTCGATGCCCAGCTGGGTGAGTTGCTTGCGCAGCTCGGGCGTGGCCATCGCGCGCACCACTGCGGCGTTCAGTTTGTCGATCACGGGTTTGGGCGTAGCGGCCGGCGTCATCACGCCCAGCCAGTTCGAGACGTCGTAGCCCGCCAGGCCCGACTCGGCCAGCGTGGGAATGTCCGGCAGCGAGCTCAGCCGGGTGCGCGAAGTCACGGCCAGTGCACGCGCGCGGCCGCTGCGGATCTGTTCCTCGTAGACGGTATAGGAGTCGAAGGTCATATCGACGCGCCCCGCCAGCACATCGGTCAGCAGCGGCGCGCTGCCCTTGTAGGGCACATGCAGCATGTGCACCCCGGCCAGCGCATCGAACAGCGCGCCCGACAGATGGCTGGAGCTGCCGTTGCCCGCCGAGCCATAGCTCAGCACCCCGGGTTTTTGCTTGGCCAGCGCAATCAGCTCCTTGACATTGCGTGCCGCCACCGAGGGCCCCACCACCAGCACCCGCGGCGTGGTGTGCGTGAGCGCCACCGGCGCGAAGTCCTTCACGGGGTCGTAGCGCAGCTTGGCGTACAGCGCCGGGTTGATCGCATGCGTGCCCATGGTCGCAAAGAACAGCGTGTAGCCATCGGCCGGGGCGCGCGCGGCCAGCTCCGCTGCCGTGGTGCCGCCCGCGCCGCCGCGATTCTCGATCACCACCTGCTGCCCGAGCTCGGTGCCCAGGCGCTGCGCCATGCCGCGCGCCATCATGTCGGCCGCGCCGCCCGCAGGGAATGGCACGATCAGGCGCAGCGGCTTGTCGGGAAAGCTCTGGGCCCAGACCATGGTCGGGATGGCGCTGCACAGCGTGGCCGCGACCAGAGCCAGCGTGAACTGGCGCCGGGGAAGTCCTTTGGAAAATGTCATGGCGCTTGTCTCCTTTTTTATTGAAATCCTGAGCATCTTCAACCGCGATAACCCACGCCGCAGCCCGGCCCCTCGGGCAGCGCCAGGCGGCCGTCATGCACCCGCAAGGGCGTGAACGGGTCATCCTGCAGATGCAGATGCTCGGACAGCTCGCACGCATAAGGCAGCGCCTTGGGAATGCACGCGGCCTGCAGCGCCATCGCCTGCATCAGCGCCGGGCCAAACGCCGCGCCAATGCGGCAGGCCACCTGCCCGGCCTCGCAGATGCGCACCGCTTCGATGAAGTGGCGCAGTCCGCCCAGATTCGTGACCTTGAGGTTGATCACATCGACCACCCGTTCGGACACCAGCCTGAACACATCGCGCACGCTCTGCGCGCTCTCATCGGCCTCGATCGCCACCGGCAGCGTGCGCGTGAGCAGCGCCAGCCCGGCGATATCGGCCGCGGGCACGGGCTGCTCGATCAGCGCGATGTCGTGGCGCTCCATTTTGGAAAACGCGCCGATCAGCTGCTTGGCGTGATAGGACTGGTTGGGGTCCAGTGTCAGCACCACCCCGGGCCCCACGGCCGCGCGCACCTCGGCGATGCGCTCGATGTCGGTGGCCGTGTCGCCCGCGAGCTTGAGCTTGAGCTGGCGGTAGCCCTCACCCGCGAGCCGCGCCGCCATGGCCGCCATCTCGGCTGGCGCCTTGATCGGCAGGATGCGCGAGAGCTGCACGCCGTCGCGCATCTTGCCGCCCAGCAGCACATGCACCGGCACGCCCAGGCGGCGCGCGAGCAGATCGTGCAGCGCCATGTCGATGCCGGCCTTGACGGTGGGATTGAAGGCCAACGTCGCATCGACCTCCTCCATCACCGCGGCGATATCGTCACAGCGCCGCCCGATGAGCCGCGGCGCGAGAAACTCGAGCGCCGCGAGCGCGCCCGCGCCATGCGTCGAGATCGCGGGAATCGCGTGCACATAGCCCAGGCCGGTGTGGCCGTCCTCGTCCTGCAGCCGCAGCACCGCCCCTTCGAGGCGCGGCACCTGCGCGCGGGCGAACTTCCACTGCGGATCGGCCAGGCCCTGGATGCAGGGCGCGATGGTGGCATGGGTGATCTTCATCGGCATCAATCGAGCTTGATCTTCGCGTTGGCGATCACGCCGCGCCATTTCTCGGATTCGGCATTCATCAGGCTGCGGTACTCGGCGCCCGTCGAGGTCGCCGCGATCGCGCCCTGCTTGAGGAACTGCGCCTTCATCTCGGGCGAGTCGATGGCCGCAACGGCCGCATCGCGCAGCTTCTTCTGCACCCCGGCAGGAATGCCCTTGGGCGCGATCAGCCCGTAGGTGGTCTCCATCTGCACGTTCGGCAGCCCCAGCTCCACGGTGGTCGGCACATCGGGCAGCTGCGGCGCGCGCACCTTGCCGGCCACGGCCAGCACCACCAGGTTGCCATTGGCGGCAAAGGGCAGGATCGGCAGCAGATCGACCATCGTCATCTGCACTTCGCCCGACAGCACCGCGCTGATGGCCGGCGCCGCGCCCTTGTAGGGCACATGCATGATCGCGGCGCCGGTCTCGCGCTTGAACAGCTCGAAGCCGATGTGCGGCGTGGTGCCCGCGCCCGCCGAGCTGTAGTTGAGCGTGTCGGGCGCGGCCTTGGCCTTGGCGATCAGCTGCTCGAGCGAAGTGATGCCCGACTTGCGGTTCACGACGATCACGCTGGGAATGCGCGCCGCGAGCGTGAGGAACTCGACTTCGTCCAGTGTGTACGGCACCTTGGTGAGATTGGGCATGCCGGCCAGCGGACCGGGCGCGACCAGCGCGAACTGGTAGCCATCGGCCGGGGATTTGGCAGTGGCATCGACCCCGATGGTGCCGCCCGCGCCGGCGCGGTTGTCGACCACGACCGCCTGGCCCAAGGTAGCGGCCATCTTCGTGCCGATCATGCGCGCGATGGCGTCCGTGGGGCCCCCGGCGGCATAGGGCACGATGAGCTTGAGGGGCTTGCTGGGCCAGTTGTCCGCGAGGGCGGCGCCGCTCGCGAGCAGCGGGCCGACGGTGGCAATGAGGGTGGCAAAAGTACGTCTACGCATGTCGTGTGTCTCCTTTTGCACCAGTCTAGGCAGAGCCACCCGGCACAGTAAGCCCCCCGACTCGCATGCCTGCTATGTGCATGGACGCATCTCAGAAATGCCGCCGCCACGGCTAGGCGCTGCGCCGCGCCGGGCCTAAAGTCCAGGCATCGCATAGCTGACTGGAGTCTTTCTGATGACCAATGCCAAAGTGGCTTCGGGCCCGTTGTCGCACCTGCGGGTGCTGGACCTGAGCCGTATCCTTGCGGCGCCCTGGGCCGGGCAGATCCTCGCCGACCTGGGCGCCGTGGTCACCAAGGTGGAGCGCCCGGGCGCTGGCGACGACACGCGTTCCTGGGGCCCGCCCTTCCTCAAGGATGCCGAGGGCAACGATACCAAGGAAGCCGGCTACTACCTGGCGGTGAACCGCGGCAAGCGCTCGATCACCGTGAGCCTGGACACCGCCGAAGGCCAGCAGATTGTGCGCGACCTGGCGCTGCAGTCGGACATCGTGCTGGAGAACTACAAGGCCGGCACGCTCGCGCGCTACGGCCTCGACGAAGCCAGCCTGCGCAAACTCAATCCACGGCTGATCTACTGCTCGGTCACCGGCTTCGGCCAGACCGGCCCGCGCCGCGACCAGCCCGCGTACGACTTCCTGATCCAGGCGATGGGCGGCCTGATGAGCGTCACGGGCGAGCGCGACGGCCAGCCCGGCGGCGGCCCGCAAAAAGTCGGCGTGCCGATCGTCGACCTGATGACCGGCATGTACACCGCGGTGGCGGTGCTCGCGGCCGTGGCGCGGCGCGACCAGAGCGGCGTGGGCGACTCGATCGACATCGCGATGCTCGACGTGCAGGTCGCGACGCTGGCCAACCAGGCGATGAACTACCTGGTGTCGGGCAAGACGCCGCAGCGCAACGGCAATGCGCACCCGAACATCCAGCCCCAGGACGTCTACGCCTGCGCCGATGGCGACGCCATTCTTGTCGTGGGCAACGACGGCCAGTTCGCCAAGCTCTGCGCCGTGCTTGGCCATGCCGAGTGGGCCCAGGACGAGCGTTTTGCGACCAATGCCCAGCGCGTGCGCAATATCGCCATCCTGTCGGCGATGCTGCGCCACGAATTCGCCCAGCGCACGCGCGCCGATCTGATCGCGGCGCTCGACGGCGCGGGCGTGCCCTGCGGCGCGATCAACTCGGTGCCCGAGGTGTTCGAGGACCCCCAGGTGAAGGCCCGCGGCATGCTCAAGTACGTGCCGCATCCCAGCGGCGTGCAGGTGCCGCAGGTGTCGAGCCCGATGCGCTTCGCGCAGACGCCGCTGCAGGATCTCGCGGCCCCGCCCACCCTGGGACAGCACTCGCGCCAGGTGCTCGAGGAGCTGGGCTATTCGGCCGAGCGCATCGACGCGCTGCTCGCGGGCGGCGTGGTCTAGCCCGCTGTCTCCCCTTCCCTACTTCCAGGTTCCCCCATGCAACTGCACTGGTCTCCCAAGTCGCCCTATGTGCGCAAAGTCATGATCTGCGCCCACGAGCTGCAGCTGACGCAGCAACTGACGCTGGTCCGCTCCGTCGCCGCGATGCTCAAGCCCAATGCCGCGCTGATGCAGGACAATCCGCTGTCGAAAATCCCCACGCTGGTGCTCCATGACGGCCAGACGCTGTTCGACTCCGTGGTCATCTGCGAATACCTCGACCACCTCGCGGGCGGCGCATTGTTCCCCAAGGACGGCCCGGCGCGCTGGGCCGCGCTGCGCTGGCATGCGCTGGGCGACGGCCTGCTCGACGCGCTGATCCTGTGGCGCAACGAACGCGAGCGCGCCGCGCCGCTGGCTGACCTGCTGGCGGCCTTCGAGCTCAAGACCCGGGCCAGCCTGGAGCTGCTCGAGGGCGAGGCCGGCGCCCTCGAGGCCAGCGACTTTGGTATCGGCCACCTGACCCTGGTCTGCGCGCTCGGCTATATCGACTACCGTTTCGACACCCTGGGCTGGCGCGCGCAGGCGCCGCAGCTCGCCGCCTGGTTTGCGCGGATGCAGCAGCGCCCGTCGGTGGCGGCTACGGAGCCAGTGGACGGCTGACGGGAGTCCCGTCGTCCCGAGCTCAAAGAGGCGGCAACAGCTCGCCGTCCGGCAAGCGCACGAAAAACCGCTTGTCGATCAGCACATTCCTCGCGGTTTCAATGACGATCAAGGTCCCCTGGTCCGCCTCGTCGAGCACATACGACGCGTAATACGCCACATGCGGAATGGGCGGCGAAGCCGGCAGGCAGCGCAGCTCGCCGCTGAGCAATTGCTCGCGCAGCACCGGCAGCGGCAGCACCGCCACCGCATGCGCGTCGCGCACCAGGCGCAGCATCAGCGACAGCGAATTGCAGGAGTTGATGCCCTCGAATTTGACGCTGGCGCTGCGCAGCCATTTGTGGACGATGGAGTTGAGCGTCGAGGGCGGCGAGTTGGTGACCAGCGGCAGCTGGGCGGCTATTTTCGGCGTGAACGGCACGTCGGGCACCGGCATCTCGCTCGAGGCGATCCAGGCGAAATCGACCCACCCCAGCAGCTGGTCCGCGACATGCGCGGCCGAGCCCGGGTAGGTGTGCAGCGCGACATCGATCTCGCGCCGGCGCAGCTTCTCGCGCAGCACGCTGCCGACGTCGATCGTGATCTCGACCACCAGCCGCGGGTGGCTGCGCTTGAGCTGCCGCAGGATTTCCGACAACGCCACCATGGCCGTGGACTCGTCCGAGCCCAGGCGCAGCACGCCTTCGAGCGGCGGACCGGTGCGGCCCAGGCGCTCGAAATCCTGCGCCGCGTTCAGCACCCTTTCGGCCAGCGTCAGTGCATCGCGGCCCTCATGCGTCAGATGCACGCGCTGGTTCAGCCGCGTGAAAAGTGCCAGGTTCAGCCCGGCTTCGAGCTCCTTGATGCGGCTGGAAATCGCCGGCTGGCTGAAGTTCAAGTGGTCGGCCGCGGCATGGATGCTGCCGAGTTTGGCCGTCCAGAAAAAAGCCTCGATTTGGCGCAGGGTGCTTCTCATGATTCAAAAAGTTTATCAACTATTCCTCAAATAAGGCGTTTTCCTTTCAAAAAGCGCACTGATAGATTGGTGGCTCATTCAATTTTCCTTGCACGCCATGTACGTCCTGAACCCCTTGCCCCAGCCCGTGGACTCCGAGTTGCTGTCGCTGCTCGTGCAGGCCGAACCGGCCGTGATCGGCCACTTCCGCTACACCGGCTTCATGAGCCCCGCCATCAAGGCGCACTTCCAGGACCGGCGCATCGCGGGCACGGCCGTCACGGTGCGCGCGCCCGGCATGGATGGCGCGATGGTGCATTACGCCGTGGGCCAGGCACGCCCCGGCGACTTCCTGGTCATCGACCGCTGCGGTGACGAGTCCATTGCCGCGCTGGGCGGTGCGGTCGCCTATGCGGCGCGCGCCGCCGGGGTGGTCGGCATCATCGTCGACGGCCTCGTGACCGACCTGGGCGAGCTGCGCCAGTACGGCGTGCCGGTCTGGTCGCGCGGCACCTCGGCCGTCACCGTCAAGACCCTGGGCCTGGGCGGCGAGTTCTGCGGGCACGTAAGTTGCGGTGGTGTTTCGGTGGTGCCCGGCGACGCGATCCTGGCCGACGAGAACGGCGTTCTCGTGCTGCCCGCCGCCGACATCGAAGCGAGCGCCCGGCGCGCGCTGCAGATGATGCTCGACGAGCAGAAGACGCTGGCGCGCATCGATGCAGGCGAGAAGTACCCCGACATCATGGGTTCGACCCAGGTGATCGAGAACGCCATTCGAGCAGCCAGCGGCAAGGCGTAACGCATCCGGCACCAGTTTGGTTCACCCATCACCCCAAGGAAGCACACCATGTCGTCATTTCAGTCCCTTTCCGCGAAACACCTCGGCCGCCGCAGCCTGCTGGCCCTGTCCCTGCTTGCCGCTGCCGGGTTCGCCAGCGCGCAGCCAGCCTATCCCAAGGGCCCGGTGACGCTGGTCGTGCCGTTTCCGCCGGGCGGCAGCGTCGACATGGTGGCGCGCGCCATCGGCAAGCAGCTTGGCGATGCGCTGGGCCAGACCTTCGTCGTCGACAACCGCCCTGGCGCCTCGGGCAACATCGGTGCGGCCGCGGTGGCCGGCGCCAAGCCGGACGGCCAGACGCTGTTCGTCAGCAGCTCGGGCGTGCTCACCGCCAATCAATTCCTCTACAAGCGCCCCGGCTTCGACTCCCAGAAGGACCTGACGCCCGTCATCCGCCTGGTCAACCAGCCCAATATCCTGCTCGTGCACCCCTCGGTGCCGGTCCACAGCGTGCAGGACCTGATCAAGCTGGCAAAGGCGCAGCCCGGCAAGATCAACATCGGCAACGCGGGCATCGGCACGGGCCAGGACATCGCCGCGCGCCAGTTCTCGTCCGCGTTCAATCTGGACATGCTGCATGTGCCCTACAAGGGCGGCGCCCCAGCGATGAACGACCTGCTCGGCGGCCAGATCCAGGTGATGTTCGAGACCTCGCCCACCGCCCTGCCCTATGCCAAGGAGCGCAACGGCAAGCTGCGCGCGATTGCGATCACCAGCGCCACGCGCTCGCCGCTGGTGCCGGACCTGCCGACCGTGGCCGAATCCGGCGTGCCGGGCTTCGACTCGATCACCTGGATCGGCCTGACGGCGCCGGCCGGCACGCCGCCGGCGATCATCGCGCGGCTCAATGCCGAGCTCAACAAGGGCCTCAAGGGCGAGATGGGCAAGAAATTCGCCGAGTTCAGCCTCGACCCGATCGGCGGCACGCCGCAGGAGATGGCCGAGATGCTCCGCAAGGATTCGGCCAACTACGGCGCGATCCTCAAGGCGGCCGGCGTCGAGCCGCAGTAAGCGCGGCATCCACGCGACCGGCGAAAGGCCCGCATGCAATATGTCCATCTCGGCAAGTCGGGTCTCGAGGTGTCCAGGATCTGCCTGGGCACGCTGACTTTCGGCTCGCCCGCCTGGCGCTCCTGGATGCTTGACGAGGCGGCGGCGCGCCCGCTGTTTCGCCAGGCCGTGGAGCTGGGCATCAACTTCTTCGACACCGCAGATACCTACTCCGGCGGCGAGAGCGAAGTGGTGACGGGAAAGCTGCTCGCGCAGTTCTTTCCCGGCAGCCGGCGCGAGGAGGCCGTCATTGCCACCAAGGTCTTCAACCCGGTGGATATGGCGTTCGAGGGCGATGGCGCGGCCGCGTTCCAACGCCGCCCCAACAAGGACGGCCTGGGCCGCAAGCGCATCCTGCATGCCGTCGATGCCTCGCTGCAGCGCCTGGGCGTGGACTACATCGACCTCTACCAGATCCACCGCTTCGATCCCGCCACGCCGCTCGAGGAATCGCTCGAGGCACTGCATGACGTGGTCAAGGCCGGCAAGGTGCGGTATCTGGGCGCCAGCAGCATGTGGGCCTGGCAGTTCGCGAAGATCCAGCAGACCGCGCGGGACAACGGCTGGAGCCGCTTCATCAGCATGCAGAACCACTACAACCTCATCTACCGCGAGGAAGAGCGCGAGATGATTCCGCTGTGCCAGGACCTGGGCGTGGCGTTGCTGCCCTGGAGCCCGCTGGCGCGCGGCTTTCTGGCATCCAAAGGCGACGGCGCCAGCACTTCGGCGCGCGCCGCCGCCGACCAAACCACCCAGCGCTTCTACGGCCGGGCCGAAGACCTCGCTGCGCGCGCGCGGCTGCATGAAATGGCCGCACAAAAAGGCGTGAGCGCGGCAACGCTGGCCTATGCCTGGCTGCTGCACAAGGGCGTGAGCTCGCCGATTGCCGGCGCGAGCAAGCCACAGCAGATCGAGGAAGCGGTGCGCTCGATCTCCGTGGCGCTCACGCCCGAGGAAGTCGCGCAGCTGGACAGCGGCTACGCGCCGCGCCCGGTGCTGGGGCACAGCTAGCCCTCCCATTCCCAACCCGCGGATCGCCCGATCCGCGCACCGGCGCCCAGACGCCGCGTTCCCGTTCGTTCATCAGGAGACAAGACATGACCACCCACCATCTGCAAGGCATCTACTCCCCAGTGCTGACCCCGTTCAAGGCGGACCTGTCGCCCGACATCCCCGAATTCGTGCGCCACTGCCAATGGCTTCTGGGCCAGGAAGTGGGGCTGGCGGTGTTCGGCACCAATTCGGAGGCCAACTCGCTGTCGGTGGGCGAGCGCAAGGAGCTGCTCGACGCCCTGCTCGAATCCGGCGCCCCGCCCGCGCGGCTGCTGCCGGGCACCGGCTGCTGCGCGCTGACCGACACGGTGGAGCTCACGCGCCACGCGGCGGCCGCGGGCGTCGGCGGCGTGCTGATGCTGCCGCCCTTCTACTACAAGGGCGTGTCCGACGATGGGCTGTTCCGCAGCTACGCGGAAGTGATCGAGCGCGTGGGCGACAGCCGGCTGCGCGTCTATCTGTATCACATTCCACCGGTGGCGCAGGTGTCCATCAGCCTGCCTCTGATCGAGCGGCTGCTCAAGGCCTACCCCGGCACCATTGCCGGCATCAAGGACAGCTCGGGCGACTGGAGCAACACCGAAGCCATGCAGCGCGCGTTTGGCGCCGAGGGCTTCGACGTGTTCGCGGGCAGCGAGGTGTTCCTGCTGCGCACGCTGCGCGCGGGCGGCGCGGGCTGCATCACGGCGACGGGCAATGTGAACCCGGCGCCCATGGTGCAGCTGTTCAACAGCTGGCAGGAAGATGGTGCGGACGCCCAGCAGGCGGCGCTGGACGCCACGCGCGCCATCTTCCAGAAGCACAACATGATTCCGGCGATGAAAACCGCGGTGGCACGCTTCAGCGGCGTCGACTCCTGGCGCACGCTGCGCCCGCCGCTGACGGCGCTCACGGCCGAGCAGGAGCGCGCCCTCGCGCAAGACCTGGACCATCACGGATTTGCCATGAAAGGAATCGGCGCATGAGCCACGAACCACTTGCCGCGCTGCCGGTGCATCAACTGTCGCGACTGATCCAGCAGCGCGAGATTTCACCCGTCGAACTGGTGGACTCCTGCCTGGACAGCATTGCCCGGCGCGAGCCCCGGCTCCAGGCCTTTGTCGCCGTGCATGCCCCGGAGGCCCGCCTGGCAGCGCAAGGCGCCGAAGCGGCCATCCGCGCAGGCCATTCGGTGGGGCCGCTGCACGGCATTCCCATTGCGCTCAAGGACCTGATCGAGATCGAAGGCCAGGTCTTTACCGGCGGCAGCGAAGCCTTCAAGGACCGCAAGGCCACGCGCACCGCGACGCTCGCGCGCAAGCTGGTGGCGCAAGGCGTGATCCTGCTGGGCAAGACCCACACCGTGGAGTTCGCGATGGGCGGCTGGGGCACCAACACGCTGCGCGGCACGCCCTGGAATCCCTGGGACCTGCAGGTGAAACGCACGCCCGGCGGCTCGAGCAACGGCTCGGCCGTTGCCGTCGCGGGGCGACTCGTGCCCTGGGCCGTGGGCACCGACACCGGCGGCTCGATCCGCATGCCCGCCTCATGGTGCGGTATCACCGGCCTGAAAACCTCGACCGGTCGCATCAGCACCTATGGCATCCAGCCGCTGAGCACGACGCTCGACACGCCCGGCCCGATGGCGCGCTGCGTCGAAGACGTGGCGCTGCTCTACGCCGCCATGCAGGGCGCCGATCCGCACGATCCGCTGACGGCCGGGCTCGCCTATGCCGATCCCCTGCCCGCGCTGCAAGCCGGCATCCGCGGGCTGCGGCTCGCGCGCATGCCCGAAAGCGAGCGCCGCTACGCATCGGCCGAGGTGCTCGCCGCCTATGACGAATCGCTGCGCGCGCTGCAGGCGCTGGGCGCCGAGATCGTGACGCTGGAGCTGCCTTTCCGCTTCGAGGATGTCGCGGCCTTCAACATGCGCATCATGGCGGCCGAAAGCTACGCGCTGCACCACGCGCTGATCGACGATCCGGCCGCGCCGCTCGACCCCGACGTGCGCCCGCGGATTGCCGCCGGACGCGACATCAGCGCGCGCGCCTATCTCGAGGCCGTGCAGCAGCGCGGCGTCATGAAGCAGCAGTTCGCGCAGGCCATGCAGGGCATCGACGCCCTGCTCACGCCCAGCACCATGACCACCGCCCTGCCTTTGAGCGAAGTCGACCAGACCAAGGCGCCCGCGCACTACACGCGCTTTGGCAACTACCTCGACCTGTGCGGATTGTCGCTGCCCAACGGATTCGACAGCCAGGGCCTGCCGACCTCGCTGCAGATCCTCTGCCGCAGCCAGCAGGAAGACCTGGCGCTGCGCATCGGGTGGGCCTATGAACAGGCCACCGTGTGGAACGCCCAGCTGCCGCCAGGGCTCGAATAAACCTGCGCCCCAATGAAAAAGCCGCTCCCGGCATCGCGGGAGCGGCTTTCTTTCACGCCAGTGTCAATCAGAACCGGCGGTCGGCGCCCACCAGGGTCAGGTTCTTGACCGCTTGCGGCAGCGGGTTCGATTCCGCGGCGGTCTGCGTCAGGCGCGTGTCGATGCGCAGCTCCGCGTTCAGCACCATGGTCTCGGCATCCTTGCCCAGCTGCAGCTTGTAGCTGCCGGGCTCGACCACCCAGGCCTTGGCCGTGGTGTCGAAGCTCGCCAGCGAGCGCGTGTTCAGCGCGAAGCTCACTGCCTTGGTTTCGCCCGGATTCAGCCAGACCTTGGCAAAGCCCTTGAGGGTGCGCACGCTGCCGTCAGGGCGCGTCACATACAGCTGCGGCACGGCATAGCCCGCCACCTTGCCGGTGTTGGTCACGTTGGCGCGCACGTTGGCGTCGCCGCCATTGCGCAGCTGCGCGCTGTCCGCGACCGCCAGTGCGGCATAGCTGAACGTCGTGTACGACAAGCCGAAGCCAAAGGGGAACAGCGGCTTGATCCCGCTTTTGAGGTAGCCGCGGTAGCCGTAGTCGACTCCCTCGGAGTAGCTCATGACCGTCTTGGCATTCGCACCGACGTAATCGCCGACCCGGCTGTACGAGGCATAGCTGGGGTTGTCGCTGATATTGCGATCGAACGAGAACGGCAGGCGTCCCGAAGGGTTGACGTCGCCATAGAGGATCTCGGCAATCGCCTTGCCCTGGATTTCGCCGGTCTGGCCCGCGAACAGGATCGTCTTGGCCTGGTCGGCCCAGGGCATCATGTCGACGCCGCCGCCGGTGTGCACGACCACGATGGTGTTGGCATGTGCCTTGATCACGTTCTGCAGCAGGATCGACTGCTGGTCGGGCAGCGCGAACTCGGTGTCCATGCTCTCGCCTTCGTTCTCGTTGGAACGCTCGACGGACACCAGCACCGCGTCATAACCGCTCAGATCGGCCGTGGGCACCAGCGGCGCCCAGCTGGCCTGGAAGCCCTGGATGCCGCCGATGGGCTCGAAGGTCCATGGATGGGTCACGCGCTTGAATTCGACCTGCACGTCATAGGTCTGACCCGCCACGAAGTCCAGCGCCACTGTCGATGGATGGATGTTCGTGAGGCCATCCAGTGCCACCGGGAAGCTGTTGCTGATCACGCGCAGGCCGTTGACCTTGACTTCGTACGGACCGTCGCCGCGGAACTTCAGCACATGCTGGCCAGTGACTTCGGGCTGCACGACCGCCGAGAAGCGCGCCGCGAGCTGGTTCTCGGCAATGTTGATGCCCGTGAAGTTCGTCACGCCATGGTTGGTGATGTTCATCCGCGCCAGGAAGTTCAGGTCCAGGCCCGGCTCGACGCGCGTCGTCGCCGGCGTGCCGGAGAAGCTGCCGCCGGTGAAGTACTCGGCCTTCACGCCGCGCACCAGCGTGCCCGTCGCGTCGCGGTGGTACCAGAGGGCGTCGCGCGGGCTCAGGTTGTTGGCCGGGAAGTAGTCGATGTTCGACGCCGACGATGCGAGGTCCTTGAGGCCCTGCACTTCGGTGATGAACGAAGCCGGCGCGCCGTAGGCCGCGCCGAAGGTCGTCGCAGGGCGGCTGTTGGCGGGCTTGCCGATCACGGCGATGCGGGCATTCTTTTGCAGCGGCAGCGCGCTGGCCTCGTTCTTGAGCAGCACGATGCCTTCACGCGCGATCGCCAGCGCCGCGGCCTGGCCGTGGCTGTGGTCGACGGCGCCGGCGACATGCGCGCCGCTGTCGAAGCGCACCACGCCGCGCAGGTTGCGCCGCACCGCGTCGTTGATGTCGCTTTCGCTGATCTGCTTGGACTGCAGCAACTGCTGGATCACCGCGGGCACCATCTTCGAGCCCGAGCCCATGTCCAGGTCGGTTCCGGCCAGCAGCGCCTTGCCCGGGTTGCGGATCGTGTCGAAGTCGGAGGCCACGCTGCCCTTGAACTTCCACTCTCCCTTGAGCACGTCCTTGAGCAGCCACTTGTTCTCGCAGGCGATGTCGCCGTTGACGTGGGTGAAGGCGCACATGATGTTGGCCACGTCGGCGTTCTTCACGACGGACTCGAAAGGCGGGAAATAGCCTTCGCGCAGCGTGCGCTCATCGACGACGATGTTGACGTTCTTGCGGTTGGCTTCCTGCTCGTTGGCAGCGAAGTGGGTGGCCGAGGCCATCATGCCCTGGGTCTGGATGCCGTTCACCACCGCCGGCGCGAGCGCGGCGCAGAGGAAGGGATCCTCGCCGCAGATGGCCTGCGAGCTGCGGCCGTTGTAGGGCGTGCGGTACATGTTGAGCGTCGGCGCCAGCGTGATGTGGCCGCCCGCGCGGCGGGTCTCATAGCCGATGGCCAGGCCGTATTCCTTGGCGCGCTCGATATTGAAGGTCGCGGCAAGGATTTTTTGCGACGGGAACTGCGTGCCCACCAGATCCTGGTCGATGCGGATGCCGTTGGGCGAGTCGAGCCCCCAGGCCGCGGGGACGCCCAGCGCGGCGTTGGGGTGGACCCAGTTCTTGCCGATCTGGCGCAGGTAATCGATTTTCTCGCTCAGGGTCATGCGGGCCATGATCGAGGCGACCTTGGCATCGATTTCCTGGTCGGCAATCTCCGTGGGCGTGGGCCCCGCGGGCGACGGGGCAGGCTCTGCCACCGGGGTATCGGAGCCTCCTCCGCACGATGCCAGCAGCACTGCGACTGCCAGAACGATCCATTTGTTTTGATTTTTCATCCCATCCCTCTACCTGTTATTTTTGGCCGTTGGAAATTCGTTGGGGATGCTACATACAAATGAAGCCGGACTATTCCAAATCGATACAAATGGCAGCGTCTGGATCCAATTGGCGACTTTTGCCTACAGGATTCACAGATCTTTCACCATCGCGGTAGGGAGTTACGCTCTGGAGAACCGCCGCAAAAAAGCTTAAAGGCACACGCCTGGCAACCTGACGACGGTGCCATGGTGGGGATCATGGAATAGGCAGGCTCGCCATCATGGGCGCATGCTTGCAACGCTCCTGATATGCCTTGTGGTCGGCATCAGCGATGGCGATACGCTGAGCGCGCGCTGCGGTCCCACAGGCACCGGGCAGGTCATCCAAGTGCGCATCCACGCGATCGACGCGCCGGAATACGACCAACCCTTCAGTGCGCAGTCGCGCAGCAGCCTGGCGGCACTGTGCCTGGACCGGCGCGCACGCATTCAGCCCGTGGCGATAGACGCCTATGGGCGCACCGTCGCTCAGGTCGAATGCCGCGGCCAGGATGCAGCCGCGTTCCAGGTGCGCAGCGGCATGGCCTGGGTCTATACGCACTATGCCGGAGCGCGCCCTGACCTGCCCGCGCTGGAGGCCCGCGCGCGTGCGGCGCGCCGCGGGCTTTGGGCAGACCCACAACCGGTGGCCCCCTGGGTGCGGCGCCGCCGTTGATGGCGGGACGCTCAGTGGTAGCAGACCTCGAATTCTTCCTCGGTCTGGCGCTCCAGGTCCCGCATCCACAGCACCCCGGCACGCTTGGTGAACCGGAAGTGCCTCTTGACCAGCTGGTCGGTCAGGAAGCATTCGCTGCGCACTTCCATGCTGTCGCCGGCCACGACCACGGGTTCGGTCGCGCGGCAGACCATGGCATCGAGGCTGTTGTCGGCCTGGGGGTTGGTATAGCCGTAGCGGAAGTTCCGCGCCTGAATCACCAGATAGGCCGGCAGGGATCCGCCAGCTTGCTGGCGCAGCAGGCAGGCGGGCGTGGACCGGTTGGCCAGGTAGCTGCCAAGAAAATTTTCAGGCAGCAGATGCTCGGGCGCGGCCGCCATGGCATTGGCGAAGCCCAAGACGGCCAGGCAGGCAACGAACAGTTTGCGCATGCACCCACTCCTTGTGATCGAAGCTCGAATGTAATAGATATTAACTATTAACTCCAATAATTCAATAAACAAATTATTGGTTCATGGCCCATCGCATTCAGAGCGGCGCCCTGTCGCCGGAGGCAATCCGGCGCAGGGCTTCGAGCGCTGCATCGCGCGTGGGCCAGGTCTCGCCGTTGAGCAGGATGTTGTGCTCGTCCACCACGAAACTGGTGCAATACCAGGCGCCGTCGGCCTGGCACAGCGTTGCGCTGAAGCTGCTGCCGTCGTGCTCGCCAAACACATGTTCTTCGGGTACCTGGGACTGCATATCGATTTCCTTTGTGCGTTTCGGGACGGCCATTGTGCGGCGCGAGCGGGAGTGCGGCAACCCATGCCCCCCACGCTGCACGGACGGCGTTTTTGTTGGAGACACGCAACATTCATCCATCCGTCACAAGCTTATTGTTTTGTAGGACAAGAACTCGTAAAGAAGCAGGCATATCTCTTGCTACATTTCCGCATCATCATTTATTACAGGAGTTCCCATGAAGAAGTCCCTGCTTGCCGTGGTTGCAGCACTTGCCTGCGCCGGCGCGGCACAGGCCCAGAGCACCGTGCAGATTTCAGGCCTCGTCGACGTCTACGCCGGCTCGATGCGCCTGGCGGGCGCGCCCGGGCGCACCAGCACCGTGGGCTCGGGTGGCATGACCACCTCGTGGCTGGGATTCTTTGGCAAGGAAGACCTGGGCGGCGGCCTCAAGGCCGAATTCGCGCTGTCCTCTTTCCTGCGCGCCGACGTCGGCAGCCTGGGCCGCTACGACGGCGACCCGGCCTTCGCGCGTGACGCCAACGTCGCGCTGTCCGGCGGCTTCGGCACGCTGCGTGTGGGCCGCTCGATGTCGCCCAACTTCCTGCCGACGATCCTGGCCAACCCCTACGGTGACTCCTTCACGCTGTCGCCGCTGGTGGTGCACGCCAACGTCGCCAACGTTCCCGTCTGGGGCTTCGGCAACCTGACCAGCGCCGCCGACACCGGCTGGAGCAACCAGGTCACCTACACGACGCCCAGCTTCGGCGGTCTCAAGGCCAATCTGCACTACCAGTTCGGCGAGCAAGGCGGCGATGCGGGCAAGCGCAACTTCGGCGTGAACGCACTGTACTTCGGCGGCCCGCTGACCCTGGTGGGCTTCTACGAGACCGCCAAGATCAGCAACCCGGTCAACCCTTCGCCGATCAACACCAAGGACAACTGGATGCTGGGCGGCAACTACGACTTCGGCGTCGCGAAGGCCTACGCCACTTACGGCCAGGCCGAGATCGATGCCAACGACATCGATACGCGCACCGTTTCGCTGGGCCTGGATGTGCCCGTGTTGAACAAGGCCGGCACCCTCAAGGCCGCCGTGGCACAGACCAAGGTGGACGGCACGATCGACGCGACGCGCACCACGTCGAGCCTGGGCTACGACCATTTCCTGTCCAAGCGCACCGACGTGTACGCGGTTGTCATGCACGACAAGATCACCGCCGTGCGCTCGGGCACCAGCCTGGCGCTGGGCATCCGCCACCGCTTCTGAGCGGCACCACGAAGGTGCAGCGCCGCGGCCTGCACCTGACGCACAAAGCGAGGCTTCGGCCTCGCTTTTTTTTGGCCTGCCATCCAGCGGCATTGTGGAAGTCAAGCTCACGCGATTTTGTCCGACAATGCCGGTCGAGAATCGGCGATGAAATCTAGGTGTGCAGGGTTTGCCCTCACTTACACCCAAAACCGCCGCCACAACCGCCAGGAGGCCCCCATGAATGCCTTCCCTTCGATCTCCCGCCACCCGCTCGTGGCCTTTGCCGTCACCGTCGTGCTGGCCGTCTCGTCCATGGGTTCCGTGCTCTGGATCGACAACGCTGCCCAGGCTGCTGACAGCCTGCAGGTGGTCGATGTCTTCACCTTGCTGGACGAGTAAGACGCTGGAACTAGCGCGCCGCACCCTGAACTGCGGCGCTTGAGCGAATCGTGCCCTGAAGCACCTGCACCCGGCGCTCCAATGCCTGCGCCTGAGCCATATTGCCGCTTTCGCGCGCATGGCTCGCATGCAGCAGCAGCCATGCCAGCAGTGGCCGGCGCCAACCCTGTGCAGATGCCGTATCCACCCCTTGCGCGAGCAGCTCCTGCGATGGTCGCTGCGCCCTCAGTACCACCGAGGCCGCCACCAGGCGCGACAAGGGCTCCTTGATCGCCGCGACGGCCGCCAGCGCCGCACTGCGCTCATGCATCGCATTGGCCACGGGCCGCTGGGCTTCGGGCAACAGGGCAATCTCCTGAATCGTTAGGGGTTGCCCCTGCAGATAGCGCGCATAGGCCTGCTCCGCCGGTTCGGCATCGATGGCCACGGCCGCAAACTCCCCACATTCCTTCCAGTCCAGGCTTGCGTGCTCGACCGCACAGCGCAGCAGCGCGAGCCGCGCGAGCAGCTGCGGGCGCGCCGTGCGCTCGACTTCGCTGCGCGCCTTGGCCCACTCGAGCACCTGCACGCGCTCGTCGGCACGCAGATAGGCCTGGGTCGCGCGGTCGCTGGCCGATTCGGCATTGAGCGCCCAGTCGGCCGCGGGCGGCTGGTTGCCGCAGGCGGCAAGCGACCAGCACAGCGCGGTCATGGCGGGCCAGCGCCCAACGCGGATCAAAATGGTGGATGAGGTCATGGCAGTGCCAGCTCCGGCTTGTGCGCGAACGGCCACTTGCGCTGGATGTCGCCAAGAATGGTCTCCAGCCGCCGCAGATTGGCTTCGACCTCACCGCGCAGCGCGCCCAGATCGGTCGTCGCCTCGCGCGCGTTGGCGCCGACGCCCTGCACCTCGGCCAGCACCGCATCGACCTTGCGCAGGCTCTGGCGCGTATCGCCCAGCAGCCCGTTGAGCTGCGCGACAGTGGCGCGCACTTCGGGCATGACGCCATCGGCGTCGAACACCTGGCGGTCGGCGCGCGCCACCAGCTGCTCCATGCGCGCCATCAAAGTGTTGGCGCGGTCGAGCATGGCGACGACGCGGCGCGTGTCGGTGTCGTTGCCCATCACGACGCCCAGCGCCCCGCCCGGGCCCTGGAGCTTTTGCGTCAGCGAGCGCACTTCGCCCAGCGCGCCGCCCAGCGCCGAGTCCTGCGCGGTCATCGCGCCCAGGTTCGACAGCAGCTCCTTGGCCGAGGCCATGATCTGCGGGATCTCCGCCGTGGCATCGCCGCGCAGCACGGGCCGCACCGCGCCCTCGGCCAAGGCCGGATCGGTGAGGATGCCGCTGTAGGCCTTGATGGTCGTGCCGCCGACCAGGCCGCGCACCAGCGTGAACACGCTGGTCTCGCGCAGCCAGTGCGCGTCCTTGCGCGGCACCTCGACCAGGATGCGCACATTGCCATCCTCGGACAGCTCGATGCGGCGCACGCGCCCGATCGGAAAACCCGAAAAGGTCATGTCCATGCCGACGATCACGCCTTCGGAGTCGTCGGTGGTCAACACCAGTTGCTGCGTCGCCTCGAACACGCCGCGCGAGTGCAGCAGGTACAGCGCAGAGCCCAGCACCAGCGCCAGCGTGAAAAGCAGCAGCGCCGTGGCCTTGGCGTGCAGGTGGGCCACCGGGCGCAGCTCGGCTGCATCGGGCAGCGGCGGCGGCGGCGGCGCGGCGTGCGCAGGTTCAGGGGTCTGCATCGACAAGCTCCAAAGCTCAATAGTAGTTGCCCATCAGGGACAGAACCTCAATTATCAGCAAGACCGCAAACATGCGCGTCAACCCGCCGAGCTCGCGCCCTTCGAGGCGCAGGCTCGGCAGCGGGGAATACCAGCCCGAGGCCAGTGGAATCAGCGCCACCGCGAGGCTGAAGAACAGGGTCTTGAGCACGAACACCAGTGTCACGACCGGGCTGAACACCTGGCCGAACAGCCGGGTGTAGGCCGGCAGCCCCGCCAGCGTGAAGCCATAGACGCTGAGGTAGACGGTCACCACCGCCACCACGCAACTCAGCGCCGCAAGCGTCAGGCAGGCAAACAGCCCGCCGACGGCGCGCGGCAGCAGCTCGAAGCGCACGGGATCGATACCGCGCTGGCGCAGTGCCTCGCCATGGCCGCGCAGGCGCATCTGCACCAGCTGCGAGCCGTTGGGAATGGTGCAGCGCATCGCGACGAACAGGCAGGCGGTCAGGGGAATGAGTTCGAGCACCAGCACCCGCACCACCATCTCGAGCGCATAGCGCGAAAGCCCATAGCTCAGCGCCGCGACCACCACGATGCGCGTGATGACGGCGCACAGCAGCGCCGCCAGCGCGGTGAAGCCCAGCAGCACCGGCCCCGTCTGCACATAGAGCTGATGGGCCATGCGCGTGCGCGACGCACCCTGGTAGCTCGAGGGCGACAGCAGCAGCACCATGACCATCGCCCCAAGGTAGATGCTGCGCCACCACGCCAGCGTGGTCTGCACCGCGCCCTCCCAGGCGCGGGTCGCGAATCCCCAGGTGGCGTGGCTCAGATGCATGCAGGGATCATAAGCGGCGCGGCCCCCGGTCCAGCGCTTCGCGCGGCGCGAACCCGGGTCGGGCCCAGTCGTTCAGCGCGCGCCGCGCTGGCGCCACAGCAGTGCGAGCAGCATCAGCGTGAACAGCGCAAACGCAATGAACGACCAGTTGGCGATCGAGCCGCCCAGGAAGGTCCAGTCGATCGCGGTGCAGTCGCCCGAGCCGCGGAAGATCATGGGAATCGCCCGGCTGAGAGGATAGTTCTCGACCATGCCGTAGAAGTCGCGCCCGCAGGTCGCGATCTCGGGCGGGTTCCACTGCAGCCAGCTCTGGCGCGCGGCCACGAAGGCGCCGAAGCCGGCGCTCAGGAGTGCAGCGGTGCCCCATCCCAGCAGCCAGCCTCGGGTGCCGCGCAGGCTGCCCAGGCCGGTGAAGAGCGCCACGCCGATCAGCGCATAGCGCTGCACGATGCACATCGGACAGGGCTCGAGCCCCAGGCCATATTGCAGGTACATGCCAAACGCGAGCATGGCCACGCAGGCCGCGCTGATCAGCGCCAGCACCCGGCGCGGCGCCGTCTCGAACCAATCCAACAACACCATTTGATTTCTCCCTCGAAAGCCGCGGCACGCGGCCTCGTGGTCCGTCAAATGCCTGCAGCCTGGTCAATGAACACTTTGGCCCTGCGCGGTGTCACCACCAGCGTCTCGCCCTCGCGCAGGCCCATTTCCTTGAACTGCTGCGCGGGGATCTGCGCCTCGATCAAGGCCACGTCTCCGCTTTGCGTAGTGGAGTGATTATCATCGTCGGGAATAAGTTCCAGGCGCGCAATTGGGCCCACCACTATGGCGCGGTCCAGGCGCGCGACGATGCCGCGCGGACGCCCCTGCGCATCGATGTTCTGGCCCGGAGAATAGCGCTCGACATCGAGGTCATGCGGGCGCACATAGGCAAAGGCCTTGGCGTCGCGGGCCGCATCGGCTTCGGGTGCATCGAACTCGATCCCGCTCATGTGCACCAGGCCTTCATGCGCCCGGCCGTGGAACAGGTTCACGTCGCCCAGGAAGCCGTAGACAAAGGGGCTCGCGGGATTTTCCCAGACTTCCTGGGGCGAGCCGCTTTGCTCGACCCGGCCCTGGTTGATGACCACCACGCGGTCGGCCACCTCGAGCGCCTCTTCCTGATCATGGGTCACGAAGATCGAGGTCACATGCAGCTCGTCGTGCAGCCGGCGCAGCCAGCGGCGCAGCTCCTTGCGCACCTTGGCGTCCAGCGCGCCGAAGGGCTCGTCGAGCAGCAGCACCTTGGGCTCCACCGCCAGCGCGCGCGCCAGGGCAATGCGCTGGCGCTGGCCGCCCGAGAGCTGCGAGGGATGGCGGTCGGCCAGCCAGTCGAGCTGCACCAACTTGAGCAGGTCCATCACCTTGGTGCGGATCTGCTCGTCGCTCGGGCGCTGCTTGCGCGGCTTGATGCGCAGGCCGAAGGCGACGTTCTCGAACACCGTCATGTGACGGAACAGCGCGTAGTGCTGGAACACGAAGCCGACATTGCGCTCGCGCACATGCACGTCGGTCGTGTCCTCGCCGCTGAAATGGATCGTGCCGACATCGGGCGTTTCCAGCCCGGCAATGATGCGCAGCAGCGTGGTCTTGCCGCAGCCCGAAGGGCCCAGCAGCGCGATCAGCTCGCCGGACTCGATGTCCAGGCTGACGTCGCGCAGCGCCTGGAAACTGCCGAATTGCTTGCTGACGTTGCGGATTTCGATACTCATGGTGCTTGTTCTTTCAGGCGGACGTGGCCGGCGGCGTGGGCCGCTCGGGAGGCAGGTCGGCGGTGGCCGCCTGCTCGCGCTCGGCGCGCCATTCGGCAATCGACTTGATGACCAGGGTGACCAGCGCCAGCAGCGCCAGCAGCGAAGCCGCGGCAAAGGCGGCCACCGACTGGTATTCGTTGTAGAGAATTTCGACGTGCAGCGGAATGGTGTTGGTCTGCCCGCGGATATGCCCCGATACCACCGACACCGCGCCGAACTCGCCCATGGCGCGCGCGTTGCACAGGATCACGCCATACAGCAGGCCCCATTTGATGTTGGGCAGCGTGACCTTGTAGAAGGTCTGCCAGCCGGTCGCGCCCAGCACGATCGCGGCTTGCTCCTCGTCGCTGCCCTGGGCCTGCATCAGCGGGATCAGCTCGCGCGCGATGAACGGGAAAGTCACGAAGATCGTCGCCAGCACGATGCCCGGCACGGCAAAGATGATCTTGATGTCGTTGGCCTGCAGCCACGAGCCGAGCCAGCCGTGCGAGCCGAACATCAGCACATAGGTCAGGCCCGCGACCACCGGCGACACCGAGAACGGCAGGTCGATCAGCGTGGTCAGAAACGCCTTGCCGCGGAACTCGTACTTGGCGATGCACCAGGCCGCGGCCACGCCGAACACCAGGTTCAGCGGCACGGCAATCGCGGCGGTGAGCAGCGTCAGCTTGATCGCCGACCAGGCATCGGGCTCGCGCAGGCCGTCGAGGTAGGCGCCAAAGCCCTTGCGCAGCGCCTCGGTGAACACCGCGGCCAGCGGCAGCACCAGGAACAGCACCAGGAACGCCAGCGCGATGCCGATCAGCGTGCGGCGCACCCAGGGCGCCTCGGTCGTGCCGGCCTTGGCCCGGCGCACCGGGTGGCGGGAAGAGGAAATTCCACTCATGCCGGTGCTCCCGCGTGGCGGCGCTGCCAGGCCTGCAGCGCGTTGATGACCAGCAGCATCACGAAGGCGATGACCAGCATCACCACCGCCACGGCGGTCGCGCCTGCATAGTCGTATTGTTCGAGTTTGCCGATGATGATCAGCGGCGTGATTTCGGAAATCATCGGCATGTTGCCCGCAATGAAGATCACCGAGCCGTATTCACCGACCGCGCGCGCAAAAGCCATCGCAAAGCCGGTGAGCAGCGCCGGCGTGATGCTCGGCAGGATCACCTTGATGAAGATCTGCAGGCGCGTCGCGCCCAGGCTGGTCGCGGCTTCTTCGAGCTCCTTTTCCGCGTCCTCGAGCACCGGCTGCACCGTGCGCACGACGAAAGGCAGCCCGATGAAGATCAGCGCGATCACGATGCCCGCGGGCTTGAACGCCAGCTGGATGCCCAGCGGCTCGAGGTACTGGCCGATCCAGCCGTTGCCGGCCAGCAGCGCGGTGAGCGAGATGCCGGCCACCGCCGTGGGCAGCGCGAACGGCAGGTCCACGAGCGCATCGACGATCTTCTTGCCCGGGAACTTGTAGCGCACCAGCACCCAGGCGATCAGCAGCCCGAACACCAGGTTGACGAGCGCCGCGATCAGCGAGGCGCCGAAAGTCAGGCGGTACGACGCCATGACGCGCGGCGCGCTGACGGCTTCCCAGAACTGGGGCCAGGTCATGGTGAAGGTCTTGAAGACCAGCGCCGACAGCGGGATCAGCACGATGATGCTGAGATAGAACAGCGTGTAGCCCAGCGTCAGGCCGAAGCCGGGCAGCACGCGCTTGGCGCCGCGGCGGCGCTGCGGGGCAGCGCTGGCCGTGGATGCGGCCGAAGCCGAGGAAGCAGCAAAAGCCATGGTGCAGGTGCGCGCGCCGGCTTACTTGCCAGGCGTGTAGAGCTTGTCGAACTGTCCGCCGTCGTTGAAGTGCACCTTCTGCGCCTCCGACAGCGAGCCGAAATACTTGGCGACGGTGAACTGCTTGAGCGGCTTGAAGGTGGCGGCGTGCTTCTTGAGCACCGCTTCGGAGCGCGGGCGCAGCGCATGCTCGGCCGCGATCTCCTGGGCCTCATCCGAGTACAGGTAGTCCAGGTATTGCTTGGCCAGCGCGCCCGTGCCCTTCTTGGCAACCGTGCGCTCCACCACGGCCACGGGGTTCTCGGCAATGATCGACGAGGACGGGTACACGGCCTGGACCTTGCCCTTGCCGAATTCGCGGTCGATGGAGATCACTTCGGACTCGAAGGTGATCAGCACGTCGCCGATGTTGCGCTGCAGGAAGATGGCCGTCGCGTCGCGCCCGCCCTTGCCCAGCACCGGCACGTTCTTGTAGAGCTTGCCGACGAATTCCGCGGCCTGCGCTTCGGTGGCGCCCTTCTCGCGCGCCGCGCCCCAGGCAGCCAGATAGGCATAGCGGCCGTTGCCGCCGGTCTTGGGGTTCACCACCACGACCTGCACGCCGGGCTTGATCAGATCGTCCCAGTCCTTGATGTTCTTCGGGTTGCCATTGCGCACCAGGAACAACATGGTCGAGGTCGTGGGCGAGGCATCGTGCGGGAACTTCTTGCTCCAGTCCTTGGCCACCACGCCATTGGAGGCGAGGAACTCGATGTCGGTGGTGGTGTTCATCGTCACCACGTCGGCGTCCAGGCCGTCGTTCACGGCACGCGCCTGGGCGCTCGAGCCGGCATGCGACTGGTCGATCTTCACGTCCTTGCCCGTCGTCTTCTTGATGTGCGCAGCAAAGGCCGCGTTGTAGTCCTTGTAGAACTCGCGCGCCACGTCATAAGACACATTGAGCAGCTGGTTCTGCGCCATTGCCGCGCCACTGGCGGCAAAGGCAAGGCTGGCCAAAACGGTCTTGAGGGTCAGAGATTTCATGGTTGCAGTGCCTGGAACGTAAAGAGTTGTTTCATTGTCTGAGCTTGGCTTTCAAACTCAAACGAATATATTCTTGTTAATTAATCAAGATTTGGAATATAGAAGCTGGCAGGCAAAGCCTGCTGCGGCTCACACCTGCAGGGCCGCAGTATTGACCGGCGTCGAAGACCATGCAAACCCCGCCGTCAACGACTGCAGCAGCGCCAGTCCCAGCGGCCAGGCGCCATGCCCGGATTCGACATTCACATGGCCCGCATTCTGCAGCCGCACCAGCTCGCTGCCCCAGGCACGCGCGTACGCCCCGGCAAGCCGGATCGGACAGAACGGGTCGTTGCTGCTGGCGACCAGCACGCTGCGGTACGGCAGCGAGGCCGAGGGCACGGGCGCGAAATCGATCAGCTGCGCGCGGCGCTCGGGGTCGGCCGGCGCGACGAACAGGGCTCCCGCCACGCGCTGCGCGGCCTCGGGGCGCATGTGGGTCGTCGCGATGCAGCCCAGGCTGTGCGCGACGATGACCACCGGGTCGGGCCGCGACAGCACGCATTCCTCCAGGCGCTCGACCCAGGCCGCGCGCTGCGGCGTGATCCAGTCTTCCTGCACCACCCGCTCGGCGCCGGGCAATTGCGCGGCCCAGAGGCTCTGCCAGTGGCCAGGGCCCGAGTCGCGCCAGCCGGGCACGATCAGAATGCGGGGGGTTGTATGCATGCCAAATCTCCTTGAGCGGCGATTGTCGGCAGCTTTGCCCCGAATCCCAACGAACCATTGGTTGTTACCTTATGGCTGCGCGGTGCCTGGCATGGTTTCGGCCAGGAAGTCGAGAAAGCTGCGCACGGCCGGCGACAGGCCGCGGCGCGAAGGGAACACCGCATGCACCACGCCTGGCGGCGGCGACCAGCCCGGCAGCAGATGCACCATGCGGCCGTCGGCCAGCTCGTCGTGGCACATGTAGTCGGGCAGCCAGCCCATGCCGGTACCTGCCAGCACCGCGAACTTCAGTGTCAGCAGGTCATCCACCACATAGCGCGGCTGGTGCTGCAGCGTGTATTGCTGGCCTTCGGGGCCGATGAGGAGCAAGCTCGAGCGACCGTCCACGGCCGACATCGCCAGGCTGTCGATGCGCTCGAGCTCCTCAAGGCGCGTGGGCCGGCCCTGGCGGCGCAGCAGCTCGGGGCTTGCAACCAGCACCTGGCGCGAGAGGTCCAGGCGCTTGACCACCATGCTGCCGCTGTCGTCGAGCGAGGCGCGCACGCGCAGCGCGACATCGATGCTCTCCTCCACGAGATCGACGGCGCGGTTGGTGATCTGCATGTCCACGCGCAGCTGCGGGTGGCGCGCGAGATAGGCCGGCATCAGCTCGGCAAGGACGGTCTGCGCCAGCGTCACCGGGCAGCTCACGCGCAGCGTGCCGCAGGGCGCGGTCTGCACCTGGGCCACGGTGTCGGCCGCGGCCTGGGCGGCGTCGCGCATCACCAGGCAGTGGCGCAGATAGGCTTCGCCGACTTCAGTGACGGACAGCTTGCGCGTGGTGCGCTGCAGCAGGCGCACTCCGAGCCGGCCTTCGAGCTCGGCGACGCGACGCGACAGCCGCGACTTCGGGATGCCCAGCGCCCGGCCGGCCGCCGCAAAGCCGCCGCGCTCGACCACTTCGGCAAAATACAGCATATCGTTGAGATCGTTCAATCCAGCCCCTTCGATTGTTCCATTTTCAGAACAATCTATTGCATTTATCGCTTCTTATCAAGCGTTCGTCCCAGCGCCATAATCTATTCCAAGCCTGACCGGCAACCACCCGCATTCCAAGGAGCTTTCCATGCAACTGCTGCACATCGATTCCGCCATCACCGGCGACCAGTCCGTTTCCCGCGCGCTCACAGCACGCACCGTGCAGGCCTGGACCCAGGCCCATCCCGGCCTGCAGATCGACTATCTGGACCTCGCCAAGGATGCACCCAGCCACCTGTCGGCGGTATCGATGGGTTTTCGCACCGGCCAGGAAGCAGCGACCGATGCCGAGCGCCAGGAAAACGCCATCTCCGAAAAGCTCGTGACCCAGTTCCTGGCCGCTGACGTGGTGGTGATCGGCGCGCCCTTCTACAACTTCAGCATTCCCAGCCAGCTCAAGGCCTGGATCGACCGCATTGCCCAGTCGGGCCGCACCTTCCGCTACACGTCGGCCGGCCCCGAAGGCCTGGCCAAGGGCAAGACGGTCATCATCGTCTCGACCCGCGGCGGCGTGTACTCGACCTCCGAGGGCGGCCGGGCCATGGAACACCAGGAGAGCCTGCTGCAGACCGTGCTGGGCTTCCTGGGCGTGACCGACGTGCGCTTCGTGCGCGCCGAAGGTGTGGCCATGGGCCCCGACGCCAAGGCCGCGGCGCTGGCCCAGGCCGAGCTCGCCATCCAGAGCCAGCTCGCCAGCGACGCTTGAGGGCCGAGCCGGGACATTGCCCTGGGGTCATGGACTTCAGGGCTTTCTTTGTTAGGCTCGGGTATTCCCTTAGCCGCGCTTGCACTTCCCCACCATGCCCTCCACACCGCAGCCATCGCGCAGATATGCGGATGAATCCTTTGTGTTCACGGCCGTGACCATTGGCCTGGTCACGGCCATCGTGGCCGGTGTGGTGCTGAACTGGTACCTCGATGCGCGCACCGAACGCGAGCTGACCCAGGCCCAGTCGAAGGTCTACCGCGAATACATGCGCAACACCCCGATGCAGGCGCCGCAGCCCCTGCCCGATGCGGTAGCCGAGCGCTTCAAGGTGCGCGACGCGCTGCTGGCCAACCCCGCGGTCAAGCCCGGGCCCGGCTTCGCGGCGCCGGGCGTGCAGAGCACGGGCAAGGCGATCGTCGATGCGATTGAAATGGCGCAGGGCCGCCAGGCTGCACCGCGCTTCTGAGCGACGCTCGGCGTCAAGCAAGCAATCCCCCGTCGCACCATTGGTGTTTACACCGGCATGTGACATTTCGTGAACGCCGTGTGGCATTCTTCGCCCCTTGCCGCGCGCAGCGTTACGCTGTGTGGGTACCCTTCCCATGGGAACGACTGCTGCGCCGGCCTCCTGGCCGCGCCGCGCATGGGCCGCGCCGCTGCGGCGCAGGCCCGCGTCTGCACAACAAGGTTTCTTTCTCTATGACACTGCATCATCTGCGCTGGGTTGCCGGCGTTCCCGTCCTGCTTGGCGGCGTCTACGGCATCGCCCTGGCCCAGCCCGCGGCCGACGCCCAATTGCCCGAAGTCACGATCCAGAGCACGCTGGGCGGCACGACGCTGGCGCAGACGCCCGCGTCCGTCACGGTGATCGATGCCGAGCAGATGCGCGATCGCCAGCTGCAGGTCAATCTGTCGGAAAGCCTCTCGGGCGTTCCCGGCCTGCAGATCAACAACCGCCAGAACTACGCCCAGGACCTGCAGCTGTCGGTGCGCGGCTATGGCGCACGCTCCACTTTCGGCCTGCGCGGCGTGCGCCTGTATGTCGACGGCATCCCGGCAACCATGCCCGACGGTCAGGGCGCGCTGTCGCACATCGACATCTCCAGCCTGGAGCGCGTCGAAGTGCTGCGCGGCCCCTACTCGGCGCTGTATGGCAACTCGGCCGGCGGAGTGATCAGCATGTACACCGAAACCCCGACCGGACGCCCCACGCTCGAAGGCGGTTACTCGGTGGGCAGCAATGGCCAGAAGCGCCTGTCGGCCAAGGCCACGGGCCAGACCGCCCAGGGCCTGAGCTATGTGCTCAGCGGCAGCCGCTACCTCACGGACGGTTACCGCGACCACAGCGCCGCCGACCGCAATGTGCTCAATGCCAAGCTGTCCACGGCCATGGGCGACGACGCGCGCCTGACGATCGTGGCCAACGCCATGGAGTCCAGCGCGCTGGATCCGCAGGGGCTGACCCGCCAGCAGTGGGAGAGCAATCCGCGCCAGGCATCGTCCGTGGCACAGATCTTCAATACGCGCAAGACCCTGAAGCAGTCGCAGCTCGGTGCGACCTATGAGCGCCGCCTGAACGCCGAGCACAGCGTGTCGCTGGCCGCCTATGCGGGCCACCGCTCGATGGAGCAGTACCAGTCGATTCCGGCCAGTGCCCAGGCGGCCCGGGGCCATGCGGGCGGCGTGATCGACATGTCGCGCGACTACGCGGGCATCGATGCGCGCTGGACCGGCAAATTCAGTGACGCGCCCGTGCCCGTTACCGTGACCGCCGGCCTGGCCGTCGACACCGTCAAGGAAGACCGCCGCGGCAACGAGAACTTCATCGGCAGCCAGCTGGGCGTCAAGGGCGCGCTGCGCCGCAACGAAGACAACACCGTCACCAGCATCGACCCCTTCGTGCAGGCGACCTGGCAGCTCGCGCCGGCCTGGAGCCTGGGCACGGGCCTGCGCTACAGCCATGTGAAGTTCGAGTCCGAGGACCGCTACATCAGCGCCGGCAACCCCGACGATTCGGGCTCGGTCACGCACAGCAAGGCGCTGCCCGTGGTCTCGCTGTCGCACCAGCTCACGCCCGAGCAGACGGTGTACGTCAGCGCCGGCCGCGGCTTCGAGACCCCGACCTTTGCCGAGCTGTCGTACCGCACCGGCAGCATCGGCGGCCTGAACCTGGACCTGCAGCCCAGCGCCAGCACCCAGTATGAAGTCGGCTTCCGCCAGCGCCTGACGGGCAGCGTCAAGGGCAGCTGGAGCGCGGCCGTGTTCCAGTCGCGCACCAGCGACGAGATCGTCAGCGCCGGCGCGAGCAACGGCCGCACGACCTACCGCAATGCCGGCGACACGCGCCGCCAGGGCCTGGAGCTGCAGACCGACATGCGCCTGGCGCCCCAGTGGCAGCTGCTGGCTGCCTACACCTACCTGGATGCCGAGTTCCGCCAGGCTTCGGGCGCCGCCGCCGCGGGCAACATGCTGCCTGGCCTGTCCAAGCAGCACCTCACGGTGGGCGTCAACTACAACCTCACGCCCGAATGGCGTGTGGGCGTGTCGGCCGAGCACATGGGCAAGGTCTTCGTGAACGACGCCAACAGCGAGACCGCACCCGCCTACACCGTGGCCGCCGCCAGCGTCGGCTACCGCAAGGTCGTGGGCCCCTGGACGCTGCGTGCCTTTGCGCGCGTCGACAACCTGTTCGACCGCAAGTATGTGGGCTCGGTCATCGTCAACGACGGCAACGGCCGCTTCTTCGAAAGCGCCCCGGGCCGCCAGTGGACCACAGGCGTGAATGTCGCGTACCAGTTCTAAGTTACGTTGCTTCCAATAAAAAACCGGCTTTCAGAGCCGGTTTTTTCATGTGCTGTGCAATCAGGAATTGCGTTTCACCCACTCCACATAGCGGTGCAGCCAGGCCTGAAGGAAATCATGGCTGCCCTGCCCTATCGATCCATCCTCATTGAACAACCCGTCCTTGGCCTGGATGAACATCTCGGGCTGACCCAGCAGCGGCACATCGAGATAGGCCAGGATATTGCGCAGATGCTGCTGCGCCATTGCCGTGCCGATCGCGCCGACCGACACGCCCAGCACCGCACCGGGCTTGCCGGCCCAGACGCTCTGGCCGTAGGGGCGCGAGCCCTGGTCCAGCGCGTTCTTGAGCACGCCGGGAATCGAGCGGTTGTATTCGGGCGTGACGAACAGCAATGCGTTGGCATCGGCGATCTGCGCGCGAAAGCGCTTCACGGCCTCGACCTCGTTGCCGTCCGCGTCCTGGTTGTACAGCGGCAAGGCGTCGATGGCGACTTCCTTGAAGCTGAAACCTTCGGGCGCCATGCGCTCGATGGCCTGTGCCAGCTTGCGGTTGAACGACTCCTTGCGCAAGCTGCCCACAATGACGGCGACCTGGTACTGGCTCATGAAAACTCCTTGCATCGGAAACAAAAAAGGCTTCCCATTATGGAAGCCCCGGACGGCCTGGGCCGTGGGCCGCGTCCTACATGGAACGCTGCGCCCAAGGACCCCAACACGGTTTACTGCAGGAACGCGGGCTTCGCGTAGCCCTGGAACTTGCTGTCCACCACCGCCTTGTATTCGTTGGAGCGGAAGGCGGCTTCGATGTCCTTGGCCCAGGCCGTGTCCTTGTCGGCGCGCTTGACGGCCACGACGTTCAGATAGTGGTCGGGCGTCTTCTCGAGCTTCACGGCGCCCGTGAGCTTCAGGCCCGAGGAGATCGCGAAGTTGCCGTTGATGATCGCGTACTCGGTGTCGCCCAGCGAGCGCGGCAGCTGCGCGGCTTCGAGCGGGATGAACTTGAGCTTGCGCGGGTTCTCGAGCAGGTCCTTTTCCGAGGCGCGCAGCGGATCGATACCGGGCTTGATCTTCACCAGCTGGTTCTGCTCGAGCAGCACCAGCGCGCGCGCCAGGTTGCTGGGGTCGTTGGGCAGCGTCACGCGGTCGCCGACCTTGGCTTCCTCGAGCGTCTTGCGGTTGTTCGAGTACACGCCCAGCGGCGCGATCGGGCCCTGCACCAGCTCGACGAGGTCGAGCTTCTGGTCGGCCGCGAACTTCTGCAGGTAGACGCGGTGCTGGAAGAAGTTGGCGTTGAGCGAGCCCTGGGCCAGCGCCAGGTTGGGCTGCACGTAATCGTTGAACTCGACCAGCTTGACCTTGTAGCCCTTCTTCTCGAGGATCGGCACGATGCCCTGCTTGAGCTGATCGATGTTGGAGCCGGCGGTCCCGCCGATGACCAGCTCCTTCTTGGCCTGGGCCTGCACCGGCGCCGTGAGGCCGACAAGGGTCACGGCCGCAACGGCGGCGGCCAGCAGGGAACGACGCACTACGGAATTCTTCATCACAACCTCGCTTAAGGAAAAATCACGAAACATACGGCGCCACGCGCGGCGCCCTGGGGAAATCTTTGGCAGCGGTCTGCGGCACCGGCATCAGCCGCGCTTGTCGAGCCGGCGCGCCGCGGTATTGCCGATGAATTGCAGGATCTGCACCAGCACCACCAGCACCGTGACGGTAAGCACCATCACGTCGGTCTGGAATCGGTAATAGCCATAACGGATGGCCAGATCGCCGATGCCGCCGCCGCCGACCACGCCGGCAATCGCCGAGTACGACAGGAAGCTCACGGCCAGCACGGTGAGCGCCAGCACCAGGCCCGAGCGCGCCTCCACGACCAGCACGCGCCAGACGATCTGCAGCTCCGAGGCGCCCATCGCATGCGCGGCCTCGATCACGCCGCGCGGCACTTCGCGCAGGCACTGGTCGACCAGGCGCGCGAAATAGGGAATCGCGGCAATCGACAGCGGCACGGCCGCGGCCAGCGGGCCGATCGAAGTGCCGGCCACCACGCGCGTGAAGGGCACGAGCGCCACCAGCAAGATGATGAAGGGAAAGGAGCGCACGGTGTTCACGATCCAGTTGAGCACGACGAACGCCGGCTTGTTCGCCAGCGACTGACCCGGGCCCAGCAGGAACAGCAATACCCCTAGCGGTCCGCCAAGCACCACCGCGGCGGTGAGGCCGATGCCCAGCATCAGCGCCGTCTGGCCGAAGGCCACCCACAGCTCGGGAAGGATGGCGGCGATATTCTCAGACATGGTGCGGTTCCTGCGCTGCGGCGGCAGCATGTGACGCGGGAGCGGCGCTCCAGCGGGCTTCGCGCGCCGTGCGCTCGCGCAGCGCTTCGAGCTCCTGGCCCAGCAAGGTGGTGCGCGGCGCGCCCGGGCCCTGCAGCGCGAACTGCTCGGCAATGCGGCCGTCCTCGACGATCGCCACTTCGCTGCACAGCACTTCGACCACCGACAGCTCGTGCGTCACGATGACGATCGTCACGCCGGTCTTTTGCTGGATGTCGCGCAGCGTCTCGAGCAGCGAGCGCGTGGTCTCGGTGTCGAGCGCCGAGGTCGGCTCGTCGCACAGCAGCACCTGGGGCCGCGGCGCAAGCGCCCGGGCAATCGCCACGCGCTGCTTCTGGCCGCCCGACAGCTGCGCCGGGTAGCTGCCGATCTTGTCGGACAGACCCACCAGCGCCAGGCACTCGCGCACGCGCGCATCGATCTGCGCGCGCGAATGGCCGCCGTGGATCTTCAGTGGAAAGGCCACGTTGTCGAAGACGCTGGCGTTTTGCAGCAGATTGAACTGCTGGAAGATCATGCCGATGTTCTGGCGCGCGTCGCGCAAATCGCGCCGGCTCAGCTGCGTGAGCTCGCGCCCGGCGACGAAGACCTCCCCCGCATCGGGGCGCTCGAGCAGGTTGATCAGCCGCAGCAGCGTCGACTTGCCCGCGCCGCTTTTGCCGATCAGCCCGAAGATCTCGCCCTCGCGCACCTCCAGGCTCACCGACCTGACGGCTTCGAAAACGCCGCCGTCGGCCGTGGCGAATTTTTTGCGCACATCGCGCAAGCGGATAAGCGGCGGCTGGTTGTTCTGACTCATGCAATCACAGTATGGGAAATGGAAGCGCCCGACGTCGGAAAGGGATGAAGTGTGCGGCCATCCGGAGATTTCATCAACGAATTAAAAGCGCCATGCTTATGCATTTTTCCTAATAAAGCGCAGCGTTTCAATGCTGTGAATCCCTGGCAAAAGTCCATGCCGTCCCGCATGAACGACACACGCAAAAAAACCAGTTCGGCGTGCTGCAGAACTGGTTTGTCGCGGCGCGCTGAAAGTCCGGCGCGCCTGGGAGCTTGCACCGTGCTTAGAAAGCCGGCACCACCGAGCCCTTGAATTGCGTCTCGATGAACTGGCGCACCTCGGGCGACTGGTAGGCCTTGACCAGCTTGCCAACCCAGGGCTGTGCCTTCTCGCTCTCGCGCACGGCGATGATGTTGACGTAGGGGTTCTTGGCGTTTTCCTGCGCGATCGAATCGGTCTTGGGGTTCAGGCCGGCCGAGATCGCGAAGTTGGTGTTGATGGCCGAGGCGTCCAGGTCGTCGAGCGAGCGCGGCAGCTGGGCGGCGTCGAGCTCGACGAAGCGCAGTTTCTTGGGGTTCGAAACCACATCGAGCGGCGTGGCCTTGAGGCCGGCGTTGTCCTTGAGCTTGATCAGGCCCTGGGCCTGCAGCAGCAGCAGGACGCGGCCGCCGTTGGTCGGGTCGTTGGGGATACCGAACTTCGCGCCCTGGGGCAGGTCGGCAAGCTTCTTGACCTTCTTCGAGTACAGGCCGATCGGGAAGTTGACGGTGTCGGCCACGCGCACCAGCTTGTAGCCGCGGTCCTTGACCTGGGCATCGAGGTAGGGAAGATGCTGGTAGCTGTTGGCGTCGAGGTCGCCAGCCGACAGCGCCGCATTGGGCTGGACGTAATCGCCGAACTCCACGACCTGGATCTTCAGGCCCTGCTTCTCGGCCACGAGCTTGACCTGCTCGAAGATCTGGGCGTGCGGGCCCGCGGTGACGCCGACCTTGATCGATGTCTTGTCCTGGGCCACGGCGGCCAGGGGTGCGGCGAGGGCCAGGCCCAGAGCCAGGGTAGTGTGCAGAAGTTGGCGCTTGTTCACGGAAATGCCTTCAATCAAAAATTCACGATGCAGCACTGTAAGCCCAATCGGGCATGCCATCTCGGATTAAATGATCAGCTGTTTATATCCGCAAAGAATAAGCAGCCAGCGCGCTTTCAGTCCTGGCGTTCCTGGCCGGACAGCACCTGGCGCTGGCGGTGCTCGACATGGTAGGCCGTGAGCACCTGGTGGGCGATGGCGTCGAGCGCGGGATGCACCGCGCCCTGCTTGTCCGTCCAGACCTTGGGCGTGATCGGCCCGGCAATGGTCAATGCATCCCCTTCGCGCAGCGCTTCGAGCGCGGCGCAGGGCGCGGCATCGAAGGCAATCACGTTGACGAACAGGTTCTCGCCATCGCCGCATTCGGCGCGCATGCGCGCCACCATGAAGGGCTTGCCTGCCCTGCCGATGCGCTGCTCGGGCGTGCCGTAGAGGCGCCCGGCGATCAATCCATCCATCATGCTCGGACCTCTTTCCTGAAGCGGCGCGCGAAGCCGCAGCGGCGCGCCAATGCAAAAAGGGTCAGCAGACAAAATCTGCTGACCCTTTTTAGGGATTATGGTCGGCGAGAAAGGATTCGAACCTTCGACCCCTTGCACCCCATGCAAGTGCGCTACCAGGCTGCGCTACACGCCGACAAGAATTGAATTATATACCGGAAAATCCGCTCACAAGGACAACAGCTCGCGAATCTGCAAAAGCTCGTGCCGCACGGCCGAAACATCGGCCACATCGGGGGGTTGCGCACCGGGTGCAGCCTCCTCCCAGTGCAAGGACATCAGGTCCAGCTCCTCGGCCTGCACGCCCTCCTCCCCCGGCGGCGCCCCGGTCTCGCGCAGCTGGTTGCGCGCGCCCTGGATGGTGAAACCCTGCTCATAGAGCAGCTCGCGGATGCGGCGGATCATCAGCAGCTCGTGGTGTTGGTAGTAGCGCCGGTTGCCGCGGCGCTTGACCGGGCGCAGGTGGGTGAACTCCTGCTCCCAGTAACGCAGCACATGGGGTTTCACGCCGCACAGCTGCGCCACCTCACCAATGGTGAAGTAGCGTTTGGCTGGAATCGCCGGAAGCGGCAAACCCTGAGACATCGCTGGCATCTCCAATCATCAACCCGACAAGGCTACCGCAGGCACTGCCCGACCGCCATGCGCATTCGCCCTGCGTGGCCGGCGAGGCGCGGCCGGCGAGGCGCGGCCGGCGAGGCGCGGCCGGCCAGGCGCGGCCGGCCAGGCGCGGCCGGCCAGGCGCGGCCGGCGGGCGCGGCACTACGCTGTGGCTGCCGAAGTCTCGCCGCTCTGGATCTGTTCCTTGAGCTTGGTGCTCGCATGGAAGGTCACCACCCGGCGCGCCTGGATCGGGATCAGCTCGCCGGTGCGCGGGTTGCGCCCCGGGCGCGGCGCCTTGGTGCGGATCTGGAAGTTGCCGAAACCCGAGAGCTTGACATCGTCGCCCTCGACCAGGCTTTGCGACACCAGGTCGAAGAACGCATCGACCATTTCCTTGGATTCGCGCTTGTTCAGGCCGATCTGGTCGAACAGCAGATCCGCAAGCTGCGCCTTGGTCAGCGCCGGGCTGTCCAGGCTCTCGATGGCCAATTCCATGGCAGACCCCTCGTGGTGGGAAAAGACAGCTGCGTCCATCAGCCGCGCAGGCGTGCGCCGCAGCGCGCCACCAGTTGTTCGATCACGGCCGCCATCGCGGCCTCGATCTCGGCTTCGGTCAGGCTGGCGGTGTCGCTGCCCAGCAGCAGGCGCACGGCCAGACTCTTCTCGCTGGCGGCCAGCGCGCCCGGCGCCGGCGTTTCGCCCGCGCGCAGCGCCTTGGCGCGGAACACGTCGAACAGCACGGCCGAGCGCAGCACGGTGCTGGCCGCGGCCGCCTCGACGGCCGCCATGATCTCGGCATGGGTTACCGATTCGGCCACCACGACGGCAATGTCGCGCTCGACCGACTGGTGCTTGGCCACGGCGCGGAACTGCGGCACCTGGCGCTGCTGCACCGCGTCGAGCTCGAGCTCGAACATCACCGGCGCCTGGGGCAGCTCCCAGCCCTGGCGCCACTGCGGGTGCAGCTCGCCGACGAAGCCGATGGCCTTGCCGTCCAGCAGCACGCGTGCGCAGCGGCCCGGGTGCATCGCAGGATGCTGGGCCGGCTCGAAGCTCGGGCGCAGCGGAGCGAGCAAGGCTTCGACATCGCCCTTGATGTCATAGAAATCGACGGCCTGGTCCTTGCGGCCCCACTGCAACTGATCGGCCGGCCCGCAGGCCATGCCGGCCACGCGCATCGGCTGGTCGAAGCCCTGCACCGTCGTGTCGGTGTTCTGCACGCTCGCATCGCGCAGGAACACGCGTCCGAGCTCGAACACGCGCACGCGCTGGGCCTTGCGGTCCAGATTGAACTTGACGACCTGCAGCAGCGAGCCGAGCAGCGAGCTGCGCATGACGCTGAGCTGGCTGGCGATCGGGTTGAGCAGCTTGATCGGGTTCGGATTGCCCGCGAGCTCGTGCTCCCAGCGCTCCTCGACAAAGCTGAAGTTGATGGTTTCCTGGTAGCCCAGGGCCGCGATCTCACGGCGCACGGCAAAGCTGCTGCGGCGGTTCTCGGCGCGCAGCTTGGGCGTGATCGGCGCGAGCGGCGGCGTCGTCGGCAGCTGGCCGTAGCCCAGCATGCGCGCGACTTCCTCGATCAGGTCTTCCTCGAGCGCGATGTCGAAACGGTACGACGGCGGTGTCACCGTCAGCACGCCCTCGCCCTGCGCCACCGCCAGGCCCAGGCCCTGCAGCGCGTCGGCGCACTGCTGCTGGCTCACGGGCATGCCGATCACCTTGGCCGCGCGCGCCACGCGCAGCTGCACGGGCTGGGGCGTGGGCACGTTGACGATCTGGTCATCGATAGGGCCGCATGCGGTTTCAGGCGTGCCGCAGATCTCGAGCACCAGCGCGGTGATGCGCTCGATGTGCTCCACCGTGAGGCTCGGGTCCACGCCGCGCTCGAAGCGGTGGCCCGCATCGGTCGAGAAGTTGAAGCGGCGCGAGCGCCCGGCAATCGCACGCGGCCACCAGAACGCGGCTTCGACATAGATATGCTGCGTGCCGTCGCCCACGGCGGTCGCGTCGCCGCCCATGATGCCGGCCAGCGACTCGATCGCCTGGTCATCGGCAATGACACCGACCTGCGCATCGACGCTCACCGTATTGCCGTTGAGCAGCTTGAGCTGTTCGCCGGGACAGCCCCAGCGCACATCGAGGCCGCCGTGGATCTTGTCCAGATCGAAGATATGCGAGGGCCGGCCCAGCTCGAACATCACATAGTTCGAGATATCGACCAGCGGCGCGACGCTGCGCTGGCCGCAGCGCGCAAGGCGGTCGACCATCCACGCGGGGGTCTGGGCCTGGGTATTGACGTTGCGGATCACGCGGCCCGAGAAGCGGCCGCACAGGTCGGGCGCGCTGATCTTGACGGGCAGGCGCGCATCGGTGGCCACCGCAGCGGCCTCGAAGGTCGGCACCTGCAGCGGCGCGCCCGTCAGGGCCGCGACCTCGCGCGCGATGCCGTAGACGCTCAGGCAGTGCGCCAGGTTGGGCGTGAGCTTGAGCGTGAACAGCGTGTCGTCGAGGTTCAGATAGCTGCGGATGTTCTCACCCAGCGGTGCATCGAGCGGCAGCTCGAGCAGGCCGCCATGGTCCTCGGCAAGCTTGAGCTCCTTGGCCGAGCACAGCATGCCGAAGCTCTCGACGCCGCGCAGCTTGCCGATCTTGATCAGGAAGGGCTTGCCGTCGTCGCCCGGGGGCAGCTCGGCGCCCACCGTCGCGCAGGGCACGCGGATGCCCACGCGCGCGTTGGGCGCGCCGCAGACGATGGTCAGCAGCTCGGGCTGGCCGACATCGACCTGGCACACGCGCAGGCGATCGGCGTTGGGGTGCTGCTCGGCCTGCTTGATCTCGCCGACCACGATGCCGGAGAACGGCGGCGCGACGGGCGCGAGTTCCTCGACTTCCAGACCGGCCATGGTCAGGGTTTCGGCGAGTTCGGCGGTGCTCAGCGGCGGGTTGCAGAACGCGCGCAACCAGGATTCAGGAAATTGCATAGTCAGACTCTTTGGCTTCAAACGGGCCTGCGCACCAGACGCAGGCGCCAACACGGGCGGTGGGTGCGGCGGTTACTGGAACTGCGACAGGAAGCGGATGTCGCCGTCGAAGAACAGCCGCAGGTCATTGACTCCGTAGCGCAGCATGGTCAGCCGGTCAGGACCCATGCCGAAGGCAAAGCCGATGTACTTCTCGGGGTCCAGCCCCATGTTGCGCACCACGTTCGGGTGCACCTGGCCCGAGCCGGCCACCTCGAGCCAGCGGCCGGCGAGCGGACCGGTCTGGAACTGGATGTCGATCTCGGCACTGGGCTCGGTGAACGGGAAGAAGCTCGGACGAAAGCGCAGCACCAGGTCATCGCTTTCGAAGAAGGTGCGACAGAAATCGGTGAACACCACCTTCAGGTCCTTGAAGCTGACGTTCTCGCCGATCCAGATGCCCTCGCACTGGTGGAACATCGGCGAATGCGTGGCATCGCTGTCCACGCGGTAGGTGCGGCCCGGCGCGATCACGCGGATCTCGGGCATGCTCTGGCCCGCATCGAGCAGAGCCTGGTGTTTCTTCACATGCTGCACGGCATAGCGCACCTGCATCGGGCTGGTATGCGTGCGCAGCAGGTTGGGCGCGGTCGCGGTGCCGCCTTCGACGTAGAAGGTGTCGTGCATCGAGCGCGCGGGATGGTCTTCGGGCGTGTTGAGCGCCGTGAAGTTGAACCAGTCGGATTCGATTTCGGGGCCGTCGGCCACGTCGAAGCCCATCGAGGCAAAGATGCCTTCGATGCGCTCGAGCGTCAGCGACACCGGGTGCAGGCCGCCCTGGCCGCGGCGGCGCCCCGGCAGGCTGACGTCCAGCGCCTCGGCCTTGAGTTGGGTCTGCAGCTCTGCATCGGCCAGCGCCTGGCGGCGCGCGGTGAGCGCGGCCTCGATGGCCTGCTTGGCGACGTTGATCTGCGCGCCGCGCGACTTCTTCTCCTCGACGGAAAGCTGCGCCATGCCCTTCATGAGTTCGGTCACGCGACCGGACTTGCCCAGAAACTGGGCTTTGGCGTTTTCCAGATCGGCAGGGGTGAGGGCTTGCGCAAACAGTTGCTGCGCGCTTTCGACCAGAGAATCCAACTCGTTCATATCGACTCTTGAAAATAAACAAGGGCTAGTGCCTTTTCAAGCTCTAGCCCTTGTTGTTAGTGCGTTGGCAGCGACGGATGCCGCTGCCGGCCGTGAACTCAAGCAGCCAGCTTGGCCTTGACTTGTTCCACGATGCTGGCGAAAGCAGCCTTGTCGTGCACCGCGATATCGGCCAGCATCTTGCGGTCGATTTCGATCGATGCCTTCTTCAGGCCGTTGGCAAACACGCTGTAGGTCATGCCGAGTTCACGCGCAGCGGCGTTGATACGGGCAATCCACAGCTGACGGAACACGCGCTTCTTGTTACGACGGTCACGGTAGGCATATTGCCCAGCCTTCATTACCGCTTGTTTGGCGATACGGAAGACATTACCGCGGCGACCGCGAAAACCCTTAGCGAGGGCCAGAACTTTTTTGTGACGGGCACGGGCCGTTACACCACGTTTGACGCGAGGCATGTAAGTACTCCTTGTTCGTCAGTTAATTACAAGCCAAAGCCGGGCAGCATTTGTGCAATGGAGCCCATATTGGTCTCGTGCACAGCAACCGCACCACGCAGGTGACGCTTGTTCTTGGTGGTCTTCTTCGTCAAGATGTGACGCTTGAAGGCTTGACCGCGCTTGACGGTGCCACCGGGACGAACGCGGAATCGCTTCTTCGCGCTGCTCTTGGTCTTCATTTTGGGCATGTGAATGCTCCTGTTGATTGTGCTCGTGAGGCGTTCGCGCAAACTGCACGAACTTGTTGGCCCCGAGACACTTCTTTTTTGGCCCGCCATTTCAGACGGGCCTGGCAGTGGACGGATCCACTGCCTGTGCAGCCTGGCCCGAAGGCCATGCCGCGCAAAACAAAAGGTGAGCCCTGGGGCTCACCTCGCTTGCAGGCAGGATTATGCCTCAAGCAGCCGGCGCTGTGGGCGCATCGCCCTGCGGCTTGGCCGCTGTGGGCTTTTTCTTTGCCGGCGCGATCATCATGATCATCTGGCGGCCTTCGAGCTTGGGGAACTGCTCGACGGCAATCGTGTCGGCCAGGTCATCGCGCAGGCGATTGAGCAGGGCCAGACCCAGGTTCTGGTGCGTGATTTCACGGCCGCGGAACCGCAGCGTGATCTTGCACTTGTCGCCTTCGGCCAGGAAGCGGCGGATATTGCGCAGCTTGATGTTGTAGTCGCCGTCATCGGTACCGGGACGGAATTTGACTTCCTTGATCTCGATGACCGTCTGCTTGGCCTTGGCCTCGGCGGCGCGCTTTTGTTCCTGGTACTTGAACTTGCCGTAATCCATCAGCCGGCAGACCGGCGGATTGGCTGTAGCGGCGATTTCCACCAGGTCAACATCCAACTCGCCCGCCATGCGCAATGCTTCCATGATGGGAACAATGCCGAGGGGCTCGTTTTCCGGGCCGGACAGACGCACTTCAGGCGCCATGATTTCACGGTTGAGGCGGTGCTTGCGCTCCTCACGGTGACGGCGATCGCGAAATTCAGTAGCTATGGTTTTCACCCTTGGAGATAAATGGCTACAACAGCGTAGCCTGCTTGCGTGCACCGTGCACGCAAGCCAGAGGCTGACATCTCAGTCAGTTCTTGGATGCGATGTCGTTGGCGACCAATTCAATGAATGCGTCGATCGACATCACGCCGAGGTCCTTGTTGCCCCGGGCGCGCACTGCAACCGCTCCAGCCGCCTTTTCCTTGTCGCCAGCGACGAGGATATAGGGCAGCTTCTGCAACGAATGCTCGCGTATTTTATACGTAATCTTTTCGTTGCGCAGGTCAGTGACCACGCGAAGGTCCTGGCCAGGCAGGGCCTTTCGCAGTTTTTCGGCAATTTCACGACAGTAGTCGCCCTGCGCGTCGGTGATGTTGAGCACCGCGGCCTGCACCGGCGCGAGCCAGACCGGCAGCGCGCCTGCGTATTGCTCGATCAGGATGCCCAGGAAGCGCTCCATGCTGCCGACGATCGCGCGGTGCAGCATGACGGGGCGGTGGCGGTTGCCGTCCTCGCCCACATACTCCGCATCGAGCCGCTCGGGCATCGAGAAGTCGACCTGGATCGTGCCGCACTGCCAGTGGCGGCCCAGCGCGTCCTTGAGCGTGTACTCGATCTTCGGGCCGTAGAACGCGCCATCGCCCGGTGCGATCTCGAAGTCCGAACCCGAGGCGCGCAGGCTGTCCATCAGCGCGGTTTCGGCCTTGTCCCAGCTTTCATCCGAGCCGATGCGCGCCGCGGGGCGCGTCGCGACCTTGTAGATGATCTCGGTGAAGCCGAAATCGGCGTAGACCTTCTGCAGCAGGCGGCTGAAGGCCAGCACTTCGGGCAGGATCTGCTCTTCGGTGCAGAAAATGTGGCCGTCATCCTGGGTGAAGCCGCGCACGCGCATGATGCCGTGCAGGCCGCCCGTGGGCTCGTTGCGGTGGCACTGGCCGAACTCGCCGTAGCGCAGCGGCAGGTCGCGGTAGCTCTTGATGCCCTGGTTGAAAATGATGATGTGGCCCGGGCAGTTCATCGGCTTGAGCGCGTAGTCGCGCTTTTCGCTTTCGGTGACGAACATGTTGTCGCGGTACTTGTCCCAGTGGCCGGTCTTCTCCCACAGGCCCTTGTCCAGGATCTGCGGTGCCTTGACTTCCTGGTAGCCGTTGTCGCGGTAGACGGCGCGCATGTACTGCTCGACCTGCTGCCACAGCGTCCAGCCCTTGGGATGCCAGAACACGGTGCCCGGCGAGTGCTCGTCGATGTGGAACAGGTCGAGCTCGCGGCCGAGCTTACGGTGATCGCGCTTTTCCGCTTCCTCGAGCATGTGCAGGTACTGCTGCAGCGCTTCCTTGCTGGCCCAGGCCGTGCCGTAGATGCGCTGCAGCATCTCGTTGCGGTGGTCGCCCCGCCAGTAGGCGCCCGCGACCTTCATCAGCTTGAAGAACTTGAGCTTGCCGGTGCTCGGCACGTGGGGGCCGCGGCACAGGTCCTCGAAGTCGCCTTCGCGGTACAGGCTCACGTCTTCATTGCTCGGGATGCTGGCAATGATCTCGGCCTTGTAGTGCTCGCCCTGGTCCTTGAAATGGGCCACCGCCTCGTCGCGCGGCAGCACGCGGCGATGCACCGCATCATCCTTGGCGGCAAGCTCGGTCATGCGCTTTTCAATGGCCACGAGGTCTTCGGGCGTGAACGGGCGCTTGTAGGCGAAGTCGTAGAAGAAGCCGTTTTCGATCACCGGGCCGATCGTGACCTGGGCTTCGGGAAACAGCTGCTTGACCGCATGGGCTAGCAGGTGGGCCGTCGAGTGGCGGATCACATCCAGGCCATCGGCATCCTTGGCGGTGATGATGGACAGCTGGGCGTCCTGCGCGATCAGGTGGCTGGTGTCGACGACCTTGGCTGCGTCACCGGAGCCGATCTTGCCGGCCAGCGCGGCCTTGGCCAGGCCGGTGCCGATCGAAGCCGCGACATCGGCCACCGTGACCGGGCCGGGATACTCGCGCTGGGAACCATCGGGGAGCGTGATGTGGATCATGGGGATTCCTTGTCAAACCGTATCGGGGGAATGGGTGCGCGCCCGTGCAAAAAACAAAAAGCGCGGAACGGGTCCGCGCTGTAGAGGGGAGAAACAGGTCTCGGGCAGGCGCGAACGGCCGGCCTAGCGGCCGGGGGACTTCTCCGTGGAGGTAGTTCGCGGTGTCATAACCAGTGTGCCTTTCTCGCCCTTGTAGGTTGGAAACAGTGGTGCAGGCGCGCATTTTACCCTTGCCGCGCGAACTCCGTGGCAAGCCGGTCGATCGCCGCCCTGCCCTGCTGCCTCGGCACCCCTATTCGATGCTGGCGATCGGCGCGCCCTGCTGGTGGAAGGAGCCGGCTTCGGCGCGCAGCGCAATCTTGCCGGCGCGGTGCGCGGTGACCTGCATCTCCATCTTCATGGCTTCCATGACGGCAATGACGTCGCCGGCATTCACCAGGTCGCCATCGGCCACCTGCCACGCATGCAGCGTGCCGGTGACGGGTGCGCCGACGGCGGCGGCGTCCTTCGGTGCGGCAGCGGGTGCAGACGCCTGCGGCGCGGCGCCCGAGGCCATGCCGGCCAGCCATTCGGCGGGCAGGCCCAGGCTCACGCGGCGGCCGTCGATTTCCATCACGGTGCGGTGCAGCGCGGCACTGGCCACCGGAACCACGCGCGCAGCGGCTTCGAGGTCGCTCGCGAAGTCGGTTTCGATCCAGCGCGTGTGGACCTTGAAGTCCTGCGAGGTCTCGGCAATGAAGTCCGGTTGTTCGAGCACCGCGCGGTGGAACGGCAGCACCGAGGCCACGCCTTCGATCTGGAATTCCTTGAGCGCGCGGCGCGCGCGCGTGATCGCTTCGGCGCGTGTCGCGCCCGTGACGATCAGCTTGGCCATCAGCGAGTCGAAGGTGCCAGGCACGACCGAGCCCGACACCACGCCGGTGTCGACGCGCACGCCCGGGCCCGAGGGCGCGTCGAAGCGCGTGATCGCGCCGGGCGTGGGCACGAAGCCGCGGCCCACGTCCTCGGCGTTGATGCGGAATTCAATCGCATGGCCGCGCGGCGTGGGCGTTTCCAGCACGCGCAGCGGCAGGCCGTCGGCAATGCGAAGCTGCTCGACCACCAGGTCGATGCCCGTGGTCTCTTCCGTCACGGGATGCTCGACCTGCAGGCGCGTATTCACTTCGAGGAAGGAGATCGCACCGTTCTGGCTCAGCAGGAACTCCACGGTGCCCGCGCCGGTATAACCCGCGGCCGCGCAGATGTCCTTGGCCGACTGGTGGATGCTTGCGCGCTGCGCGTCGCTCAGGAACGGCGCCGGGGCCTCCTCGACCAGCTTCTGGTTGCGCCGCTGCAGCGAGCAGTCGCGCGTGCCCAGCACCAGCACGTTGCCATGCTGGTCGGCCAGCACCTGCGCCTCGACATGGCGCGGACGGTCGAGAAACTGCTCCAGGAAGCACTCGCCGCGGCCAAAGGCCGTCACGGCTTCGCGCACCGCCGAGGCGTAGAGCTCGGCGACTTCCTCGAGCTTCCACGCGACCTTGATGCCGCGGCCGCCGCCGCCAAACGCGGCCTTGATGGCCACGGGCAGGCCGTGCTGCTTGGCAAAATCGATCACTTCCTGCGCATCCTTGACCGGCTCGGCCGTGCCGGCCACCAGCGGCGCGCCGACCTGGATCGCGAGCTTGCGCGCCTGCACCTTGTCGCCCAGGCGGCTGATCGCGTCGGGCGAGGGACCGATCCAGACCAGGCCGGCGTCCAGCACCGCCTGCGCAAAGGCCGCGCTTTCCGACAGGAAACCGTAGCCCGGGTGCACGGCATCGGCGCCGCTCTTGCGCGCGACTTCGAGCAGCTTGGCGATGTTCAGGTAGGTGTCCGCGGGGCGCTGGCCGTCCAGGCCCCAGGCTTCGTCGGCCATGCGCGCGTGCAGCGCATCGATGTCGGCATCGGCATAGACCGCGACCGACTTTACGCCGTAGTCGGCGCAGGCACGGGCCACGCGCACCGCGATCTCGCCGCGGTTGGCAATCAGGACTTTTTTCATGATTTCAATTCTTTTCGGAGGTGATGGACTCGAACGCGCGCACGACGCGGAATCTCACTTGGGCATTGACCGGAATCTGGCCGGCCAGATCGAGGTGGTAGCTGGCGACGCTGGCGATGACCGGGTAGCCGCCAGTCAGCGGGTGGTCGGCCAGGAACAGCACCGGCTGGCCGCTCGCGGGCACCTGAATCGCGCCGCGCGCCGTGCCTTCGCTGGGCAGTTCGCGCGCTTCGCTGCGGGTCAGGGGCACTTCGCCCTGCAGCCGGATGCCGACGCGGTTGGACTGGGGCGTCACCGCCCAGGGCTGCGCGGTCAGCAATTCGATCGCCTCCTGCGTGAACCAGTCCGTGCGTGGGCCCAGCACGACATCGAGAACGACTTCCTCGCCCGCGCGCGGCAGCGCCAATGCGGGCTGCTCATCCAGCGCTACCGCGGGAAGGCCGGCGGCGCTGGCCACGCGCAGCGTATCGCCCGCGGCCAGCGCGGGCGGCCCGACGCGCGCGAGCGTATCGGTGGACACGCTGCCCAGCACCGGTGCCACTTCCCAGCCGCCGCGCACCGCGACATAGCTGCGCGAGCCGGCCTGCGGCGCCTGCAGCGTGAGACGGTCGCCGGCATCGAGCGCCAGCGGCGCGTAGGCCAGAGCGGCGTAGCGCTGGCCCTGCGCCGTCAGCACTTCGAGCGGCGCGTCGGCGCCGGTCACTGCAACCACCGCAGGCTCCAGGGCTTCGAGCGTGAGGCCGCCATAGGCGACTTCGAGGCAGGCGGTGTCCGCGGGATTGCCGACCACGCGGTTGGCAGTGCGCAGTGCACCGCGGTCCATCGCGCCCGAGGCACCGACGCCCTGCCCCGCGTGGCCCATGCGCCCGCCGTCCTGGAACAGGGTCTGCAGGCCGGGCGTTTCGACGCGCAGGCCGGCCGGGGCCGCGCTGGCCGCAACGCCTGCGCCCTGCGTCACACGTTCGCCCGCGCATTCGTTTTCAAGCGCCGCAAGCGCTTCGGGCGACAGGGTCGCGATATCGACGAACTGCACGCGGTAGCCCGGGCGCAGCAAGGAAGGCGCGACGCGCTCGAGGTCCCACATCTGCACCGGCGTCGTGCCGATGATCTGCCAGCCGCCGGGGCTCGCCTGCGGATAGACCCCGCTGAAGGTACCCGCCAGGCCCACGGCGCCAGCGGGAATGCGCGTGCGCGGTGTCTTGCGCCGCGGCACGTTCAGGCGCTCGTTGCCGCCCGACAGATAGGCAAAGCCCGGCGCGAAGCCGGTGAAGGCCACCGAATACTCGGATCCGGTGTGCATGCGCACGAGCTCCTCGCGCGGCACGCCCAGCAGATCGGCGACCTCCTGCAGGTCCTCGCCGTCGTAGTGCACGGGAATCTGCACGCGGTGGGCCGAGCGCTCGACGCGCGCGTCGAGGCTGCGCGCGCCGATGTCGGCAATGACCTGCGCCGCAGGGACGAGCGCCGGGTTGAAATAGACCAGGATGGTGCGCGCCGCGGGAATCAATTCCTCGACGCCGGCCACGGGCTCGGACTGCAGCGACTGCAGCAGCGCGAGGGTCTGCGCCAGGTCATCGAGCTCGACCAGCAGCGCATTCAGGTTCACAGGCAGGAAACGCATGGGCACTCAGATCCCGTTGCCCGGCACGAAGGCCGCGACCTCGATGCCCTCGGCCTGCAGGCGCTCGCGCACCGCGCGCGCCATCTCCACCGCACCGGGGCTGTCGCCATGCACGCAGATCGAGTCGGCCTCGATGCGCACGTCGTTGCCGTTCAGATCGGCGACCACGCCCTCGCGCACCAGGCGCAGCATGCGGCTCGCGACCTCATCGGCGTCATGCAGCACGGCGCCCTTCTCGCGGCGCGAGACCAGGCTGCCGTCGGGCATGTAGCCGCGGTCGGCAAAGGCTTCGGCCACGGTGGTCAAACCCGCGGCGCGCGCCCAGCCGATCAGCGGCGAGCCTGCCAGGCACACCAGCACCAGGCTGGCGTCGATGGCCAAAATCGCATTGATCACATCGCGCGCCTGGCGCGCGTCGTGCGCAATCATGTTGTAGAGCGCGCCGTGCGGCTTGACATAGCGCACGCGCGTGCCGGCGGCCGCGGCCAGGCCCTGCAGCGCGCCGATCTGATAGATCACGTCGGCGACCAGGTCTTCGCTGGCCACATCCATGTTGCGCCGACCGAAGCCCACGAGATCGCGGTAGGCGACATGCGCGCCCACCGTGACGCCATTGGCCTTGGCTTCGCGCAGCGTCTTCAGGATGCCGGCGGTGTCGCCCGCATGGAAGCCACAGGCGACATTGGCGCTGCTCACGATCTTCAGCATGGCCGCGTCATCGCCCATGCGCCATGCGCCCAGGCTCTCGCCCAGGTCGCTGTTCAAATCCATCTTCAACATGCTGTGTTCCTTTTCAATGCAGCTTGCCGCCGGTTTCGCGCACATCGGATTTCACCGTGAGCGCCGTGCGCAGCAGCTGCTGGATGCCTTCGATCTGGGTGGAAAGCGCCATGCTCGGCAGGCCCGGGCGGTGCACCGCCTGCTGCGGCAGCAGCGGCAGATGCACGAAGCCGCCGCGTGCGCTCTGGCCGCCCTGGGCCAGTGCATGCATCAGCGCATAGAACACATGATTGCAGACAAAGCTGCCCGCGGTGTTGGAAACCGTGGCCGGCACGCCCGCCGTGCGCAGATCGCGCACGATGGCCTTGATCGGCAGCGTGGACCAGTAGGCCACGGGCCCTTCGCCGGCAATGGCCTCGTCGATCGGCTGCCCGCCCGCATTGTCGGGAATGCGCGCATCGTCGATGTTGATCGCCACGCGCTCGGGTGTGATCTCGTGGCGGCCCCCGGCCAGGCCCAGGCTCACGACCAGCTGCGGCTGCAGCCGCGCCATCGCCTCGCGCAGCGCCGTGGCCGACGTGCCGAACACGCAGGGCAGCTGCACTGCATGCACGCGCACCGTGCGGCCCTCGGCCTCGAAAGTCCAGCCGTCCAGCGCGCGCGCGACTTCCCACGAGGGGTTGAGCGTGTCTTTCTCGAAGGGCTCGAAACCCGTCAGCAGGATGTTCAGGGCTTCACTCATCGATTGCTTCTCCCATTCAACGGAACATCAGGAAATATGCCAGGAAAATGTTGGCGGCCAGCAGCGTCAGCGCCGTCGGCGTCTGCGCCTTGATCACGGCGTTCTTGTCCGGAAGTTCGAGCAACGCCGCCGGAACGATGTTGAAGTTCGCCGCCATCGGTGTCAGCAAGGTGCCGCAGTAGCCCGAGAGCATGCCGATCGCCGCCATCACGGCCGGATCGCCCCCATACACGCCGACCAGAATCGGCACGCCCACGCCGCCGGTCATCACCGGGAAGGCGGCAAAGCCATTGCCCATGATGATCGTGAACAGCGCCATGCCCACCACATAGACCGCGACGGCAACGAAGCGGATGTCCATGTTGATGTAGCTGGTGGTGACATAGGCCACGGCCTTGCCCACGCCGGCGTCGGAGAACACCAGGCCCAGCATGCCCAGCATCTGCGGCAGCACCAGGGCCCAGCCTAGTGCATCGGTGAGGCGGCGCGATTCGCGCATGCCCTGCACCGGCGTTTCCTTCGTGAGCCAGCAGGCCAGCGCCAGCGCCACGATGCAGCCCAGGCCCAGGCTCACCAGCGTGGTGTTCTTCGGGTCGAGCAGCAGCGCTTCGCCGATGCGCACCTTGTTGAGCAGCAGGGTGCCGATCACCGTCACGGCGGGAATCGCCAGCGCCGGCACGAACAGCTTGTTGCCCAGGCGCTTGGCGCTGGCCCAGTATTCGGAATCGGTGCGCGGCTTGTGCACGCCAAAGCCCACGCCGCCGAAACCGGCAATCAGCGCCATGACGATCACGCCCACGCCGACCCATTCCGGCGCCAGCCGCTCGCCGATCAGGAAGACCAGCGAATACAGGCCCCAGAAGATGGCGCTGCTGTAGCGGCGCGTGTGGCCCTTGTCGGCCAGCGTCATCACCGCGGTGATCGCCAGGATGATGCCGACGAGGTAGTAGAGATGTTGAATCGAGAGAATCATGATCAGCGCGCCTCCACGCTCTTGGCAGCTGCCGCTTGCTCGGCGGCGACTTCCTCGGCGGCACGCCCGCCACCGAGTTCCTTTTCCAGCAACTTGTCCAGGCGGTGCATGCGCCAGCCATGGATCACGAAGGCGCAGATCGCGGTGGGAATGCCCCACAGCGCGACATGGATGGGTTCGACCTCGATGCCCGCTTCACGCAGGAAGGTGACCATCAGCACGATGGCACCGAACGCGACGAAGATGTCCTCGCCAAAGAACAGGCCGACGTTGTCGGTCGCTGCAGAATTGGCACGCAGCTTGTGGCGGATGCGCTGGGGAAGCGTTCCGTACTTGGTCTGCGCCGCGCCTTCGGCCATCGGGGCCAGCAGCGGACGCACCATCTGCGGATGTCCGCCCAGGCTGGTCAGGCCCACGGCTGCGGTGAGCTGACGCGCCGCGAGGTACACGACCAGCAGGCGTCCGGTGGTAGCCGACTTGATCGAGCTGATCCAGTTCTGCGCATGCTGGCGCAGACCGTGGCGCTCGAGCAGGCCGATCACCGCCAGCGGCAGCAGGATGATCAGCGGCAGGTTGCGGGTCTTGATGAAACCCGTGCCGATGGTGGCCAGGATTCGCTCCAGGCCAAAGCCCGCGGCAAACGCCGTGGCGATCGCCGTGGCAATCACCACCAGCATCGGATTGAAGCGCAGCACGAAGCCCGCGATGATGACGCCGACCCCGATCAGGGGCCAAAGGCTGACGTCTGTGATCATTGGTAAGACCTTTCGTTGTATCCCACTGGCTGGACCGCCCGGGTCGGATACATGCATGGCCCGCTGCCATTTCACTCTCCAATCCGCGCTCGCGCCCGTGAAACGCAGAACGGCGCCAGGGCCGGAGCAAATCCGGCCCTAGCAGTTGTTGAACAATTATCTAAAAGGGTTGAGCATTCAAAAAGCAATGAATGAACAATGACCGGATTGTGCAAGCCATTCAGGACCCTGCAGAACAGTAATTACCCTTATTTGTCTTACACATGCGGTGTTTGCGCAGGCTGCTGGCCGCTCGATTGGCAGCACAATGGCCGCGGCGCCGGGCTTTGCCCGCGCCGCATATCCTGTCACCCCCTCTTTCCCCCTGCCGATGACCATTGCTTCCGAAATTCCCTGCGCCGCGATCAGCCTCAACGAACGCGTGGCCGACATGGTGCGCCAGAAGATCGTCCAGGGCGAGTTCGTGCCCGGCCAGAAGCTGTCGGAAGCGGCGCTGAGCGAAGCACTCGATATCTCGCGCAACACGCTGCGCGAGGTGTTCCGCACGCTGACCAAGGAAGGCCTGCTCAAGCATGCGCCCAACCGCGGCGTCTTCGTCGCCACGCCCAGCATCGCGTCGATCATCGACATCTACCGCGTGCGCCGCATGATCGAGTGCCAGGCCCTGGCACAGGCCTACCCCTACCATCCAGCCAAGAAGCGCATGCGCCAGGCCGTCGACAAGGCGCTGGGCTGCCGCAGCATCGCCGACTGGCAGGGCGTGGGCACGGCCAACATGGACTTCCACATGGCGCTGGTGGAGATGGCCGACAGCGAACGGCTCAACAGCTTCTTTGCGCACCTTCTCGTCGAGCTGCGCCTGGCCTTCGGGCTGCTTGCCGACCCCGAATTCCTGCATGCGCCCTATGTGGATATGAACCTGCGCCTGCTGGAGCTCGTCGAAGCCAACCAGATGGCCGAGGCAGCGGCGGCGCTCAACGACTATCTGGTGCATTCGGAGCGCATCGTGCTGGCGGTGTATGCAAGGCAGATTGCGCAGAACGGGCAATGAAAAAAAAGCCATCCCGGGGGATGGCTCGGTCAACCGTGGAACTTTCGCACGGACAGCTACGACAAGCTTCAGCGGTCAACGCTTGCGCGCATTCTCAAAGCCAAAAAAGGTTGCAGCCGCCTGGGTTTCGGGCAATACATAGATCACCCCGGGCTTGTGTCCCCACACCGGCGCGACGTGGCGGTCATAGAACTGTGCCGGCACGTTGACGCAGCCGTAGGAAATCCGGTTGTCCGCCACCGTGGCGGTGGCCAGGCGCTGCAGCCTGCGGTCGGCGGCGTTGGCGGTGCGCACGCGGTGCATCGAAACTGCGGCGTCGTAGTCGATCCAGACGATGTCCTCGCCTTTCAGGTTGTTCCCGGGCTCGGAGATGAAGCGGCCCGCCGGCGTGGTGCGCTCATGGGCGGCAATGGCGGACATGGGGCGCTCGCCAATCCCCGGCACGGAGTGGTCGCCTCGCGCCAGTCCCAGCAGTACGGCCGAAGACGCCTGCAGCGTACCTTTCGCGTCGAACACATGCACGCGCGCAGCGCGCTTGTCGACCAGCAGATACGGCAGACGCTGGTTGTCTTGCGTGCTCTGTATCCAATGCACCATCTGCTGCGCCTCGGCGCTCAGCTTGGAAGATGCAGAGGCCGCAGTGGTCTGGGGTGCATTGGCATGCACCGATGTACCAAAGCACAGCGCCAAGGTCATGGCGGCGCAGGACCCACGGCGCGCCAAGCGCGGGGCAAAAGGGCTACCTGCGGACGCACCCAGCGCTCCAGACCGCGACAGAAACAAGAGTGAAAACGGCATTGCTAGAGGACTTTGCGGGAAAAAAGGAACGGCCCAACGGCAAACGGCCATTTCCGGGGAAATGGCCGCTCGCGATACCTCACGCCATCGGCGTGGGGTTAGTGGACCTTAACGGTACACGTGCTCACCACGGTTTTGCTTCCACTCGTTTTCGAGGTAGGTCGCATCTTCGTCGTTCTTGGTGCGCATGCCCATCAGGATACCGCCGTCCTTGATGCCATCTTCGTAGTGCTTCACGCGCTCTTCAGGAATGTTCCAGCCGATCAGTGCACCGATCACGCCACCGCCAGCAGCGCCAGCACCGGCGCCGGCCAGAGCTGCGGCCAACGGGCCAGCGACCACCAGACCGATGCCGGGCAGTGCCAGCGAGGTGCCGACAGCTGCGATGGCTGCCACGACCGCACCGACCGTGCCGCCGATGGCGCCGCCAATGCCGGCACCTTCAGCTGCCTTGTTGCCCAGTTCGGTGTCGATGGAAGTCGAAGTGTCGTTGGCGAAATGGCGGGTACGCGTTTCGTCCGACATCACCAGATTCACGTCGTCCTTGGAGTAGCCGCGTGCCGAAGCTGCGTTGTACGCGGCTTCTGCGCTTTCGCGGTCGCGGAACAGACCGGTGACCAGGGTGCCGGAAGCATTGGTGGTGGTGTTGGTGGGCAGGCCGTTGGATGCGTTGTAGCTCATGGAATTTCCTTTTCGTTCAGTAATGGGAAGGTGTGATCAAAGAAGCGAGAACGCTGCTCAGTTGCGGTCGGCGCGTGCAGGGCGGCGCTGGTTCGCGGTCGTGCCGTTGTTCATGGTGCCGGTGGTGGCGTTGTCCATGGTGCGCGTCGTGGCGTTTTGCGCACGGTTGGCAGCGTCGCGGGCCTGCTGGGCAGCCGTGTCGTCGGTACGCACCAGGGTGCCCGTGTCGGAGCGCTGAACGGCCTTCTGGTTGGCTTCGTTCGCAGCCTGGGGGCTCACGCCAACGGTCGCAGGTGTCTGGGTGGAGTTGACGGTGCTGCTCGGCGTCTGCGCCGAGGCACCCATGGCAGCCAGTGCCAGTACCGCGCCCAGGGAAATGGTCTTGATCGAGTTCTTAAGCATGGTGTCTCTCTTGTGGCTGGTTGGGAAATGAAGGAAAAGCAATCGGCCTGTGAAGGCAGAAGGCAGTGTCTTGGAGCCACTGGGTAGCTCGGACTTCCTTTCAACGGGAGCCTCAGTGTGGCCCCGCCATGAACCCCGGGGAAAGAAAAAAGCGCCCGTGTGCATGTAGGTAATTGCGCCGTGCAGTGGTCGAAGATTTCACAGTACCCAACGCTTCAGACGCTTTGGGACGGGGAAGCACTTTTCCGATCCACCCTCTGCTCAATGAACCCGCAGTACCTCGAACCACTGTCGAATGAGAGCGACCTGTATCGATACTTCATCACCTTCGCTTTTACCCAGCATGGCCCGGCCCAACGGGGCTTGGCCGCTGATGACCTGGACGATTTCAGCGCCGCTGCCCAACTTCATGCTGCCCCCTTCAGGCCCGAGAAAGATCCATTGCTGCTTGTCGCCCCCATCCACCAGGCAGACCAGCGCGCCGAGCTGTATGCCTTTGCCGGCGTCGTAGGGGCGCGGGCGGAACTGGCGCCAGTGAGCCATCGCCTGGCGGATGGCTTCGGCGCGCCGCGCCTGGCCCGTGGCCAGGTAGGCGGCTTCGAGACCCAGGGTGTCGTATTTGTTCTCGGCGATGTTTTCTTCGTGCGTCGCCGCTTCATGCGCTGCCAGCGCTGCCTGCTCGGCTTGCATCAGGTCCTGTGCAAGCCGATCGAGCACCTGTTGCTGCAGCAACGATTTATCCATCATGAGGACCAGGTATTTGGAACACTGCGGTTGGGGCTTGATTAGGAAGACTGCAAGATCGGAAGAATTCCTCGGTGGACCTCGTCAGCGCTCGAACTGCAACGCTTGCGGCAATCACGGGCCTGGATGCAGGATTGACGCGATTCCCAGCGCTGAGATGCAGTTCGGCAACCGAGGGCCAAGAGCCGCCTTCAGGATGCCTGCTCGCTGTAGTGCAATTGCACCACGTGCCAGTCAGCGCCTGTCCGCTTCCACAGCTCCGTAAATGTTAACGTGGGCCCCTGTCCCCGAGGGGTCTGTATTTGCCCCACCCCGAACGCAGTGACCACATCGAACGTGATGGCCTGCCAGGACAGGCGTTCATCGACGATTTTGCTCTCCCTCGGAAACCAGCGACCGGCCTGAACGGCGTGGGAAATTCCGTCCAGTCGAATTGCCTGCATTTCTATGCCATGAGGTCCGATGGCAACGAAATCCGGGCTTTCCAAGGCGGCCAGTCGAGACACGTTTCCAGCAATGTACGCCTCATGCCAACTGGAGCGAAGTTCAAGTAGTTCTCGGTACATACGGCTCATCCTCGTTTCTCAGGCAGACAGTCTATTGCCGTTGCTTCGGCCTTCGAGCAATCGCCGGGCCCTCACCCGCACATTTAACCAAGGCGGTCTCGGGCATGAGACACCTTTCATCGCCACAGGGAATACTCTCCACTGCGTCCCATCGCGCTTGACCAGACAAAAACCACCGGACGCCAAGGCATCAGATGGTTTTTCAGCCTGCCCTCCCTCAGCACCCTCACGGGTGCCAGGGGTTGGCAAAGATCAGTGGAACTGTTCTTCTTCGGTCGAGCCGGTCAGCGCCTTCACGCTCGAAGTGCCGCCCTGGATCACCGTCGTCACATCATCGAAGTACCCCGCCCCCACTTCCTGCTGGTGCGAAACGAAGGTGTAGCCCTTGTCGCGCGCGGCGAACTCGGGTTCCTGGACCATGTTCACGTAATGCTTCATGCCTTCGCCGTTGGCGTAGGCGTGGGCGAACTGGAAGGTGTTGAACCAGTTGATGTGGATGCCGGCCAAGGTGATGAACTGGTATTTGTAGCCAAGCGCCGAGAGTTCGTCCTGGAACGAGGCAATTGCCTTGTCGTCGAGGTTCTTCTTCCAGTTGAACGAAGGCGAGCAGTTGTAGCTCAGCAGCTTGCCGGGGCATGCGGCGTGCACGGCCTGGGCGAATTCGCGGGCGAAACCCAGGTCGGGGGTGCCGGTTTCGCACCACACGAGGTCGGCATAGGGTGCGTAGGCCACGCCGCGGCTGATGGCTTGCTCGATGCCGTTGTTCACGCGGTAGAAACCTTCCTGGGTGCGCTCGCCGGTCAGGAACCGCTGGTCGTTGGCGTCATGGTCCGAAGTGATCAGGTTCGCGGCTTCGGCATCGGTGCGTGCCAGGATCAGCGTCGGCACGCCCATCACGTCGGCGGCGAAGCGCGCCGATTTGAGTTTCTCGATGGCTTCCTGCGTGGGCACCAGCACCTTGCCGCCCATGTGGCCGCATTTCTTCACCGCGGCAAGTTGGTCCTCGAAGTGCACGCCGGCAGCGCCTGCGGCAATCATGTTCTTCATCAGTTCGAAGGCATTGAGCACGCCGCCAAAGCCGGCCTCGGCATCGGCCACGATGGGCAGGAAGTAATCGATGTACTCGGCATCGCCCGGGTTCAGGCCGCGGCCCCACTGGATCTCGTCGGCACGCTTGAAGGTATTGTTGATGCGGCGCACCATCGTCGGCACCGAGTCGTAGGCATAGAGCGACTGGTCGGGATACATGGTTTCGGAGCTGTTGCCGTCGGCTGCGACCTGCCAGCCCGAGAGGTACACCGCCTCGAGACCGGCCTTGGCCTGCTGCATCGCTTGGCCGGCAGAGATCGCGCCAAAGGAATTCACATAACCCTTCTTCGCGCCGCCGTTGACCTTTTGCCAGAGCTTCTCGGCACCGCGCTGGGCCAGCGTGTGCTCGGGCTGCAGGCTGCCGCGCAGGCGCACCACGTCGGCGGCCGAGTAACCGCGCTTGACACCCTTCCAGCGCGGGTTTTGTGCCCAGTCCTTTTCAAGGGCGGCGATTTGCTGTTCACGGCTCAGTTGCTGCGTCAGGGATGCGGGCATGGGATTCTCCAAGGTTGATGAAATGGGGGGCGCATTCCTGCTGCCCTTGGAGTCCAATGTAAATTTCTTTGTGCAAAAAACACCAAGTCTTATGTCTTATATAAGAGATATTCAACCTATATAAATCAATGACTTGCAGAAGTTTTTCACGATACGAAACGGATTTTCTCGTATTGATAATTTTTTGTGCGCTGCAACATCAGTAGTTTTCACATGATGAAAACACGATTGCAGCAGGCAAAATCCGGCGCCCTCAACCGCTGGTTTGGACGGCAGGAAAAGCAGCCGGGGAGCAATTAGCCGCGGATTTCTTCCGACAGCACCTGCCAATGCTCACCCATGCGGCGCCAGTATTGGCGCAAGGACAGCGCCCTGCCCGCCTTGCGGCTCGCGAGCTGCATCTCGACGATGCGGATCTCGCCCCTGGCTTCTTTCCAGGCATAGACCGACAGATCCTGTACGGCAATGTCCGCCAAGCGGAAGAACTCGGTGAGCCGCACGGTGGGGAAACGCTCGGCGGCGGGCGCGCTGCCGTACAGCCTTGCCAGCAGGCGCGGATCGGCCGTCTTCCAGGCCTGCTGCCAGCCGTCGAGCACGCGCACGAACGCATCGCCGGCCTTGGCATGCGCGCGGTCGGCGGGGCCGGTCCACTGGAGCTTGTCGCTGATCAGCACCGGCGTCTGGCGATCGAGCGTCTTCATCAGCGCGATCAGGTCGGGGTTGGCCAACACGATGCAGCCGTCGCTGGCCTCGGGCAGGCGCGCGAACTGGTCGGGCGGCGAGCCATGCAGCCAGATACCGTCGCCCGAGCGGTTCAGGGAGCGGTCCCAGTCATTGGGGTAATTGAGCGTGAGCGCGCCTTTGCCGTAGAAATCGGGCAGGCGCGCGCCAGGAATCTGGCGCCCGATGAAATAGACGCCTTGCGGCGTGCGCTGATCGCCTTCGAGCGATTTGCCCATGCCCAGCTTGCCGATCGAGACATAGAAATCGCGCACCAGGCGCAGTTGGCCCTTTTCATGCGCAAACAGATAGAGCCGGGATTTGCTCGCATCGATCGCCACCGCATGCCGCACCGACGCGCCAAGCTGCTGGAATTCGCGCGGCACGCTGGCGGCTGCGGGCAAGGCGCTCGAGGCCTTGACCCGGCGCTGCAGTTCCTTTTGCAGGCCCTGCACCTGTTCCTGCTGCTGAGCGGGCACGAGCGCGGTCTGGTCCAGCGGCGTGTGCTTGGCCAGCAGTGCCATCACTTCGGGTGCAGGCGCGCCGGCCCAACCCGTAGCGCGGCCGGTCTTGAAGCGCAGCAGATCGGCGTAGACCAGTTGCGCGGCGCGGAAATTGGGGATATCGGTGGTGAGCTGGGCCGCAGCGCGCAGCGCGGCGTCGAGCTCCTGGCGCTTGACCAGTTCGATCACATGCAGCAGCCGCGCTTCGGCCGCGCTCGGCGCAGGCACCGCGGCTTTTGCCGAAGCGCCTGCCGTGGCAACGGCAGCCACGCCCACTGCACCGGCAGCGGCCGCAGTGGCGGGCCGGACGCGGCTGGCCGGTTTCGGCGGCGCGGCAACGGCGCGCTTGGCGGGGACAGCGGTTTTGGCGGACTTGGCCGCGCTTGCCGTCTTCTTGGGCTTGGGGGGCTGCGATTGCGCCTGTGCGTAAACTGCCGTGCTGCCGATCACGCACAGCAGCAGCGCCTGGCTGAGAGGCCTCTTAAACAACATTCCTGGTCATCTTCTTCTGGCAATGGAACAGGCGACAGGCGCCAGGAATATCGCTTTCAACCGCCCGTGCTTTCGCGCACGATGCGCCACTGACCGCGCTCGTTGCGCATCGACAAGGTCTTGCGCGTGGTGGTGACCAGGCTGCCGGCATTGTAGTTCTGACGGAACTTCGCCGTGGCTTGGTCGCCATCGACCGACACCTGGATGTTCTGCAGCGTGATGGAGATATTGCTCTTGCCCACGATGCGCACGCGGCGCGATTCCTTCCACTGCGCAAGGCTGGCACCATTGCCGGGTTCGAACTTCTCGCTGTAGGCATCGAGGTATCGTGCCATATCCTGCTTTTCCCAGGCGTTAGCCCAGTCATTGACAGCCGACTCGATGGTGGCGACGGCGGGATCGACCGCGGGCTTGGCAGGCGCGGCAGGCTTTTCTTCGGCCACTGGCTTGGGGGCGGCCACCGCAGGCGCGGCCGGGGCAGGTGCCGCAGGCTTGGCCACGACTGCGGGTGCAGGAGCGGGTGCTGCGGCTGGGGCCACGGGCGCGGGGACGGGCGCCGGCACAGGCGCCACGGGCGCTGCGGCGCTGCGCACTGGCGGCTTGGTTTCCACCACCACCGGCGCAGGCTTCGTTTCCGCAGCTGCAGGCTTCTTCTCGACCTTGGGTTCGGGCTTTGGCTCGACGGGCTTCGGGGGCATTGCAGGCACGGGCACCGCCATCACTGCAGGCGCTGGCATGGCGACGGGTGCCGCAGCAGGGGTCGCCTGTGCCACCACGGTCTTGGTCGTGCCCTGGGGCGCGGGCACCAGTTGCGTGATCAGTGCCAGCTTGGCGGGAATGGTCTGGCGCGAGCCGTCGAGCTGCAGCGCCTTGGTGTAGGCCTCGCTGGCCATGCGCGCATACAGGTCGCCCAGGTTCTCGTGGGCCGTCGTGTAGCTGGGATTGGTGCGGATGGCCTGCTCCAGCGACTCGGCCGCCTTGCGCTCCTGCCCTTCCGCGGCATACAGCACCGCGAGATTGTTGTAGGGCTCGGGCATGGTGGGATATTCGCGCACCAGTGCCGAGAAGATCTTGATGGCCTGGGCGTTTTGCTTTTGCTCGGTGGCGATCACCCCGCGCAGGAAACGCATTTCCACATCGCCGGGATTCTGCTTGAGATGGTTGTCGGCCTGGCGGGCCGCTTCCCGGGCGTTGCCCTGATCGAGCAGGCGGCCCACGTCGTCCACCGCACGCGCATGCGCGGACAGGCTGGCCGCGCAAAGGCCCCAGCCCAGCAGCACGGCCAGCAGGGGACGGGAAAGGCACAGGGGAGTCGTGCGGCGCTTGCGCGACACAGCTTCGGATGCAATCTGCATATGGCTCTCTACGCGATGAGTGGGAGGGGAAAGGGAGAGGCTGCCGCGCGGGGCAGGCAGGCATGCTGCCGGAACGCAGCGAAGGCAACGGATTGTATATCGCCGTATCCGGCAAAAGGCCATCGCCCGGTGCGGCGGCGGCGATGAAACGCGGCCCATTTCCCCAAACCCGCGAAAACGGCGTGGAACATGTGCTCGACGTTACGGAACATCTGCCGTAACACGCCCCGGAACACACGGAACATTATCCCGAGCGAGCGATACGCACAAATCCAAACTTCTTCAAAACCCCTTTCAAATCAAACACTTGCAAATTATCTGCAAACGGAACAGGCACTGTTTTTCATTGGCACGCATATTGCCAATTCTCTTCCAGACAAGCGCTGCGTTCCCGGCCCGCGCTTCAACGATTGAACAGATCAACCCACTGGAAAGAGCATATGACGATCTCTGCAACACCCTCCTCCGGCACGGTTCTCGCACAGCTGGATATCGCCCAGACTGGAAACTTCAACGCAGCCCCGGCCACCGCCGCCGCAACGCCCACTGCCGCGACCACCGGTCCCGCCGTGCTGTCGCAGGCCTCGCCCGGCGTGCAGATCATCCGTGACGGCCAGGCCATGACGGCGCAGCCCGGCAGCCGCCTGCTGCTGGGCGACACGATCAGGGTTCCTGCGGATGGCGGCGCCCAGGCATTGTTCTCGGGCAGCTCGGGCCAGCAGTTGGTGGGCACGTTCTCCGGCGGCACCGAGGCCACGCTGAGCTTTCGCAGCACCGAGGAAGGCACGGGGGTGATGGCACTGGACGTTGCATCGGGCGATGTCGACGTCGCGGCGCTCAATGCCGACGACGCGGTGGGCCTGGTCGTTTCCAAGGAATCTTCCGAGGCCGGAGGCTCGGTGCTGGGCGATTATCTGCTCGCGGGCCTGGCTGGCCTGGGCGCCGGGGCGCTGGTGGCGGCCAGCGACAGTGGCGACGACGAAGAGGACACGGGTCCGGTGCAGCCAGTCAATCCTACCGATACGACCAACCCTACGGATACAACCAATCCTACGGACACCACCAATCCGACGGATACGACCAGCCCAACGGATACGACCAATCCGACGGATACCACCAGCCCGACGGATACGACCAATCCGACTGACACCACCAATCCGACGGATACGACCAATCCAACGGACACCACCAATCCAACGGATACGACCAGCCCGACGGATACCACCAGCCCGACGGATACCACCAACCCGACGGATGCCACCAATCCGACGGATACCACCAATCCGACCGATACAACCAACCCAACGGATACGACCAATCCGACGGATACCACCAATCCAACGGACACCACCAATCCAACGGATACGACCAGCCCGACGGATACCACCAATCCGACGGACACCACCAATCCAACGGACACCACCAATCCGACGGATACGACCAATCCGACGGATACAACCAGTCCGACGGATACGACTAATCCAACGGACACCACCAATCCAACGGACACCACCAATCCAACGGATACGACCAATCCGACGGACACCACCAATCCGACGGACACCACCAATCCAACGGATACGACCAGCCCGACGGATACGACCAATCCGACGGATACGACTAATCCGACGGATACAACCAATCCAACGGATACGACCAGCCCGACGGATACCACCAATCCAACGGACATCACCAATCCGACGGATACGACCAATCCGACGGACACCACCAATCCAACGGATACGACCAATCCGACGGATACGACCAATCCGACGGACACCACCAATCCAACGGATACGACCAATCCGACGGATACAACCAGCCCGACGGACACCACAAATCCAACGGACACCACCAATCCAACGGATACCACCAGTCCGACGGATACCACCAATCCAACGGACACCACCAATCCGACGGATACGACCAACCCGACGGACACCACCACTCCCACGGATACAACTACTCCAACAGATCCGACCAATCCCACGGATCCAGGGGAGTTGACCATGCCAACGGATACGACTGATCCAACGGTGATTACCGATCCGACGGATACGACGAATCCGACCGACACCACCAATCCGACGGATACCACCAATCCGACGGATACGACCGACCCGACGGATACGACCGACCCGACGGACACCACCACTCCGACGGATACGACCAACCCGACAGACACCACCACTCCGACGGATACGACCAACCCGACAGATACGACCAGCCCGACCGACACCACTAACCCGACAGATACGACCAGCCCGACGGATACGACCAATCCGACGGACACCACCAATCCAACGGACACCACCAACCCGACGGACACCACCAATCCAACGGATACGACCGATCCAACAGACACCACCAATCCAACGGATACGACCGATCCAACGGACACCACCAATCCAACCGATGTCCCCGATGGCGGACCAGGCCTGATCACCACGGTGCAGGAGGTGGTGGACAGCACATTGCAGGGCACCGTGCTGGCGCCGGTGATCGATGTCATCAATGCGCTGGTGGACCCGGAGGGCAGCAGCCTGGCCACGATCACCAGCGCGCTCGAGAACCTGACCAATACCGAAGGCGGGCTCAATGCGCTGACACAATTGGCCGACGCGCTGGCCAACACCGAGAACCAAGGTCTGGAGCCGCTGGTTTCCACGCTCAATGCATTGGTGAGCGGCCTGGCGCAACAACCCGGCAACGGCGGTCTGCAGGATCTGGTCAACAACGTCGTGGGCGGATTGGGCAGCGGCGGATTGGGCGGGCTGCTTGGCGGCCTGCTGGGCGGCGGCAGCGGCGGCGGCAATGAAGAGCCTGGCCTGGTCACCACGGTGCAGCAGGTGGTCGACAGCACCTTGCAAGGAACCGTGCTGGCACCCGTGGTCGATGTCGTCAACGCGCTGGTGGACCCGCAGGGCGGCAGCCTGGCTGCCGTCACGAGCGCACTCGAGAACCTCACGGCGACCGAAGGCGGCCTCGCTGCGCTGACGCAACTGACAAATGCACTGGCCAACACCGAGAACCAGGGGCTCGAGCCGCTGGTGTCCACGCTCAACGAGCTGGTGACAGGTCTGGCACAGCAATCGGGCAGCGGCGGCGTGCAGGATCTGGTCAACAACGTCGTGGGCGGACTGGGCAGCGGCGGACTGGGCAGCGGCGGGTTGGGCGGGCTGCTTGGTGGCCTGCTGGGCGGCGGAAGCGGCGGCGGCAGTGAAGATCCCGGTCTCGTCACCACGGTGCAACAGGTGGTCGACAACACCTTGCAGGGAACCGTGCTGGCACCCGTGGTCGATGTCGTCAACGCGCTGGTGGACCCGCAGGGCAGCAGCCTGGCTGCCGTCACGAGCGCACTCGAGAACCTCACGGCGACCGATGGCGGCCTCGCTGCGCTGACGCAACTGACAAATGCACTGGCCAACACCGAGAACCAGGGGCTCGAGCCGCTGGTGTCCACGCTCAACGAGCTGGTGACCGGTCTGGCACAGCAATCGGGCAGCGGCGGCGTACAGGATCTGGTCAACAACGTCGTGGGCGGACTGGGCAGCGGCGGATTGGGCGGGCTGCTTGGCGGCCTGCTGGGCGGCGGCAGCGGCGGCGGCAATGAAGAGCCTGGCCTGATCACCACGGTGCAGCAGGTGGTCGACAGCACCTTGCAAGGAACCGTGCTGGCACCCGTGGTCGATGTCGTCAACGCGCTGGTGGACCCGCAGGGCAGCAGCCTGGCTGCCGTCACGAGCGCACTCGAGAACCTCACTGCGACCGATGGCGGCCTCAACGCGCTGACGCAACTGGCCGACGCGCTGGCCAATACCGAGAACCAGGGGCTCGAGCCGCTGGTGTCCACGCTCAACGAGCTGGTGACCGGCCTGGCACAGCAATCGGGCAGCGGCGGCGTACAGGATCTGGTCAACAACGTCGTGGGCGGACTGGGCAGCGGCGGGTTGGGCGGGCTGCTTGGTGGCCTGCTGGGCGGCGGAAGCGGCGGCGGCAGCGAAGATCCCGGTCTCGTCACCACGGTGCAACAGGTGGTGGACAACACCTTGCAGGGAACCGTCCTGGCGCCCGTGGTCGATGTCGTCAACGCGCTGGTGGACCCGCAGGGCAGCAGCCTGGCTGCCGTCACGAGCGCACTCGAGAACCTCACGGCGACCGATGGCGGCCTCGCTGCGCTGACGCAACTGACAAATGCACTGGCCAACACCGAGAACCAGGGGCTCGAGCCGCTGGTGTCCACGCTCAACGAGCTGGTGACCGGTCTGGCGCAGCCTTCGGGCAGCGGTGGTCTGCAGGATCTGGTCAACAACGTCGTGGGCGCTCCAGGCGGCGCAGGCCTGGGCGGGCTGCTTGGCGGCCTGCTCAATGGCGGCAACGGCGGCGGCACGGGCAATGCAGGCCCAGGCGTTGTCACCGCGGTGCAAGGGGTGGTCGACAACCTGCTGGGCGGCACGGTGGCCGCACCCGTCAGCGAGCTGATCAATGCTCTGACCCAGCCTGACACGGGCACGTTGTCCGAAGTGACCGGCGCGCTCGAGAGCCTGACTGCCGTCGAGGGCGGCCCGCTCGGGGTGCTGACCGAGCTGGTGGATCAACTGACTACGGTGCCCGGCCAGGGGCTCGAGCCTCTGATCGACACGCTCAATGGTTTGGTTGGAGAATTGTCCAGCGAAGGCAATGGCGCCGGGACGCTGCAGGATGTCGTGGAAAACCTGCTCGGTGAAAATGGTGCGCTGGGCGGCCTGCTGGCCGAAGGCGGCGCGCTGGCGGGTGTCGGCGGCCTGCTGGGCAGCCTGGCTGGCGGCAACGCGGGTGGCTCGGGCAATGAAGGCTCCGGCCTGATCACTTCGGCCCAGGATGTGGTGGACAACCTGCTGGGCGGCACGGTGGCCGCTCCCGTGTCCAACCTGCTCGATGCGCTGATCGCTCCCAGCGACAGCACACTGTCCGAGGTCACCGGCGCGCTCGAGGATCTGACCAGCACCGAGGGCGGCCCCGCAGGGGTGCTGACCGAGCTCGTGGGCGGCCTGACACAGGTCCCCGGCGAAGGGCTCGAACCTGTCATCGACGTGCTGAACGACCTGATTGCCGGCATTTCCGACAGCGGCACGGACAGCGGTCTGGGCGGCATCGTCGAAGGCGTGCTGGGCGACAACGGTCTGCTGGGCGGCTTGCTCAGCGGCAACGGCGGCCTGCTCTCCGGCGTGACCGGTAACGAAGGCGTGCTCGGCGGCCTGCTCGGCAACGAAGGCGGCCTGCTCTCCGGCGTCACCGGTAACGAGGGCGTGCTCGGCGGCTTGCTCGGCAACGAAGGCGGCCTGCTCTCCGGCGTCACCGGCGAGGAAGGCGTGCTCGGCGGCCTGCTCGGCAACGAAGGCGGCCTGCTCTCCGGCGTGACCGGCGACGAAGGCGTGCTCGGAGGCTTGCTCGGCAACGAAGGCGGCCTGCTCTCCGGCGTGACCGGCGATGAAGGCGTGCTCGGCGGTTTGCTGGACGGCGAAGGCGGTCTGCTCTCGGGCCTGACCGGCAACCAGGGTGTGCTCGGTAGCGTGCTGAACGACGAAGGCGGAGTGCTTTCCGGTGTGACCGGCGACCAAGGCCTGCTGGGCGGCGTGCTCGGCGGCGAAAGTGGTCTGCTTTCGGGCGTGACCGGACCCCAGGGTCTGGTCGGCGGCCTGCTGGGCCAAAGCGCCGGCGCGGGGGGCCTGCTGGGCGGCGGTGGTCTGCTGGGCGGCTTGCTGGGCAACGGGACGGCGCCGGCGACGAGCGCTACCGAGTCGGCCGAGCAGTCCGTCGCCACGGCGATCAGCAGCCTGGGCGATGGCGCGGGCCACGCGCTGTCGATCCTCACCCAGCCGCTGCATCACCACCTTCTGGGCTGATGTTCTCCGCGGATGACGCCGCGACCCACGCCCATGCCGCACCCCAGGGTCGCGGCATGGGCAGACAAGGATTTCCATGTACCAGAATCACCGGATCTATGTCACCTTGGCGCTTGCCGCAGGTCTTGCGGCCTGCGGCAGCACGGCCGTCACCAGCAAGCAGCGCAGTGAACAGCACTATGCGTTTGGTGCGCCGGCCGCGCCGGCGCCCGTACCGGCACCTGCGCCAGTGTCCATGCCGGCCAGCTCGCGCGTCGCCGAAGTGGTGGCGCAGCCCCAGCAGGGCCGCCAGGGGCCCGAGCGCGTCGCGCACATCGTCTATTTCGATTTCGATTCCTACGCCGTGAAGGCCGCCGACCGCTCCGTGCTGGAGGGCCATGCGCGCTGGCTGCGCAGCAATCCGCAGCAGTCGCTGGTGCTCCAGGGCCACACCGATGCGCGCGGAGGCAGCGAGTACAACCTGGCGCTCGGACAAAAACGCGCGCAGGCCGTGCGCTCGGGCCTGGAGCTGCTGGGCGTGGCGCCCCAGCGCCTCGAAGCCGTGAGCTTTGGCAAGGAGCAGCTTGCCAACCCCGGCAGCAGCGACGGCGCGCACCAGCGCAACCGCCGCGTGGAATTCGAGTACCGTTAGCTTGACCCTGCAGACTTGACCGCCTGAGTGCCAGGAACGCCTTGAACAGCCACCCTTCCCTCATTGCCGGACCGGCCCTGCACGTGCAGGAGCCCCTGGTCCCCTTGTCGCTGCAGTTGAGCTCCAGCCTGCTGCATCTGAAACAACGCATCACGCCGCTGGCGGAACCCTATTCCTGCTGCGTGCTGTTTTTCACCGTGACGGCCGAAGGCGCGCAGGAATGCGTTTTCTTCGTGCGCCGCGCCACGCTCGAGGCCGCATGGCGCGAAGGCACGACCCGCGTGCGCCAGTGGGCCTGGATGCGCCAGCTCAGCGCGGTGGAGCTGCGCATCGACTGGCCCACCGAGATCGTCTCGATCGGCGATTGCATTCCCCCGCTGTGCCACTGGGGTCCAGCCTCGAGCTGGGCGCTGGCCGACGACGGACTCGAACATGCCGAATTCCTGCCTCCGGTGGCGCTGCCCGGCGCTGGTCCGGGCCGGCTCGAAGCGTGGCTCAAATCGTGCACCCGTGCAGCCGCCTTCCCGGCGCTTGCCGAAGTCAATCTGCTGCTGCGGCTCGAGGGCCTGCAAGTGGACAGCAGCGGCGTGCAGACCGAGCTGCCTGTTTCCCATCCCCGCCCCATGACAGTGCATGTGGGCAGCCCCTGCAGCGCGGCGCAGCGCCACGCCGGCGCGTGTGGCGCCGAGCGCTGCGACCGGCTCTGCGTGACCTACGCGTTGCTGCTGGCCCGGCACCACGCCGCCCATACCGACACCCCGCGCACCGGGCTGATGCAGGCGCTGGAGCTGGCATTCGCGTGCCTGGAGAAAAACCTTGCCGATCTGCGCGCGCACGTGGACGCGTCCTATATCGAAACCGTGCGATGTCTCCTGATATTCACCCGCTATCTCTCGAGCCGTGAAATGGACGCGGCATTTGGCCGGCTGGGTGATCGGGTGGAACATCTGGCAGGAGCGCTGGATGCCCTTAATAACACCACGATTTCGCAGGGAAATAATTAGAACAAAAGCATTCCGTTACTTTTAGTTACGCAAGTACATTTAAATTTACAACGACGGATTCTGTTCCGAATCAAGGCCCCGGTTTGCCTGCAACCCATCCTCTGTGGGGGTTAATTCTCTGCGACAGCGCATGGAATATCAGGGTTTTCCAGCATCCATTGCCAAGCATCCCACCGGCAAATGCCCGCATTTCTGCGATAACGGGGCAGGCATTTGATCGCTCCGTCCAAGCCTTCTTCAGTGGCTGCCAACGCTGTGCAACGCAGCATGGGCGAGATCGCGGAGCCTGTGCAAAAGCCGCAAGCGCACTTGAATGGCTCGATGCGGCCCATCGAAACGCGGTAAACGCGCAAAAACGCGTCTTAACGCGCAATGCATTTACAACAAAGAAGAAAAAAGAACCGGCTCAGGACCGTTGACAAGCAGCAATGGCTGCCCAATTCATTCGTACCAGCGATCCCCCACGTCATGTCCATTCCCGAACCCATGAAGGCAGGATCTGGCGATCTACCTCAGGACTTCCAGCAGCCTGATTGCATATAACAAAAAATAATTTATTTAGATTGACTTAATCTATCGAGAGCGATTCGCATTTGCATGACTGCGCCGGGCAGAACCCCTGTTCGGAAAAACAACTGATTACTGAATTACACTGATAAGAACACTGATTAACATCAAACATTCATCTTCAAGCTGAATGAATTGTTGAACAAATTAATGGAATTTATCAATAACAGAGTAAATCAGTGGGTCAATCCGGCCCGAGGCTCGCCTCCAGCCAGATAAAGGCCCGCGCGATTCGCTCTCGAGACTGTCTGCTTCCATGCTTGAATACCTGTTACCCCGCCGATTGCTGAATGCCACAAGGCAAGACGCATTGAATGGCAACCATGCAGGATATGGCACGGCCATCAGGGATTCATTCGACCACGCCGCGCGCCATCTGCGCCGCGCGGCCTGGCTTTCATTACCCATCAGCCTGCTGGGCCTGCTGCCTTCGATTTTCATCCTGCAGGTCTATAACCGCGTGATTTCCCGCGGCGGCGTGGCAACGCTCACGGCCATGGTGGCGGGTGTGCTGTGCTTCCTGGCGCTGGAGCTGTGGCTGCGCCGCCGCCGCGCCCTGGCGCTGCGCGAAGCCGGGGCAACGATCGACCGCGAAGTCTCGCAGTCGCTGATGCACTGCATGCTGCGCCACCCCCTCCTCACGCTCGAGGGGCGCCCGTCCAGCCAGTGGCTGCAGCTGTTTCGCGATATCGGCGCCATGCGCTCGTGCGTGTCGGGTGGCCTTGCCGCTTCCGTGCTGGACCTGCCGATGGCACTGATCGCGCTGGTCGTGATCGGCATCATTGCCTGGCCGGTGCTGCCCGTGATCCTGGTGGCGATGCTGATCCTCGGTGTGCTGGCCTGGTGGTGGGCCGACGAGGTGCGCAGCGCCCGGGTCGAGGAAATCGAGCAGGCGCGCCAGCTCGACCGCGGCACGGCCGAGATCTGCAACGCGCGCTCGACGCTCAAGGTGCTCGGTTACGACGCCGCGGCGCGCAAGTCCTGGCAGACGGGCTATGACCGCTGGCTCGGCGAGAGCTTCCGCAAGAACGGCGACATCGAGAATGCGCGCGAGACCAGCCATGTGCTGCTGACCTTCTTTTCCGTCGCGGTCATTACCGTCGGCGCCATCGCGATCAACGCCCAGTGGATGAGCATCGGCAGCCTGATGGCCGTGAACCTGCTGTCGGGCAAGGCACTGGGCCCGATTGCCCAGCTGGCGAGCAACTGGCGCTCGCTGGCGCGCGCCAACGAGGCGACGACGCGGCTGCAGGCGGTGCTTGACGAGCCGCTCGAGCCGGCGCCGCAGAGCACCGAGCCGCCGCGCCCGCGCGGCGGCTTCCGGCTCGATGGCGTGAGCTTCCACTACCCTTCGGGCCATGTCGCGCTCGACCAGGTTTCGCTGCAGATCGGCCCGGGCGGCATCCACGCGATCCTGGGGCGCAACGGCGCGGGCAAGTCGACGCTGGCCAAGTTGCTGGCCGGGCTCTACCAGCCCACGCAGGGCAGCCTGTTCATCGACGAATACGACATGGCGCAGTTCTCGCGCGGCGACCTGGGGCGCTGGGTCGGCTGCCTGCCCCAGCAGTCCTACTGGTTCAGCGGCCCGATCATCGACGCGCTGCGCATGGTCAGCCCCGACGCCGACAGCCAGCGGATCTTCATCGCCTGCCGGCTCTCGGGCGCGCATGACTTCATCACCCGGCTGCCCAACGGCTACGAGACGGTGCTTGGCGAAGGCGGCGCGGGCCTGTCCGCGGGCGAGCTGCGCAAGCTGGGTCTCGCCCAGCTGTTCCTGCGCAACCCCTCGGTGCTGATTCTCGACGAGCCGAGCAACGACCTCGACTTCGAGAGCGAGACCGCGCTGCTGCACACGCTGCGCCAGATCTCGGCCAAGCACACGGTGGTGGTCGTGACGCATTCGCTGCGTGTGGCGTCGCTCGCGCAGCATGTCTACCATGTGCGCGGCGACGGGCAGGTCGACCACGGCACGCCCGAAGCGATGCTGCCGATGCTGTTTGGCACGGCGCCAAGTGCCATGGCGCCTGCGCCTGCGCCCGCAACCGACCCCGTGATGGTGTGACGATGAACGCCCCCAAAGACCTCCCCGAAGTGCTGCGCGACGCGCAGTCCACCAGTGGCGCTCCCGGCGCTGCCCCGTTCCGCCCTGCCCCGGCGCTGTTCACGCGCAAGCGCCTGCTGCTGGCAATGGTTGCAGGGCTGGTGCTGTTCGGCCTGTTCTATCCGGTGGAGAACGTCGTGGTCGCCAGCGGCCAGGTCATTCCCTCCGACCGCGTGCAGAGCGTGCAGCATCTCGAAGGCGGCATCGTCACCGCGGTGCATGTCAAGGAAGGCCAGACCATCCGCAAGGGCCAGCCGATCCTGGACATCGACCTGGGCGGCGCGAGCCTGAACCTCGAGCAGCTCACGGCGCGCAGCGCCAGCGCCCAGGCGATGCGGGCGCGGCTGAGCGCCGAAAGCCAGGGCCAGCAGCTCGATGCCAAGCAGTTCCCCACCGAAGTCGATGCGCGCATCGTGCGCTCCGAGCTCGGCGCCTTCAGCGCGCGCGCGCTCGAGCACCGCGGCGCGCTGGCATCTTCCGCGGCGCTGCTGGCGCAGGCACGCGGCGATGTGGCGCACAGCCAGGCACGCATCAAGGGGCTCGAAAGCAGCCTGCGCCTGTACGAGCAGGAAGCGCAGATCGCCAACCAGCTGGCAGCCGAGCAGCTGATCGGCCAGCTCGAGGTCATCGACAAGCAGCGCGCGCTCGAAGCGGTGCGCACCGATCTCGCGGCCGCGCGCCAGACGCTGGTGAGCAACCAGGCCAAGGTCGAACAGGCCCAGGCCAAGCAGATGGAAACGCAGGGCGCATTCCGCCGCCGCGCCTCCGAGGAGCTGGCGCAGACCGAGCGCGAGCTGATGAGCCTGTCCGAGGATCTGACGCGCGCGCAGAGCCAGCGCACCCGCACCGTGGTGGCGGCGCCGACCGACGGCATCGTCAAGGGCCTGCGCAGTTCGGGCGCGGGCTGGGTGGTCAAGCCGGGCGAGCCGATCCTCGAGATCGTGCCGGACAAGGACGAGATCGTCATCGAGGCGCGCCTGAACCCCTCGGACCGCGGCTATGTCTACGTGGGCCAGGTGACCAAGGCCAAGATCACGGCTTACGACTACCTGCGTCACGGCTTCGTGCAAGGCGAGGTGCGGCTGGTGTCGGCCGATGCCGACCACGATCCGAACCGGCCCGACGCGCCCTCCTATTTCCGCATCCAGGCGAGCCTCAAGCAGCCCTGGGTGGGCCGCGTCGAGAACCGCATCACCACCGGCATGCAGGCCGAGCTGGATCTGCTGGTCGGGCACGAGCCTTTCATCTGGTATCTGCTGCGCCCGGTGCTGCATATCCAGAGCGAAGCCTTCCGGGAGCCATGATGCGCATGCCTGGCCCGATGGCCCACGCCCACCGCAGCGCCGCCCGCACCGGGTGGCGGCTGGCCTGCCTGCTGGCGCTGTCATTGCCCGCCGCGGCGCAGGAGCCGCCGCCGCTGGCCGACATGCTGACGGCCCCCGCCAGCGCCACGCCGCTGCAGCTCGCGCCGCAACTCACGCCGGGCTCGCTCGCGGGCAACCAGTCGCAGCGCCAGCTGCTGCAGGCACTGCAGGAGATGCTCGTGGCCCACCCGGATGTGCTCAAGGCGCGCGCGGCGCTCGAGTCCGCGGGCCATGACCTGAATTCGGCCAAGGGCGCGCGCTACCCCAGTTTCAAGGTCGGCACCTCCTCGGGCACGGCCTCGGTTGCCCAGGGCCAGCGCCGCGAGTCGTACAACGCCGTGAACGCCGAAGTGCGCCTGAGCCTGCTGGACGGCGGGGCGATCAACGCCGGCATCCGCTCGGCCGAGGAAATGGAATCGGCCCAGGACAGCGTGCTCTACAGCACGCGCCAGAACGTGCTGCTCGAGGCACTGACGGCGCTGCTGGAGCTGCACCGCTTCGAGCGCAAGGCGCAGGTCGCGGCCGAGTCGGCGCAGATCATCGGCCAGCTCGCGCATGTCGAGCAGCGCCGCGCCGAGCTGGGCGCCGTGGGCCGCAACGACCTGCGCCGCGCGGCCTCGCGCCAGGCCAGCGCGCTGGCCGAGCAGCAGGCGCTGCAGTCCCAGCGCATGGACGCGCTCGCGCGCTTCACGCGCTACTTCAATTACGCCCCCACGGGCACCGCGCTGCCCGAGCTGCAGGTGCCCGTGCAGTGGCTGCCCGCCAGTGAGCAGGCCGCGCTGCTGGCCGCGGAAAACCACAGCTCCGAGCTGCGCGAGTCGCGCCACATGATCGAGCGCGCGACGGCCGAGGTCAATCGCAGCAAGGCGCAGCGCTTCCCGACGCTTGCCGGTGTCGTGGCCCATACGCACGACCCCAAGGGCGTGCTCTACAACGAAGGCACGCGCTACGGCGTGGAGCTGAACTGGAATTTCGGCAACGGCTTCGAGCTGCGCGACCGCATTCTCAAGGCCATCAACGAACTGCAGGCCCAGGAGGCGCAATTCGAGGCCGTGCGCCGCCAGGTGCACGAGACCGCGACCGCCGCCTGGGGCCGCTGGCAGGCCGGGCGCGAGCGCGCGGCCCAGCTCACGGGCGCGGTGCGCGAGGCGCGCAGCGCCTTCGAAGGCTATCGCCGGCTGCTCGAAGTCGGCCGCGGCAGCCTGTCGCAGGTGCTCGACTCGCAGCTCGAGATGCAGCGCCTGATGCTCGACGAGGCCGATGCGCGCTACGACCACCACATCAATGCGCTGCGGCTGATCCGCACCACGGGCCAGCTGCTGCCGCCGCAGCTGCCCGAGCAATGGCTGGACCGGCTGTTCGAGGCGCCCGCCACGGCTACGGCCATGGCCGCCACGGCTACGGCCGCCGCGCCCACCACAGCGCCTTCCATTGCGCCCGGGGCCATCGCGCCCGAGGCCGCCCTCCCCGAACACTCCGCCACGAACCCGCGGCTGCAGCTGCGCCTGGACACCCGTCTGGACCCGAAGCTGCATGCCTTGCCCGATCCCACCGCTGCCCAGGCATTGCGATGGTGAACACCGGTTTCCGCCAGCGGCAGCGAGCGCTAGCCCATCGCCCGCCGACCGCTTCATTTCCATGGGCCTGACTATTGAATGGAAATCATCATGACCAATCTCATCCAACGCTTCTGGAATGACGAAGAAGGTGCAACGGCCATCGAGTACGGGCTGATTGCGGGGCTGATTGCGGTGGCGATCCTTACCGCAGTGACGACTCTCGGCGGCAATCTCACGGGCATCTTCACCGAGATCTCCGACAAGCTCAAGGGCATCAAGGCAGCCGATGCGCCCGTGACTCCTGGTTAATTGAGATCGCTCTCCAGATGCCACTATCCACTGCGCTCCTTGCCCTGTGCCTGCTCTGGCTGATCGCCATAGCCGTCATGGACCTGCGCCTGCGCAAGGTACGCAACTGGATGGTGGTGCTGGGGCTGGGCCTGGGGTTGGTGGCCCTGGCTTTCGACCGGCAGCCCTTCGGGGTTTCCGCCGGCAATGCGCTCGCGGGCATGCTCGCGGCATTTGCCGCGCTGCTGCCCTTCTATGCGCTGCGCTGGATGGGTGCGGGAGATGTCAAGTTCGCGGCCGTCATCGGCCTGTGGCTTGGCCTGTCCCTGCACCTGCTCACGGTCTGGATCGGCGCCAGCCTGCTGGCCGGCGCGCATGGCGCGCTGGTGCTGGCCTGGCGCCGGCTGCAGGCCACGCCCACCGGCCAGTGGCTGCAGGCGCACCTGCCGCGGCCGCTGGCCAGCGCGCCGCAGGCGCCGGCCCTGTTCGCTGACCGAAGCGCGATCCAGCGCAGCATTCCCTACGCCGGCTACATGGCGCTGGTCGCGATCTGGCTGGTGCTGGCCGGCGCTGCCGTGCCGAGTCCTTAGTTCGTCTTCTCTCCATCGCAAGCCACTACGCCATGAACCTCACCAAGATTCTTGCCGGGCTGCTGCTGGTGGTTGCCATGGTCCTGGCCATCGGCGCCTGGATGCTCAGCCGCACTCCTGCCCGGCCGGTTGCCGCTGCAGGCAGCACCGCACTGCCCACCACCGCGGCGCCAGTGCAAAAGCACAGCGTCGTCGTAGCCGCCAAGGCCATCGCGGCCGGCCAGCGCCTCACGGCCGAGGATGTGAAGCTCGCCGAGCTGCCCGTCGCCGTGGCCCATGGCTTTGGCAGCGCCGAGGCCGTGCTGGGCCGCACCACCGCCGTGGCGCTGCCCGCCGGCGCGCCGCTGTTCGCGCAGCAGCTGCTCCAGGGCCTGGCGCTGCAGCTCGAAAGCGGCCAGCGCGCGGTGTCGGTGGCGGTGCGCGAGCCGATGGCCGCGGGCCACCATGTGCGCCCGGGCGATTTCGTCGATGTGTTCTTCACGCTCGACGGCAAAACGGACCAAGCCGTGGTCGATACGCAGACCCGCCTGCTGCTCGCGCGCAGCCGCGTGCTGGCCTATGGCGCGGCCAGCGTCGAGAATCCGCCGCCCTCGGAAGCCCAGCGCCGCGCGCAGCCTGAAGCCGACGCCAGCGCCCGGCGCGGCGGCGCCCGCGCCGACAACGCCCAGACCGCCGTGCTCGCGGTGCCGCTCGAAGATGTGCAGCGGCTGACGCTGGCCGAGAAGTACGGCCAGTTGACGCTGGCCTTGCGCCACCCCGACGACACCGGCGTGCCCGATGCCGCGCTGTTCGCGGCGCTGCCGATGGCGCTGCAGCCCGCGGCCGGCCGCCTGGCGCAGGATGTGGCGCTGCAGCCCGCGGACCGCGCCTATGCCGGGCTGCGTTTCAGGGACCTGGCCTCTGGCGCGGCCGCCGCGCGCACTGCGCCGCGTCCCACTGCAGTGCCAACCGCCGCCGCGCCGCGTGCGCCCGCAACGCCCGCGCCGCGCCAGCAGACCGTGGAGCTCTACCAGGGAAGCAATGTCCAGACCGTGACTTACTGATCGCGCGCTGCCCCGCAAATCGACACCATGAATACCGCAACCTTCTCGCCACTGACTTTTCTCGGCCTCGCCGGCGGCCTGGTGCTGGGTGCCTGGCCGCTTTGCGCCAGCGCGCAGCCGGCTGCGGGCGCCGCGCCGGTGCTTGAACTCACCGTGGGCCAGCAACACCAGCTGCGCGAAGGCGCGCCGGTCGCGCGCATCGCCGTGGGCGACCCCAATGTGCTCGATGTGAAAGTGCTGCGCGACCTGTCCACGGCCGGCGCGCGCGCGGCTGGCACGGCGCGCAGCGCGCAGCTGCTGCTCACGCCCAGGGCGCCGGGGCGCACCACGCTCGTGGTCTGGAGCGCCGATGGCACGGCGCTGACGCGCGAGGTGCAGGTCGCCCAGCCGCGGCTGCTGCTCGAGCGCCGCCTGGGCTCGGTGCAGCAGCACGCGCAGGCGCTGGCCGAGCTGCGCAGCACGGCGCCCAAGGATGCGGTGGTGGTGGACCGCTCCGAAATCGAGGTGTCCAGCAACACCGTGCAGGTCGATGTGCAGGTCGTCGAATTCAAGAAATCGGCGCTGCGCCGCGCGGGCGTGAACATCGCCAGCGGTGGCCAGAACAGCCATGGCTTCCAGTTCGGCGTCTACACCCCGGGCTCCGGCGGCAGCACGGGCGGCGGCGCTTCCGGCCCGGGCACGGACAACGGCTCCACGGCCATTGCCAGCGCGATGAACCTGGTGCTGGGCTTCGGCAAGGCGTTCAGCGGCCGCGGCATCACCGCGCAGCTCGGGTTTCTCGAAGGCAACGGGCTGGCGCGCGTGCTGGCCAAGCCGACGCTGGTGGCGCACACCGGGCAGAGCGCGAGCTTTCTCGCCGGCGGCGAGATTCCCATTCCCGTGCCCGGACGCGACGGCAATGTGGCGATCGAATACAAGGAGTTCGGCGTGAAGCTGCAGCTCACGCCGACCATTCTCTCGAGCCAGCGCATCGCGCTCAAGGTCGCGCCCGAAGCCAGCGATCTCGACTACTCCCAGGGCGTGACGATCAGCGGCGTCTCGGTGCCCGCCGTGCGCACGCGCCGCGCCGACACCATGGTCGAGCTGGCCGATGGCGAGAGCTTCATCATCGGCGGGCTGGTCAATCGCTCGACGATCTCGAGCGTCAACAAGGTGCCGCTGCTCGGCGACCTGCCGGTGCTTGGCGCCTTCTTCAAGAACCTGAACTACTCGCAGGAGGAAACCGAGCTGGTCATCATCGTCACGCCGCGCCTGGTGCAGCCGCTGCCGGCCAACACCGATCTCGAGGCGCTGCTGCCCGGCGCGCGCTCGGAGCTGCGCAATGCCGCGCAGGTCTGGGCGCCGTATGTCGTGGGCGCGCCCTATTCCAACTCCGCGTTGCCGGGTTTCTCGTACTGATGCCATGAGCAAAGAACCCTTTGTGTCACCGGTGCCGGGCGATGCGCCCGCAGCGCCCTCGCTTGCCGACCTGCTGGCCGCGCGCGCGGCGCCGCCTGAGCGGCCACCGCCGCAAGCGCCAGAGTCCACGCCGGCCCTGCGGCGCAGCACGCCCGCCGAGGCCCCGTCCGCGTCGGCCATCGCCGCGGACGTCGACCTGGCCGGCCTCAAGGTGCCGCTGCTGCTGGTGCACGCGGGCTTCTCCGAAGGCGCGCTGATCCAGACCTGGATGCAGCATGTGATGAAGGGCTCGTCGCTGTACCTCGCGCGCTTCCAGGAGGGCGTCATCGACCTGGTGCTGGACCACCAGCCCTATGCGGTGCTGATCCAGTTCGATCCCTGCTGCATCGATGCCGCGGTGCAACTGTCGGCGCAGCTGCAGCGCCACTACCCGCAGATCCCGCGGCTGGCGATCGGGCGCGCGCGCCATGCCCAGTGCATGCTGGCGGCGCTGCGCACCGGCGTGCAGGATTTTCTCGACATCGACAGCGCGGTCGAAACCGCGCAGCAACTGGTGCACCAGCTGCTGGCCAGCCCGCCTCCCCTGGGAGTGCATGCCTCGCGCGCGCCGCAGACCGCCATCGTGTCGGCGCGCGCCGGCCTGGGCTGCAGCCTGCTGGCCGCGCACCTGAGTGCGCATCTGCAGGCGCGGCTGCAGGCGCCGCAGCAGGCCGCAGCCGCGCCGCCCGCGCAGGCCGCCGGCGCGCTCGAGACGCTGTCGAGCCTGCTGATCGAGCTGGGCCACCCGGGCGGCGACTGCGCGCTCTATCTCGACACGCCGGGCGACTTCGGCTTTGCCGACGCCGTGCACCAGCAGCGCCGCCTGGACCGCCGCATGGCGCAAAGCGCGCTTGCACGCCACGCGAGCGGCCTGCGCCTGCTGACGCTGGCGCGCGCGCCGCACGACTGTGCCTCGAGCGAGGTGCAGGCGCTGCTCAACCGGCTGGGCCACTATTTCCGCCATGTCGTGCTCGACATGGGCGCCTGCGATTCGCCGCAGCTGCTCAAGGACGTTCTTCCGGGCGCCAGCGAGGTCTGGGTGGTCTGCGACCAGAGCGTGGCCAGCGTGGTCGGCACCGCCGAGCTGCTCAAGGAACTGCAGGTGCTGCAGGTGCCGCACGAGCGGCTGCGGCTGATCGTCGGGCGCCACGACCGGCGCCTGGAGCTGAGCGCGCAGCAGATCGCGCGCCAGCTGCAGCTGCCGCTGCTGGCCCGGCTGCCCGAGCGCCGGCGCGAGCTGGCCCAGGTCGTCAACCAGGGCCAGCTGTTTTCCGCCGAGCACCGGCGCGAACCCTATGTGCAGGCCGTCGCCCAGCTCGTCGACCACCTGATGGCCGCCCACCACCGGGACACGTCGCACCCCGGGGCCGCCACGGCAAGCCCGCTGGCGCGCCTGTTGCAACGCCTGCGGAACCGCGCCCCATGATGACTTCGGCCTACCCCTCCCCCACGCACGCCAACGCTGCCGAGTTCGAGAGCAGCGCGCTGTTTGCCGAGCTCAAGAACGATGCCTACGAGCACCTGCTCAGCCGCATCGAGGAGCTCGGCGCCGAGTTCGGCCGCTGGTCGCGCGCGGCCATCGCGCAGTTCGTCGCGCTCGAGCTCGACAGCTACATCCGGCTGCACGCGGTGCCCGTCAACGAGCAGGAGGCGCACCTGGTCGCCAGCGCATTGACGCGCGAGCTGACCGGCCTCGGGCCGCTGCAGACGCTGCTCGACGATCCGGCGGTCGAGGACATCCTGATCAACGGCTACCAGGAGATCTATGTCTCGCGCGGCGGCATGCTGGGGCGCGAGACCTCGCACTTCAAGGACGACGAGCATGTGCTGCGCATCGTGCGCCGCATCCTCGCGCCGCTGGGCCGGCGCCTGGACGAATCGAGCCCGATGGTCGACGCGCGCCTGCCCGATGGCGGACGCATCAACGTGATCATCGCGCCGCTGTCCATCGACGGGCCCTCGGTGTCGATCCGCAAGTTCCGCAAGGACCCGCTGACGCCGCAGGAGCTGGTGCAGCTGGGCACCTTCAGCCAGGACATCTGCCGCATCCTGGAGATGGCGGTGCAGGCGCGCTGCAACATCCTGGTCAGCGGCGGCACGAGCTCGGGCAAGACCTCGCTGCTCAATGCGCTCGCGACCTTCATCCCGGGCCGCGAGCGCATCGTCAGCATCGAGGACACGGCCGAGCTCTCGCTCAACCACAGCCATGTGGTGCGCCTGGAGAGCCGTCCCGGCAGCTTCGACGGCACGGGCCATGTGAGCATCCGCGACCTGCTGGTCAACAGCCTGCGCATGCGCCCGGACCGCATCATCGTCGGCGAGGTGCGCAGCGGCGAGGTGCTCGACCTGCTGCAGGCGATGAACACCGGACACGACGGCTCGATGGGCACGATCCACGCGAGCTCGCCGCGCGAATGCCTGTACCGCGCCGAGATGCTGGCCGGCTTCGCCGGTTTCCAGGGCAGCGAGACCAGCCTGCGCCGCCAGATCGCCAACGCGGTCGACTTCATCGTGCAGATCGGGCGCCTGTCCAACGGCCGGCGCCGGCTGCTGTCGCTGACCGAGATCACCGGCATGTCGGACAACGTGATCTCGATGCAGGAGCTCTACCGCTACGAGCCGCAGATGGGCGCCGACGGGCAGGAAACCGACCACTGGGTGTCGATGGGCATCTCGCCGCATTCACCCAAGCTGCTGAGCTGGTGGCGCTCGCAGCAGTCCCACCCGGGCGGCGCGCGATGACTTCCCTGGCCCCAGCCGTTCTCCTGCTGTGCGCGCTGTCTTGCGCGCTGCTGGCGCTCGCGCTGTGGCTGCTGGCCAGCGCGCGGCGCCAGAAGGCGCATCGCACGATCGAGAGCACGCTGCAGCGCAGCCTGGAGATCCGGCGCGAGCTGCACGCCGGCGCGCCGCCGGGCCTGCCCGGCATTGGCGCGGCCGCGCTGCACGCGCCGGCGCCGGAGCGCTCCGAATTCCTGCGCCGGCTCCAGGAGCGGCTGCGCTGGCGCGCGTGGGGCATGGCGCCGCGCACGCTTGCCGGGTTTGCCGTGGCGGCGTCGGTATTGTCCTTGGGGGCCGCGCTGCAGGGCGGCGCGCTCGTCGGGGCGCTGCTGCTGGTGCTGTGCCTGCTGCTTGGCGCCTTCGCCATCTGGCTGCGCCTGAGCCGGCGCCGCGCCAGGATGCTAGTGCAGCTGCCGGCCTTTCTCGACAACCTGGTGCGGCTGCTGTCGATCGGCAACTCGCTGCATGCCGCGTTCCAGTTCGCCAGCAGCAACGTGCCCCAGCCGCTGGGCGGCGCGCTGCAGCAGGCCTCGGCCTCGCTCAATGTCTCGCCCGACCTCGGCGTGGCGATGGCGCAGCTCGAGCGCACCTGGGGCTTGCCCGAATTCGGCCTGCTGGCCGCGGTGTTCCGCATGAGCACGCGCTATGGCGGGCGCGCCGACATGGTGCTCGAGCGCGTGTCGAGCTACATCCGCGACCGCCAGTCGGCCGAGCGCGAGCTGCATGCGATGTCGGCCGAAGTGCGCATGTCGGCCTGGATCCTGGCGCTGCTGCCGATCGTCGTGGGCTCGATGATCATGCTGCTCAACCCGGGCTACTTCCTGCGCATGTGGCAGGACGTCACGGGCCAGAAGATGATCTTCATCGCCGCGGGGCTGCAGGTCGCCGGCTCGCTGCTGCTGTACCGCCTCGCGCGCCTGAGGTGACACGCCATGCATGAACTTCCCGAGGAGCAGCCATGAATGCACAGTCGCTGTGGACCGCCAGCCTGGTGCTGGCCACCCTGGGCGTGCTGCTGCTGGCCGGCGCGCTGGCCTGGCAGCTGCGCCGCTCGGCGCGGGCCGAGGCGCGCGTGGGCGAGGTGCTGCATGCGCGCGAGGCCAGCGCCGCGGTGATTGCGCCCTTCCCGATGCCCGGCGCTCAGCTGTCCGGAAATGCGGCCGGCGACAAGGCCGAGGCGGCGCTCGCGCAGTCGGTGGCCGACAGCCTGAAGCCTCCCGCCTGGCTGCAGTCGGGCCTGTCGCGGGCGCTGTTTGCCCCGGAAGACCGCAAGTTGATGGAGCTGGCCGGCATGGAGGTCGCGCGCGGCGGGCTGGTCTATGTGATCAGCCGCAGCGTGCTGGCGCTGGTGCTGCCCACGCTGGTGCTGCTGGCACTGCAGCCGCAGGGGCAGCGCGCGCTGATGCTGGGATTCCTGGCCTTTGGCACGGGCCTGATGCTGCCCAAATGGCTGCTGCGCTCGAAAGCCACGCGGCGCCGGCGCGATGTGGTCGAGGAACTGCCGCTGTTCGTCGACCTGCTGCGGCTGCTGCAGGGCGTGGGGCTGAGCATCGACCAGAGCATGCAGATCCTCGCCGCGGAATTCAACAGCGTGCTGCGCGTGATCGGCGCCGAGCTCGCGATCGCCAACCGGCTGCACAGCAGCGGCCGCACGCGCGAGCAGTCGCTGCAGCGCCTGGCGCACCTGGGCGCGGACGACGACCTGAGCGCCGTCGTCAACCTGCTGGTGCAGGTCGACCGGCATGGCGGCGCGGTGCAGGACCCGCTCAAGGAATTCAGCCTGCGCCTGCGCGAGAAGCGCCAGGCGAACTTCAAGCAGCGCATCGGCATCATCACCGTCAAGATGACCGGCGTCATGGTGCTGACGCTTTTGCCCGCGCTGCTGGTCATCACCGCCGGCCCGGGCTTCACCGCGGTGATCCGCTCGCTGTCGTCGATCGCAGGGAAATAAGCCATGGATTCCAGCACACACCTTCCCCACCTGACCCGCGCACTCGCGCTCGGCGTCGCGGCCTGGCTGCTTGCCGGTTGCGCCGCCAAACCGGCGCAGGGCTATGGCGCAGCGCCCGAACTGGGCACGGCGCAGCAGGCCCAGCAGCAGCTCGAGAAAGCCGAGCAGCTCACGCAGATCGACCCGCAGCAGACCTATCTCAACCTGATCGCGCAGATGCAGCAGGCCAACCAGTGGTATGCCTCGCTCGCGCATGCCGAGGCCTTCGAGCGCCAGTACGGCAGCAACCCGCAGATTCGCCTCAGGCGCGCCGATGCGCTGCGCAACACCGGCCAGGCGCTGCCCGCCGAGGCCGCCTACCGCGCGCTGCTGGGCGAAGCCGATACGCAAGTGCAGGCGCGCGCGAGCCGCGGCCTGGGGCTGCTGTATGCGAGCCAGCAGCGCTACGCGCCAGCCATGGCCCAGCTCGAGCGCGCGCGCCAGCTCGACCCGATCGATGCCGATCTGCTGGCCGACCTGGCCTACACCCACATGCTCGACGGCCGCCTCGACGCCGCGGCGCTGCCGATGCTGCAGGCCGCGCAGCTCGCGCCGGCCAACGCGCGCGTGCAGCTGAACCTGGCGCTGTACTGGCTGGCCAGCGGCGCGCAGGAGCAGGCCGCGCAGCTGCTGCAGCGCCTGCGCCAGCCGCCCGCGCCGGGCGCCGCGCCCTTGATCGACGCGACCTCGCTGCAGACGCTGCAGGCGCGGCTTGCCACCGTCGAGCAGGCGGTGCGTGCGCGCGGCCAGGCACCTTCCCCAGTCGTTTCCGCCCAGCCCTGAGGAGCCCCCATGCCGTTTCCCTCCCTTTCCCGTCCGCGGGTGCTGCTTCTGACCGGCGCCTGGCTGGGCCTGGCGCTGTCGAGTACGGCGCGTGCCGAGCCTGCGCCCGCGCACGAACGCGCCGTGGTGCCGGTCGAGATCGGCGCTGCCCAGGCCCTGCCGGCGCGCACCGGCGCCGACCCCGCACCCCGCATCGAGATCGGCAGCGCGACCCAGGCGCTATGGGCACTGCAGCGGTCTTCGATCAGCCCCCATCCGCGCCCTATCGATGGCGAGCAGGCCAGCCGCAGCTACCAGCGCTATCTCAAGAGCTTTGAAACGGCCATTCCGGAGCGCTATGGCACCGGGCTGGAACTGAAGCAATAGGCAACGCGCCATGCTCCGATCCGCCCCTTCCCCTTGCCCCTTCACCGGGCGACCGCTGCGCCAGCGCGGTGTCTATGCGCTGGAGTGGGCCATCATCTTTCCGGTGTTCTTCGTGCTTCTGTATGCGATCGTCTGCTATGGCCTGACGTTCCTGGTGCGCGAATCGATGCAGCACGCGGTCGAGGAAGGCGCGCGCGCCGCGATGCGCTATCCGGTCGGCAAGGACGCCTCGACCTGGAACGACCGCAAGCTGCAGGCCCTCACGGTCGTCAAGGACAGCCTCGACTGGCTGCCGCCCGCGCTGCGCCCCACCGATGCCCGCATCCAGTTCACCGTCTGCCTGGTCAGCAACGCCGGGTGCACGCATGACAGCCCCATGGATGCCAACCTGCCCTGCGATGCCCAGGCGCCCTGCCTGGTCGTGGTGTCCTATGCCATCCACGGCTACCAGGACAACGCGATCGCCCCGCATATTCCCGGCCTGGGCCTGATCCTGCCCTCGACGCTGACAGCCACGGCCAGCATCCTGGTCGACCAGGCGCTTCTATGATGCGCCGCCCGCCCCATGCCTTCGTGCTCTGCAGCGCCCCGCGCCGCGGCGCGCAGCGCGGCGTGGCAGCGCTGGAATTCGCGTTGGTCGCGATGGTCATGGTCGCGCTGCTGCTGGGCCTGTTCGTGTTCTGGCACGCGCTGCAGACGCGCCAGTCGCTCAATCGCGCGGCCGGCGACGGCGCGCGCCACGCGCTGACGCTGCTGAGCGCCGGCGCCACGCCGTGCGCGCCAGTCAACGCCGCGGCCCACCGGGCATCGGTCGAAGCCATGGTCGAGACCGTCATCAAGCGCCATCTGGAGCAAAGCGGGCTGCTCGCCAGCAGCTTCATGCTGCTCAATGCGCAGTGGTCGTGCCCTGCCGCGGGCGCGAGCAGTTTCAGCTTCGACGCCGAGTACCAGCGGCCCGCGCTGCTGGGCGGCGGCGGCAGCTGGTTGATCGAGCCCGGCAACATGCAGATCCGGGAAAAGATCATCGTGCATTTCCATCCCATCGCATGAAGGGAACCATGATGCAACGCACCCCTCCCGCAAGACCGGCTGCACAGCGCGGCTCGATCCTGGTGCAGTTCGCGCTGACGGCGCTGGTGCTGCTGACGATCCTGGGCATCGTGCAGATCGGCTACATGTATTCCACCAAGCGTGATCTGCAGCGCATTGCCGACCTCGCAGCGCTCGAAGCGATCCGTGCGCCCACCTGCGCCGAGGCCAACGCCGCGGGAGTCGCCAGCATCGACCAGCAGTGGCCGATGGGCGTCACACCCGAGGTCGAGCTGTCCGCCATGGTCAAGTGCGGCAGTTGGACGACCAGCGCCGGCTTCGTTGAAAACGCGGCGCCCGGCGCCGGCTTCAGCGCGGTGCAGACCATTCTCAGCGGCCGCAGCCTGCAGCTGGTGCCCTTCACCGGACATGGGCTGATCGTGGCCACGGCCACCGCTGCGGCCAGCAACCCGATTGCGTCGTTTTCGATCGGCTCGGGCGTGACCCAGCTCGATGAAGGCGTCCTCAACAGCCTGCTGTCGATGCTGCTGGGCTCGGCGGTGAAGCTGAGCCTCGCCGATTACCAGGCGCTGGCCGACACCCGCATCGATCTGCTGGGCCTCAAGAATGCGGTGGCTGCCACGGCGGGCACCTATGAGCAGCTGCTGGGCACGGTTATCAGTCTGCAAGAGCTGCTGGAGACCAGCATCGATATCGCACGCAAGAGCCACGACGCCACCGCGCAGATCGCCGTCGATGCGCTGGGCAAGCTGTTGGCGCTCGGAGGTGCCGTCGATCTCGATGGCACCTTGATTTCGCTGCTCAGGAACTCCGGGGCCGGCGGCACGCAAAAAGGCCTGATCGATATCGGACTGCACCGCGCCGATCCCTTGACCGCATTGCATGCCGATGTCAGTGCGCTCGATCTGCTCATGGTCGCGCTGCAGGTCGCCAACCAGGATTCGGCGCTGAAACTGCCCGTCGGACTGGACCTGGGCCTGCTGGCCGGCGCGACGCTGGAGGCGAAGATCGTCGAGCCCCCGGTCATCGCCACCGGCCGCGCAAAAGACAGCAATGGAAAGTATTGGGCGCAGGCCCATACCGGCCAGGTGCGCGTTTCGCTCAAGCTCGGCGCGCTGATGCTGCAAAACCTCGTGCCGGCCATCGACGTGCTGGGGCTGGTCAAGGTCAAGATCGGGTTTGCGCAGGGTGGGCTCGTCAATCTGCCGATCCACGCCGAAGTCGGCTCTGCCGATGCCCGCCTCGAAAGCATCACCTGCCATGCGCAGCCGCGCATGCACGAGGTCCATATCGGCACGCGGCCTGGATCAGCCTATGTCTTGCTGGGCAAATCGCCGCAGGCCATGCAGAACTTCTCGACACCATTGAAAGACCTGCCCAGCGATGCCGCCACGCTGCTGGGCCTGAAGCTCGAGATATCGGCACTGTTCGGCCTGGCGACGGTCACTGCCGACGCCCAGCTCAGCGCCAAGGTCGAGCTGCCGATCGAGGTGCCCGATTACCAGCTGCTCGGTCCGTTCCACTATTCCACCGATCCGCTCGATCCCACGCCCCGGCCGGAACTGGTGATTCGTGCCGGCTCGGAGAAAAAGCTCGGTGCCTCGCTCGCCAACGCCTTGAGCGAACCGGCACGCATCAAGCTGCTGGCGCCCGACGATCTGAAGATCACCGTGAAGTCCGCATTGCCGCTGCTCCCCGATGTCACCATCCCGGCCGGCGCCATTCTGGGCCCGGTGCTCGAAGCCGTGCTCAAGCCCCTGCTGCCCCTGCTGGGCGGCACGCTGTCATCGCTCGATACCGTCCTGGGCCCGCTGCTCAAGGGCCTGGGCCTGCAGCTGGGCTATGCGGACACCCGTCTGCTCGGCGCCGACTGCAATTCAGCGCAACTGGTTTATTAAATTCGCCATTGGCACATCGATCGATAACAAGGAAGCCACAGTGAATCAGAGTGATTTGGTCATCTACGTCTGGGAAGGCCAAGCCGATATTGCCGACCGGGTCGAGCGCTGCATGCTCAACATGGATGTCGAGGTCGTGCGCGCCGACGGCCTGAACCCGCCGCCGGCCTCGGCGCTGAGCCACAACGCGATCTCCATCGTCAGCGTGTCGGTGCTCGAGGGCGCGCGCTTCAGCCGCCACCATATCGAAGGCACGTTCGGCGGCATGCCGGTGCTCTGGGTCAGCTCCAACCTGCGCGGCGCCACGCCCGGCAGCTACGCGACCGAGTACTCGCATGTGCTGCCCTTCGACTTCACCGGCGCCGAGCTGCGTGCCATGCTCGCGCGCATCCTGCAGCGGCTGCAGAGCGCGCACAACCAGCCCCAGCGCTCGGATGACATCATTGCCGTCGCGCCCTGCATGCTGAGCCTGCTGCACGACGCCGACACCTTTGCCGACTGCGAGCACAGCGTGCTGATCAGCGGCGAGACCGGCACCGGCAAGGAGCGCATCGCCGAGCGGCTGCACGTGCGCAACACGCACTACGGCCAGGGGCCGTTTGTCGTCGTCAACTGCGGCGCGATTCCCGACGGGCTGTTCGAATCGCTGTTCTTCGGCCACGCCAAGGGCTCGTTCACCGGCGCCGTCACCGCGCACAAGGGATTTTTCGAGCAGGCCAGCGGCGGCACGCTGTTTCTCGACGAGATCGCCGACCTGCCGCTGTACCAGCAGGTCAAGCTGCTGCGTGTGCTCGAAGAACGCACCGTCACGCGGCTGGGCTCGGCCACGCCGGTGCGCCTGGACTTCCGGCTGGTTGCCGCCACCAACAAGCCGCTGCGCGAGCAGGTGCAAGCCGGGCGCTTTCGCGCCGATCTGTTCTTCCGGCTGGCCGTGATCGAGCTGCAGGTGCCCAGCCTCGAGGAGCGCGGCGAGGCCGACAAGCTCGCGATCTTCTCGAGCATCCTGCACAAGGTCATCGGCGACGAGCTGACGGGTACGCTGGGCGAGCCGCCGTTCTTCATCCTGGACGCGGTGGCGCAGATGTACTTCCCGGGCAACGTGCGCGAGCTGCGCAACCTCGCCGAGCGCATCGGCGTGGCCGCGCGCCAGACGCGCGACTGGCTTGCCGGCGGCGCGACCGAGCGCATCCTGCGCCAGGCGCAGAGCCTGTCGGTCGTCACCCTCGCGCTGCCTGCCGGCAGCGTCGAGCCCGCGCCGGCCAGCCGCGCCAACTGGGACCTCGAGGAGCGCAACCGCATCATTGCCGCGCTCGGCGCCAACGACTGGAAGCGCCAGCACACGGCGCAGCAGCTGGGCATCAGCCGCAAGGTGCTGTGGGAAAAGATGCGCAAGTACCAGATCAGCGACGGCGAGCCCGAAGTGCCGCTTGCAGTGCTCCTGCCCCACGAGATCGAAGACGACATCGAAAAGTGAGCGGGAGCGGCCCTCCCGGATTCCAATCCATGCAAAAACCCCTGATTGTTTTCGTCGGCGCGGTCTATCCGAGCCAATACAGCCTGCTGTGCAGCCACCTGCGCGCGAGTGGCCTGGCCGACAGCTGGTTCATGACCACGCCGGGCCACAAGGCCAACCATGAGCGTGACTGCGACCACCTGCTGTCCTTCCAGCCCGACGGCAAGATCGTCGGCCCGCAAAGCTACTACTACTCGAGCAAGGTCGAGCGCTCGGCACGCATCTGCCGCGGCGTGCTCAAGGCGCTCAAGGACTTCGAGAAGGCCCAGGGCCGCAGCATCGACATCGTGGTCGCGCACTCGCTGTGGGGCGCGCCCAACTGGCTCTACGAGGAGCTCGATGCGGCCATCGTCAGCTATATCGAGTTCCCCAGCTACCGCGCGCACGGCAACGATGCGCTGTACCCGCCCGACGAGGCCCAGCGCCTGGCCGACCGCAACACCGAGATGCTGCACTTCCACCAGGTGCTGTGCAGCGACCTCACCATCGTGCCCAGCGCCCATGCGCGCGCGATGTTCCCGCCGCTGCTGCAAGACCGCATCGCGGTGCAGTTCGAGGGATTCGACATCCAGGCGCCGCTGCGCGCGCAGGCCGCGCCCGGGAGCGAGAACCGGCCCTTCACCATCGCGTTTTCGGCGCGCGATCTCTCGAGCGCCAAGGGCTTCGAGACCTACATGCGCCTCGTGGACCGCATGGTGCGCCAGGGCGGCGCCGAGGGCGTGCGTTTCCTGGCGATCGGCGACCCGACGGCCGCGACCTATGGCTACGAGCAGCAGTGGGTCGAGCGCCGCTACGGCGGCAAGGTCGCGAGCTTCAAGGACCATCTGCTGCGTCTGTACCCGGCCGCGCAGGTGGTGGAATTTCCGGGGCGCCTGCCCTATGCGCAGTTCTCCGAGATGCTGGCCGGCGTCGATCTGTTTCTCTACCCGCTGCGCTACGGCGTCGCGAACTGGGGCCTGATGGAGATCCTTGCGCGCGGCGGCTGCGTCATCGGCTCCAACTGGGGCTTCACGCCCGAGCTGGTGCAAAACGATGTCAATGGGCTGCTGCTGCCCGACAACGACGACGCCTGGATCGAGGCCATTCACGCGCTGCGCGCCGACCCCGCACGCCGCGCGCGCTACAGCCGCGCGGCGCAGGAGACGGGCCGCCAATACCATGTCGCCAAGGTCGCGCCGCGCTTCATGGCGCTGTTCGAGCGCGCGCTGGTGCAACGTCGCGCGCCGCTGCAGCTGCCCGTGCCCGGCGGGCCGCAGCCGCTCGCGCAGATTTGAGACGGCAACCCCGCAAAATAGCGCGGGGCCGGGCAGATGTTTCGTTATGATACTTTTTGTATCAATACCAATATAAATCAGACGCAGCAGGAGACGCGGATACAGCCACGGGAGTGAAGTGGCGCCGCGTGCCACCGCGGCAGCGGGCATCGCCCCCGCGCCGCGCCGCGCTGCGTCCGCTGCCGCTGCCCATGCCCCGTTCGCCCTCCTCCGACCGCACCCGGCCATCCGCCAGCATGGTGCGCGATGCGCTCCAATTGGGCGCGACGCGCGATGGCTGGCGCCTGCCCGGCCCGGTCGCGCTGCTGCTGGGCTTCGTGCTGCTGGCAGCGGTGTCGTTCGGCATGCTGTGGCTTGGCGACCGCATCAATGCCCAGGGCATGGCGGTGACGCGCTTCATGGCGCGCGCGCAGGCGCCGGTGTCGGCGCAGCTCGCCTATCCGAGCCAGGCGCGCGACGCGATCACCGTGGTGCTCTACGACCAGCCTTTCCTCAAGAGTCTGGGCACGGCCTGGCCGATTTCCTACCAGGAGCATGCCGACTGGCTCGGCCGTCTGGTCGATCTGCCCGGCGCGCGTCCCAAGGCGCTGATGCTCGACATCACCTTTGGCCAGGAGCGGCCCGATGCCAGCTGGAGCGCGCTGCGCGAGCAGCTGTGCACGATCGCGCGCGGGCGCGGCATTCCCGTGTTCCTTGCCGCGCTGCCCGACGCCGCGACCGGGCAACTGGCGATCCGCCCCGAACTGATGGACGCCAGCCGCGGGCCTGAACGCTGCTACACGCTGGTCGGGGTCGACTATGTGCCCGATCCGCTCGATGCGATTGCCTGGAGCTACCAGCTGCAGCGGCACTTCGACGGCAACGCGTGGATCGAAGGCCCGTCGCCCGACCCGCAGGCCCACCCGGCTTACCGCAGCGCGGCGCTGGCCATGGCCGAGGACGTGGCCGGCATCGCGCGCGATGCGCATCCGCAGCCAATGGCGCTGGTCTGGGGCCACAACTCCGCGCCCGCGGTATCTCCCCAGCCACGCCACTGCGTTCCCGGCGAGCGCCGCTGGAGCAGCCTCGTGCCTGGCATGCTGCGTCAGCTCTGGGAGGACGAGCCCGCGGGCCCGCTGTGCCCCTATCACCGCACCTTGACTTTCAGCGATGTCTCCGAGCTCGACGAGGCGGTGCTTGCCCAACAAATCGCGGGCAAATACCTGTTGGTGGGCGCCCAGGTCGCGGGCCACAACGACTTCGCGCAGTCGCCGGTGCACGGCCGGCTGCCGGGCGTGCACATGCATGCGATGGCGCTCGACAACTTCCTGACCTACGGCAACGACTACAAGCAAAGCGCCGAGTGGAGCCTGCCGCCGCCGCGCGGCCTGCTGCTGCCGGGCCTGAGCGCGATTGCCGCGGTGTTCCTCGTGCACCTGGGCTGGAACCTGGCGCGCGTGCGGCTGCGACGGCGCTGGCAGGGAGCGTCGAGATGGCAGCAGCGCTGGTCGGCGCTGCATGCCGCGCTGCAGACGCCCTCGACGCTGCGCTGGCGCTTGGCGTGGTGCGCGCTGGCCGCGCTCGGGTGGCTCGGCGCGATCACGCTCAAGGCCATCGCGGCCATGGCGCTGATCTCGGTGCTTCAGCATTTCTCGCGCATCGGCATGCTGCCCGTCGTCGAGCTCGTCGGCATGACGCTGGTCGCCGAAGGCCTGGGCTACCTGGCGCACCTGCGCTGGCTGCTGCTCGGGCCCGAGCAGCCTGCCGCACCCCTCTCATCAACCGGAGACCGTGAATGAAACTTTCCTTCTTCCTTGCGGCCAGCCTGGCCGTCGCCGCCTGCAGTGCGCAGGCCCAGGACCGCATCGTGGCGCCCAGCCCCAGCAGCCGGGCGGCGGTCGACCTGTTCGACTCCGCCGGCGCCGCGGCGCCCGTGCGCCAGGCGCCGGTGGCCGAGCTGGGCCTGCCGCTGACCATCCAGGAATCGAAGGCCAGCTTCCACCGCGTAGCCGTCGGCGGCCAGACCTACTGGATCAAGGGCGTGCATGTGCGCATCCTGCGCGGCGCCGAGGGCGGCTGCGCGACCCAGCGCGTCGACAGCCAGCCCACCATCGCCACGCCCGGAGCCGGACAAAATGCCTGCAAGTGATGCCCGCCGCCGGCTCTGGCCGCTCGCGCTGCTCGGCGCGCTGCTCGCGGGCTGCGAAACCATGCCCCCGGCGCTGAGCCAGCTGCCGGGCATCTCGGGCCTGGCGCAAAAACCCGCAAGCCCGCTCGACGCGCTGCCCGCGCCCGAAGCCCGCGCCTGGCCCGATCCGGCCCAGGACGTCGTCAACCAGCGCGCGCGCGGCTTCGGCCTGGTGCATGCGCCCGAAGCCCAGCGCTACCTCAACGGCCTGCTCGCGCGCATCAAGGCCGCGGCGTTGGTGCCCGAGTGGCCCGGCGAGGTGCACCTGCTCGCGCAGTCGTCGCTCAGTGCCTATGCGACGGCCGCGGGCAATATCTACGTCTCGCTGCCCTGGCTGCAATCGGTGCAGAGCGAGGACGAACTGGTCGCGCTGCTGGCCCACGAGTTCGGCCATGTCTACCTGCACTACCACAGCCTCGAAGGCGCGATTGCCAGTGCCGACACGGCCGCGGGCTTCGCCTCGCTGGGCCTGGGCATCGCCTACAAGACCGCGCAGGCCCAGGGCTGGAGCCAGGTCGACACGCTGCAGGCGACCTACGCGCTGGGCAAGACCCTCACGACGGCGCTCTATGGTCAGTCGCAGGAAGGCGCGGCCGACCGCTTTGCGCTGCACATCACGCACCGGCTGGGCTACAGCTACGAGCATGGGCCGAAGGCTTTCCTGGAACGGCTTGGCGGCTGGGAGCAGCAAAACGAGGCGCTGGAGCTGCAAAAGCAGGAAGCCCTGAAGCAGGCGATCCAGGCCAGCGCCCTCGCGCGCGCCGCGCAAGGCGCGCCCAAGAGCAACAACGCGCTGTCCACCGCGCTCAACGATGCGAGCGCCAACCTGCAGGCCGGGCTCGATGTCGGCATGAACCAGGCGGCGTTCGATCTGAGCCGCTGGATCGGCAAGTTCACGAGCGCGCATCCCGACACCGTCAAGCGCCAGGACCGCCTGGCCGAGATCGCCGAGCAGTACCCCGCAGTGGCCGAGGAGCGCGCGCCCGCACAGGCGCCGCTGCAGGCCGCATTGGCCCAGAAGCGCACCCAGGCCATCCTCAAGAACTACCAGACCGCCTACAAAGCCATGGAAGCGCCCCAGTCGCCGGGCGCCGTCGTGCTTGCGCGCCAGGCGGCCTCGGGCCCGACCGCGACGCATGCCGTGCCGCTGTTCGCGCTCTACACCGCGGCCCACGCCCAGCCCGGCGCGGTGCGCGGCCTGCCGCGCGACCTGGGCAGCCTGTTCGACGCCAACTTCAACTCCGAAATCGACCGCGCCTGGGCGCTCTACACCGAGCGCAGCACCCGCCTCAAGGAAGACGGCCAGCGCGACGCTTCCAAGCGCGTGCTCGAACGCGGCCTGCAGCATTTCGCCGTGGCCGAGGAAACCATGCCCTATGCCGTGAAGTTCTATGGCGAAACCGACGGCTGGGAGCGCGCCAGGCAGCAGGCCCAGCAGTGCCGCCAACGCTTCCCGCGCGTCGCCGAACGCTGCCAGACCGCCGCGCGCAGCCCGCAGGAAGTGGCCGAGATCGACCGGCGCACGCAGAAGAAGGCCAGCGATATCACCGACCGGTGGCTGAAGAAGAAATAGCGGCGTTGACGGTGGCGGCTGCGCCTGCAGCGCAGCTGCGGCAACCGTTCAACCGACGCGCCTGCGTGCATCCGCTCAACGCGCCAGGCCGGTATCGAGGGCCTGGGCAAACGCGATATGGTTGCCATCCGGGTCGGTGACCATCAGCGTCTTGACCCTGGCATTTTCCTGCCGCTCGCCGGTATCGATGCCCAGGGACTGCAGCTTGCGTACCTGTTCTTCCAGGTCGCTCACGGCAAGCGTGCACGAACCCGTGCCGGCCCGCTGCGGCAGCTCGTACACCTGAAGCGCTCCTCCCCGGGGGAACGACCACTCGCGCAGCTCCTTCATGGGCGCTTCGCCCTCGCGGCCGAAAAGCGCCGCATACCAGCGGGCGGACCGTGTGATGTCATTGACGGCAAGACTTGCGAGAACGTTGTCGATGGGCATGTGGCGCCTTTCGTTTCAAGCCTCAGGTGCCGGGTGGCTTGTGCCGGCGGCAAGCTTCGGAGCAATACTTGACCTGCTCCCAATTCTTGGCCCAACTGCGGCGCCAGGTCATGGGCAGGCCGCAAGACACGCACAACTTGCTCGGCAAGCTTGCCTTGTTGCCGCGGTGCCCGGGAGCGGCGTCCGCCTTGTCCCGGCGTGATCCAGATTTTGCCATTTGCGCATCCTACGATGCAAACCCGCAGACCGGATCCCCTGCATTGCCGCCAATGCAAAAAGGCCCTTGATTGCTCAAGGGCCTTTTCATTTTTCTGGGGTGGCTGATGGGGCTCGAACCCACGACAACAGGAATCACAATCCTGGACTCTACCAACTGAGCTACAGCCACCGTAGAGCCAAATTATAGCGTGGTTTTTTGACCGTCAAACGCAACTTGCATGCGGCGGGCGCTACAGGCTCACCCGCCGTATGCGTGCGCCGCATATCCATGCTCCAAAAACGCACTTGGTCGCGGCGCAAGGGGCTTCTACATTCGGTTGCAAGTGCCGGCCCCAGGGATGGCGCGAAGGACTTCCAGCAGCTTGCCCTCATCTCACAAGGACCCCCATGACAACGACAGTTTCTGCCTTCGGCCCGCGGGCCTTTGCCATCCGTGTGGGCGCTACGGTGCTTCTCGCCACGCTGGCCGGCACGGCGTTGGCCAATACCGCCAGCAGCGCGGCCTCGGGCCCGCTCGTCACTTCCGAGTGGCTGGCGCAGAACCTGAACCGCGCTGATGTGCGCGTGATCGAAGTCAGCGTCAACCCCGGCCTCTACGAGCGCGCGCACATTCCCGGCGCGGTGAACTTTTCGTGGCACAACGACCTCAACGACAAGCTGCGCCGCGACATCGTCGGCAAGCAGGACTTCGAGAAGCTCCTGTCCAAGGCCGGCGTGAAGGACGACACGACGGTGGTGCTCTATGGCGACACCAACAACTGGTTCGCGGCCTGGGGCGCATGGGTGTTCGACATCTACGGCGTCAAGAACGTCAAGCTGCTCGACGGCGGGCGCAAGAAATGGGAGGCCGAGAGCCGCCCGCTGAACAACCGCTCGCCCGAATACGCGACGACGAACTACCGCGTCGGCAAGGTGAACCTCGACCTGCGCGCTCGCCTGAGCGACGCGCTGGCCGTGGCCGAAGGCAAGTCGCAGGCCAAGCTGATCGACATCCGCTCGGGCGACGAATACCAGGGCAAGATCTTTGCCCCGGCCGGCGTGCCCGAGCTGGCGATCCGCGCCGGCCACATCCCCGGCGCGGTGAACGTGCCCTGGGGCCAGGCGGTGCAGGAAGACGGCACCTTCAAATCCAAGGAAGAGCTGCGCAAGCTCTACGCGGGCGTGGGCATCGACGGCAGCAAGCCGGTCATCACCTACTGCCGCATCGGCGAACGCTCGAGCCACACCTGGTTCGCGCTGTCCAAGATCCTGGGCTACGACGTGAAGAACTACGACGGCTCGTGGACCGAATATGGCAACGCGGTGGGCGTGCCGATCAACAACCCGGCGGGAACGGTTTGGGCGGCGAAGTAAAGGCTTTATTTGTGGCAAACCCCGAGCCGACCAAATTTCTTCCATTGTCGAGGGGCCGTTCACCCTTCGACAGGCTCAGGGCGAACGGTGATGACCGTTCGTGGTGAGCCTGTCGAACCATGAACGGCCTGTCCTCCAGCAAGAGATATGCCCGAAATGACCCCCACAACCGGCCCCCGCACCTCCTGGCAACCCTGGGCCGCGGCCACCCTGCTCCTCCCCCTGTGGCTCCTCTCCCAGCACGCCCAGACCCTTACCGGCGGCCGCACCCTGGTGTTTGCCTTGTCCATCGGCATTGCCCTGGGCGTGGTGCTGCAGCGCACGCGCTTTTGCTTCTACTGCCATGCGCGCGACTGGTTGCAGCGCGATGACCCGCGTGGCATCCTGGCGATCGCGCTGGCGCTGGCCATCGGCGTGATCGGCATGACCGTGGTGCAAGGCAGCTGGGTCGCCAACCCGCAGGCCGGGCAGTTGCCGCCCGAGATGCATATCGGCCCCGTCAGCTGGGTGCTGGTGCTCGCGGGTCTGGCGTTTGGCGCCGGCATGGCGGTCTCGGGTTCGTGCATCAGCGCGCACTGGTACCGGCTGGCCGAGGGCTCGGCGGTCGCGCCTTTTGCGCTGCTGGGCACGGGCCTGGGATTTGCGCTCGGGTTTCACACCTGGAACCCGCTCTACAGCCTCGCGGTAGCGGATGCACCCGTGATCTGGCTGCCCCGGCATCTGGGCTATGGCGGCGCGCTGGCCGTGCAGTTGGGCGCACTGGGGCTGTGGTCCGCATGGATCTGGCACCGTCATGTCCAGCGCCAAGCCGACCAACCGCCGTCAACGGAACCGAAAACGCCACGCGATCTGCGCAGCCTCTGGCATTCCTTATGGACCGGCCGCTGGAACTATGCGCTCGGCGGCGCACTGGTCGGGCTGATCAGCTTTGCTGCCATCGTGCGCATGCGCCCCTTAGGTGTCACGGCTACGCTGGGCAGCCAGGTGCGCGGCGCGCTGCAGGAGCGCGGCTGGGTGCCCCAGCGGCTCGACGGGCTCGATGGCTTTGCGGGCTGCGCCACGCTACCGCAGGAAAGCTGGGCCACGCCCAACGCGCTGGTGCTTGTGGGGCTGATCGGCGGCGCGTTTGTCGCGTCGCTGGCCAGCCGGCAATTCACGCCGCGCCGGCCCACGGGGCGCGATGCGCTGCGCGGCATTGCCGGCGGCACGCTGCTGGGCTGGGGCGCGATGACCGGGCTGGGCTGCACCATCGGCACGCTGCTGTCGGGCGGCATGGCGGGTGCGCTCAGCGCCTGGGTGTTTGGCGCGGCCATGCTTGCCGCGCTGTGGCTGGGCTTTCGGCTCCAGTCTTGGCGCGGCGCCGCCTGAAAAACCCGCTTACTTGGCGGGCACCACGCGCCAGACGGTGTTGCCGACGTCATCGGCCACCAGCAGCGCACCCTTGGCATCGAGCGCCACGCCCACGGGACGGCCGCGCGCCTTGCCTTCGTCGTTCAGGAAACCGCCGAGGAACTGCACCGGCGGACCCGAGGGCCGACCCGAGGCAAAGGGCACGAAGACCACGTTGTAGCCCACGAGCTCCTTGCGGTTCCACGAGCCATGCTGGCCGATGAAGGCCCCGCTCGCGTAGGGCGCGGGCATGCGCGCATCCGAGAAAGCCATGCCCAGCGGTGCGACATGCGAGCCCAGGCCGTAGTCGGGCGCAATCGCCTTGGCGACCATCTCCGGATTGGCCGGTTTCACGCGCTCGTCCACGCGCTGGCCCCAGTAGCTCCACGGCCAGCCGTAGAACGCACCGTCCTTGACCGAAGTCAGGTAGTCGGGCACGAGGTCGTTGCCCAGCTCGTCGCGCTCGTTCACGACGGTCCACAGCGTCTTGGACTGCGGCTCCCAGCCCAGGCCGTTGGGGTTGCGCAGGCCGGTGGCAAACAGGCGCTTGCTGCCGCTGGCCACGTCGACTTCCCAGATCGCGGCGCGGCCTTCTTCCGAAGCCATGCCGTTGTCGCCGATGTTGCTGTTCGAGCCCACGGTCGCATACAGCTTGCTGCCGTCGGCATTGGCAATGATGTTCTTGGTCCAGTGGTGGTTGGCGCCCGCGGGCAGGTCGGTGACCTTGACCGGCGTTGCCGAAATGGAGGTCTGCCCGGTCTCGTACGGCACCTTGACGATGGCGTTGGCATTGGCGATGAACAGCTGCTTGCCAACCAAGGCCATGCCATAGGGCGAGACCAGGTTCTGCAGGAAGACGGTGCGCGTTTCGGCCATGCCGTCGCCATCGACGTCGCGCAGCAAGGTGATGCGGTTGGCGCTGGGCGTGCCCGCGCCCGCGCGCTTTTGCACCATACCCATGGCCTTGCCGCGCAGGCCGTCCGCATGCACGTTCTTCGCACCCGCTTCCGGTTCAGGCTTGTTGCTTTCTGCCACCAGCACATCGCCGTTGGGCAACACATGCACCCAGCGCGGATGGTCCAGGCCCGCGGCCAGCGCCGTGACCTTGAAGCCGGCGGGCGCCGTCGGCATTTGCCCTTGCGTCCAGCCCAGCGCAGGTGCGATGTTCACGGTGGGCAGCAGGCCGCCCTTGTCCGGCGCGGGCAGCTGCGGGTTGGAACCCTGGCCGGGGATGTCGACCGGCTGGGCCGAAGCGCCGGTCACCGTGGCTGCCAGCGCCAGCAGCGTCAGCCAATGCAGGGAGTGAGGAAGGGGTTGCTTGTTCATGCGCGCAGTATGGAGGCGCGGCTCCAGGCAACCCTGTAGGCCGCAGCCGCAAGCTCTGCGGCCGCGCCCCTGTCACGGCTTGGTATACGACTTGGTGCTGTAGAGCGCCGGATCGAGCCGGCGCAGCACCGGCAACCCGCTCGATACATCCTTGGGCTGCTTGTCGATATAGGCCTGGAACACATCGGAGTCCAGCACGCCGATGTCCAGGCGCCGCGCGGCAGGTACGCCCGCCAGCGTGGTGTAGCCGTCACCGCCGGTGGCGTTGAAGCTCAGCACGAACAGCTTGTAGGTCTTGGCCAGATCGAGCAGGCGCCAGACGCCGGTCGCTGCATCGCGCACCTCGACATTGGCGACGCGGCTGCCGCGCGCGGCGCTGGCGTTCACATCGAAGCGCAGGCCGCCGGTGTAGGGATAGGGGCCCGTGGAGCCGCCCGCGCCATACACCGCGTGCATGCCGTCTTCGAGCATGCTCTTGACCTCCTGCCCCGTGACGTCCAGGCGGAACAGCATGTTGCCGAAGGGCAGCACCTCGATCACATTGGCGGCCGTCACGTTGCCATTCAAGGGCACGCGCACGCCGCCCCCGCTTTGCAGCGAGATGTCGGCGCCGCCGTAGCTCGCATTGGCCACTTCGAGATAGGCCTGCGCCACGAGCTGCTGGATATCGCCGCCGCGCAGGCTCACATCGCCCAGCGCATTGCAGGCCACGCTCGAGCGGCTGTAGTCGGAGGTGCCCACGCCCCCGGGAACCCGGCGCGAGCACAGCTCCTGCGGCACCGTCGCGACCAGGCTCTTGCTGAACCCGTCGACCTTGTCCTTGAAGGGCTGGAGCGTGGCCACGGCCGCGGCGCTCGGGGCAGTGACGCGCAGGAAACCGCTGGCGTTCACGTCGGCCAGGATGCTGGCCTGCTGCGCTTCGGTCGCAGCCGCGCCGGCAACCGTGAAGCGCTCGCCGATCAACACATGCGGCGTGCCCGCGCAGCGCGTCACATCGCCCTTGGCGTCAAAGGACACCTTGAGCTCCCCCACCACCTGGCTGTACTCCCAGGCCTGCACCAGGCAGACCTGCTTGCCGTCCTTGTTCGTGAGCTGGGTCGGGTAGGCACCGGCGGGCGAACCCACGCCATAGGCCGCGAGGCTGGCGGGGCCCAGCAGCGTGTGCGAGTCGCCGCCGACCACCACGTCCACGCCGCTGAGCCGGGGAATGATGGCCTTTTCGTTGTCGTAGCCGATATGGCTCATCACCACGATCTTGTCGATGCCCCGGGCGCGCAGCGCATCGATCTCGCGCTGTGCGGCCACGGTTTCCTCCTCGAAGGTGGTGTCGGTGTCGGGGCTGGACGACGCCTTGGTCTTGGCCGCGATCGTGAGGCCCACCAGGCCGATCGGCTGGCCGCCGCGCTGCAGCACGACCGACTTGTTGACGTAGCCCGGCGCCCGGGCCGGGAGCAGCGCCGAGTTCGCGCCGAAGTTGACGTTGGCGCTGAGCACCGGGGTCTTGCACGCGCCCTTGTGCAGCAGGTCGATGAAGCCCTTGAGGCCGGTGTCGCCCTTGTCGAACTCGTGATTGCCCAGCGTGAATGCATCGAAGCACACCGTGTTCATCATGGCCGCGTCGGCTTCGCCATTGGCGCCGGCGCGGTTGAAGTAAAGGGTGCCGGTCTGGGCATCGCCCGCATGCAACTTGAGCACATTCGCCGACTGCGCCGCCAGCGACTCGATGGCCGCCGTCACGCGCGGGAAACCGCCGGCATCGGTTACCACGGCGCTCGCAGCGGTGGCGCTGGCAGTGGTCTTGAGCTGCAGCGTCTTGCTCTTGGCGTCGAGGTTGGAATGGTGGTCGTTGATGTGCAGGATGGTCAGCTCCATCGGCTGCGCCACCGGCACCGGTGCGGGGCCCGGTGCGGGGCCAGGGCCCGCGCCGTCGCCATCGCTGCCGCCGCAGGCCGTCAGCACGGCGGACACCAGAAGACCCAGGGGAAGAAGGGAGGGAGTGCGCTTCAAGGACGTCTTTCGGGATGCAAAGCGCGAATATTGTCCGGCGCGCATGAAACCCCTATGACAGTCAAGCTCGTCCCCGCAAGGCAGCCATGGCGGCAACTGCCGCACAGGCGTCCCCTCCCCTTCAGCCGCCCATCCAGCTGGGCAGCCAGCGCACCAGCGCCATGCCGACAATGGCCTGCGCCACCGTGCCGTGCCACATCAGCGCACTGTTGTCGAGCGTGGCGCGCGCATCGGGGCGCAGCCAACCGGCCCACGAACGCGCCAGCACGTAGCCACCCATGATCAGCAGCACCAGCGCGTGAAAGCCCTGCCACGCGACCAACGCTCCCACCGTCGCGCTCCAGGCATCGGCCCGTGGCGACAGGCCGTCCTGCAGATGCATGCCCAGATCGAGCCCGATCGCGCCGATCGCCAGGCCCATCGCCAGCGCCACCGCCAGCCGCACGCGGCCCTGGCGGTTCTCGCCCAGGCTGCGCTGCGCCCAGACCATGCACAGCGACGCGGCCAGCAGCAACCCCGCGGGCCACAGCCGCCCCACCGGCAGGCTCGCGCCCGGCGGCGGGCAGACATCGAGCGCCATCGACACATGGATATGCGCGAAGGCAAACGACGCGAAGATCGTCGCATCGACGGCCAGCAGGATCACCGTCGCCCACCACGAATGCGAGGCCCGGCCCGTGGCCACCGTCGGAATGCTCACGCCCTCGCCGATCTCGGCCGTGGGCCGGCGCGGCGGGCGGTCCGAACCCCAGAGCCAGATCACCATGGCGACCACCGAGATCACCGCCGAGATAAAGGCCGGAATGATCCAGTACACCGTGAGCAGCAGGAAGAATCCCGCCGTGCCCGCGGCCGCGATGAACGGCGGCCAGCCATCGCCCGGCAGCCGCAGCAGATGCTGGATGCGCGCATCGACCGGGCTCGTGACCAGCGTCTCGCGCCCGCCGAACACCGTGTTCGGCAGCCAGTGGCGCCCGGCCTCGACCTCTTCGACCAGCGTCGGCTGGCTCCACAGCGGCGAACGCGCCTCGATCTGCGGAATGCTGCGCACGCCGTAGTCGCCCTGGGGCAGCCACTCGAGCGAATCCGCATTCCAGGGGTTGCCCGGCTCCTTTTCTTCGCGCCGCAAGGTGCGCACCAGATCGACCAGGCAGACCAGCACGCCCAGCGCGAACACATAGGAGCCGGCCGTTGCCAGCAGGTTCCAGAAGCCCCAGCCCAGCCCGTCCGCATAGGTGTACACGCGCCGCGGCATGCCCAGCAGCCCGGCAATGTGCATCGGAAAGAAAGCCAGGTTGAAGCCGCCGAACATCAGCCAGAAGCTCCAGCGCGCCAGGCGCTCGGACAGCTGGTGCCCGTTGTACAGCGGCGCCCAGTAATAGATGCCCGCGAACAAGGGGAACACCAGCCCGCCGATCAGCACGTAATGCAGATGGGCCACGACGAAATAGCTGTCGTGCGCCTGCCAGTCGAAGGGCAGCACCGCGAGCATTACGCCCGTGAGGCCGCCGAGCACGAAGATGAAGTGAAAGCCCAGCAGGAACAGCGACGGCCCGTTGATCTGCACGCGGCCCTTCCAGAAGGTCGCGATCCACGAGAACACCTGCACGCCGCTTGGAATGGCGACGGCAAAGCTCGCGATCGAGGTCACGTGCAGCGCCAGCGGCCCGAGCCCCGCGGTGAACATGTGGTGCATCCACAGCGCGAAGCTGATGATGCCCACGCCCACCAGCGCCCAGACGATCGCGCCATAGCCCACGAGCTGCGTGCGCGCCATCACCGGCACCATCATCGTCACCATGCCCGCGGCCGGCAGGAAGATGATGTAGACCTCGGGGTGGCCGAAGAACCAGAACAGGTGCTGCCACAGCAGCGGGTCGCCGCCGCGCGCGGCAATGAAGAACGGCCAGTCGAAGGCGCGCTCCATCTCCAGCAGCAGCGTGCCCGCGATCAGCGCCGGAAACGCAAAGATGATCATCAGCGCCGAGACCAGCATGGCCCAGGCAAACAGCGGCATCTTCCTGAGCGTCATGCCCGGCGCGCGCGTGAACAGGATGCCGATGATCAGCTCGATCGCCCCGGCAATCGCCGAGATCTCGATGAAGCCGATGCCCAGCAGCCACCAGTCGGCGCCGATGCCCGGCGAGAACTCCTTGCTGGTCAGCGGCGGGTACATGAACCAGCCGCCATCGGGCGAGGCGCCAAAGAAGATGGTGATGAAGAACGCCAGGCCGCCAATCGCATAGGCCCAGAACGCATAGGCCGACAGGCGCGGAAACGGCAGGTCGCGCGCGCCCAGCATGTTCGGCAGCAGCCAGACCGCCACGGCCTCGACGACCGGCACGGCAAACAGGAACATCATCACCGAGCCATGCATCGTGAACAGCTGGTTGTAGCTGCCCGCGTCCACGAGGGTGCTGTCGGGCACGGCCAGCTGCGTGCGCATGATCAGCGCCAGGATCCCGGCCAGCACGAAGAACACCAGCGCCGTCGCGAGGTAATACACGCCGATCTGGCTGTTGTTCACTGCCGAGAGACGGCGCCAGCCCTTGGGCGGCGGCTCCCAGGCGCGCTGCAGCGCCGGCAGCTCGCCTGCGGGGCGCGGCAGCGAATTGGGCAGGGTGTCGTTGGCAGTCATGTCGGTCATTTCAGCGACCCCAGCCAGTCGCCCAGGGCTCCCAGCGTCTCGGGGTCCAGGCGGTCATAGGATGGCATGCGGGCTCCGGTCTTGATCTGCTGGATATGCGTGAGCCAGCGCTCGCGGCCCTCGGGCGTGTTGGCCAGCATGCCCGCGCCCAGGTGCAGGCGGCTGCCGAAATGCGTCAGATCGGGGCCCAGCCGGTTTTCCTCGCTCACCCCTGCCACCGTGTGGCAAGCGCTGCAGCGCTGGTCCAAAAAGGCCTGCTGGCCCAGCATCTGCCGCTGCGTCATGGGCGCGGCCGCGGGCCGGGCCTGGGCCGCGAGCCAGTTGTCGAACGCTGCCGGCTCGAGCCCCACCACGTGCAGCGCCATCTGCCCGTGCTGCTCGCCGCAGAACTCGGCGCACTGGCCGCGCCAGGTACCGGGCTCGGTCGCGGTCACCAGCAGGTGCTGCATGCGCCCGGGCAGCATGTCCATCTTGCCGGCAAGCTTGGGCACCCAGAAGCTGTGGATCACATCGGCGCTGGTCAGCGCGAAGTACACCGGCCGCCCCACGGGAATGCGGATCTCGTTGGCCGTGACGATATCGGCGCCGGTCGCAGGGTCGCGGTAGCGCACTTCCCACCACCACATATGCGCCTTGACGGTCACGATCAGCGCACCCGCCGGAGGAATGGGCTTGTAGGCCGGCATGCGCGGCAGCACGAAGGCAAACAGCGCCGTCAACACGATGGCCGGAAACACCACGCCGCCGCCGATCACCCACACCCGCGGGCGCAGCGTGCTTCCCCGGTTGCGCAGCGACCAGGCCAGCAGCAGCATCACGCCCACGAAAATCACCGACCCGCCGCCAAACAGCACCCAGGTCACGGTTTCAATGGTCTGCGCGGCATCGCCCGCCGCCGAAAACATGCCGTCGGACTTCATTGGAGCGAAAAGAGAAAAGCGGCCATGGCCTGTGCATCCTCGGCCGACACGCCCATGCTGGGCATGGCCGTGCCCGGCACCAGCGCCTGGGGCGCCATGATCCATTGTGCAAGCACCGCCGGCGTATTGGGCAGGCGGCCCGCGATATAGCTGCGCTGGGACCATTTGTCCAGCGGCTGTGCCACGGGGCCGCGTGCAATGGGTACTTCGGGAATGGTATGGCAGGAGCCACACTGATATTGACTCATCAATGCCTTGCCACGTTCGACGAGAATGCGCGTATCGGGCGCGGGAGACGATTTGTCTTGTGCCAGCGCCGCAGCACCTGCGCAGGCCAGGCCTGCGAGCAGCACCCGCAGCAGCGTAGGTGAAAAGGCATACTTGCGGTTCATTGGGTCATTCTGTCGCACAAATAGGTACAACTGACGCAAAATCGCAGCAGATGCGAAAAAACAAGTTATTGCTGACCATTGCTCTCACGACCACCGGGCTTGGGCTTACAGCCGCCGTCACTGCGGCCGTGGTGGTCTATTCCGGTATCTACGATATTTCCGCCACGCGCCAGCACTGGCAGGCCACCCATTCGCTGATGGAATTGGCCATGCGCCAGTCGGTGCGGCTGCGCGCGAGGAACATAGACGAGCCCCCTCTCATCGACCCGCAGATGGCGCTGCGCGGCGCGGCCAGCTACCAGAACAATTGCGTCCAATGCCATGGCGCGCCCGGCGTCGCGCAGTCGGGCATCGGCCTTGGCATGCAGCCCCTGCCCGGCCCGCTGGTCGATGCCAAGCGCCACTGGCAGCCGCGCGAGCTCTACTGGGTGGTGCGCCACGGCATCAAGATGACCGGCATGCCGGCCTGGCAGTACCGCATGCCCGATGCGGAAATCTGGGAGCTCGTCGCCTTCATGCAGCATCTGCCGCAGCTCAACGCCACGCAATACGCGCAGTGGACCGAGCGTGCGGCGTCCGCATCCGGCAGCGGCGTGCTCCAGGCGCAACCGGCGCCGGCCTTCACACCCGATGTCGAGCGCGGGCGCAAGGCCCTGCATCAATATGCGTGCAGCGCCTGCCACAGCATTCCCGGCATCACCGGCTCGGACGTCCACGTCGGCCCGCCGCTCGAGGGCATGGGCAAGCGCACGCTGATTGCCGGCACGCTGGCCAACACACCGCAGAACCTCGCGCACTGGCTGACCCATACCCAGCAGGTCAAACCCGGCACCGCCATGCCGCAGGTGGGCGTGTCGCCGCAGGATGCGCAGGACATGGCGGCCTTCCTGGGCACGCTGCAGTAAAGCGTCGGGGCATGCGACGGCTGCATGCCCCCAACGAAAAAACGCCCTGAATTTGCATTCAGGGCGTTTTCATGTTTTGGGGTGGCTGATGGGGCTCGAACCCACGACAACAGGAATCACAATCCTGGACTCTACCAACTGAGCTACAGCCACCGTAGAAGCATCTATTCTAAGCCAGAAAATGCGGCCCCATCGCAATTGTCACGATTTGGCCGCATTTAATCTCAGGGGCGTTCGGCCTTGATCTGCACCTTGAAACGCGACTTGAGCATCTCGTAGTAAGCGGCGCCTTCGGCACCGGCCCACCACTGCGCGAGCTGCTGCTTCTGGGCCGCCATGATCTGCGCTTCCTGGGCCGGGCGATCGACGACGGCGTTGACCTTGACCACGGCGTAGCCGAGATTGCCCAGGTCCACACCGGTCCAGGCCGGCAAGGCATTGACGGGCGCGTGCAGCGCGGCGTCGATGACCTCGCGCGGCAGGCTCTGCGACTGGTCGCGGCCGATCACCACGGCATTGCCCAGCGCGGCGCCCGCGGGCTGCTCCTTCCAGGCCTTGAGCTGGGCCTGGCCCTGCTCGCGCGCGAGTTCCGCCGATTTCTGCGCGACATAGAGAGCCTGCACCTTGTCGGCCACTTCCTCGAAGGCGCGCGTGTGCGCCGGCGCATAGGCGACGATGCGGCCGGCGGCCATCACGCCCGAGCCGATTTCCACGGCCTCGGTATTGCGCTTGCCTTCGATCGACTCGGGCGCGAACAGCGCCTCGAGGAAACGCGGGCTGGCGAGCGGTCCCTCGGCTTCGGGGCCGGGTACGCGCGACACGCGCTCGGCCTTGCGCACCGTCAGCTTGAGCTTGTCGGCCACGCTCTGGAGGTTGTCCGACTGCTCATAGACGCCATTGGCGAACTGCTCGGCGACTTCGGCGAAGCGGCGCTGCGCGTGCTGCTCCTTGAGCTCCTTTTCCAGGCGCGGGCGCACTTCGGCAAAGCTCGGCTGGGGCGGGGTCTTGATGTCGGTCAGTTCGATGATGTGAAAGCCGAAATCGCTTTCGACGACTTCGCTGATCTCGCCCTTCTTGAGCGCAAAGGCTGCATCCTCGAAAGGCTTGACCATCGCGCCGCGGGCAAAGAAGCCCAGGTCGCCGCCGCTTTGCGCGGTGCCGCTGTCCTGCGAGGACTGCTTGGCCAGATCGGCAAAGGCTTTCGGGTCCTTGCGCAGCTGCGCCAGCAGCGCCTGCGCCTGTTCGCGCGCCTTCATGCGCGCATCGGCCGAGACTTCCTTGCCGGCGTTGATCAGGATGTGGCTTGCGCGGCGCTCTTCCTGACCAGCCAGGCGGGTCAGGTTTTCCTGGTAGTAGGTGCGCAGGTCGTCCTCATTGACTTCCATCGTCGACAGCACGGCGGCCGTATCGAGCACCACATATTCCACGCTGGCCTGCTCGGCCTGCTGGAAGCGGTCGGGATGGGCCTTGTAATAGGCCTGCAGCGCTTCGGGCGTGATCTCGACCTTGGCCGCGAAATCGCCGGCCTTGAATTGCGCGACCTGCACTTCGCGGCGCTGGTACAGCGCGTCCATCGCCAGCTTGAGCTGGCTGTCGGTCACGAAGGAGGTGTTCATCGCCGAGCCCATCACCTGGCTCAGCGACAGGTTGCTGCGCAGATTGGCCTCGAAGCTCTCGGGCGTCATGCCCTGCGCGCCGACGAGCGCACGGTAGGCCTCGGCGTCGAGCGTCCCATCCGCACGCTTGAGCGCGGCAATGGCCGGGATCTGCTGCAGGCTGCGCACCAGCTGGGCATCGCTGGTCACCAGATGCATCTTCTGCGCCGAAGCCACGAGCACGCGGTCACGCACCATGCGCTCGAGCGTCGCATAGCGCGCCTGGGGCGAGTCCAGCAGCTTGGCATCGACCTCGGGGTTCGAGGCACGCACCCGGTCGCTTTCCATGCGGTGCGCGTTGTCCCAGTCGGCCTGCGTGATGTCGTGACCATCCACCCGAGCCACCGTCGGACTGGATTCCGAGAAATAGTTCTGGTCGATGCCCACGAAGATGAACGAGGGAATGATCAGCAAGAACAACAAGATCATCACGAACCTGGAGTGCTTGCGGATGGCTTCAAACATAGTCGATCTTTCTGGAAGCAATAAAAAAGGCGAAGCCATGCTCGCCTTTGTACGGAGTGAGGAGCCAGAGGATGCCGACTACGGAAGTGCGCCGGAGCAGGAGTTGCACCCTGCTCCATCCAACCATGACAATGCCTGCCAACGACCCGCCACCCTGGGTGAAGGAAACTGCGCAGATTCTAACTGCTGCGCCGGATGGCCCCAGGAGCTGCTGGCTCCCAGTGCACCGGTGACCTCGCATTGGCTTCCCGAAGGTCCAGAGCAGGCCTTTTCTATCGAAGACTATCAACGTTCCCATCGTTGCGCCCAACCACGAGCCGGGTTCTTGCAACTGCGCTCAAGCTGAGGCTGCTGACGCTGCTCGAGACGTGGCTGTTCAACATGGCCTACCTGGCAGTTGGCCCATCCAGTACGCCCCGCACTTTTCTGGCCAGATCGGAAAGTTTGTAGGGCTTTTTGATAATTTCAAATTCAGAAGGAGCCACTGCATCGATTCGGCCAAGATCCCTATCGAAACCTGTGGTGAGCAAAATTCGGGTCTGAGGTGCCAACCTCTGAATTTCTCGGGCAAGCAAATACCCATTCATGCCGCCTGGCATCACAACGTCTGAGAAAAGTAATTCCGGCAGTTGCGTCGGAAGCAATGACTTGAATATTTCCAAGGCTTTTCTACCATTGTTTGCAACGTAGACCTTATAGCCTAGCCCCTCCAACATTTCCTGGGCAATCTCGGCCACTTCCTCGCGATCCTCAACAAGCAAAATCGATTCGGAACCGCCATTGGACACCGGCTTCAAACTCAATTCTCCCGCGTCTCGAACCAACCCTTTCGTTTCGGGAAAGTACATTTTCAAAGTGGTTCCTACACCCACTTCCGAGTCCACAGTTATCGTCCCGGCAGACTGTTTTACGAAACCGTGAACCATGGACAATCCCAATCCAGTTCCCTTGCCCTCTTCTTTGGTGGTAAAGAATGGATCCATGACGCGCGCCAGAATCTGAGCAGGTATCCCATGACCTGTATCGGTGATCGACAGGCATATAAATCTTCCTGCGGGAAGCCCCAACATTGACACGGACTCACCGTCAAAAACATCCAACGATTCAGTTGCAATAGTGATTGTCCCGCCAGTTGGCATGGCGTCTCTTGCGTTGACAAGAATATTCAAAAGAGATACTTCCAGTTGAGTCGTGTCAACTTGACAGTTCCCGATGTCCTGATCCATATCATACTCGACATGAATAGCTCCCCCAAGAGTACGCTCGACAAGCTCTGCCATGTCGCGCACCAGAGCATTTATATTGATAACGCGACCTCGCAAACTCTGTTTTCGAGAAAATGCCAACAATTGTTGAGTTAGTGTCGAGGCTTTTTGAATCGATGATTTCAGATTGCCGAGGCCTTTTTCCAGCGCTTTTTTATCCAAAATATCTCGACTTGACTTCAACGAAAGAATATCCACATGCCCAGACATTACCTGGAGCAGGTTGTTGAAATCGTGGGAAATACCTCCGGTCAACTGGCCAAGCGCTTCCATTTTTTGCGCTTGCGCGAGACCCTCCTCGGCATCCCGCCGCCTGCTAACATCGAGCTGAGACGCGAAAAAATAAACCAAATCCCCGGAAGGGCTATAAATAGGCGAAATAAAAAGCGCGTTCCAAAAAGAAGATCCGTCTTTTCGGTAGTTGAATATTTCGACTTGAACTTGCACCCTTTTATCAAGCGCCTCCCGAATCGCCGCAACAGTATCCCTATCCGTTTCCGGCCCTTGAAGAAATCGACAATTATGTCCAATTATCTCTTCGATAGCATATCCAGTCATGGACATGAAAGCGGGATTCGCGAAGACAATTGGGTTATTTGGCTGCCGAGGATCAGTGACAATCATCGGCATACGAGTACTCTCTATGGCCGCGAAAAATATATCGTCTTTATGATCTCTAATCTCATGAACTGTACCCTCAGCACGAGCATCACTAAGGCTTTTAACTGGCGGCTTTTCAGGAATCATAAGTATCAAGGAGTTAAATTAAAATGACATAAAAATTGATTTCAATCAATGGACAAAGCCACGGCGCCAGTACACCAACGCCAATCTCAGCCATAAAATCAAAATCGTAAAATCAGACCACAGATATCAATCGATCGCAGCAACTTCTTTTTATTTTTCAAAGCATGGGGTCGCCGCGACGTTGACAAAAGATGAAATTTCACAAGACACGATCTTGCCAAATCAAGCTCCAATTTAGAAGTCGTTTCTCGGGTTATCGCGCTTTTGTGAACCAAGCAAAAATTTCTCAAACCATGTCAACCAAAGGGATCCGCTCTGCGAATTTTTTTAATGCTGGCAAACCTTTGAGACCAGTTGATTTTTCAAGAAATTCTTCATCTTCGGTCGGTGAATAGGCCATCGACCAGTTTTCAAACTGTCTGTCACCCATCTGTATGCCAGCATACTGCAGCGAGAAATTGATATGTCGTCTATCCCGAGATATGCGACCAATCAAATCTTGAAGGATTTCTTGCGGCCCCTCCAGATACTGCAAGAATCGATTTCCGTCGAAAACGAGAATTCCGGTCACGCCGTGAATCGCATTGAAGGCGCGGGCAACCTTGAGGATTTCCGGAACACAGGAGGGAGCGGCACTGATAGCAAGCTGACTGTGATAAAGAATGCCATAGAGATGCGTGGACATAGGCGGCTCTGCAAGCTAGGGGCTCAGGCCACTGGTGGAGCCTGGGTACTTGCCGCCGGGAACAGAGATCCGCTTGCGGAACAAATGCGCACGACGCAAATGCTTGCTTCCAAAGAAACGCAAAGCATTCACGACTTCGCTCATCCCGAGAACCACATCATGCAAGTCTAACACCCGAAAAAATTTTCTAACGCTGTACGTCCGCGATCGAACGAAACTCACTTTTCGAGTCACTTGCGGTCAAGAAGTTCAGTGCCCGCCGCAACTTGGCCCTGCAGCGCATTCACTTGGATGTTTCGCCGCTCGACCAGGCTCAAAAGCTCCCCAGCCAACCCCGCGCCCTCTGCAGGCCTGCGACGCGGCCAGTCTGCTTTTACCCCGGTGGGCAGGAGCGTGTTTGGCCGGTAAACACGGCTTCAGACCGCTGATCGGGGTGATGCAACAGGCAAGAAAAAAGCACTTGGATTTCTCCAAGTGCTTGTTTTCATTTGCTTTTGATGGTGGGTGCTGACGGGATCGAACCGCCGACCTACTCCGTGTAAAGGAGCCGCTCTACCGACTGAGCTAAGCACCCATCGCAACTGCTGGTCAGTTCAACGCATCCTTCAATGCCTTGCCCGGACGGAATTTCGGCACCTTGGCGGCCTGGATCTCGATCGTGGCGCCGGTGCGGGGGTTGCGGCCGGTGCGCGTGGAACGTTCACCGACGGTGAAGGTTCCGAAACCGACGAGCGATACTGTACCACCCTTTTTGAGGGTTTTCTTCACGGCCTCGATGGTCGACTCCAGGGCGCGCGCGGCGGCGGCTTTGGAGATGTCGGCATTGTTCGCGATGTGCTCAATCAGTTCGGTCTTATTCACAACAGGCCTCTCGAGAAAGGGTGAATGGGTCAGCGGGCAATCGAATGCCACGCAGGCCATCGACCTTCCCAATGTCAATGTTTTCCGCTGCAATCCCAGCGGCAGCAGCGATTCTAGCTGCAATTGCAGGGGCGCCAGCGGTGGGCGGCGGTTTTTGTGGAGTGCCCTAGCGCTCGACCCGCGCGCGGATCTCGGGCACGGCTTTTTGCAGGTAGTAGACCATCGACCACACGGTCAGCACCGCGGCGACCCAGATCAGCACATGGCCCCAGACGCCGGTGTCCATCACGCCGAACAGCATGCCGTCATACAGCAGGAAGGGAATGGCCACCATCTGCGCCGTGGTCTTGAGCTTGCCGAGCATGTGCACCGCCACGCTCTTGCTCGCGCCGATCTGCGCCATCCATTCGCGCAGCGCCGAGATCGCGATCTCGCGGCCGATGATGATCAGCGCGACGAACACATCGGCGCGCTGCAGATGCACCAGCACCAGCAGCGCCGCACACACCAGGAACTTGTCGGCCACCGGGTCGAGAAACGCGCCGAACGAGGAAGTCTGGTTGAGCTTGCGCGCCAGGTAGCCATCGAGCCAGTCGGTTGCCGCGAACACCACGAACATGACGGTGGCCAGCAGGTTTTGCATTCCCGGCGCCATGGGGGTGTAGAACACTCCCACGATCAGAGGTATCGCGACGATGCGCGTCCAGGTCATCAGGGTGGGGATGGTCAGAAACATAGCGCGATTGTGTCATGCGGGGAAGGCCTTGATGCGCTTCGTTGCGTCGTGGTCAATGCAAGGCCCGGTAGATGGTGTCGGCCAATTCGCGCGAAATGCCCTCGACCTTCATCAGGTCCTCGACGCTTGCATCGGCCACGCCGCGCACGCCGCCAAAGCGCTGCAGCAGCCGCGCGCGCTTCTTCGGGCCCACGCCGGCAATCTCCTCGAGCTGCCCGCCGCCGATGCGCACCTTGGCACGCGCCGCGCGCATGCCGGTGATCGCAAAGCGGTGGGCCTCGTCGCGGATCTGCGCGACCAGCATCAGCGCCGCCGAATCCTTGCCCAGATAGACCTTCTCGCGGCCATCGGCAAACACCAGCTCCTCGAGCCCGACCTTGCGCTTGTCGCCCTTTTCCACACCGACGATGCGCGACAGATCCAGGCCCAGCGCCTCGAATACCTCGCGCGCCATGCTGACCTGGCCGACACCGCCGTCGACCAGCACCAGGTCGGGCAGCCGCGCCTGGCCCGCGGCCGGCTCGGCGCCGCCGGCCTCGCGCTGGGCTTCGGCCACGCGGCAGTAGCGGCGCATCAGCACCTGGCGCATGGCCGCGTAATCGTCACCGCCGGTAATGCCTTCGATGTTGAAGCGCCGGTATTCGCTGCTTTGCATCTTGTGGTGATGGAACACCACGCATGAGGCCTTGGTCGCCTCGCCCGAGGTGTGCGAGATGTCGAAGCACTCGATGCTGAGATTTTCCAGGTCGTGCGTGGGCAGGTCGAGCGCCTCGGCCAGCGCGCGCGTGCGCGCCTGCTGCGAGCCCTCCTCGGCCAGCAGCCGCGCAAGCTGCAGCTCCGCATTGCGCTGCGCCATGTCGAGCCAGGCGCGGCGCTGCTCGCGTGGCTGGTGCAGCGCCGCGACGCGCACGCCGCTGGACTCCGACAGCGCCTTGAGCAGCGCCTTGTCGACCGCGTGGCTCATGACCAGCAGCGGCGGCACCGGCACGCTGGTGTAGTGCTGCGCGAGGAACGCCTCGAGCACCAGCACCTCGACGGGCTGCACGGGCGCGGCCTCGCCCTCTTCCTCGCCCTCCGCGTCATGCACCGCCGCAGCGTCCCCCAGCTGCGAAGGAAAGTACGGCCGGTCGCCCAGATGCCGTCCCCCGCGCACCATCGCCAGGTTCACGCAGGCGCGCCCGCCCTGCACGCGCACCGCGAGGATGTCGACGTCCTTGTCCGAGGTGGTCTCGATCGACTGCTGGTGCAGCACGCGCGCCAGCGCCGTCACCTGGTTGCGCACCTCGGCCGCCTGCTCGAACTCGAGCGCCTCGGAATGCGCGAGCATGCGCGACTCGAGCTGCTGGAGCAGCGCCTGGGTCTCGCCGCGCAGCATGGCTTCGGCATTGCGCACGTCGAGCGAATAGGCCTCGGGCGAGATCAGGTCCACGCAGGGGCCGGTGCAGCGCTTGATCTGATAGAGCAGGCAGGGGCGCGAGCGATTGGCGAACACCGTGTCTTCGCAGGTACGCAGGCGAAACACCTTCTGCAGCAGCTGGATGGTTTCCTTGACCGCCCAGGCGCTGGGATAGGGCCCGAAATAGCGGTTCCTCTTGTCGACGCCGCCGCGGTAGTAAGCCATGCGCGCAAAGCGCTGGCCGGGCTGCTCGCCCTCGCCGTCGCGCGCCGCCACGCCCGAGATCATCAGGTACGGATAGCTCTTGTCGTCCCGAAACAGGATGTTGTACTTCGGGTGCTGCGTCTTGATCAGGTTGTTTTCCAGCAGCAGCGCCTCGGCCTCGGAGCGCACCACCGTGGTCTCGAGGCGCACGATCTTGCTGACCATGTGGCCGATGCGCGAGCCACCATGGTTCTTCTGGAAGTAATTGGCGACGCGGCGCTTGAGGTTGCGTGCCTTGCCCACGTACAGCAGCCCGCCCTGGGCATCGAAGTAGCGGTAGACGCCGGGCAGCGAAGGCAGGGCCGCGACCTGGGCCAGCAGTTCATCGGAATGCATTTCAGACATGGCGCTATTGTGGCGGGCCTGGCGCCGCCTCAGGGCAAGCTTTGCAAGTGTCCGTGCCGCTCCACGGAAAGCGCTACGATCAGCGCGCTCCAGCTCCACTCCCTTTCATGACTTCGAACCGAGCCCTTTGCTGGGACATCTTCTGCCAGGTGATCGACAACTTAGGCGACGTGGGCGTCTGCTGGCGCGCCGCCGCCGAGCTCGCCGCGCGCGGCCAGCAGGTGCGGCTGTGGCTCGATGACGACCGCGCGCTGGCCTGGATGGCACCCGCGCCCCACCCCGCGGGCCTGAGCGTGCACGCCTGGCCCGACCAGCCCGCGCTGCTGCCCGCCGATGGCGCGGGCGATGTCGTGATCGAGGCCTTTGGCTGCACGCTGCCTGAATCTTTTCTCGCACTGGTCGCCCAGCGCCAGGCGCGCCAGGCCCCGCGCGCCGCGCAGTCGCCGGTCTGGATCAATCTCGAATACCTGAGCGCCGAGGATTATGTCGAGCGCTGCCACCGCCTGCCCTCGCTGCTGATGAGCGGCGCCGCGGCAGGACTGACGCGCTGGTTCTTCTACCCTGGCTTCACGCCGCGCACCGGCGGCCTGCTGCGCGAAGCGGCGCTGGAACAGCGCCAGTCGGCCTTCGACCGCTCAGCCTGGCGCGCCGCGCGCGGCATTGGCACCGCCGCGCGCCTGGTCTCGCTGTTTTGCTACGAGCCGCCGGCGCTGCCCGAACTGCTCGCGCAGCTGCAGACCGGCGATGAACCCAGCCATCTGCTGGTCACGCCCGGGCGCGCCACCGACGCCGTGCGCGCCGCGCTGCCCGCGCGGGCGCAGTTGCCCACGACCTGGCTGAGCCCCTGCGCGCAGCCGGCGTTCGATGAAATGCTCTGGGCCAGCGACCTGAACCTGGTGCGCGGCGAGGACTCGCTGGTGCGTGCGCTCTGGGCCGGCGAAGCCTTTGTCTGGCAGATCTATCCGCAGCACGACAACGCCCACCATGCCAAGCTCGAAGCCTTTCTCGACTGGCTAGAGGCCCCGCCCTCGCTACGGTTGTTCCATCACCACTGGAACGGCATGCCCACGCGTGCCGCCCTGCCCGTGCTCACGGCGCGGATGCTGGCCCAATGGCGCGATTGCGCCCAGGCGGCACGCGCGCGTCAGTGGGCTACCAGCGATCTGATCAGCCAACTGCAGCAGTTCGTGGCAGAAAAAAGCTAAAATCCCGGTTTTCGCGCTGGACCGCACCAGCGCTCCTTGTTTTCCCCCCGCCGCGGAACATGTTTCGATGCAGCAGCCCCAGGGCGCGCAGCTGGACGCGTTGAGCGGCACAACACCCAGCAAATCTAGCTATGAAAATCGCACAAGAAATCCGCGCCGGCAACGTGATCATGCACGGCAAGGACCCGATGATCGTCCTGAAGACCGAATACGCCCGTGGGGGCCGCGGTGCAGCCACCGTGCGCATGAAGCTCAAGGCCCTGCTGGGCAACATGGGCACCGAGAACGTGTTCAAGGCCGACGACAAGATCGACAACGTGATCCTGGACAAGAAGGAGTGCACCTACTCCTACTTCGCCGATCCGATGTATGTCTGCATGGACGAAGAGTTCAACCAATACGAAGTCGAAGCCGAGAACATGGGCGACGCGCTGAACTACCTCGAAGACGGCATGACCGTCGAAGTGGTGTTCTATGACGGCAAGGCCATCTCGGTCGAGCTGCCCACCAGCGTCGTGCGCGAAATCACCTGGACCGAACCCGCCGTCAAGGGCGACACTTCGGGCAAGGTGCTCAAGCCCGCCAAGATCTCCACCGACTTCGAAGTGGCAGTGCCGCTGTTCGTCGCTCAGGGCGACAAGATCGAAATCGACACCCGCACCGGCGAATACCGCAAGCGCGTCTAAGCAGCCATCTGCTTCGCAAAGAGCCCCTGCCTGCAGGGGCTCTTTTGTTTTTGGAAGTCCTTAAAGATCCAGCGATCGCTGCCGCCAGAACGCCGCATCGGGAATGATCCCCTGCCCCGCCCCCGCGTTGTCCACCATATGCTGCGCGCGGCTGGTGCCCGGAATCACGCAGGTCACGGCCGCCTGGCTGAGCACGAATTTGAGCAGCACCTGGGCCCAGCTGGTGCATTCGATCTCCTTTGCCCAGGCCGGCAGCGGCCGGTCCCGCAGCTTGCGCAGCAGGTCGCCGCCGCCAAAGGGCTGGTTGACCAGCACGGCAATGCCTTTGTCCGCCGCCAGCGGCAGCAGGCGCTCGGCAGCGCCCTGGTCGTCGAAGGCGTAGTTGATCTGCAGGAAGTCGAGCGGCTCGCGGCGCATGACCGCCTCGACCTCGCGAAAGGCCGACGGCGTGTAATGGGTGATGCCGACGTAGCGCACGCGCCCCTGCGACTTCCATTCCTTGAGCGTCTGCAGCTGGATCTGCCAGTCGACGAGGTTATGGACCTGCATCAGATCGAGCTTTTGCGTGCCCAGCAACTTCATGGACTCCTGCATCTGCCGGATGCCGGCCTCGCGCCCCGTGGTCCAGACCTTGGTCGCAAGAAAGGCCTGGCTGCGCCGGCTCGACTTCGCCAGGATCTCCCCCGTCGTCTTCTCGGCCAGGCCGTACATCGGCGAGCTGTCGAGCACCGAGCCCCCAGCGTCGAACAGCGCTTCCACTACCGCCGGCAGCCGCGCATATTCGGGCGTGCCGGGCGCATGGCCGAAGCCCACCCAGGTGCCGCAGCCAACCACGGGCAGCGCCTCGCCGCTTGACGGAATCTTGCGCTGATGCATCTTGCCGGTTGCCGCAGTGGCCGCGCCCTGCAGGCCCGCCCCCAGTGAGGCTGCAAGCGTGGCGCGCAGAAACTGCGCGCGGTTCATGCCGATGGCGCGTGGATCGTGATCGAGGCTCATGCTTTCTCCAAAGGAATGGTGGAAATTTCAGACGCGCCCGGCAGCGATGCCTGGTGCAGCGAATCCTGGCGCCGGCCCAGCCAGATGCACAGGCTGCACCAGCCCGCGGCCACCGGAATGGCCAGCAGCGCGACGCCGCCCACGCCCATGCCCAGCGCGGAAAGCGCCGAAGACAGCCAGCCGCTCACCGCATCGCCGCCGCGGTACACCAGCGTCTCGATGGCGTTCTTGGCCTTGTATTTCTCCTCGCGGCGCACGACGGTGAACAGCACCTCGCGCGCGGGCCGGGCAATGGCGTAGTCAAGCGCCCTTCGCGCCACCTGGGCACAGGCCAGCACCATCAAGGTCGGCGCCAGCGCCAGCACGCCAAAGGCCGCGACGCTGACCAAGGGCAGCAGCGCCAGGCACAGCACCACCCCGAAGCGCCGCATCAGCCGGCCGGTCACAAAGACCTGCAGCACCAGCGTGAGGCACGAGACGCTCAGATCCACGGCCGCGAACCAGCGCGTGCGCGAGGCGGTGTCGGGCAGCGCGTCGGCGACGATGCGCGCCTGCTCGAAGTACAGGAAAGTCGACGCCGCCGTGTGCAGCAGCAGATAGACGCAGATGCCCAGCAGATAGGGCGAGCGTGCAATCAGCGACAGCCCCGCCCAGACCTGCCCGCCCGGCGCACGCGGCTGCGCGGCAGGCACCGGTCCGGCCTCGGTGCGCGGGTAGATGCCGCGAAAGCAGCGCAGCGCCAGCTCCAGCAGCAGCGCCGCGAGCAGCGCCAGCACCATCGGGCCGAACAGGGTCACGGCACCCGCTGCCAGCAAGGGTCCCACCACCGTGCCCAAAGTACCGCCGGCCGCGATGAAGCCAAACAGCCGCCGGCCCTGCGCGCTGGTGAAGCAGTCGTCCAGCACGCTCCAGAAGATGCTGACGACAAACAGATTGAATACGCTGACCCAGACAAAGAAGCTGCGCGCCAGCCAGACGCTCTCGAGGTGCAGCGCCATCAGCGCGCTGAACGCCAGCAGCGTCAGCGCAAAGAAGCGGTAGACATAGGGCACGAAGCGACGCGGCGAAAACCGCGTCACCAGCCAGCCGAACACCGGCACCAGCAGCAGCATGGCCACGAAGGTCGCGGTGAACAGCCAGCGCAGCTCCTGCGGCCCGCCCACCACGCCCAGCGCGTCGCGCAGCGGCCTGAGCAGGTAATAGCCCGAGAGCAGGCAGCAGAACCAGGCAAAGCCCAGCAGCGCGGCCTTCACTTCATGCGCTTGAACGGCCACCATCCGATGGAGGAGCCGGTGCAGGCGCGATGGGGTGGCGTCGATGGGGGTGGTCACAGCGTGACCATAAACGAAAGTGCCGGCACCATGAAAAACACCCCGAAGCCGGAGGTTCATCCAGCTTCAGGGTGCATTTTGCCGTCATGGGCCCGGCACGGGCCCGCGCGCAAGGATCAGATCGGCACGCCGACCAGATCATGTCCCTGCGTGCCGACGATGCGCGCGCGCGTGAACTCGCCGGCCTTCATCGTCTTGCTGATCTTCTCGGGCGGCAGCAGATGCACGACGCCATCGATCTCGGGCGCGTCGGCATAGCTGCGGCCCACGCCGCCCTTGCGGCCCAGTGCCGGCGCGGAGTCGACCAGCACCTGCATCGTCGAGCCGATGCGCCGGCGCAGGCGGTTGGCCGAGACTTCCTCGGCCACTTCCATGAAGCGCGCGCGGCGCGCCTCGCGCACTTCCAGCGGCAGCATGCCGGGGATGTCGTTGGCGGTAGCGCCCTCGACCGGGCTGTAGGCAAAGCAGCCCGCGCGGTCGATCTCGGCGGCGCGCACGAAGTCCAGCAGATGCTCGAACTCCTCCTCGGTCTCGCCGGGGAAGCCGGCAATGAAGGTCGAGCGGATGATCAGGTCGGGGCACATCTCGCGCCAGCGCTGGATGCGCTCGAGGTTCTTCTCGCCGCTGGCCGGGCGCTTCATGCGCTTGAGCACATCGGGGTGGCTGTGCTGCAGCGGCACATCCAGGTACGGCAGCACGCGGCCCGAGGCCATCAGCGGGATGATTTCATCGACGCTGGGGTACGGGTAGACATAGTGCAGGCGCACCCACGCGCCATGCGGCTCGGCCAGCTCACCCAGGGCCTGCACCAGCTCGAGCATGCGCGTCTTGACGGGCTTGCCGTCCCAGAAACCGGTGCGGTACTTGACGTCCACGCCATAGGCCGAGGTGTCCTGGCTGATGACCAGCAGTTCCTTGACGCCGCCTTCGAACAGCGCCTTGGCTTCCTTGAGCACATCGCCGATCGGGCGCGAGACCAGGTCGCCGCGCATCGACGGGATGATGCAGAAGGTGCAGCGGTGGTTGCAGCCCTCGCTGATCTTCAGATAGGCGTAATGTTTGGGCGTGAGCTTGAGCCCGGCCGCGCCGAACGCGCCGGGAATCAGATCGACAAACGGGTCGTGCGGCTTGGGCAGGTGCGTGTGCACCGCATCCATGACTTCCTGCGTCGCGTGGGGGCCGGTCACGGCCAGCACGCTGGGGTGGATCTGGCGCACCATGTTGCCGCCGTCGGCGCCAGACTTCGCGCCCAGGCAACCGGTCACGATGACCTTGCCGTTCTCGGCCAGCGCTTCCGCAATGGTGTCCAGGCTTTCCTTGACGGCATCGTCGATGAAGCCGCAGGTGTTGACGATCACCAGGTCCGCACCCTGGAAGGTCTTGGAGGTCTCATAGCCCTCGGCGCTCAGTTGCGTGAGGATCAGTTCGGAATCGGTCAGGGCCTTGGGGCACCCCAGGGACGCAAAACCGATTTTCGGGATTTTGGCTAGCTGCAATTTATTCAACCTGTTGGTAGGCCGGCAGAGGGATCGGGGCAATCTGCACATGCTTTATGGAATGGCCTGAGGCTGTCGACGCGCACCGGGCGCGGGTTTCGCGCGCGCATCGTCTGGCCATTCAAGACGCCATGCAGCCAGGCGGGTGCATGGCGGAAGGCAGGGCGCGCATTTTACCTTGCAGCGCGCATCCGGCGCTGGCCCGGGCCATTGCGCGCGCCGCCCTGCCCCTGACGGGCACGGTCCTCCCGGGGTTCGGGGGGACGCTCCCCGGGAAAACCTGGGGCAAATAGCCCTTCCCATGCGCCTTTGCCGCCGTTTACAGTGCACAGGTACAACAATTCGAGGTAAAAAAGCGCCTGGGCTACTAGGAAAGCACAATTTTTCCCATTAGCATCTGTTGAACCGATAAGAAGCACACGCTTGGCATTGGTCAAGAATTCTCACCAACTAGGAAAAGCAACATGGCAACTGCAAAGAAGGCACCGGCCGCAGCTTCTGCGACTCCCGCTAAGAAACGCACCCCCAACGCCGCCTTCATGAAACCGCTGACCCCCAGCCCGGCCCTGGCCGCGGTCGTGGGTTCGGCTCCGCTGCCACGCACGGAAGTCATCAGCAAGCTGTGGGTCTACATCAAGGCCAACAAGCTGCAAGATGAATCCAACAAGCGCATGATCAACGCCGACGCCAAGCTCAAGGAAGTCTTCGGCAAGCCCCAGGTCTCGATGTTCGAGATGGCCGGCCTGATCGGCAAGCACGTGAAGTAATTCTTCACGCACCGCAAGAAGCCGGCACATGCCGGCTTTTTTTCGTCTGCTCACGATTGAATTTTGCTAAAGCGTTGCTTAAAACAAACTAGGCAATGCGAATTAATCGTATTTCTATCTATGATTCGCTCCGGCCGGACAAGGCCGCTGCGGATCCTCCGCGACGTGCCCTCCGGCCCAAAAAACAAGTGGTTCTCACTGAGAGCCCAATATCATTTCCGGAGCATTTATCTTGAAGACCACTGCGCCCATGACGGCTGCCGAACCCGGCACCGTCACCTCTTTCGCGCCCCCTTCCGACAAAGCCCTGCTGCCCCTGGGCGCACTGATGCTGAGCGCCTGCGTCGGCAGCTGGGCCCAGGCCCCCGCAGCGCCCGAAGCCACCATGGGCACGGTGACCGTGCGCGAGGCAGCCCAGGTGCAGGGCAAGGACACGCTGCTCCTCAAGGAAACCACGGTCGGCAAGGGCAAGCAGGACATCAAGGACATCCCGCAGTCGGTCACGGTGTTCACCGAGCGCCTGATGAGCGACCGCAACCAGGACGATTTCCGCGAGGTGCTGCGCACCACCGCCGGCGTGACGTTCCAGGCCGGCGAAACCGGCGAGGAAGACGTGCGCCTGCGCGGCTTCTCGCTGGGCCAGGCCGGCGACATCTACGTCGACGGCATGAAGGACGCGCCGCTCTACGAGCGCGACACCTTCAACAACGACCGCATCGAAGTGCTCAAGGGCTCGGCCTCGATGCTGTTCGGCAAGGGCTCCACCGGCGGCGTGGTCAATCAGGTCAACAAGGCGCCGCTGCTGATCGACCAGCATGAAATCTCCTACACCCTGGGCACCGGCAAGTTCAACCGCGCGCAAGGTGACTTCAATTTCAAGACCGGCGAGAACGCGGCGCTGCGCGTCAACGCCATGATCCACGACTCCGACAACTACGGCGCCAAGCAGGACAAGCGCGGCATTGCGCCGACCTTTTCCTGGGGCATCGGCACGCGCGACGAGTTTTCCGTGGGCCTGTATTACCTCGACATCAAGGGCCGCCCGAACTACAACTCCCCCTGGATCACGAGCAATGGCAAGATCGTGCCGACGTTGCGCGCCAGGAACTACTACGGTCTCGACAGCGACCACCTGAACACCTCGGCGAAGTATCTGACGCTGGGCCATATCCACCGTTTCGACGATGGCGGCGAACTGCAGACGCGCCTGCGCCACGGCAAGTACGAGCGCGACCTGCTGGCCAGTGTGATCGGCTTCTCGGGCACCCGTCCGACCTCGCTGGACCAGATCACCGACGCCACGCGGCTCACGCGCACCTCCAAGGGCCGCATCGGCGAAAGCACGATGACGCAGGTCCAGAGCGACTACACCAATGAATTCAACTGGGGCGGCAACAAGCACCAGATCATTGCCGGCCTGGACTACTACCACGACGATGCCGACCGCAACCAGGGCTACGCCAACGCTGCCGGCAATTCGGGCGCCAATCCCGCCCTGCTGACTTCCGTGGGCACGCCCAACAACGGCGCGTCGGCGCCAGACAGACGCGCGCCGGTGGCTTTCAACACGTTCAAGGCCCAGAACATCGGCCTGTACCTGCAAGACACGCTGTCGCTGACCTCGACCGTCAAGCTCGTCGGCGGCCTGCGCTATGACCAGTTCAAGGCCAGCTACCGCAACGCCACGGGAGCGTTGAGCGACTCGACTTCGGAAGGCCTGTGGAGCCCGCGCATCGGCCTGATCTTCCAGCCCGATGAGCTCAGTTCGTACTATGTGTCGTTCGGTACTTCGTACAACACGTCGGGCGACACCTACCAGTTTGCCAACCCCTCCGCGGGCAGCGCCACCCAGGCAAGCACCGCATCGCTGGCCAATACCCCGCCGGAAAAGAGCCGCAATCTGGAAGTCGGCGGCAAGTGGGAGCTGTTCGAGCGCCGCGCGCTGCTGGGCGTGGCCGCGTTCTACAGCGAGAAGTTCAACGAGCGCAACACCGACCCGGACAACGTCACGAACTATGTGCTGTCCGGCAAGCGCCACGCGGCAGGCATGGAGTTCAACCTCGCGGGCCACATCACGCCGCAGTGGGATATCTTCTTCAACCACACCTGGATTCCCGAAGCGAAGATCGACCGCAGCAGCGTTGCATTCTCCGCCGGTGGCGCCCAGATCCGCGGCGACCGTCCTGCGCTGAGCCCCAAGCACAGCGGCAGCGTGTGGTCCACCTATGCGGTGACACCCAAGCTGCGCCTGGGTGCCGGCCTGACCTACCGCGACAAGCAGAGCCCGGAAGGCTCGCGCGCGCTGATGGCCAGCGGCTTTGCCACCATCGATGCCATGGCTGAGTACACTTTCGACCAGAAGACATCGCTCAAGCTGAACGTCACCAACGTCAGCGACAAGCTGTATGCCGATTCGCTGTACCGCGGTTTCTATACCGCGGGCGCGGCGCGCGCCGTGCAGCTGACCGTCAAGACCCGCTTCTGATCCTGCCAACCATGCTCCTGCACCTGAAACAGGTTTTCACCCCGGACGAAGTCCAAGGCGCGCGCCAGTTGCTTGGCGAAGCCGCGCCCTGGGTGGATGGCAGGACCAGCGCGGGCGGCCAGGCCCAGGGCTTTAAGCACAACCAGCAACTGGCGCAGGGCAGCGAGGTCTCGCACCAGCTGCAGGCCCAGGTGCGGGCCGCGCTCGGCAGGGACCCGCTGTTTTTCTCGGCGGCCCTGCCCAGGCGCATCTTCAATCCCCTGTTCAACCGCTACGGCGGTGACACCAATTTCTACGGCGCCCATATCGACGGCGCCGTGCTGCATTCGCAGAACCCGGCGCAGTGGGTGCGCAGCGACCTCTCCTGCACGCTGTTCCTGAGCGAGCCCGGCGAATACGACGGCGGCGAGCTCGTGATCCAGGAATCGCTGGGCGAGCGGCGCATCAAGCTGCCGGCCGGCGACATGATCATGTATCCCGCCAGCACCGTGCACCAGGTCGCGCCCGTGACGCGCGGCGCACGCATCGCGAGCTTCTTCTGGGTCGAGAGCATGGTGCGCGGCACCGAGCAGCGCCAGATGCTGTTCGACATGGACATGGCGCTGCTCAAGCTGCGCGCCGAGGTCGGCGAGAAGCACCCGAGCATGGTGCAGCTGACCGGCACCTACCACAACCTGCTGCGGCTCTGGGCCGACGTCTGAGTCCGGCGCGGCCCCGCCATGGCATCTTCCCTTCCCGCACTGCAGGCCGTTGCGCCAGACATCGTCAGCCTCGACGACCATGAACGGCGCGCCGGCGAAGTGCTCGATGCCAATGCCTGGGCCTATTTCAGCGGCGGCGCGGGCGACGGACGCGGCCTGCGGTCCAACCGCAATGCCTGGGACGCCCTGGCGCTGTGGCCGCGCGTGCTGCGGCCCCTTGGCGAGGGCCATAGCCGCATTCAACTGCTGGGCCGCGAGTATGCGCACCCGCTGCTGGTGGCGCCCATGGCCTTCCAGCGCCTGGCCCATGCCGATGGGGAACTCGCCAGCGCCTATGCGGCCGCGGCGCTGGGCGCGGGCTTCACGTTGAGCACCCAGGCCAGCGTGCCGCTGGAGCTGCCGGCCGAGGCGGTGCTCGGCACCGCCGGTCGCGGGCCGCTGTGGTTCCAGCTCTATCTCCAGCATGACCGGGGCTTCACGCGCGAGCTGGTGCAGCGCGTCGAGCGCGCGGGCTACGAAGCGCTGGTGCTCACGGTGGATGCTCCGGTCTCGGGCGTGCGCGACCACGAGCGCCGCGCGGGGTTTCGCCTGCCTGCGGGCATCTCGGCGGTCAATCTCCAGGGCATGGGCAGCGTGCCCCCGGTCAGCGACGGCACGCTGTGCGCCGGCATGCTGCGCCATGCGCCCACATGGGACGACCTCGCCTGGCTGCAGGCGCAGACGCGGCTGCCGGTGCTGCTCAAGGGCATCCTCCATCCCCGCGATGCGCTGCAGGCCGCGCGCCTGCAGGCGGCGGGCATCATCGTGTCCAACCACGGCGGCCGCACGCTCGACAGCACGCCCGCGGCGGCCGTCGCCCTGCCGCGCGTGGTGCAGGCACTGCAGTCCGGCGGCCATGCGCTGCCGGTGATCGTCGACGGCGGCATTCGCCGCGGCACCGATGTGCTCAAGGCCATGGCGCTGGGCGCCAGCGCGGTGATGGTCGGACGGCCGATCGTCTGGGGACTGGCCAATGCGGGTGCCGCCGGTGTTGCGCACGTGCTACGGCTGCTGCGCGACGAACTGGAAATCGCGATGGCGCTGACCGGCTGCGCCACCCTGGCCGATGCCACATCGGAGCTGTTTGGCGAGTGAGGGAAAGCCCTGCGCTAAAGCCCTTGTAGGCCGCAGGCTGAATCGAGAATTGCGAATGCGATGGGTTCTCATTTATAATCAGCGCTATCCCTTCAATAGCCAGCCACCACTGCCTGCTGCCATGATCGTCTGTGTTTGCCGCCGGGTTTCTGATCGCGAAATCGCACGCCACGTGCATGCGGGCATGAGTTTCGATGAAATCCAGTTCGAGCTGGGAGTCGCCACCCAATGCGGGCGCTGCGAGAGCTGCGCGCGCGACGTCGTGGCCCAGTGCAGTGCTTCGGGAGCGGTTGCCATGATCCAGAACGCCTCCCAGCCGATCCAGCTTGCCAACAATATCTTGGAAAGCAAGGCATGGCCCTCTTCTACGTTCTGCTCGGTAGCCTGATACTCGTCATCGGCTGCTCCTGGTGGATCTTCCGCCAGTGAACTTGGTTTTCTGTCTGCAGCTACCCGGGTGCAGCGCGCGCTGAACCCACCTCTCGTATATGTCCCAGTCTGATAGATTTGCCCCTTCCGGGGGGATGAGCCGCAATGTCATCATTGCCGGCTCCGTGGTGGCGCTGCACGTGGCCGGTATCTGGGCGCTGCAAAGCGGCCTGATGCGCAAGGCCGTGGAACTCGTGGTTCCGGCCGAGGTGCTGGCCGAGTTCATTGCCCCGCCCGCTCCCGAGGTGCCGCCTCCGCCGCCCCCCCCTCCTCCACCACCCAAGCCGCAGCCCCAGCCCGTGGTGCGCAAGGCGCCGATGCCCAAGGCGGTGGCCGACCCCGTGCCGCGCCCCCAGGCGCCCGTCGGCGTGATCGAGCCCGCACCGGCACCGGTGAGCGAAGCGCCGCCGGCACCGCCCGCGCCGCCCGCACCCCCTGCGCCGCCGGCGCCTCCCGCCCCACCAGCGCCGCCCGCACCGCCGGTGATCCAGTTGCCATCGAGCAATGCGGCCTATCTCAACAACCCCAAGCCCAACTACCCTTCCGTCAGCCGGCGCATGGGCGAGCAGGGCAAGGTCGTGCTGCGCGTGTTCATCGATGCCGAGGGCCGGCCGCAGACCATTGAAATCCGCGAGTCCAGCGGCTTCGAGCGCCTGGACCAGCAAGCCGTTGAATCCGTCAAGCGCTGGCGCTTCGTGCCCGGCAAGCGCAACGGCGTTCCAGAAGCCATGTGGAACATCGTGCCCATCAATTTTGTTCTCGAATAATTCTCAGGAGTAGTCATGGATTCCCATTTCGGCATTGCCAACGTCTGGACCCAGGGGGACTTCGTCACCCGCGCCATCGCCGTCATTCTGATCGGCATGTCTCTCGTCTCGTGGATCGTGATCATCCTCAAGGCGCTGGACATCTTCAAATACCGCAAGCTCGCGCGCGCCTCGCACGACTTCTGGCACAGCGAGGACTTCGGTGCCGGCCTGAACAAGCTCGGCACCGACCCGGGCAACCCCTTCCGCCATCTGGCGCTCGAAGGCCGCGAAGCCACCGCCCACCACCGCAAGAGCAGCGCCCACCTGCATGACGCGCTGGACATCAGCGACTGGGTCACGCGCTCGCTGCGCAACTGCATCAACGAATTCACCGCGCGGCTGCAGGGCGGCCTGGCGATCCTGGCTTCGGTGGGCTCGACCGCGCCGTTCATCGGCCTGTTCGGCACCGTCTGGGGCATCTACCACGCGCTGGTCGCGATCGGCACCACGGGCCAGTCGACCATCGACAAGGTGGCCGGCCCGATCGGCGAGGCGCTGATCATGACCGCCCTGGGCCTGGCCGTCGCCATTCCCGCGGTGCTTGGCTACAACGCGCTGGTGCGCGGCAACAAGTCGATCCTGAACAACCTCAACAGCTTCGCGCACGACCTGCACGCCTACTTCGTGACCGGCGCGCGCGTGAACATCCAGAACGAAGGCGAGCCAGCCAAGGTGCTGCCGCTGAAGAAAGGTGCCTGACCATGTCGTTCGGAACCCAGGACGATTCCGATGAGGTGATGAACGAGATCAACATGACGCCGCTGGTCGACGTCATGCTGGTGCTGCTGATCATCTTCATCATCACCATTCCGGTGATGAAGCATTCGGTCAATGTCGATCTACCGCAGGCCACGAACCAGCCGGAGAACATGAAGCCCGAGACCGTGAACCTGAGCATCGATGCCCAGGGCCAGTACCACTGGAACGCCCAGGCCATATCGGACGAAGCGCTCGTGGCACAGCTCCAGGCCGAAGGCGCGAAGGACCCGCAGCCGGACCTGCATATCCGCGGCGACAAGAACGTGCGCTACGAACGCGTGGCCCAGGCCATGGCGGCGGCCCAGCGCGCCGGCGTGCGCAAGATCGGTTTCGTGACCGACCCGGTGCAGTAAGCCGCGGCCACCGCCCGCCCCTGTCGGCGCAAAGCCCTGCCCTCCGTTGATGGAGGCAGGGCTTCTTTCATTGGCAAGGCAAGATGTCGAAGGGTGTTCGGTCTGCTTACAAAATGACCCAACAAAGGATTGACATGTTATTGAGAATCAATATCATTAGCAAACATACCGACCTGAGGATCAACACATGCCCGCTACCCTTTCCCTGCCCCGCACAGGCCAAGCCAGCCAGCTCTCCGTCCAGATGCCCCAGGCCCTGGACCGCGCCGACAGCGCGCTGGGCATGAACAGCACCGAACTGCTGCAGGGACGCAAGTCCGTCACGATCCTGCACAACGGCATGCCCTACCGGCTGCACGCCACCAAGCTGGGCAAGCTGATCCTCACCAAGTGAACCTTTCATCGTGGGGCGACTCCCTGGCAGCGATGCCAGTCCGGGTCGTTTTTGCCAGCCAACGGCGTTTGTCCGCGTAGCCAGGCTTTTTTCCCACTTCTGCAGAATGCAAAAAGCCGGTCGTTGGACCGGCTTTTTCATGGGGCCTGCCTAGGCCGGGCCCATCGCTCCCGGATCAGAGACCGATCGCGGCAATGCCGGCACGCGCGATCTGCGCATCTTCATGCGACTTCACGCCGCTGACACCGACAGCCCCTAGAACCTGGCCGTCCTTGACGATCGCCACGCCGCCTTCGAGCAGGCCCTGCAGGCCCGGAGCGCTCAGGAACGCAGTGCGGCCACCGTTGATGATGTCTTCGTAGACCTTGGAGTCGCGGCGACCCAGTGCCGAGGTGTGGGCCTTGGCGGGAGCGATCTGCGCCGAGCTCGGGGCCGCGCCGTCCAGGCGCTGCAGCCACAGCAGATGGCCGCCATCGTCGACGATGGCAATGCTCACCGCCCACTTGTTTTTCAGGGCTTCGGCTTCTGCCGCGGCGGCAATGGCTTTCACGTCGGCGAGTTCGAGTTCGTGCTTGGTCTTCATGCAAAGGCTCCGGGTTGGTATCGGCGAAACAAGCAGCATAACGGGCAAAACGCCGTCAACTGAGCACATTCTGCGCAAAACATTCACAACCAAAACCAATTGACCGCAACCGGGTATTGCAATAGGCCATCGGCATCGCCACCTAGAATGAACTATGCAATCGTGCATGCAACAAGGAGAGCGTCCGAATGAATGAACAAGTCACCACACTGGGCTCTGCGGGCTACGGTGTCTCGCAGCAACAGCGCAACAAGGTTTTGCGCAATACCTACTGGCTGCTCGCGCTGAGCCTGCTGCCAACGGTACTCGGCGCCTGGGTAGGCGTTGCCACGGGCATCACGGCATCGCTGGGCGGCGTGGTCGGTCTCGTTGTTTTCCTGGGCGGCGCCTTCGGCTTCATGTACGCCATCGAGAAGACCAAGCATTCGGCGGCCGGCGTGCCGGTGCTGCTGGCCTTCACGTTCTTCATGGGCTTGATGCTCTCGCGCATGATCGGCACGATTCTCGGCTTCAGCAATGGCTCCGAGCTGATCATGACCGCGTTTGCGGGCACGGCCGGCGTGTTCTTCGTGATGGCCAGCGTGGCCAGCGTGATCAAGCGCGACCTGTCGGGCATGGGCAAATGGCTGTTTGTCGGCGCGATGGTGCTGTTTGTCGGCATCCTGGTCAACATGTTCGTCGGCTCGACCGTCGGCATGATGGTCATCTCGGTGGCCGGCATCGGCATCTTCAGCGCCTTCATGCTGTATGACCTCAAGCGCATCATGGATGGTGGCGAGACCAACTACATCAGCGCCACGCTGGCACTGTATCTGGACCTGTTCAATGTGTTCCAGTTCATGCTGTCGCTGCTGGGCATCGCTGGTGGCGACCGCGAATAAGCGCACGACGTTTTCGAAAAAGGCCCTTCGGGGCCTTTTTTCATGGAGGTGCAAATCCAGGAACCTCAAGTTTTTACGCAGCTTGCCGATAATGCTGGAGACATGTCCAAATACGCCCCTACCACCATGCGGTCTGCCTTCCTGGCGCTTCCCTTGCTGCTGCTTGCCGGCTGCGACATTCCCGGCCTCGGCCCCACGCCCCAGGCGCTGGCACGCGAGAGCGAAGCCAAGGCCGTGGGCAGCGCCTGCCGCCACGCGATGCGCGGGCTCGAGGACTGCTACGTGCTCAACCCCAAGGCGACCAAAGCCCTGGTTTTCGCGGGCTGGAAGGAAATGGACCAGTACATGCGCGAGAACAAGATGGAGGGCGTGCCCTCGGTCATCACGCAACGCGACAAGCCAGCGCGCGCCAGCGCCAAGGACGACGACATCGAGACCGAGCTGCGGCCCGCGGCCGCGCGCGGCAAGAGCTGAAAGCCAGGTGCCCCGGGGCACCTGCTCCATCAAGCCCTTTCGAACACCGCCATGCTTTCGACGTGCGCGGTGTGCGGAAACATGTTGACCACACCCGCGCTGACGCAGCGGTATCCCGCCTTGTTGACCAGCAGATCGGCGTCGCGCGCAAGCGTTGCCGGTGCGCAGCTCACGTAGACGATGCGCTGCGGCGGCTGCCAGGCTTCGCTGCCTTCGGGCAAGACCACGGCATCCTCGGCGCCGATGCGCGCCTGGTGGATGTCGGCCAGCGCCTGCACCAGCGCGAAGGCGCCTTCGCGCGGCGGATCGACCAGCCACTTGTCGGCCTTGCCATCGGCGATCAGCATCTCGGGCGTCATCGCAAACAGGTTGCGCGCGACGAAATCGGTGGGCGCCATCGCACTGCCGGCGCTGCGCTGTGCCTGGTTCATCGCATAGTTGTCGCGCGAGCGCGCCACCAGCGCCTCGCTGCCCTCGATACCCAGCACTTCGCGCGCCTGCGTGGCCAACGGCAGCGTGAAGTTGCCCAGGCCGCAGAACCAGTCGATCACGCGCTCGCTTTTCTTTACGTCCAGCAGGCGCAGCGCACGCGAGACCAGCACGCGGTTGATGTGCGGATTGACCTGGGTGAAGTCGGTGGGTTTGAAGGGCATGGTGATGCCGAAATCGGGCAGGCCGTAGGCGAGCTCGCGCACCGGCGGATCCATCAGCTGCACGGTGTCGGGGCCCTTGGACTGCAGCCACCACTGGATGTCGTGCGCGGCCGCAAAGGCGCGCAGGCGCGCCTCGTCGCCTTCGGACAAAGGCTCCATGTGGCGCAGCACCAGCGCCGTCACGTCGTCGCCACAGGCCACCTCGATCTGCGGCAGGGTCTCGCGCGCGTCCATGGACTCGACCAGCGCGCGCAGCGGCATCAGCAGGCCGTCGACATGCGGGGGCAGCACCGGGCAGACTTCCATGTCGGCGATATAGCGGCTCTTGCGCTCGTGAAAGCCGACCAGCACCTTCTGCTTCTTGATCACGTAGCGCACCGACAGGCGCGCGCGGTAGCGGTAGCCCCAGGCCGGGCCCTCGATCGGACGCAGCACCATCTCGGCCCTGACCTTGCCCAGATGCCACAGGTTGTCTTCGAGCACGCGCTGCTTGACGGCCACCTGGGCCGAGACATGCAGGTGCTGCATCTTGCAGCCGCCGCACGCGCCTTCGTGCAGCCCGAAATGCGGGCAGCCGGGCGTCACGCGCTGGGAGGATTCGCGGTGGATGGCCACCAGGCTGCCGCGCTCGAAGTTGTTCTTCTTGCGGTGGATGTTGGGGGTCACCAGCTCCGTGGGCAGCGCGCCGTCGATGAACACCACCTTGCCATCGGGCCGGCGGGCCACGCCCTGGGCATCCATGTCCATGGACAGCACTTCAAGCCAGCCGGGCGGCAGTTCGGTCGTGGAGGGTTCGGGAAGATTCGCGGGGAGATTGTTGTCGCTCAGGTCACTCATGGGCGAGATTGTCTCCGAACCCGGCCAGGGCGAGCGCGGCGCGGGGCCATTGGCAGGGCACCGGCAGGACGCGTGAATGGCCATAATCAACGCATGTCTTCATCCACTTACTCGGCTTGGCTGGCCCGGCCTGCGGGCAGCATCACGCGCGTGCAGGGCATCGAGGTCGGGCACCACACCGATGCGCGCCGGCCCACGGGCTGCAGCGTGGTGATCGCGCGCGCGGGCGCGGTGGGCGGAGTCGATGTGCGCGGCGCGGCGCCGGGTACGCGCGAGACCGATCTGCTGCATCCGACGAATCTGGTCGAGCGGGTGCATGCGGTGGTGCTGGCCGGCGGCAGTGCCTGGGGGTTGGATGCCGCCAGCGGCGCGGTGCGTTGGCTCGAGGAGCAAGGCGTGGGGCTCGATGTGCGCTATGCGCGGCTGCCCCTGGTGCCGGCCGCGGTGCTTTTCGATCTGGGTGTGGGCGACGCGCGCATCCGCCCCGATGCCGCCGCGGGCCATGCGGCCTGCGCCGCGGCCAGTGTCGAGGCGCCTGCCGAAGGCAATGTGGGCGCCGGCGCCGGCGCCTGCGTGGGCAAGGTGTTCGGCATGGCACACGCGATGAAGGGCGGCATCGGCACGGCCTCGGTGACCGTCGAGGGCGTGACCGTCGGCGCGCTGGTGGCCTGCAATGCGCTGGGCGATGTGCTCGACCCCGAGACCGGCACGCTGCTCGCCGGCGCGCGCACTGCGGATGGTTTGCAGCTGCGCGACACGCGCCGCGCGCTGCTGCGCGGCGAGCTGCCGCAGCCGGTGCTGGCAGGCACCAACACGACGATCGGCGTCATTGCCACCGATGCACAGATCACCAAGGCCCAGGCGCACCGCCTGGCCGTGGTGGCGCACGACGGACTGGCGCGCGCGATCAATCCGGTGCATACGATGTCGGATGGGGACACTCTGTTCACGCTGGGTACGGGGGCCAGCGGCCGGACGCTGGGGATGATGGTGCTGGCGGTGATGGCGGCTGAAGTTACGGCGGTGGCGACCGTGCGGGCGGTGCTTTGTGCGCGGGGGGTGACTACCGCCGACGGGCTATGGCTGCCTTCAGCGTTTGATTTTGAGGGCAGGACGTCCATGGTTCGACAGGCTCACCACGAACGGTAATGAAATGAAAACAGGCTCCCGAAGGAGCCTGTTTTCTTCAATCGATAGTGCTATCACCCGCCTACATCTATGGACACCGGCGTATTCAAGAAAAGGGGGCAGCGAGGAAGGGCCGCCCCGCACCGAGGCTGCCGTCCCCCTCCACCGAAGGTTGAGAGGGGGAAGCCGCGGAAGCGGCTCAGGGGGTGCTCTTATTTCAACGCCTTGAAGCGCATGCGCTTGGGCTTGGCACCCTCTTCACCCAGGCGGCGCTTCTTGTCGGCTTCGTATTCCTGATAGTTGCCATCGAAGAACACCCACTGCGAGTCGCCTTCGGCGGCCAGGATATGGGTTGCGATGCGGTCGAGGAACCAGCGGTCATGGGAGATGACCATGACGGTGCCGGCGTACTCGAGCAGCGCGTCTTCGAGCGCGCGCAGGGTTTCGACGTCCAGATCGTTCGAGGGCTCATCGAGCAGCAGCACGTTGCCGCCCTGGATCAGCGTCTTGGCCAGGTGCAGACGGCCGCGTTCGCCGCCGGAGAGGTTGCCGACCTTCTTTTGCTGGTCCTGGCCGTTGAAGTTGAAACGGCCGGCGTAGGCACGCGAAGCCATCTGGAACTTGCCGACGTTGATGATGTCGAGGCCGTTGGAGATGTCCTCCCACACCGTCTTTTCATTGGCCAGCGCCTCGCGCGACTGCTCGACGAAAGCCATCTTCACCGTGGAGCCGATGTCGACGGTGCCGCTGTCGGCCTGTTCCTTGCCGGCAATCAGCTTGAACAGCGTGGATTTACCCGCGCCGTTGGGGCCGATGATGCCGACGATCGCGCCAGCGGGCACGTTCATGCTCAGGTTGTCGATCAGCACGCGGTCGCCAAAGCTCTTGGTGACGTTGTTGAATTCGATGACCTTGCTGCCCAGGCGCTCGGCCACAGGAATGAAGATTTCCTGCGTTTCATTGCGCTGCTGGTATTCGTGGTCGCTCAGTTCCTCGAAGCGCGCAATACGTGCCTTCGACTTGGCCTGGCGGCCCTTGGCGTTCTGGCGCACCCATTCCAGTTCCTTTTTCAAGGCCTTGGCGCGGGCTTCCTCGCCCTTGTTTTCGGCTTCGAGGCGGTTGCCCTTTTGCAGCAGCCAGTCGGAGTAGTTGCCCTTGTAGGGAATGCCATGGCCACGGTCGAGCTCCAGGATCCACTCGGCGGCGTTGTCGAGGAAGTAGCGATCGTGGGTGATGGCCACGACGGTGCCGGTGAAGCGGTGCAGGTACTGCTCGAGCCAGTCCACGGATTCGGCATCCAAGTGGTTGGTGGGTTCGTCGAGCAGCAGCATGTCGGGCTTGGACAGCAGCAACTGGCACAGCGCGACGCGGCGCTTTTCACCGCCCGAGAGCTTGCCGATCACGGCATCCCAAGCGGGCAGGCGCAGCGCGTCGGCGGCGATTTCGAGCTGGTGCTCGGAGTCGGTGCCGGCGGCGGCGATGATCGCTTCCATCTGGCCCTGCTCGGTAGCGAGGGCGTCGAAGTCGGCGTCTTCCTCGGCGTAGGCGGCGTAGATTTCATCGAGGCGCTTGCGCGCGTTGTTGACCTCGGCCAGCGCTTCTTCCACCGCTTCGCGCACCGTGTGCTCGGGGTTGAGCTGGGGCTCCTGCGGCAGATAGCCGATGGACAGGCCGGCCATCGGGATGGCTTCGCCTTCGATCTCCTTGTCCACCCCTGCCATGATTTTGAGCAGGGAGGATTTCCCGGAGCCATTAAGGCCCAGCACGCCGATTTTTGCGCCGGGGAAAAAGCTGAGAGAAACGTCCTTCAAGATCTGCCGCTTGGGCGGCACGGTCTTGGTGACATGGTTCATCGAAAAAACGTATTGGGCCATGGATTTGTCTGTAGATTCTTCAAAAACTGGGCAACAAAATGGTTGCACGCCAACCGCGATTATCCGCGCATGCGACAATACCCTGAGTTGTGGGCTCCAGTTGCCCATAACATCAGCATTCCAGCTGGGGACAATGGACGCAGTGCCGGGCTCCCATCTTTGAACCTCATCCGCCTAGGACTGGCCGGCAACCGCCCAAAGGTTGCCACGACAGGCTGATACCCCCCCGCGCCCAGGATGGGCGCATCTGATCACATGACATTTGAAGAACTGAATCTGGCTCCTGCCATCCTGAAGGCTGTGCTCGAGCAGGGTTACGACACGCCTACGCCCATTCAAGCCCAGGCCATTCCGGCCGTGCTGCAGGGCCAGGACCTGCTGGCCGGCGCGCAGACCGGCACCGGCAAGACCGCGGCCTTCGCGCTGCCCATGCTCAACCGCCTGCTCGAGAGCGACGCTGCCACCAACAAGTTCGGCAACAAGGGTGTGCGGGCGCTGATTCTCACGCCCACCCGCGAACTCGCGGCCCAGGTCGAAGAATCGGTGCGTGGCTATGCCAAGTACCTCGACAACATCAGCTCCACCGTCATCTTCGGCGGTGTCGGCATGAACCCCCAGGTCGACCGCATCAAGCGCGGTGTCGACATCCTGGTGGCCACGCCCGGCCGCCTGCTGGATCTGGCGCAGCAAGGCTTCCTGGACCTGTCCACGGTACAGATCCTGATCCTGGACGAAGCCGACCGCATGCTCGACATGGGCTTCATCCATGACGTCAAGAAGGTCTTGGCCATGGTGCCGAAGAACAAGCAGAGCCTGCTGTTCTCCGCCACGTTCAGCGACGAGATCCGCGAGCTGGCCAACACGCTGCTCAAGAACCCGCAGAGCATCCAGGTCACGCCCAGCAACACCACGGTGCAGCGCATCACGCAGATCATCCATCCGGTGGGCCGCGGCAAGAAGAAGCAGGCGCTGCTGCACATCATCCAGGAACACGACTGGAGCCAGGTGCTGGTGTTCACGCGCACCAAGTTCGGCGCCAACAACGTCGCCGACTTCCTGACCAAGAACGGCGTCACCGCCATGGCGCTGCACGGCAACAAGAGCCAGAGCGCGCGCACCCAGGCGCTGGCCGGCTTCAAGAGCGGCGACATCCGCGCCCTGGTGGCCACCGACATCGCGGCGCGCGGCATCGACATCGACGAGCTGCCCCACGTCGTCAACTACGAAATCCCCAACGTCTCGGAAGACTACGTGCACCGCATCGGCCGCACGGGCCGCGCCGGCCGTGAGGGCCATGCCGTGAGCATGGTCTGCATGGACGAAGAAGGCTTCATGATGGACATCGAGCGCTTCACCAAGCAGGAGATTCCGGTGCAGCTGCTTGCGGACTTCGGCCCCGAAGAAGGCGAGAAGGCGGAGCCGATCGCCATGGGTCGCCAGACCATCTGGGGCGGCGCGGGCAAACCGCCCAGCCGCGACGTGATGCAGGCGGCCGCCAAGGCCGCACGCACCGAGATGATGGACCGCATCCGCGCCAACAAGCCCGCAGCGGGCGAGCGCGGCGCCAAGCCCCAGGGCGACGGTCCCCGGGGCGGTGGCAATGGTGGCGGCAAGGGCCGCGGCGCAGCGCAAGGCAACGGCGAAGGCCGTGGCCCGGCCGCTGGTGGCCGCGGCGGTGCCAACGGCCCGCGTGGCGCCGGTCCCCGCAGCGCGGGTCCGCGCGCTGCCGGTCCGCGCCAAGGCTTTGGCGGCGAAGGCCGCCCGAGCGATCGCCATTCCGAGCCACGCAGCCCGCGTCCGGCACGCGAAGGCGGCGCGCCCCGCTTCGATGAGCAGCAGCCCCGCGCCGATGCACACCTGGGCACCCAGCTGGGCCGCCCGGTGACGCCGCGTGGCACGGCGGCCGGTGGCCAGCCCGATCCGATGCGCACCAGCGTGGACAGCATGGCCGAACGCGGTCGCCGCAGCGGCGGCTTCCGCACCGGCGGCGGCGGTGGCGGCTTCGGCGGCGGTCGCAGCGGCGGCGGCGGCGGTGGTGGATTTGGCGGCGGTGGCCGCAGCGGCGGCGGCGGCGGTGGTGGCCGCGGCGGCTTCGGCCGCTGAGCCCGACGCCTCGGGGCGCGGCTGACACGGCCGGCCCCGGCGTTCCGGCTGGCGCCACGCGCCAGCCTCTTCCCCGCCCTGGGGAAAACGGTCTGCGCTGACAAGATCACGCGGTTCGAGCAGGTACCATCCTTGCACCTCAGATGTCCGGCCACACGGCCGGCTTTCGAACAAAAAGGCTCCCTACCATGCAACCGCACCCCGCTTTTTCCAGCCGGCTGAACTGCGCTCCGCAGTTGGGCTGGACCCTGCGCCTTTCGGCCGTTGCAATGGCCGCGCTGCTGGCGGCTTGCAGCAGCACCCCTCTTCCCCCCTGGTCCGGCTCCCGGATCGGCACCCCGGTGCCCACCCGTGCCCCGGTGCCCATCGCACCGGCCGCGCCCATCGTTTCCCCCACGATCACTCCCGTGCCGGAGCAGACCCAGGTCATGCCCCAGGCTGCGGCGCGCCCGGAGCAGCCCCTGCCCTACAGCGCCGGCGTTGCCGCGCGCTTTCCCGAACCATCGGTGCGCTACGAGACGCCCGGACTCGCCGCCGAGCGCAGCACTTTCACGACGCAAGCCGAGATCGGCGACTGGCTGCGTGAAATCGCCAGCAAATCGCTGGGCAGCGGCACGCTGCTGGGCCTGGTCGCGGCCGGCACCTCGCAGCGCGGCGAGCCGATCCACGCACTGGTAGCGACGCGCGCGCGCAGCATCGAGCCGCGCGCACTTGACGCCCTCGACCGGCCCACGGTGCTGCTGGTGGCCCAGCAGCGCGGCAACGAACCGGCCGGCAGCGAAGCGCTGCTGGTCGTGGCGCGCGAGCTCGCGCCCGGCGGACTGCTCGAGCCCCTGCTGGCCCGCATCAACGTCGTGGTGGTGCCGCGCGCCAATCCCGATGGCGCGCTGGGCGGCCAACGCAGCACGGCCAACGGCATCGACATGACGCACGACCACCTGCTGCTGCGCACGCCCGAGGCCCAGGCGCTGGCAGGGCTGATACGCGACTACCGCCCGACGGTGGTGATCGACGCGGGCGAGTTCGACGCAGCGGGCCCCTATCTGAAGAAATACCAGGCGCTGCAGCGCCCCGACGTGCAGCTGCAATATGCAGGCACGGCCAATGCGCACGAGATCATCACCAAGGCCGCGCGCGAATGGCTGCAGGAGCCGATGTCGGCGGCGCTGAACAATGCGCAGCTCAGCAGCGACTGGTATGCATCGACCTCCGCCGATCCGCAGGCACTGGCCCTGTCGATGGGCTCGATCGCGCCCGACACGCTGCGCAATTCCGCTGCGCTGCGCAATGCGCTGGGGCTGATGGTGCGCACGCGCGGCGTGGGCATCGAACGCGCCCAGCTGCAGCGGCGCGTGCATGGCCAGGTCGTGGCCATCAGCAGCGCGCTGCGCAGCACCTCCGACCGCGCCTCCGAGCTGGCGCAGGTGCAGTCCTTCGTGCGCCGCGACATCGCTTCGCTGGCCTGCCGCCAGCAGCTGCTGGTGCAGGCCGCGCAGACCCCCGAGCAGCGCGAGGTCACCATGCTGCAGCCCGAGACCGGCGCCGACTACAGCGTCAAGGTGGACTGGAATTCATCGCTCACGCTGCGTCCGCTGGCTTCGCGCGTGCGCCCCTGCGGCTACTGGCTCGCAGCAGAAGCCGCACCGGCCGCCGAGCGCCTGGAGCTGCTGGGCGTGCAGGTGCTGCGCGTGGCCGAAGGCGCTCCGCTGATCGCCGACAACTTCACGCCCTCGGCCAACGCGCCCATGCCGAGTGGCGGCACCATCCGCCGGGTGCAGATCACGCCCACGCGCGGCGCGATCGAGGCGGGCCCGGGCAGCTATTACGTGCCCATGAACCAGCCTGCGGCGCACCTGGCGGCCGCGGCGCTCGAGCCCGATACGGACTTCAGCTTTTTTGCCCACCATGTGATCGGCAATCTGTCCGACGTGGCCCGCGTCATGACCAAGCCCTCGCTGGTCTTCGAGGAATGATCGGGAACACCTGAATGCGTTTGACCTCCCTTCTGCGCCCGCTGGCATACCTTGCAATCGCGGGCCTTGCCGCCTGCGGCAGCACGCCGAAAACCGAACCAGCGCCCGGCCCGGCCCCCACCGCGGGCGCCGCAACCGTGCCCGCGCCGGTGACCATCGGCGTGGCGCTGGGCGGCGGCGCGGCCAAGGGCTTCGCGCATATCGGCGTGATCAAGATGCTTGAAGCCAACGGGCTCACGCCGTCCTATGTTGCGGGCACGAGCGCCGGCAGCGTCGTGGGCGCTCTCTATGCGAGTGGCATGGATGCGTTCGCGCTGCAGGAAAAGGCTGTCGGCCTCGATGAAGCCAGCATCCGCGATCTGCAGTTCTCCTCGGGCGGGCTGGTCAAGGGCCAGAAGCTCGAGGACTATGTGAACGAACAGGTACAGCGCCGCCCGCTGGAAAAGCTCTCCAAGCCCTTCGTGGCGGTGGCGACGCGGCTCGAAGACGGCGAGCGCACGGTGTTTGCACGCGGCAACACCGGGCAGGCAGTGCGCGCATCGAGCAGCGTGCCCGGCGTGTTCCAGCCCGTGACCATCGGCAAATTCCACTTCGTCGATGGCGGCGTGGTGAGCCCGGTGCCCGTCGATGCCGCGCGCCAGCTCGGCGCTGACATCGTCGTGGCCGTGGATATCTCGAGCCGCGCACGTGGCCAGACACCGACCGATATGCTGGGCGCGCTCGGACAGTCGATCACCATCATGGGCCAGAAGCTCGGGCAAGCCGAGCTGACGCGCGCCGACGTGATCATCCGCCCCAAGGTGCTCGACATCGGCCCGGCCGACTTCACGCAGCGCGCGAGCGCGATTCTCGAGGGCGAGAAAGCGGCGCTCGCGGCCATGCCGCAGATCCGCGCGCGCATCGCGCAGCTGCAGGCGGAGCGTTCACGGACGGCCCAGCTGGCGCAGCAAAAAGCCGCCCAGGAGCAATACCAGGCCTGCCTGGAAAACCGCAGCCGGCTGCAGAGGATCTCGGGAATGGTCGGCTTGAACGAAGCCTGCACGGCGCCTTGACGCGGGGCGCAGGGGTGCCGAGAGGGGTGACAAGGGGGTTGTGGCGCGGCGTACTGGAATCGAACCAGTGACCCACAGCTTAGAAGGCTGTTGCTCTATCCAACTGAGCTAACGCCACCACATGCAGAATGCGTGCAAAGCCCTGCTGGTCGGTACAGGCGGCATGGCCGCTGCACACTGGCCGACATCATAACCGCGGCGCCGGGCGTGCGCAGCGAGATGCAGGATTTTGACGGTCCGGCCCGGCACTGCGGCGGATCTCCTCGGCCCCGGCCCAGCAGGCATGGGTGCCGCTGCTGATGCGGTGCGGCAGGATGATCCGGGCCACGGGCCCGGCCGTGAGATCGCGCGCATCGAGCACCAGGCATTCGGAGCGGTCGGCCTGCATGTCGGTGACGAAGCTGACCACATACCCGTCGTCTTCCTGCACCGCGCCCAGCGCCGGCGCCATCGGCGATTCGCTGCCGAAGCGGCCTTCGCCGAACCGGTATTCCTGCATCGCGCCGCTGGTGTGGTCGAAGCGGGCGATGCCGTCGAACAGGAACGAGCCGGGGTGGGCAATCATGTTGTAGGAGTAGCGGTAGGGGCGCCCCCAGCAGCGCGCGTTTACCTGGCCGAACTCCAGGTAGCGTTCGTGCAGCCGGCGCTCGGCCACCGCGCGGGTGCGCAGGTTCAGGCGCCATTCATACAGCGTCGGCCCATGGCCTTCCAGCCCGAGCGTGTGGCCCTGATTGTCGAAACCCGCCCGGGGCATGGGCCATTGCTGGTGATACCCGTGCATGACGATCTCTTCGCCCTCTTCCCAGGCATTGAGCCAGTGCAGCACATAGGTCGGGCTGGCCTCGAACCAGACCACGCCGGTCTGAGGCGCATGCCGGCGCGGCACCACCGCAAAGCGCGCGGGCCGGTTCTCGTCGTAGACCAGCTTGTGCTTGTTCTGGGCCAGCAGCGCTTCGTCCCAGTGCAGCCCGAAGTCGTCGAGGATGGCAAAGTGCTCGGTGAACGCCATGTCATGCGGCAGGCGCGGGCCCGGCAGGGGCACGGGAACGTAATGCACCAGCCGGTCCTGGCGGTCCACCTCGCCGTAATGCATGTAGGGTGCCTGCTTGCTGTAATTGAAGAACAGCAGGTCGCCGGTGCGCGGGCACACCTTGGGGTGGGCCGAGATCCCGTTGTCCTGGAGGATGTCTTGGCTCCAGGCCGACACGCCCAGCGGCTGCAGCGTCCGGGCATCGAAGCGGTAGGGTTCGCCGCATTGGTAGAACGTGGTCAGGGCCGAGCCCGCGTGCACGATCACATCCGTGGCCGAGGTGTCCTTGAGGCCGCCGCGCGCGCCCCAGCCCGGCTGGCGCGCAAGGCCTGGCGGGTCGATCAGTCCCGCGTACAGGCCCTGGCCCGCGGCCTGCTCCTGCGCGAAGGCCTTGGTGCGGATGAAGCGGTTGCGGTATTCGCACCGGCCCTGCTGGAAACCGAGCAGGTGCAGCATGCCGTCACCGTCGAAGGGATGGTAGGTGCCCAGCGGCGCATGCACCGGGTTCTGCGTGTTGCGCAGATAGACGCCATCGAGCCGCGCCGGGATCGTGCCGATCACTTCGAGCGCCGTGGCGTTGTCCTCGACGTAATTGGGCGTGAACGGCCCGCTCGTGAATGGGTGGTCCCAACGGGTCAGCGTGGGTTGGATACGGTCCACGATTTCTGTGTGCATGGTGGATCACTCCTTGAAACGTCGAACTCGGAGCCAGGGGCGCGCTGCAGCCGCGTCTGTGGAATCATTGCGGCCAGTGCTTGCTGCCGCGCGCAGGGCATGATCCTGTCGTGCTTACCGCAAGGCACCTGCACGGGCAGCGCCAGCCGGACGGGCGTCTGCCCAGGTCCACGATCTCTCTATCGGCCGGGCGGCGCGGTTTCGGTCAAGGGGCTGGCGCGCTCCTGCGCTACGCCGCGCACCAGGTCCCACACGCGTTGCACGACCGGGGCCAGGCGGCGGTGGCGCCGGTGCACCAGCATGATCTGGCGCTCGACCACGGGCAACAGCACGCGGTGCGCCAGCCCCGCGCTGGCCATGCCCTGCTCCGCCACTGCGAGCTGCGGCACCACGGCCACGCCCAGACCCGCCTGCACCATGCTGAAGATGGTCGTCGTATGCCCCACCTCCTGCACCACCTGATAGCCCGGCGCATGCTGCTCGAGCGCGCGGTCGATCAGCCGGCGGCTGCCCGAGGCATGGTCGAGCAGCACCAGCGGGTGGCCGGCGAGATCGCGCCAGTGCACTTCGCGCAGCCCCGCAAGCGCGTGGCCCGCGGGGCAGACCAGGCAAAACGGCTCGCTCAGGATGGTTTCGCAGTGCAGGTCCTCGGGCTCGGTCGGCTCGATGACCACGCCGAAGTCGACCTCGCCCGCGCGCACGCTGTCGAGCGCCCCCTGCTGGATGCGGTCGAGCAGTTGCAGCTGCAGCCCCGGGTGCTGCTGCGCGCAGCGCGCGATGCATTCGGGCATCAGGTGCGCGGACAGCGTGGGGCTGCTGGCCACGCGCACCCGGCCATGCGGCTGCGTGGCCAGGCCGCGCACTTCGAGCAGCGCGGCGTCGAGTTCATCGAGCACGCGCGTGACCCGGCCCTGGAGCATGCGGCCCGCATCGCTGAGCTCGACGTCGCGCGTGCTGCGGTGCAGCAGCTGCAGGCCCAGCTGCTGCTCGAGGTCGGTGATGCTGCGGCTCACGGCGGGCTGCGTCAGGCCCACGGCCTCGCCGGCGCGGCTGAAGTTCTGCTGCTGCGCGACGGCCAGGAACACGCGCAGCTGGCGCAGGGTGATATTCATGAGCAAAAATTATAAAACGATCAGATAAATGCATTTCACTTTTGAATGCGGATGCAGTCCAATCGGCGCCTCGACCGCGCGCACGCCGCGCATTGCAACTTCTGAAAGCCCGGCATGGCCCGACCCCGATTCCTTCCCGACAATTTCACCCTGATGCTGCTGGGCACCGTCCTGCTGTCCAGCTTCCTGCCCGTCTACGGCGAGGTCGCGCGCGTGCTCGAATGGGTCACGGTGGGCGTGATCTTCTTCCTGTTCTTCCTGCATGGCGCCAAGCTCTCGCGCCAGGCGATCTGGGCCGGTATCAGCCACTGGCGGCTGCATCTGCTGGTCACGGCCATCACCTTCATCATCTTTCCGCTGCTGGGCTGGGCGCTGCGCCCGGTGCTCGAGCCGCTGCTGACCCCTGACCTGTACCTGGGCGTGCTGTTCCTGTGCACCCTGCCGGCGACGGTGCAGTCGGCGGTGACGCTCACGGCGATCGCGCGCGGCAACATGCCGGCCGCGATCTGCAGCGCCTCGGGCTCGACGCTGATGGGCATCGTGATCACGCCGCTGCTCGTGGGCCTGCTGCTGGCGCAGACCGCGACCAGCTCCGACCCGCTCCAGGCCATGGGCCGCATCGCCATGCAGCTGCTGCTGCCCTTCGCGCTGGGCCATTTCCTGCGCCCCTGGGTCTCGCCCTTCCTGCAGCGCCACGCCAAGCGCCTCAAGGGCCTGGACCAGAGCTCGATCCTGCTGGTGGTCTACTCGGCGTTCAGCGCCTCGGTCGTGGCCGGCCTGTGGAGCCGCATTCCGCTGGCCGCGCTGGCCGCGCTGGTGCTGGTCTGCGCGCTGCTGTTGGCACTGTCCATGGGCCTGAGCGCCTGGCTCGCGCGGCGCTTTGGTTTCTCCAAGGAAGACGAGATCACCATAGTGTTCTGCGGCGCGCAAAAGAGCCTCGTCAGCGGCGTGCCGATGGCCAAGGTGCTGTTCGCGCCCAGCGTCATGGGCGGAATCGTGCTGCCGCTGATGATCTTCCACCCGCTGCAGCTGATGGTCTCGGCCTGGGTCGCGGGCCGCTATGCGCAGCGCCCGGCCGATGCGGCGCTGCCTGGCGAGACCGCAGTGCCCGTCAAGGCCTGAGCCACTTCAACCAAAGAAAAAGGGAGGCCGCGGCCTCCCTTTTTTCATGCGCGTGGCACCGGTTTTCAGCGGTGGCTCAGGCGGCGCACGGCCCAGTCGCCCAGGCTCTGGATGGCCTGCACGAAGAAGATCAGCACGATCACCACCGCGAGCATGACGTCGGGCAGGAAGCGCTGGTAGCCGTAGCGGATGCCCAGATCGCCCAGGCCGCCGCCGCCGATCGCGCCGGCCATTGCCGAGTAGCCGGTCAGGCTCACGAAGCTGATGGTCAGGCCGGCAACGATGCCCGGCAGCGCCTCGGGCAGCAGCACCTTCCAGACGATCTGGCGGGTCGTGGCGCCCATGGCCTGCGCGGCTTCGACCAGGCCGTTGTCGACTTCGCGCAGTGCGGTTTCGACCAGGCGCGCGACAAAGGGCGCGGCGGCGATCGTCAGCGGCACGACGGCCGCAAAGGTGCCGATCGACGAGCCGGTGATCAGCCGCGTCAGCGGAATGATCGCCACCAGCAGGATGATGAACGGTGTCGAGCGCACGGCATTGACGATCCAGCCCACGGTCTTGTTCAGCGGGCCGTTTTGCAGCACGCCGCCGTGGTCGGTGAGGCGCAGGAACACGCCCAGCGGAATGCCCAGCAGGCCGCCGACCAGCCCCGAGATGCCGACCATGACCATGGTTTCCCACAGCGAGACGGCAAACAGCTCCAGCATCATTTCAGAGAAATTTTCAAACATCGCTCAACCCTCGATCTGCACGATTTCAACCTGCACGCCCGCGGCGCGCAGGTGCGCGATGGCCGCCGCGATCTGCGCCGCGTCGCCGCTCGCAAACACCGCCAGCGAGCCGAAGGTCTGCTCCTGGATCTCGTCGATCTGGCCGTGCAGGATGCTCAGCTCCAGGCCGAAGTCGCGGATCATCTGCGACAGGATCGGCTGGTAGGCGCTCTCGCCCGCATACGACAGGCGCAGCAGCTGGCCCGCGCCGCCGTTGAGGTTGGCGGAAAGCGTGCGCACGCGCGCGAGCACGCTCGCGGGCAGCTCCTGGGGCACGATCTCGTCGATCAGGCTCTTGGTGATCGGCTGCTGGGGCTGCGTGAACACGTCGAGCACGGTGCCGATCTCGGCGATGCGACCGGCCTCGATCACCGCCACGCGGTCGGCGATCTGCTTGATGACCTGCATCTGGTGCGTGATCAGCACCACCGTCAGGCCGAGCTCGCGGTTGACCTTGCGCAGCAGCTCCAGGATGGAGCGCGTGGTTTCGGGGTCGAGTGCCGAGGTGGCTTCATCGCTGAGCAGCACCTTGGGGTTGCTCGCGAGCGCGCGCGCAATGCCCACGCGCTGCTTCTGGCCGCCCGAGATCTGCGCCGGATAGCGGTCGCGCAGCGCCGTCAGGCCCACGAGCTCGAGCAGCGGCTCGACGCGCTCGCGGATGGCTTGCTTGGACATGCCCACGAGCTCGAGCGGCAGCGCCGCGTTCTCGAACACCGTGCGCGAGGACAGCAGGTTGAAATGCTGGAACACCATGCCGATGTCGCGGCGCGCGGCGCGCAGCTCGGCGTCGTTGAGCTTGGTGAGGTCACGGCCGTTGACGATGACCTGGCCCTGCGTGGGCCGGTTGAGCAGGTTGATGCAGCGCACCAGCGAGCTCTTGCCCGCGCCGCTGCGTCCGATGATGCCGAACACCTCGCCCGGCTGGATGTGCAGGTCGATGCCGCGCAAGGCCTCGACCGGGCCGCTCGGGCCCGGATAGATCTGGGATAGCCCCCGAATGTCGATCATGAATGTGCTTTGGCGCCGCAGCCGGCTCGGGGCCCACTGCAGCGCACGTTGAATGAAAAGAAAAGCGCCCGCGCGGAAAATCGGCGCAGGCGATCAAATTCAACTGGAATGGCGTCTGGCACCAGTCAGTGACAACCCTGAACTATGCCTCAAATTGTCACAGGCGGCAGCGAATGCGCGTATTGACCCGCAGGCCGGTGCGCGCGGGCAATCCCGCTGCCCGGCACACACCGCCGGTCAACGAACCATACAGGGGCGCTTGTTGTCGAAGGTCCAGTTAGGAACGAGGTACTGCATCGCCATCGCATCATCGCGCGCGCCCAGGCCGTGCTGCAGATAGAGCTGGTGGGCGCGCTCCACTGCTTCCATGTCCAGCTCGATGCCCAGGCCGCCGCGCTGGGGCAGCTCGATATAGCCGTTCTGGATCTGCAGCGGGTTCTTCGTGAGGTACTGGCCATCCTGCCAGATCCAGTGCGTGTCGATGGCCGTGACGCGGCCCGGTGCGGCCGCGCCGACATGGGTGAACATCGCGAGCGACACATCGAAGTGGTTGTTCGAATGCGAGCCCCACGTCAGGCCGAAGGCCTGGCACATCTGGGCCACGCGCACCGAGCCGGCCATGGTCCAGAAATGCGGGTCGGCCAGCGGAATGTCGACGGACTGCAGCGACAGCGAATGCGCCATCTGGCGCCAGTCGGTGGCGACCATGTTGGTGGCGGTGGGCAGGCCCGTCGCGCGGCGGAACTCGGCCATCACTTCGCGGCCCGAGAAACCGCCTTCGGCGCCGCAGGGGTCTTCGGCATAGGCCAGCACGCCATGCAGGTCGCGCGTCAGGCGGATCGCGTCCTTGAGCAGCCAGCCGCCGTTCGGGTCGAGCGTCACGCGCGCCTGGGGGAAGCGCTCGTGCAGCGCGCGGATGGCCTCGACTTCGTCCTCGCCGCGCAGCACGCCGCCCTTGAGCTTGAAGTCCTCGAAGCCGTAGCGCGCGTGCGCGGCCTCGGCCAGGCGCACGATGGCTTCGGGCGTCATGGCTTTTTCATGGCGCAGGCGCAGCCAGTCGTCCGAGGCACCGGGATCGGTCTGGTACGGCAGGTCGGTCAGCGAACGGTCGCCGACATAGAACAGGTAGCCGAGCATCTGCACCGAGGTGCGCTGCACGCCATCGCCCAGGAGTGCTGCGACCGGCACGCCCAGGTGCTGGCCCAGCAGGTCGAGCAGCGCAGATTCCGCGGCCGTGACCGCATGGATGGCGATGCGCAGATCGAAGGTCTGCAGGCCGCGCCCGCCGCTGTCGCGGTTCTCGAACTCGGTGCGCATCGCGTTGAGCACGGCGTTGTAGTTGCCCACGGGCTGGCCGACGATGAGATCGCGTGCATCCTCGAGCGTCTGGCGGATCTTCTCGCCGCCGGGCACTTCGCCGACGCCGGTGTTGCCGGCGCTGTCCGTGAGCACCAGCAGATTGCGCGTGAAGAACGGGGCATGCGCGCCGCTCAGGTTCAGAAGCATGCTGTCGTGGCCGGCCACGGGGATCACCCGCAGTTCGGTGACGGTCGGCGAGGAGGTGCTAGCGTGCGAGAGGGCCATATGAAACAGATTCCGGGAAAAAATGGATCGGCCTGGGTCAGGTCCAGGCCGCAAGTGTGAAGCAAATATGGTCAGTTGGCTGTAATGCCGCCCGTCTCGATCACCTGCTTCCAGCGCGCGTATTCCTTGGCCTGGAACTGGGTGAACTCTTCCGGGCTGCTGGCCACAACTTCAAGGCCGGTATCGGTGAACTGCTTGGTCAGCGCCGGGTCCTTCAAAGCCTTGACGATGCCCGCATGGAGCTTGGCCTTTACGTCCGCAGGCAGGTTCTTCGGCGCCGCAATGCCTTGCCAGGCATAGACTTCGACGCCCTGGACGCCGGCTTCCGCCGTGGTGGGCACGTCGGGCAGCACGGGCGAGCGCTTGTCGCCGGTGACGGCAATCGCCTTGAGCTTGCCGGCCTTGATATGCTGGATGACGGCGTTGACGTTCTGGAAAGACATGTCGACCTGGCCGCCGAGCAGATCGGTGATGGCCGGGGCGCCGCCCTTGTAGGGCACGTGCAGGCCCTTGGTGCCGGTCTTTTGCCAGAACAGTTCGGCCGTCAGGTGGTCGGACGAGCCCGCGCCGGAAGTCGCGAAGCTCACCGCTCCGGGCTTGGCCTTGAGCATCGCAACGACGTCCTGCAGGTTGTTGACCGTGGGCGCGAGCTTGGGGTTCACGACCAGCACATTGGGCGTCTGCACGGCCACCGTGAGGTAGGTGAAGTCCTTGAGCGGGTCGTAGGGCAGGCCCTTCATCAGATGGGGCGCGACAACAAATGGCGCCAGCGAGGCCACCAGCAGCGTGTAGCCATCGGCCGGCGAGCGTGCGACCTGGCCCGCGCCGATGCTGCCCGTGGCGCCAGCCTTGTTCTCCACGACGAAGGTCTGCTTGAACTGCGTGCCCAGGTGGTTGCCGACCGCGCGCGCGATGGTGTCGGTCGCGCCGCCCGCGGGGAACGGCACGATCACATTGACGCTCTTGTCGGGCCAGGCGAATGCAGGGGTGCTGGCGGCCAGCGTGGCCAGTCCGATGCACAAGGCGGTGGATGCGGTTTTGAGGACTCTCATCGGTTGTCTCCTGAAGGCACCGGCAGAGCATCTGCAGCTCCGTCACGGCATTTGAAAATGGCAGATAACGTTAAAAATTCGCTGATGGGCCATTGTTAACGTGAACATTGCGTTTCGAATCGGTGATAACCCTTGATTCATGGGTTTGCCAATACGTAGTGGGACCCTCCCACGGCGTTTGCATCTACATACAATTGCGCCATGCCCTCCCTGGCATCCCTGGCGCAAATGCGCAGGGAGACGGCGCATGGCATAGCATCACCAGGAATCCATTTGTCCAAGAAGCCCGCCACCGTTCAAGACGTCGCCCAGCTCGCCGGCGTTTCCGCCATGACGGTGTCGCGCGCGCTCAATGCGCCGCAGAAAGTCACGGCCGAAACGCTGGGCCGGGTGCGGCTCGCGGTCGATGCGCTGGGCTATGTGCCCAATGCGATGGCCAGCGGCTTGCGCATGGCGCGTGCGCGCATGATCGCGGCGCTGCTGCCGACGCTGGTCGGGCCGGTGTTCCAGGAACTCGTGGAATCGCTGGCCGAGTCGCTCAAGCGCCGCGGCTACCAGCTGATGATCGGCCAGGCGGGCTACGACGCGGCGCAGGAGGAAGAGTTGATCCGGGCGATCATCCAGCGCCGCCCGGACGGCATCGTGCTGGTCGGCAAGGTGTCGTGCGCCGGCGCGCGCCATGCGCTGGTGGCCTCGCGCATCCCGGTCGTCGAGACCTGGGACTTCACCGATGATCCGGTCGACATGCTGGTCGGCTTCTCGCATGTCGCCATCGGCGCCTCGGTGGCCGAATTCCTGCACGCGCGCGGGCACCGGCATGTGGCGATCATCACCGGCGACGATGCGCGCGCACGCTCCCGCGCCGACGCTTTCATCCAGCGCTCGAAGGCACTGGGCGCGCAGTCGGCGCAGTGCTTCTTCACCCGCGCGCCGAGCACCGTGGGCGCGGGGCGCAAGGGCCTGGGCGCGCTGCTGCAGGACGCGCCCGAGATCACCGGCGTGTTCTGCAGCTCGGACAGCCTGGCACTGGGCGCGCTGATCGAGGCGCAGCACCAGGGCCGCGCGGTGCCGGCGCAGCTGGCCATCGTCGGCATGGGGGACCAGAGCTTCGCGCAGGATGCGCAGCCGGCGTTGACCACGGTGCGGCTCGACGGCACGCGCATCGGCGAGATCGCGGCCGAGCTGATGATGGCGCGTGCCGAGGGCCGCCCGGTCGAGCAGCCGATCGTCGATGTGGGCTTCCACATGGTGGTCAGGGACAGCACCTGAGCCTTATTCCGGCCGGATGCCGCCCTTGCGGATCACCTCGGTCCACTTGGTCGTGTCTTGCTGGATGCGCTGCGCGAATTCGGCCGGCGTGCTGCCCACGGGCTCGAAACCCAGGGCCTTGAGCCGCGCCTGCATCTCGCCCTGGCGGATGGACGCGCGCAGCGCCGTGCCGACCTTGTCCACCACGGCGGCCGGCACGCCCCGGGGCGCGATCAACCCGAACAGCGGCATGATGTCGACCCCCGGCAATCCGGCTTCGGCAAAGGTCGGCACGTCCGGCAGCAGCGCGGAGCGCTTGGCACCGGTCACGGCCAGCGCGCGCAGCTTGCCGGCCTTGATGTGCTCGGCCAGCGTCGGCACCGTCGCAAACGCGAACTGCACTTGGCCGCCGAGCAGATCGGTGATGACGGTGCCGCCGCCCTTGTAGGGCACATGGACCACTTTGAGCCCGGCCTGCTGCGCGAGCTGCTCGCCCGCGAGGTGCGGCCCGCTGCCGACGCCGGCCGAGCCATAGGCCAGCGTGTCGGGCTCGGCCTTGGCCTTGGTCACCAGGCCCGCGACGTCCTTGACCGGCACCGAAGGGTGGGTCACCAGCACGAACTGCGCCGTCGCGATCAGGCAGATCGGCGTAAAGTCCTTTTGCGTGTCGTAGGCCAGCCGCGCGCCCAGCAGGCCGGGGTTGATGGTGAAGGTGCTGTCGACCATGCCCAGCGTGTAGCCGTCGGGCTCGGCCTGCGCCAGCGCGCGCGTGCCGATGGTCGTGCCGCCGCCGCCGCGGTTGTCGGCAATGAAGGACTGGCCCAGCGCCTGCTGCAGCGCCTGGCCTGCAAGCCGGCCCAGCGTGTCGGTGGCAGCGCCCGCGGGATAGGGAATGATGATGCGCACCGTCTTGTCGGGGTAGGCACCGCTGGCGGCCAATGCCCAGGGGGCGGTGCTGCCCAGCGCCAGGGCGGCGCCATGCGCAATGAAGGTGCGGCGGTTGTTGTGCATTCTTTGTCTCCTGTTTGAATTCTTGCGCTGTCAGTGTGCGAAGGCGCCCTGCGCCAGCTCCGCCTCGGGGTCTGCGCCCAGGCCCGGGCCCTCCGGCACCTGCAGCCAGCCGCGCTCGATCGGCACGCTGCGGCCATACGGCACATGGGCCAGCTCGACATAGAGGCGCTCGAGCGAGACCTCGGCCTGCTGGGCGGCCATCAGGTGCAGGCTGGCCAGAAAGCCCGGCCCGAAGAACGCGACCTGGGGCGCGCAGGTCACGCCCGTGCCTTCGCAGGCGCGCGATATCTCCCAGGCCGCCGTGAGGCCCAGCTTGATCACGCTGGGCTGCACATATTGCACCGTGGCGTTCTCCACCATGCGCTGCAGCGCCAGCGCGCAGCTCGCGTTCTCGCCCACGGCCAGCGGCACGGCAACGCGTTCGCGCAGTGCAGCCAGCGCCTGGTCGTTTTCCGGCATCCAGATCGGCTCCTCGATCCAGAACGGGTTGTGGGGCAGCATCTCGCCAATCGCTGCCTCGGCCTCGTGCGGCAGCCAGGCGCAGTTGGTATCGACCATCACCGGAATGTCCGCGCCCACCGCCCGGCGCACTGCGGCCAGCGCCGGCGCGGTGCGCTCGTGCAGCTTGATCTCGGTATAGCCATCGGCGAGCGCGCGCTGGCTCACCTGCTCGAGCAGCGAGGCATTGCCGTAGTACTGCAGCAGCGAGGCATAGACGCGCACCCGGTCACGGCGCTTGCCGCCCAGCAGCTCGTACAGCGGCACGCCCGCGCGCTTGGCACGCAGGTCCCACAGCGCGATGTCAAGCCCGGCCAGCGCATGCACGACCGGCCCGGACCGGCCCAGGTTGTGCAGCATGCGCTGCATGGTGGGCAGCAGCGCCGGATCGTCGGCCTGCTTGCCGCAAGCCAGCGGCGCGATCAGCGTCTCGAAGATGGCCTGCAGCGCGCGCGGCTCGACGCAGTAGGACTCGCCCCAGGCCACGGTCCCGTCCTGCGTCTCGACGCGCACCAGCGCACTGTCGAGCTTGTCGCGCGGACGGCCCGCGAACAGCGGCGGCTCGCTCCAGTGGTGAAATGGCAGGCGCATGGGAATGCAGGTGACCGAGGCGATGGCGTTGGCGCTCATGAAAGGAACCGGTGATGACATGGCACCCATTTTTCGCGCATGGCAACCTATGGTCAAATAGCTAAATACACTCATTCCATATGAATTCGATATGTTGAGCCGAAAAGAACTGCTGCTGCTGCGCGCGATGTACCAACGCGGCACCGTGACGGCCGCGGCGCATTCGATCCACATGACGCAACCCGCGGCCAGCGCGCTGCTCAAGGACATGGAGACGCGGCTGGGCTTTGCGCTGTTCAGCCGCGAGAACCGGCGCCTGCATCTGACGAGCCAGGGGCGCGCGCTGATTCCCGAGGTCCTCAACGCGCTGTCGGGCATGGAGTCCGTGGACCGGCTGGCCAGCGATATCCGCAAGGGCGCCAACGACCGCCTCAGCGTGGGCGCGGTGGCCGTGGCGGCCTCGATGCTGCTGCCGCAGGCGCTGGTGAGCGTGCGCCGCGCCTACCCCGGCATCACCTTCACGGTGCGCGCGGGCTCGGGGCTGGAGATCGTCGAGATGGCCGTCGATCACCGCATCGACCTGGGCATCGTGATCGGCGCCTCGGCGCCCGACGCGCGCGTCGCCAAGGAGCTGCTGGCACCCGTGAGCCTGTTTGCCGTCTTTCACCCGCAGCATCCACAGGCCGATGCCCAGGCACTGACGCTGGCCGAAGTCGCCGCGCTGGGCCTGATCGCGCTGTCACCCGCGCTGCCCGCGGGGTTGGCCACGCAGCGGGCCTTCGAAGGCCAGGGAATTGAATATCGTCCGCTGATGGAGGTCGCCCAGTCGTTCACTGCCTGCGAACTGGCGGGCCAGCAGCTGGGCGTGGCAGTGGTCGAATCGCTGGGCGCGCGCTACGCGCAGCGCATGGGCCTGGTGGCGCGGCATCTGCTGACGATGGACGATGCCGCGGTCTCGCTCGTCAGCCCGCGCGACCGACCGCTCGAGGGGGCGGGCCTGTGCCTGCGCGACGCGCTGCATGCGGCAGTGCGCGGGCTGGCCGGGGGCTAACGCTTCAAGCCCATGGCTTCCAGCATCTGCTCCGTCTGCTTGTGCATCTGCTCCTGCATCTGCGTGAACATCGTCTGCGACTGGCCCAGGTAGTTGCTGACCATGCCCTGCATCGCCGCGGGCTGCAGGCGCACGAACTGGCTCCACATCTCGGGGGTGGCGCCCTGCTCTGCCATGCGGGTCTGGAAGTCGCTGAACATCTGCACGTTGCGCTCGAGGCTCGCGCCCATGCTGCCCTGCATCGCGTGGCCGTAGAAGCGGATGATGTTGGCCAGCACGGCCTCGGTGAACATCGGCGCGCCGCCGGCTTCTTCCTCGAGAATGATCTGCAGCAGGATGCTGCGCGTGAGGTCGTCGCCGGTCTTGGCGTCGCGCACGACCAGCGTTTCGCTGGCCATGACCAGCGCCTTGACTTCGGACAGCGTGATGTAGGTGGAGGTATCGGTGTCGTAGAGCCGGCGGTTCGGGTACTTCTTGATGACGCGCGGCCGGGGCTTGGGCTGGGCGGTCGATGGCTGGTTCTCTTGCACGGCTGGCTCCTCTGGGCATGGCGCCCGCTGCACTGCAACATGGATTTTAGACACACCCATGTCACAGGCGCGCAGAGCTAACCCTGAGCCAGGCGCAGGCCGCGCGCGGGGGCGCCCGCCCCCGGCCCGCTAGCGGTAGAAGAACTTCGCCGGCCCCGTGACCAGCCAGGGAAACAGCACCATCGCGAACATCGCGGCGAACTGCGCCAGCATGAATGGAATCACGCCGCGCGTGACGTCGTCCATCGACATCTTGCCCACGCCCGCGACCACGTTGAGCACCGTGCCCACCGGCGGCGTCACGAGCCCGATCGAGTTGTTGATGATGAACATCACGCCGAAGTAGACCGGATCGATCCCCGCGGCATTCACGACAGGCATCAGCACCGGCGTCAGGATCAGGATGGTGGGCGTCATGTCCATCGCGGTGCCCACCAGCATGACCAGCACCATGATCGCGATCATCAGCAGGATCTTGCTGTCCATGAAGGGCTGCAGCAGCGCCACCACCTTGGACGGCAGGTCGGCCACCGTGATCAGCCAGGCGCTGACCATGGCCGCGGCAATCAGGAACATCACGATGGCGCTGGTCTTGGCGGCGGCCACGAAGATGCCGTAGAGCTTGGCCCAGGTGATCTCGCGGTAGATGACGGCCGAGACGAACAGCGCGTAGACCGCGGCCACCACGGCGGCTTCGGTCGGCGTGAACACGCCCATGCGCAGGCCCACCAGGATGATCACCGGCAGCAGCAGCGCCCACAGCGCCTTGCGCGCGGCTTGCAGGATCTCGGCGCCCGACTTGCGCGGCGGCGGCACGAGCTTCTCGCTGCGCACCAGCCAGGCCCACGTGATCCACAGCGCGCCGCCGATCAGCAGCCCGGGCACGATGGCGGCGAGAAACAGCTTGGAGATCGAGACATTGGCGGCGACGCCGAAGATCACCAGCCCGATGCTGGGCGGAATGACCGGGCCGATCACGCCGGTCGCCGCGATCAATCCGGCCGCGCGCGGCTTGTCATGGCCGGCGCGCGTCATCATCGGCAGCAGCAGCGCCGTGAGCGCCGCGGCATCGGCCACCGCCGAGCCCGACAGCGCCGACAGCAGGCAGCCGGCCATGATCGTCACGTAGCCCAGGCCGCCCTTGACATGGCCGACCAGCGCCAGCGCGAAGTCGACGATGCGCTTGGACAGGCCGCCGACGTTCATGATCTCGCCGGCCAGCATGAAGAACGGCACCGCGAGCAGCGGAAAGCTGTCGGCCCCGCCAATCAGGTTCTGCGCGAGGATCTGCGGATCGAAGAGGTCCAGATGCCACATCAGCGCGACGCCGCTGGCGAGCAGCGAGAACGCGATCGGAATGCCCATGGCCATCGCCAGCAGCAGGGCTCCCACAAATACGAAGATCGTCATTTCTCGCCTTTCCTGTGCGCGCTCGCATCCCCAGCCTCGGCCGCAAGGATCTGCTGCAGCTGCACCGCTTCTTCCGATTCCTGCACCATGACCAGTTCGGCCTCATCCATCTGCCCGCTCAGCAGCCGCCACAGGTCCAGCAGCAGCAGGAAGCCCGCGCAGACCGCGAACACCACGCAGGAGAGATAGACGATGGCCATCGACGCGCCGGTCGTGGGCGCCGTCACGTCCCAGTTGATGCGTGCCTGCGCGATGCTGCCCTGCAGCAGCAGCCACAGGATGAACAGCATCAGCACATGGCCCAGCGCCAGGCAGATCTTCTTGCCCCAGGCCGGCAGCCGCTGCACGACCATGTCCACACCCAGATGCCCGTGCTCGCGCAGCGCGACGATCGCGCCCAGGAAGGTCATCCAGATGAACAGCCAGCGCGAGACTTCCTCGGACACCGTGATGCCCGAGTTGAAGAGGTAGCGCAGCACCACGTTGCCGAACACCAGCACCACCATCAGCGCCAGCATCACGGCAATCAACGCTTCGAGGCCGCGGCAGGCCCGGTCGATCCAGCGATTCATGTCATGCATCCCGCCGGACCCTCAGGCCTTGGCTTCGCGCAGGCTCTCGACCAGCGCGCGCAGCCCCGCGTAATAGGAGTGCGGGCCGAACCCCTGCACCGTGGCCTTCACCGCGGGCGAGATGATCGAGTGCACGCGCCAGGCTTCGCGCGCCGCGATGTTCGACATGTGCACTTCGATGACCGGAAAGGGCATTGCCTTGATCGCATCGTGCAGCGGCACGCCGTGCTGCGTGAGCCCGGCGGGGTTCACGAGCGCGCCCTGCGCGCTGTCGATGTTGGCGTGCAGGAAGTCGATCAGCACGCCTTCGTGGTTGGACTGGATGATCTCCAGCGTCACGTCCAGCTCCTGGGCGAGCTTCTCGAGCCGCTCGTTGATCTGGGCCAGCGTGGTGGTGCCGTAGATGTGCGGTTCACGCCGCCCGAACAGGTTCAGGTTGGGACCGTTGAGAACGAGAATTTTCATGGCTGCTGCTTGGGTTCACTTGCGGATACGGGCCAGCTCGTCGTTGTAGAGCTTGACGATGGCGGGGTCGTAGGTGGCGGCAAAGCGGTCGATCACGGGCTTGGCGATCTGCTGCATGCGCTTTTGCTCGGCGGGCGACACCTCGTTGTATTGCAGCCCCTTGGCCTGCAGCTCGCCCACGGCCTTTTGCGCCGCGGCGCGGCTGACCTGGCGCTGGTAGCCGCGCGACTCGTTGGCAGCGTCGTTCATCATCTTCTGCTCGGCCGGCGTGAGCTGGTCCCAGAACTTCTTGCTGACCAGCACGATGTTGGCCGCGTACACATGGTTGGTGGCGCTGACGAACTTCTGCACTTCGAAGAACTTGTTCGACAGGATCACGGCAAACGGGTTTTCCTGGCCGTCGACGGCGCGCGCTTCCAATGCGCCATAGAGCTCGGCAAAGGGCATCGGCACCGGGTTGGCCTTGAACGCCTTGAAAGTGTCTAGGAACACGGGGTTGGGAATGACGCGCAGCTTCAGGCCGTCGAAGTCCTCGGGCTTGGTGATCGCGCGCTTGCTGTTGGTGACGTTGCGAAAACCCAGATCCCAGTAGCCCAGCGCGACCAGGCCTTTTTCGGGCAGCTTGGCGATCAGCGCCTGGCCCAGCGGGCCGTCGAGCAGCGCGTCGGCCTGCGCGTAGTTCGATACCGCAAACGGGAAGTCGACCAGGCCGAATTCCTTGACGATGCCGGCCAGCGAGGTCGTGGCCGGCGCCGACATCTGCTGCACGCCGCCCTGCAGCGCGGACTGCTGCTGCATCTCGTTGCCCAGCTGCGACGCGGGAAATTCCATCACCTTCATCTTGCCGCCGCTCTTGGCGGCGAGAATTTCACCAAAGCGCTTGACGCCAAAGCTCACCGGATGGTCGGCGTTGTTGAGGTGACCGAAACGGATCACGCGTTCTTGCTGCGCGGCGGCAGGCAGGGCAAGAAGCAGGGACAGGCCAGCGGCCAGGGCCAGGCGGGCAGGAATGCGCATGAAACACCTCCAGGAAAAGAGCCAAGGGCATGGACGGCAATTCGTCCAACGACTGGAAGCGATATTAATGAGAAAGTGGAAACTGATTCCACAGTAGAAACCCTTTATCATTTACTTACGATTTCCCGTGCAAAATCGGCAGATGGCACCCGCCTGCCCTGAAGAAAGTCCCCCGCCATGAGCAACATCCTGGAACGCAGCTTCAAAGTCCTCGAGCACCTTGCCACCCACCCCGAAGGCAAGGCGCTGTCGGCGCTCGCCACCGAACTCGAGATGCCGCTGAGCGCTACCCACCGGCTGCTGGCCGAGCTCAGCCGCTGCGGCTACGTGCGCCAGGAGCACAGCCAGGGCAACTACATGCTGACCATCAAGCTGGTTTCGCTGGGCCTGGGTTTTCTCAGCGCCAGCGGCATCGTCGACATCGCCCAGCCGCTGCTCGACCGCCTGGCCATGGAGTCGGGCGAGCTGGTGCGCCTGGGTGTGGTCGATGGCAACGCGCTGACCTTCGTGGCCAAGTCGCAGGGTGCGCTGCGCGGGCTGCGCTATGACCCGGACATGGGCCTGTCGGTCAATCTGTCATGCAGCGCCGCGGGCCATGCCTGGCTCTCCACGATGAGCGACGAACAGGCGCTGGCGCTGGTCTCGCAGCAGGGCTTCGGCCAGCCCGAGGACTACGGCCCGCACGCGCCGACCACCGTCAAGGCGCTGCTGTCGCACCTGGAAAAGACGCGCCGCCAGGGCTTCAGCTGCATCGTCGAGGTCTTCGCGCCGGGCATGAGCGCGATGGCGGCCCCGATCCGCCGCGGCAACGGCCCGGTGATCGGCGTCGTGACCATTGCCGGCCCGCTGATCCGCCTGACCGAGGAGCGCATGCAGACGTTGGCACCGGCGCTGCTGCAGACGACGCAGGAGCTGGCGCAGACCAGCAGTGGGTCGGCGTTGTTGAAGAACCGGGGGTGAGGGGGGACGGGGGCTTGTTTTTAGGGCCGGCCGTTCACCCTTCGACGGGCTCAGGGCGAACGGTTAAAAACGTTTCACATGCCTGAGGCGGATGGTGTTTACCGTTCGTGGTGAGCCCCCCTAGGCGGGCCCGTCGAACCATGAAAGGCCTGCCCTCGAGCCATAGTGACGGCCCTCACCCCCGCACCCCCTGCCCCATCTGCCCGCAAGCCATGGCCCCCAAGGTCCGGCACACCTCCTCCATCTCCGCGTTGACCGGATGCGTGCAAGCCAGCCGCAGGCAGTGCGCATAGCGCCCTGAATTCGAGAACATGCTCCCCGGCGCGATGCGGATGCCCTGCGCCAGCGCCGCGTCGAACAGCGCGGCGCTGGAAAATCCCGCCGGCAGCTCCAGCCACAGGCACAGCCCGCCGGGCGGCAGGCTCAGGCGGGTGCCGAGCGGGAAGAATCGCGCCACCAGCCGCGCCATGCCTTCGCGCTGGCGGCGCAGCTGCTGCTTGAGTTTCGCCAGGCTGCGCTGGTGCGCGGGCGAGCCCAGGACCTGCGCGACGATCAGCTGCCCCAGCGTCTGCGTGTTGCGGCTTTGGGCGAACTTGAGCATCTGCACGCGACCGTGCCAGCGCCCGCCATTCATCCAGCCCTGGCGCAGGCCCGGTGCGAGACTCTTGTTGAAGGCCTGGCAGTAGATGACCTGGCCCGTGGTGTCCCAGGCCTTGAGCGGCTTGACGGGCTGCTCGCTTTCGACAAACAGGCCGTAGGAGTCGTCTTCGATCAGCGCCGCCCCATGCGCCGCGCACAGCGCCACCAGGCGCGCCTTGTGCGCATCGGGCATGCGCGCGCCCAGCGGCATCTGCAGCTCGGGCACGACCACCACCGCCTTCAGGCGCGGCTGGGTCTGGAACGCGAGCTCGAGCGCCTCGATCGAGATGCCCGTGCGCGGGCTGCAGGGAATTTCCAGCGTCTGCAACTGCAGCGACTCGACGACCTGCAGCAGGCCGTAATAGGTGGGTGATTCGACAGCCACCATGTCGCCGGGCGAGGCCACCGCGGCCAGCGCCAGGCTCACGGCCTCGGAATTGCCGGTGGTGGCCAGCACCTCCGATGGCGCGACGCGCACGCCCGAAGCCAGCGCGTGGCGCGCCATCGCCTGCTGGAAATCGGGGTGGTTGCCCTGGTTGGCCAGCAGCGAGCGGCCGTGCACCAGCAGCGTGGGGTGCGCGCGCAGCAATCCGGCGGCCACGCGGTTCAGATGGGCGTGATCGAACAGCGCGGCAGGCGGCGTGCAGCCGCCGACATCGGTATGCACCTGCGCCTGGCGGCCCTGCTCGAGCAGCAGCGAGATATGCGCGTTGATGCCGATGAAATGCGCGGGATCGAGCCCTTCGACGGGCTGGCTCAGGTCCGGCTCGCTCGGCGGCGCGAGCGCGCCGTCCCGTGGATCGCACACGAAATAGCCCACGCGCTGGCGCGCCTCGAGATGGCCCGCGGCCTCGAGATGGCGCAGCATCTGCAGCGCCGTCGACAGGCTCACGCCGTGGCGGCGCATCAACTCGCGCACCGAGGGCATGCGCTCGCCGACCTGCAGCGTGCCCATGGCCATCGCATGCGCGTAGTCGGCTGCGATGCGCCGGTACAGCGGCAGGGTCCGGTCGGGGGTGGGGGCAGTGGGCAGCATGCGGGAGGCTCGAGACAGGGGCAGGCGCCCATCATGCCTTCTTGCGCTGTTCTGCAACAGATACAGATAACCGGAAATCGGACCGCAACAGCGGCGTGCGACCTGCACTGCTGCGGCAGGCAAGACGCTCTGCTGTGCCTGTTGCGCACTCCCGGCGCCGAATACGCTGGAGGCACCGCAACAGACTTGCTGCTTCCATGACCTCCTGCTCCCTTGAACGACTGGCTGCCGGCTAGACCCTTTTGCGTGCTCTGGCCGCTGGCGACGAACTGTTCTGCGTCGCGGGTACGCTGCAGCTGCAGACCTCGGCGCTGCCCGGCATCGACACCCTGCCCGGCCTGCAGCTGCGCCTGCAGGTGGGCCAGGGCTGGCGCGCCCCGGCGCCGCTGCTGCTGCAGATCACCGCAGTGAACGCACCGGCGCGCCTGCGCTGCACCGCAGCCGCCGTGCCCGTGCCAGCGCCAGCGGCAACGCCCTGGACAACCCGCGCGGGCGCCTGGTTCAGAAGCTGGCGGCCCCTGCGGGCATGAGCGCCGCCGCCGGCAGTTGCACCCGTACCTCGAAGCCCGGCGCGAGATTGGCGAACTGCAGGCTGCCGTTGTGCAATTGCACGATGGCTTGCACGCTCGACAATCCCAGGCCGTGGCCGGGCTGGTGCTCGTGGGCGCGGTAGAAGCGGTCGGTGATGTGCGGCAGGCGCTCGCGCGGCACGCCCGGGCCGTTGTCTTGCAGGCACAGCTCGACGGCTTCGCCCTGCTGGCGCGCGCTGATGCGAATTTCGCCGCCAGCCTCGGCGCACGCGTACTTCAGCGCGTTTTCCACGAGGTTGGCGAGCGCGTTGGCCAGCAGATCGGCGTCGCCCAGCGCGCAGGGGTGGCCCTCGATGGCAAGCTCCAGCGTGCAGCCGTTTTCCTCGGCCACGGGCGCATAGAGATCGGCGATATCGGCCAGCAGCGCGGGAATGTCGACGGCCGAGAACTCCTGGCGGCGCATGCCCGATTCGAGCTCGGCGATCTGCAGCAGCTTGTCGAACACCGTGCCCAGGCCCTGCACTTCCTGCTCGAGGTGTTCGAGCAGCTGCAGCTGTTCCTGCCCGCCCAGGTGGCGTGCGCTGCGCAGCTGCAGCAGCACGCGCGTGAGCGGCGTGCGCAGGTTGTGCGCGATGGTGTTCGAGACATGGCGCACGCCGTCCATCAGCAGCTCGATCTGGTCGAGCATGCGGTTGATGTCGCTGCCCAGGCGCGTGAATTCGTCGTCGCCGCCCGACAGCGGAATGCGCTGCCCCAGATCGCCATTCGCCACCTGCAGCATGGTGTGGCGGATGCTGGCGGCGCGCGCATCGACCAGGCGCCGGAAGGCGACGCTGCCCGAGAGCGCGAGCAGCAGCACGATCACCACCGCCGTGAGGCTGGCGCGCATGAAGCGCTCCTCGATGTCTTGGAGCGCGTCCATGTCGCTGCCGACGATCAGCAGGTTGCCGCTGGGCAGCTGGGCCACGGCCACGCGCCCGGTCATCGCGCGGCCGTGGCGCTCGAGCTGCAGCTCGCGCAGGCCGAAATTGCTGAGCAGGCGGCGCGGCAGGATGCGCGCGTTGCCGGTGAGAAAGTTGTTCTTGGCATCGGTGAGGATCGCGATCTCGGTCTGGCTGTCGACTCCGTCGCTCAGCAGCCGCTCGATCTCGCGGCGCAGCGAGTCTTCGCCGTACTGCTGCGCATGCTGCTCCAGACGCTGCAGGTCGAGCTTGGCTTCCTGGTCCATGCGCTGGCTGAACACCGCGACCATCTGCACATAGAAGATCGTCAGCACAACGACCATGGTCAGCAGCAGCAGCCCGCCGTAGACCAGCGCCAGCCGGAACGCCATCGAGCTCCAGGGGCGCTGGCTCATGGCGCGGGCACTTGCGTCGACAGGCAGTAGCCGACACCGCGCACGGTGTGGATCAGCGGCCGCTCGAAACCCTTGTCGACCTTGTTGCGCAGGCGGCTGATGTGCACGTCGATCACATTGGTCTGCGGGTCGAACCGGTAGTCCCAGACCGACTCGAGCAGCATCGTGCGCGTCACGGTGTGATCGACATGGCGCGCGAGAAACGCCAGCAGCCGGAACTCGCGCGGCTGCAGCATGAGCGTGCGCCCGCCGCGCTCGGCGTGGCGGCTGAGCAGATCCAGGCGCAGGTCGCCGACTTCGAGCACCGGCGCCGGCGCCGTGGACTGCACGCGCCGCAGCAGCGCTTCCAGGCGCGCCTGCAGCTCGGAGAACGCAAAGGGCTTGGTGAGGTAGTCGTCGCAGCCGGCCTTGAGGCAGCGCACGCGCTCGTCGGTGGCCGACAGCGCGCTGAGCACCAGCACCGGCGTGGTGTTGCCCATGCCGCGCAGCGCCTGCAGGATCTTGAGCCCGTCGAAGCCGTCGGGCAGCATGCGGTCGAGCACGATCGCATCCCAGTGCCCGGTGACGGCCTGCGTCAGCCCCTGCACCCCGTCGGGGCAGACGCAGACCTCGGCCTGCAGCTCGCGCATGCCTTCGGCCAGGAAACGGGCGTTCTGGGAGTCGTCTTCGATGATGAGAAAGCGCGGCATGGGCAGTGGGGGCAAAACCCGCACTATAAGTCCGTGCCCGCGACCGCGTCGGCCAGCGGCATCCGGCCGCGCGCGGCGTCGAGCTGCCACTGCGCCTGCCAGGCCTGCAGCGTCAGATCGAGATATTCCTGCTCATGGGTCGCGACCGATTCCATCGCATCGAGCCATTCGAGGATCGAGCTCTGGTTGAGGCGGTACGCGTCCTGCGCCATCTGGCGCAGCGGCGCGAGCTGGCTCAAGCCCCGCGACTCGAAGTTCGCGAGCGACTGGCGCAGCAGGTTGCGCTGGCGCAGGGCCTGCTGCAGCTGCTGGCGTGCCTGCTGCTGCGCCGCGTCTTCCTCGAGCTGCGCCTGCGCGTACTCGAGCCGGGCGCGCTCGATCGGCCCCTGCTTGCGGTCGAACAGCGGCAGCTCGATCGAGATGCCGACCTGGTTGTAGCCATAGGACTCCTGGCGCCCGCGCACCCGCGTCACGCCTACGGTGGGCGTGGGCAGCGCCTCGCGCGCCTGCTGGCGCGTGAACTGCTCGGCCTGCACCACGCGGGCATGCGCGGCCTGCAGCGGCGCAAGGCGCGTCTGGGCCTGCTGCCACATCGCGTCGAACGATGGCTCCTGCGCCGGTGCCGCAGCCTTTGCCGGCAGCAGGCTGCCCACCGCTTCAGGCGACCAGTTCGGCAGCGCGATCAGCTGCGCCAGACCCGCGCGCGCGGCCAGCGTCTGGGCCTGCTGCTGCTCGAGCTGCACCTGCATCTGCGCGCGCTGCAGCTCGACGCGGGCGCCGTCGTAGCGGCTGCGCCCGCCGAGCTGGATCTGGCCCTGGACGATCTTCACGGCCTGGTCGAGCTGCGCCATCGCCTGCTGCTTGGCGGCCAGCTTTTGCTGCTCGAGCAGCAGCTGCGCAAAGCGCTGCGCCGCCTCGCCCAGGATCTCCTGGACCTGCGCCGCGCGCTCGGCTTGGCCCGACGCGGCCGCAAGCCGGGCGGCTTCGGTGCGCATGCCGATCTGCCCGAAGATGGGCAGCGGCTGCTCCAGGCCCAGCTCGCGCTCATCGAACTTGCTGCTGTAGTGCAGGCTGGGGTTGGCCCAGGTCGAGGCGGTCTGCACATCGGCTTGCTCCATGCGCTGGCGCAGCGGCATGGCGCGCAGCGTGGGGTGCTGGGTGCGGACCAGGGACAGGTATTCGGGCAGGGTCAGGGAGGGGGGGAGCTCCGCTGAGGCCCTGGGTGATGAACCGAGGGCAGGCCCGTCATCCTTCGACAGGCTCAGGACGAACGGTTGGTCCTGCTGTGCGGCCGGGGCCGCTGCCCAGCAGCCAGCCGCACACAGCACGGCCACTGCGGCCGCAATAGACTTAAAGGTTTTCATCCAACTCATCCGGTTTCTTCAAGGTCTTGGGGCCGAGCCAGGCATAGAGCACCGGCAGCAGAACGAGGGCGACGATCGGCAGCACCAGCATGCCGCCGACGATCACCGAGGCAAAGGGACGCTGGGTTTCGCTGCCCACGCCCGTGGACAGCGCCATCGGCAGCAGGCCCAGCAGCGCGAGCGTCGCCACCAGCAGCACCGAGCGCATGCGCTCGGCGGTGCCCTGCACCAGGGCCTGGTGCAGCGGCATGCCTTCGCGGCGCAGCGTTTCCACCGCCGACACCACCAGCAGCCCGACCAGTGCCACCTGGCCCAGCAGCGCGATGAAGCCGATGGCGGCGCTGATCGACAGCTCGATGCCCGTGATGTGCAGCGCGGCGATGCCGCCGACCATCGCAAACGGTGCGCACAGCAAGATGATTGCCGAGCTGCGCGCCTGGCCCAGCGCGCCGAACAGCAGGCCGAACACGATCAGCAGCGACAGTGGCACCACCACCTGCAGGCGCTGCGAGGCGCGCTGCTGGTTTTCCCACTCGCCGCCCCAGACCGCCTGGTAGCCCGCGGGCACCTGCACGTTGGCCTTGAACGCGGCCAGCGTGTCCTTGACCACCGAGCCGATGTCGCGCCCTTCGACGTTGAACTTCAGCGCCATGTAGCGGCTGTTGTTCTCGCGGAAGATCGAGGCATTGCCGATCTTCACGCTGATCGTGCCGACCGAATGCAGCGGCACCGAGCCGCCCTGCGGCGCGGGAATCGCGATCTCGCGCATGCTGGCTTCATCCATGCGGTTCACATAGGGCAGGCGCACGCGCACCGGCACCGAATGCTCGCCTTCCCAGAGCGTGGTCGCGACCTCGCCGGCCAGCGCCAGCTCCAGCGTCTTCTGCGCGGTCTCCATCGCGATGCCCTGGCGGGCGAGCGCGTTGCGGTCGAACTCGACATGCAGCTGCGGCGCGGGGGCGTCGCGGTACAGGTCCAGATCGACCACGCCTTCGATCGGGCGCACCTGGTCCATGGTCTGCATGAGAATCGCGCGCAGTTGCTCGATCTCGGGGCCGAACACCTTGAGCACGACCTGGCCGCGCGCGCCCGAGGTCGATTCCTCGACGCTGTCGCGGATCGGCTGCGAGAAGTTGAAGGCCACGCCGGGGATCACATTGAGCTCATCGCGCATCTGCTCGATCAGATCGGGCTTGGTCAGGTCCTTGCGCCAATCTTTCAGCGGCTTGAGGCGGATCAGCGCCTTGGCCATGTTCAGCGTCTCGTTGTCGGTACCCGATTCGGGCCGGCCCTGCTCGGTGCTGACCGAAGTCACCTCGGGAAACTGGCGCAGGATATGGCGCACTTCGGCCAGCACTTCCTGGCCCTTTTCCAGCGAGATGGACGGCGGCATCTGCACCAGCACATAGGCATCGCCCTCGTCGAGCTGCGGCAGGAACTCGGTGCCCAGGCGCGTGGCGGAAAGACCCGCCAGGACCAGGAGCACCACCGCCCCGACGACCACCGCGCGCTGACGCGCGATTCGCTCGAGCGTGCGGCCGATCCAGTGCTGGTAGCCATGGTCCGCGCGCTCGAACAGCTCCGGCTCGGGTGCCATCACATGCTTGGGCTTGAGCAGCAGCGCGCACAGCGCGGGCACCAGGCCCAGTGCGAACACCAGCGCGCCGAGCAGCGCGAAGCTGTAGGTCATGGCCAGCGGGCGGAAGATCCGGCCCTCGATGCTCTGCAGCGAGAACACCGGGATCAGCGCCGCGATCACGATGGCCATCGCAAACAGCGTCGGCTTGGCGACGGCAATCGTCGAGTCGATGATGATCGCGCGCATCTCGCGCTGGTTCTGTGGTTTGCGCAATCGCGCATTGCGGATGATGTTCTCCGCCAGCACCACCGCCCCGTCGACCATGATGCCGAAGTCGATCGCGCCCATCGAGATCAGGTTGGCGGGCATGCCCAGCCAGTGCAGCCCGATGAAGGCCACGAGCAGCGACAGCGGAATCACCGTGGCGACGATCAGCGAGCCGCGCAGGCTGCGCAGCACCAGCCACAGCACGCCGACGATCAGCGCCGCGCCGAACAGCAGGTTGTGCTGCACCGTGGCCAGCGTGTGGCCCACCAGATCGGAGCGGTCGTAGGTGACCTCCATCTGCATGCCTTCGGGCAGCAGGCCGTCGTTGAGCTGCTTGACCTTTTCATGCAGCCCGTCGAGCACCAGCGAGGGGTTCTCGCCGCGCTTGAGCAGCACCACGCCCTGCACCACGTCGTTCTCGTCGTCCATGCCGACCGAGCCCTGGCGCGGAGTGTGCGACTGGATCACGCTGGCCACGTCGCCGATGGTGATCGGCGCGCCGCCGCGCAGCTGCACCACGACGCCCTTGATCTCCTGCGGCGAGCGCAGCAGCCCGATGCCGCGGATGATGAACGACTGCTCGCCGCGGCGCATCAGCCCGCCGCCGACGTTGCGGTTGGAGTTCTCGAGCGCCTGCGTCACGTCGCCCAGCGACAGGCCGAGCCGGTAGAGCTTGTCCGGATCGACTTCGACGTGGTACTCCTTGACGAAGCCGCCGATGCTCACGACATCGGCCACGCCCTGCACCTGCTTGAGCGTGCGCACGATGTGCCACTCCTGCTCGGTGCGCAGTTGGTCGAGCGTGTGCCGGTCGCTCTTGAGGCGGTAGTAATAGATCTTGCCCAGCGGCGTGTAGTCGGGCGCCATCTCGGGCGTCACGCCGGAGGGCAGATCGGCCTGGGGCAGGCGCTGGGCGACTTCGGCGCGCGCGGTGAAGCTGTTGGCGTGGTCGTCGAAGACCAGGTTGACCATCGCCAGGCCGAAGTAGCTTTCCGAGCGCAGCGAGACCAGGCCCGGCGTGCCGTTGAGCTCGCGCTCGAGCGGCTGGGTGATCTGGCGCTCGACCTCCTCGGGCGCGAGGCCCGGGGCTTGCGCGATGACGCCCACCTGGACGTTGGTCACGTCCGGGTAGGCTTCAATCGCGGTATGCAGATAGGAATAGACGCCGTAGATGGCGATGAAAATGGTGGCGCACAGCACCACCAGCCGCCGGTGGACGGCGAATTCGATCAGTTTGCGCAGCATGCTGGGGTCCGGTTCTCAAAGCATCTGGCTGGCGGCGCCGTCGAGCAGCAACGTGCCGCGCACGACGATGCGTTCGCCGCTCTTGAGGCCCGAGATCACCGGCACCCAGCCGCGCACCGGCGCGCCCAGCTGCACCGTGCGCGCCTCGAAGGTCTGCTCGGCGGTCTGCACGAACACCACGCTGCGGTTTTCACCCTGGATCAGCACCGCGCCGACGGGCACGCGCATCTGCGCCGGGCCCTGCACCGAGATGCCCACGCGCGCCTGCATGCCCGCGCGCAGGCCTTCGGGCAGGTCCTTGCCTTCCAGCGCCAGCGTCACCGGCGCGCGGCGCGACTCGGCGTTCACCACCGCCCCGACCTGCTGCACGCGCGCGGCGACCGGCGCCGAGCGCGTGGGCAGCTCGACCTGCGCCGCCACACCCGCCTTGAGCAGCGGCAGATCGCCCTCGAACACTTCGGCCACGACACCCAGCGATTGCGGGTTGCCGATCGCAAACAGCAAGGCCCCGGCTTCGGCCAGCTGGCCCATGCTGGCCTGGTGCTGGGCCACGACGCCCGCTTGCGGCGCGCGCAGCACGATGCGGTCGCCGCCGTCCGAGCCCAGCAGCGCCGCGGTGCCGCGCGCACGCGCCAGCTCCTGCGCCGCTTCCTTGCTGCGCGCCTGGGCGACGCGCAATTCCGTCTCGGTGCCCACGCCGCGCGCGACCATGTCCTGCTGGCGCTGCAGTTCGGCGCGGCTGGTTTCGGCGCCGAGTTGCGCGGCGCCGACTTCGTGGCGCATGCGCAGTGCATCGGCGCTCACCAGCGTCGCCAGCGGCGCGCCGGCCTTGACGGTCTGCCCCGGCTGCACATGGATCGCGGTGACGCGCGCCGTTGCCGGCGAGACCACGCTGCCCAGCTGCCCCGACGGGTATTCGAGTCGCGCGGGCGACCACAGCCACTGGCCGGACTGCGGCGCCTGCACGGGCGCGATCTCGAGCATGCGCAGCGCCGCGGGCGCGACCTTGACGGCCGCGCGCTGTTCGCTGAACGCGGGCGCGGCCAGCAGCGCGCAGGCCAGCAGCACTGCGCCGCGGCGGAACGCGATGGGGAAGGAAGAAGGAACCATGTCTCGGCTTTCTCGGAAAGTGGTGCAGCTTTCGGAAAGGGCCGCACCAGGGTGATCTGAGGCGGATGATAGGAATTGGCTCCCGCGCGCGGCGTGAACTCCACATGACGGTTTGGTAAGGATCGGCGCAGGGCGATCGGTGGCTCGACCTGGCACTTTCAGACTGCGATCGAATTAATTCAAAAACTATCACATGGTTTAACCCGATAGTTTTTTCAAAACAACGATCCTAATATCCGGCAATGCCCATGAATACCCGCCCACTTCTTTCCATTGCCCTGTGCCTTGCCCTGGCAGGCCCGGCATCCGCCGCCTCGCTGATGCAGCCCGACGGCGTGCCGGATCGATTCATCGGCGCCAGCCAGGCGCCCTTCACGCTGATCGTCTACAGCGCGCCCACCTGTCCGCCCTGCATCCGCTTCGAGGAGCAGGTGCTGCCGCTGCTCAAAGCCCGGTATGTCGACACCGGCCGGCTCAGGATCGCGGTGCGCCCGGTGGTGAACAATGCGCTCGACGGCGCCATGCTGCTGATCGCGGATGCCAGCGGCCCGATGCGCCGGGAGGCGACGCTTGCGCACTGCCGCGCAAAACGCGCCGAGATCCTGGGCGCCAAAGACCGGGGCAAGGCGCTGCGTGACATCGCGGCGCAATGCGGCGTGGACAGTGCGGCGTATGACCGCGCCATGAAGAATTCAGACCATCTGCAGGCGCTGCGGCGCCTGACCGCTCAGGCGTACAACGAGTTCAGCGTCATGGGAACCCCGAGCTTTTTCCTGAACGGGGAGGAGCTCAGGTACGACGGCACCATCGTCAGCTTTTCACGCCATCTCGATCGGCTGCCACGCCGCTGACAGGTCTGGCCGAAGAATGCAAAAGCGCGCTGGAAAAGAAAAAAGCCTCTCAGACCGTGGATCTGAAAGGCTTTTTTACCAATGGTTATTTGGTAGGCGCGATTGGACTCGAACCAACGACCCCCACCATGTCAAGGTGGTGCTCTAACCAGCTGAGCTACGCGCCTGTCGTTGAAGCCGCAAGTATAGCAGCTCAAATGCGCACTTCAGCGAAACCCGGCATTTTTTTGCCGAGTTCATGCCGACAGCGTCAGCGCCGACTGGGCATGCAGCATGCGCGCGGTGTCGGCATCCACATAGTCCATCACCACCACCTCGACGCCCAGCGCCGCCGCGGTCTGCGCCATGGCCTGCAGCAGGTGCAGCGCGCCGGGGCTGTGCAGCGCCTGTTCGCAGAAATCGCCCGTGAGCTTCACATGGCGCAGCGCCAGCGTGTGCAGCTGCGCGAGTGCCCTCGGCTGCTGGTCCAGGCGGCGCAGGCCCACGCCCACGCCCGCGAGCGCCATGCTGCTGCAGAAATCGGTGACCTCCTGCGGATAGGCAATGAGCCCATGGGCATCGAGCTCCAGGCACAGGCGCGCGAGCTGCGGTGCCCACTGCGGCTGCTGCAGCAGCGCGCGCAGCCGCGGCAGGAATTCGTCCTGGGCCACCGAGGGCAGCGAGATGCGGATCACCAGCTGGGCGCCGTCCTGCGACCCCAGCCATGCCAGGCCCAGCGCGACGGCGCGCAGATCGAACTCGGCCGACAGGCCCAGGCGCACGGCCACGGGCAGGATCAGCGAACCCATCAGCGTGTCGCCCGATCGGGTGCGCAGCGCCAGTGACGACTCGTGGCGCTGGTACATGCCGCCGCGCCCCTTGAGCGCCACGGGCTGCACGGCCAGCGACAGCGCTTCTTCCCCCTCGCTCTCCTGCAGCGCGATGGTCAGCATCTCGCGCCACTGGGTCTCGCCCGCGGTGTTCGAGACCACCTCGTCATCGCCATAGGCCACATATTCGACCGCCGCTTGACCCGAGCTTTCGGCGCGCATCAGCCCGAAGTCCAGGCGCGAGAGAATGCCCGTGACCGTGCTCGAAGGCGAATAATCGGTCAGCGCGAAGCTCCAGCGGCACCACTGGCCACCGGCCAGCGTCACGCGCATCGACAGCAGCACGTCGCGGATGCGCTGCACCAGCGCCATCGCCTGCGGCCCGGCCAGCGCCGGCATCAGCACCACGAAGTCCGAACCATTGAGGCGCGCGAGCTGCACCCCGCCGCCCGCGTGCTCCTGCAGCACCTGCCCCATCTGCTCGCTCACCGTGGCCAGCCAGGCATCGGCGCCGGCGCGCGTCATCTGCGCATTGAGGGCCAGCAGGTCGCGCTGGCGCATCAGCATCACATGGCCGTGCGCCACGGCGCCGCTGTCCCCACTGAGCGCGCGGCGCAGTTCGTTGATGAAATACTTGCGGTTGGGCAGTCCCGTGACGGGGTCGCAGTTGACTTCGAGTTCGAGCGACTCGATGCGCGCCATCTGCTCCAGGGCCGTGGCCTGCACGCGCTCGCGCGTCGCGGCGATCGCGCGCACGACGGGTATCAGCTCCGCGACCATCGGCCGGTCGTCGGCCTCGGCGTCGGTATCGGGCAGCAGCTCGGGGCCGGCGCCGATCGCCTGCACCTGCGCCTCGATCTCGCGCTGCAGCAGCCGGCGAAACCAGCGCAGCAGCAGCACGACGAACAGCGCCCAGGCAGCGCCTGCGCCGAGCACCAGCGTCGCCATGCGCACGCTGCTGCGCCACAGCGCCTCGCGCGCATAACTGTCCTCGACCTCGAGCGTGAGCTGGCCGACCTGCGTCCAGCCGTCACTGATCACGCGCTGCGCGCGCGGCTCGCGCAGGGGCAGCAGCGCCTCGAACCACTGCGGCGCCTGCAGCCGCTCGCGGCCCTCCGCGGGTGCATTGTCCCTACGCATGCGCTCGAACAGCGTCTCGCCCTGCGCCGAGGTGAGACGGATCAGCTTGAACTGCGCGCCGTCGAACAGCGCCATCATCAGCAGCTCGCGCGTCACCGGGTCCTGGTTGGCCGGCTGGGACAGCGTCAGCGCCAGCGACGATGCGGCGTTGTCGCTCTCGGACTGCAGCTGCGCGTCGAGATACTCGCGCGCCGAGCCGATGCTGAACGCCAGCGTGCCGATCAGGATGGCGAGGATGGCCACCGTGACACTGATCAAAAGTTGTTTCAACAAAGACATCTCGGAGCCTTCCATGCGCCCGGCCCACTGCGGGGCGGCGCTTGCACCATGCGATTCATGGCAAAAATCCTTCCTGCTGCATGCGCGCCAGCAGGTCGCGCCAGCGCGTGATGCGGTCCACCGGCGAGGGCTGCGCCCCTGCCACATAGACGCCCTGCGCGTTGAAGCTGAATACGGGGGTCAGGTCCTTGCGCTGGCTGGCCGGCAGGATGGTATCCACCATGCTGTCGAGCACCAGCGGCTCGGCCGTCGGTGACTCGTAATGGCCCAGCACCATGTGCGCCACGCTCTGCGTGCTGCCGATGCCGCCCATGCGCGCGCGCACGTAGATCAGCCGCAGGTTTTCCGCCGCCACGCCCACGCGCAGCAGCGAGAAATACTTGCCGATCACATAGTCCTCGCAGTCGCCCGCGCCGCGCCCCAGCGTTTCCACGGGCGTGGCCCAGTAGTCGGGCTGCGACCACAGCACGCTGTCCTCGGCTTGCACCACGGCGCGGTTCCAGAACTGGTTCACGCCGGGAAGCTGCTGCGCCAGCGGCTTGCCCGTCTGCTGCTGCAGCATCTCGAGCCACTGGCGCAGCGCCTGCGCGCCCTTGGCGCCGTAGCGCGACTGCATGCCCGCCTGCAGCCGGGCGGTGTCGAAATCGAAGGCCAGCGCCGGCGGCCCCAGGCGCAATGCCCCAAGCCCCAGCGTTGCCGCGCCCAGGGCAAGCCACGTCCGGCGCGACAGGCGCGGCGGGCGTGGCAGCAAAGGGCGAGGCAGAGGGCTCAAGGCAGGTGCAGCGTCGAAAGCCGGCCCTCCGTGCACGTATCTGGCACGGGAGCCGGTGGTCATGGGTGAACAGCGGTGGGGATTGCGCACCACTGTAACCAATCGCATCGACCTGCGGGCGCAATTTCTGCGCCGCCCCTGCCATCGCGGGGCGGTTGTCGTCCAACCGCCCTGCCCCGGCACGCATCAGGCCTGGTCGACCTTCAGCTTGCCCTGGTCGATCAACTCCTTGATCATGCCGTTCTGGTCGTGGGCCGTTCCCGTCAGATCCACGCCCTGGATCAGGATCTGCTGGTTGAAGCCATTGCCCTCGGCATCGAGCGTGCCTCCCGTCGACACCTTGAGCACCGTGTCGGTGGCCGTGCCATCGGCCCCGGTGCGGGTCTCGAGGTGCAGGAACTTGCTCAGGTCGGTCGAGCCCTCCTCGCCCTGCAGCAGATCCGACAGATCCAGCACATCGCTGCCCGCGGCACCGAAGTTCTTGACCACATCGATGGCCGGGCGCGCGGCGGTGCCGGCGTCGGCCTGGTGCCAGACAAACAGGTCGTCTTCCGCGGTGCCGATCAGCGTGTCGTCGCCCGAAGTGCTGTGCACTTCATGCACGTTCTCGCTTTCCACCGTGCTCGCCATCCGCGACATCGCCGAGGCGCTGGTCGCGCCCGGGCCCGTTGCGTTGATGGTGATGTCGAGGTTGGCGGTATCGAAATCGCCATCGGCCTGCATCAGCCGGTACTCGAAGTGGTCGACCTTGCCCGCACCGGCAGCGCTTTCCGTCGGCTTGTAGGTGTAGGAACCATCGCTCTTGATGACCAGCGTGCCGTAGTCGCCGGCCACCGTGGTGCCGGCGGCAGGCACATCGCGCCAGACGCCGTTCACATTGACCGACAGGGTTGCGGCCTCGCCAAACGTGCCCGCGCTGTCGTTGCCCGAGACCGAGCCGGCGAGGGTCGAGCTGGTCCAGACGATCGAGGTCGGGCCCGGCACGATGGCCTGGAAGTCGTCGAAGGCCACGGTGGCAGGGTTGTTGCTGCCGGTGGTATGGCCTTCATGGACCTGGATTCCGATGCGGTAAAGGGCATTCGCCGACAGAACACCTGTCGTGATGGTTCCAGTCGACGAAGGCGAAATCCCCCCGCTTTCAACTGCCGACCAGGAGGTGCCGCCATTGGTGCTCTTGAAGAGCGCCCAGCCCGCCGAATCTCCGGAGCCATCCATGCCGCTGATCGCCGTCACCTTGAACTGCAGCTTGGTACCCTCCACGGTCGGCGTGTAGACCGGTGTCACCACCTGCGCATCACCCGTATTGACGCCATTGCTGTCGGTCACAACCAGCGCCGACCCGTTGTTCCGGGCATCCAGGGTGGTGCTCGCAAGCGACGTGGACATCCATTTGTTCTGATGCCCGCTCAGGTACTCCGCCTGGACGGCGGTGTTCTTGTCCACTGTCGTGCTGCTGTCGAAGCGCCACGGGGTATTTTCACCGCTGGAGAACTCGGCCAACGTGAGCACCTTCGTAGTGGCCACGCTCCTCGAGGTCAGCGAAGCCGTTGCAGTATCGTCATTTGCCACCGGGTCACCGCCGAAGGTGTCGGTACCGGTCGCCGTGCTGCTGCCATCCTGCGCGGTCGCCACCACCTTCACTTCGGTGATGCTCACGTTTTCCGGCACGCTGATGTGCACGCCGGTGATCGTCACCGCCTTGGTGGTGGCGTTGACGCTCACCGAGTAGTCGCCATTGCTGGTGAGCGGCAGCGACCAGTGCGTGGCATCGACCGGCGTACCCGCTGAAAGTGTCACGCCCGCCGGAACTTCCACCACCACGCGGACGATGGACTCCGAGTAATCGAGGTCCGTCGGCGTCGCGGTGATCGTCAGCGGATAGGTCGTGGCCGTCGTGTAGGTCACCTTGTGGATCATGTAGTCATCGTTCGCGCGCGGCGCATCGAACACGATCTTGCCGATGGTCGTGCCCGCCGGTGCCATGAGCGAGAACTGCTCTTCCACGGTATCGGTCTTGCCCTGGACGATGCCGCGCTCGATCACCTTGCCGGCTTCGTCGTACATGACATAGCGCGCCTGCTCGCTCGCGGCCAGCCAGGCGAACTGCGCCGTGAGCTTGGTGACCGGGTTGAGGAACGCAATCGTCAGCGACTCGGACTTCGTGCCATCGCCCGCAATTTCCCTGGAATCCGCACCCGTATTGCTGGACAGGGAGCTGGCGACGCCAAAGCCGTTGTGGTTCGTGCCGGTGATGATGCTGACCGTGGCATTGCCGCCGTCCGCATTCTTGGCCGTCACGGTATGGCCGGTATTGGTATCCCGTACCGTCGAGGTATCGATCACCGTAGTCACCGGCACCACGCCCGCACCGACGTTCACCTTCACCACCGGCGTATCCGCCACAGGCGTCACCGTGATGGTGCCCATGCCGACGTTGGTGGACACCAGGCCCTCGTTGTCTTTGGCGCTGTAGTTGAAGGTGGTCGTGCCGCTCCAGTCCTTCGTCGGCTTGAAATAGACCGTGGCGCCATTGCCGCTGGCGGCAATCACATCCTGCGTGCTCAGCAGCACCGTGCCTGCCGCATCCTTGTACAGCAGGCCGTAGCGCGCATCGGGCAGGCTCGAGATCTGGAAGCTGGCGACGCTGCCGTCCGCGTCGGTGCCGGTCAGCGCGATGGCAACGAAGCCGTCTTCCGCAGTCCTGGCGGTCACTGCCTGCACCACCGGGGCTTCGTTGGCACCGTTGATGGTGATGCGGATGGTCGTCGTGGCCGAGTTGTCGACGCTGGTGACCGTGTAGGTTTCCACCACCGACTGACCGGCCTTGAGGTACTGCACCCGGCTGTTGTCGACCGAGTAGCTGTAGGTGCCGTTGGCGTTGAACACCAGCGTGCCCATCTGCGCGCCATTGCCCGCGGTGCTGCTGGTGAACGCGGCGCCGGCCTTGAAGCTGCTCTGACCCGCATCGATGTCGACGATCGTGACGGTGCCCGAAGTCACCAGCATGCCGCCGCTGGTCACACCGACGTCTTCCGTCACGGCGCCGGTGGCGGTGCTCAGCGTCGGAATGTCATTCGTGCCATTGATGGTGATCACGACATAGGCCTTGGTGCCATCGGCGCTGGTCACTTCGCGCGTTTCCGTCAGGGTCTGGCCTGCGCCCAGTGCCTGCACGGCCCCATTGCCGTTGTTCAGCTGGTAAGACCAGGTGCCATCGGTGCCGATGGTGAACCTGCCATAGGTCGTGGTGACGTTGTTCTGCGCCACGAACACGGCCTGGCCCGCATCGGGATCGACCACATTGAGCTTGCCGCCCGCAGTCAGCACGCCATCCTCGGTCACACTGCCCTTGTCGCCGTTTGGCACATTGGGTGTGATCACGGCCCGGTCGTCGGCACCGTTGATGGTGATGGCGATGGTGGTCGTGGCCGTGCCGTCCTTGCTGGTCACGGTGTAGGTTTCAACCACCGATTCGCCGGTCTTGAGGTATTGCACCTTGCTGTTGTCGACCGAGTAGCTGTAGCTGCCATTGGTGTTGAACACCAGGGTGCCCAGCGCCGTGCCAGTGCCGTTGAACACGGCAGTGGGACGGAAGCTGTTGTCGCCGGTATCGACATCGGCGATCGTGACCGCGCCCGACGTGGACAGCAAGCCGTTTGCCACGGCAACGTCTTCCGTCACGGCCGCCACGCTGGAGCCCAGCACCGGCACATCGTTCGTGCCGTTGATCGTGATCACGACATTGGCGGTGGTGCCGTCGGCCGTGGTCACCTGACGGGTTTCGGTCAAGGTCTGGCCGGCGGCCAGGGCCTGCACGGTCGCACTGCCGTTGTTGAGCTGGTAAGACCAGGTGCCATCGGTGCCGATGGTGAACCTGCCATAGGTCGTGGCGACATTGTTCTGCGCCACGAACACGGCCTGGCCGGCATCGGGATCGACCACGTTGAGCTTGCCGCTGGTTTCCAGCTTGACATCCTCCTGCACCGTGCCGCGGTCCGAGCCGGGAACGCTTGGCGTCACGATGGCGCCCGAATCCTGACCCTGGATGCGGATCACGATGGTGCTGGTCGTGGACTGGTCGTAGCTCGTGACCGTATAGGTTTCAACCACCGACTGGCCGGTCTTCAGATAGGCCACCCGGCTGTTGTCCACAGAGTAGCTGTACGAGCCGTCGGCATTGAAAGTCAGCGTGCCCAGCGCGGTGTTGGCCGCGAGAACCTGACCTTCGACCTTGCTCAGCTGCGCACCGGACTGGAAGCGCTGCTCGCCTGCATCCCGATCCTCGATGCTCAGCGTGCCGATCGTCGTCAGGACACCGCCCACGGCATTGGGATTCTCGGTGATCGTCTTGTCCGCCTGGCCCAGTTGCGGCAGGTCATTGGTACCGATGATCCTCACGTTGACCTGGGCCAGCGTGCCATCGGCCGTGCGCACGGTGACGGTTTCCGTCAGCTGCTGGCCTTCGCCCAGGCGCTGGATGACCGCGTCGTCGTTGTTCAGGCGGTAGGTCCAGTTGCCATCGCTGGTGATGGTGAACTTGCCATACTGGACCGCTACGTCGCGCTGCTCGATGAAAGAGGCTTGGCCGGCGTCGGCGTCGGTCACGTTCAACTTGCCGTTGGCAGTGGTCGTGATGTCTTCCTTGAGCAATGCGGCGTCATTGCCAGTGACGATGGCGCCGTCATCGGTGCCGTTGATCGTGATCGTGATCGTCGTGGTGGCCGAGCCATCCACGCTGGTGACGGTGTAGGTTTCCACCACCGAGTCGCCCGCCTTGAGGTACTGGACCCGGCTGTTGTCGACCGAATAGCTGTAGGTGCCATTGGTATTGAACACCAGCGTGCCCATTTGCGCGCCATTGTTGCCCGTGCTGCCGGTGAACGCCGCGCCCGCCTGGAAACTGTTCTGGCCGGCATCGCGGTCGTCGATGGTCACCGCGCCGGAAGTCGACAGCAGACCTTGGACCACGCCCACATCTTCCGTCACCGACCTTGCACTCGCGCCCAGCAACGGGATGTCGTTGGTGCCGTTGATGGTGATCACGATGTTCGCCGTGGTGCCGTCTGCAGTTGCCACCTGGCGGGTTTCGGTCAGCGTCTGGCCGAAGCCCAGGGCCTGCACCGCTGCATTGCTGTTGTTGAGCGAGTAGGTCCAGTTGCCATTCGCATCGATGCCGAACGTGCCGTAGGTGGTGGGCACATTGCTTTGCGCCACGAACACGGCCTGGCCTGCATCCGGGTCGGTCACATCGAGCTTGCCGCCCGTGGTCAGCACATCGTCTTCGGTCACGCTGCCCTTGTCGCCATTTGGAACATTGGGTGTGATCACCGCGCCATCGTCGGCACCATTGATGGTGATCTCGATAGTGGTCGTTGCCGAGCCGTCCAGGCTGGTCACGGTATAGGTCTCGACCACCGACTCGCCGGTCTTGAGGTACTGAACCTCGCTGTTGTCGACCGAATAGCTATAGCTGCCGTTGGTGTTGAACACCAGGGTACCCAGCGCCGTACCCGTTCCATTGAACACCGGGGTTGCCTGGAAGCTGTTCTGGCCGGCATCGATATCGGAGATCGTGACTGCACCCGAAGTGGACAGCAGACCATTCACAACTGCCACGTCTTCCGTCACTGCGGCCACGCTATTGCCCAGCATGGGAATGTCGTTGGTGCCATTGATGGTGATCACAACGTTAGCCGTCGTGCCATCGGCCGTAGCAACCGTACGCGTTTCGGTCAAAGTCTGACCAACGCCCAGCGCCTGAACAGTCGGATTGCTGTTGT